>ERZ809224.81-NODE-81-length-113382-cov-39.990805_pt1 | contig 113382 bp, 89 predicted proteins | sample MGYA00520513_ERZ809224 | MGnify/ENA primary metagenome ERZ809224 (study PRJEB31576, sample SAMEA3212658) | Homo sapiens | biome: human-gut; feature: human gut; material: fecal | place: Sweden | collected 2012 ... | reverse complement strand
CGATGTTCTGGCGGCGCTGGGTGGACAGGGCAATGGGGAAGCAGTCGCGGCTGACGGCTACAATGCCCAGACGGACTTCGGGAATGTTGGTGGACTTCATGTCAAATTCCTCCGTTTTCTATGTGGATGATTCTGTTTACAAATCTTTTTCGATATCGATATTCTCGCCGGTCAGGGCCGCCACAGCACCCTGGGCGGCTTCGCCAGATTCGGGATGGGCCAGCAACCACTTGTTGCAGGCCCACAGGTATGCATCGTCCCCGCCCTTGGTGGGCAGATTCGGCTTGTCGGTGTTGGTGCCTTTGGGCAAAGCCACCAGCACCTTGAAGCCCTGGGCCGGGTTGGTGTGGCAGGGGGCGTAGTGCAGGGTGGTGGCGTAAACTTCCACCAGAGTACCCGCGGGAACACGGAAAGCCTTCACCTTGCCGGTGTCCAGCTTGCCGTCCGCAATCTCATCCTGCTTGGCCAGCAAAAGGATGAAATCAACGTTGCCCAGGTTGAACTCGCTGTCCCGATGGTATTCCAGGCAGTTCAGTTTGGTGTTGTGACCGTTGCACCAGCCCATCTGGAAGGACATTCCACCAAAGAAAGAAGCCCCCAGTACGGCGGATTCCGGTAGGTTCTGCAGCGCGGGTTCCTCCGGTACATAGCCGGTGCCTTCCGGCAGCGGTGTGGAAATGTTCAGGGCCTCGACCACGGCCTTGCATTCGGCCTCATAACCGGTGATCACCCGGCCATAGGAAGCAAATTCAGGATCAAAAACGGAATAAATCGTCATAACACATTCCTCCGTGGTGGGGGTTATTCGGCAAGAGCCTTGAACAGCGGCTTACAGGTGGGGTAGATCTGCTTGAATTTCTGATACCGTTCTTCATACAGGGCAGTGAGCTCCGAATCAGGCTCAATGGTACGGCTGACATGCACCAGGGCATTGGTGGCCTCCTGCACGGTCGCATATTTACCACAGCAGACCATGGCCAGCAGTGCACCGCCGTAACCGGGCCCCTGTTCGGTAACCAGGATATCCAGCGGAATCCCCAATACGTTGGCCATGATGGTACACCACAGCGGGCTCTTGGCTCCGCCACCGCAGATATTGGAGCGGGGGATCTCCACGCCAATGGAGCGGGCGGTTTCCACCGAATCCCGGATGGCGAACGCCACACCTTCCAGTACAGCTTGTGTGATATCTGCACGTGTCGTGTCCATGCTCAGGCCGATGAAGGTGCCGCGAGCGTCGGTATCATTGATCGGGCTGCGCTCGCCCATAAGGTAAGGCAGGAAAAAGACGGGGTTGCGGCCCAGCTTGTCCCGGGTAATAGGGGCCTGTTCGGCGGGGTAGTCCTTATCGGTGACCTTGAGGATGTCGTCCATCCACCACTTGTTGCAGGAGGCAGCGGAGAGCATGCAACCCATCAGGTGCCAGCCGCCGTCCGCATGGGCAAAAGCATGCAGACCATTGGTGGCATCCACGCCGAATGCTTCGCTGCTGATGAACACCGTGCCGGAGGTACCCAGGCTGATGTTGCAGTGACCTTTCCCAACCGTGCCAGTGCCCACAGCTGCGGCGGCGTTATCTCCCGCACCGGCACAGACCTTTACACTTTCGGGCAGACCCAAGGCGGCGGCTGCATCCGGTTTCAAGGTGCCCACAAACTGCCAGCTTTCATAGAGATGGGCTAGCCATTCTTCCTTGACACCGCAGATTTCGCACATTTCCTTGCTCCAGCACTTGTGCTCCACGTCCAGGAGCAGCATGCCCGAAGCATCGGAATAGTCGGTGGCGTGCACACCGGTCATGCGGTAGACCAAATAATCCTTGGGCAGCATGATCTTGGCGATGGCGGCGTACAAATCCGGTTCATTCTCCTTCATCCAGAGGAGTTTTGGGGCGGTGAACCCTGCAAAGGCAATGTTGCCGGTGTATTTGCTCAAAGTTTCTCGGCCGATTTCCTTGTTCAGATAATCGGTCTGCTTGGCGGTACGGCCATCGTTCCACAAAATGGCCGGGCGCAGCACCCTGTCGGCGGCATCCAGTGCCACCAGACCGTGCATCTGGCCGCCCATGCCGATGCCCTGCACCTGCGCCGAATCAAACCCCTGCAGCAGGGCGGGGATTCCTTCCAGACACGCCTGCCACCAGGCAGCGGGGTCCTGTTCGCTCCAACCTGTGTGGGGCATACTCAGGGGATATTCCCGGGTAACCTGATTGCATACCTTGCCGGTTTCGTCCACCAGAAGGAATTTGCACGCCGAGGTACCCAGATCTACGCCGATATACAACATAAGAATACCGCCTTTCTCGCTATTCTTTTGTAAAGAACATTTATATAAGTTCTTTACATATGATACTGCAAGTATACATCAGTGTCAATCATCAAAACCAACAAAAGCATTTGAAAATTATCACCATATATCTACAAAAATATATGATTTGGTTGACTTTTTTGTTGCGGTTGGGTAAGATGAAAGTGTTTTACATTGATTTCACTTTTGAAAAGTTAAAGGGTTTATGTATGAAAAAGCTTTCGCCGCCACCTACCAAACGCCGTCGCTTGACACGGAACCAGATCTATCAATATATTTATAGAAGATCCGGATGTTCTAAACAGGAAATCTCTGACAGCCTTGGTCTCAGTATGCCAACTATACACCAAAATCTGAACGAACTGACACAAGCGGGGTTGGTGCGCATCGATGGGGTTGGAGAATCTACGGGTGGGCGCCGTCCTCTTCAATTGACCATTAATGAAAATGCGCGCTTTTCTTTGGGAGTTTCTGTCACAGAAAGTCATTTTCGGATTGTTGCAGCTAACCTCCGGCTGGATGAAATTGCATACCAAAAGTATGGTCATCCCCATTGCAACAATATGAAAGACTTAGGGAGCTTTCTTACTGCTGATTTGGAGGATTTCCTAAACAGATTTGGTCTAAACCGCGAAAAACTGCTAGGGATTGGAATCGCGCTACCAGCGATTTTTAATGCCGATAGGACTTGTGTGATCACTGCACCGACACTTAATTTGCGAGATCAAGATATCCATCCACTGATTTGCAGTATCCCTTACCCCGTTGCTGTTTGTAATGATGCGACCAGCGGCGGGTATGCTGAATGGTACGTTCAGCAAGATTCCGATTGCATGGCATATATTTCCTTAGAAGGTGGCGTAGGCGGCGCTATCCTTGTGAATGGTGTTCCTTACACCGGACTCAATGGCCGCAGTGGCGAGTTTGGACACATTTGTGTGCAGCCGGAAGGGCTTTCCTGTAAGTGTGGTTTGCGTGGTTGTCTGGAAGCTTACTGCTCTTCTGATCGAATTTCTACCGATTTAGGTATCTCCGTGGAGCAGTTTTTTGCCGGCTTGGAAGCCGGGAACTTAGCATACCAAACGTTATGGAAAGATTATCTCCGCCATTTGGCGTCGGCTCTTGCCACAATCCGTATGATGTTTGACTGTCGTATTGTGCTGGGTGGGTATGTTGCTCAATATCTCACTCCTTTTTTAAAGGAGCTCCGGGGGCTGACGGCCAGCCGCGATCCGTTTGATGATGAAGCTGAATATATTTCCCTTTGTCATTACCCCAAGCACGCTGTTCCACTTGGTGCAGCATTGCATTTTATCAATCTTTTTGTTGAAGAGTTATGATTGCGGCTACCGTCATGATTAAGAGGAATTTTCTATGATTGAAAAATTGAACGGTACCACCGAAACTGTAGACTTTACACTCGCTTCCAATATCCGGTTATATCACAACAATTCAGCGGAAGACTTCCCGTTACACTGGCATGTCCCTGGGGAAATCATCTGCCCGATTAAAAACACCTATAATGTGACCGTTGCAGGCGAAATTCTTTATTTGAAACCCCATGACATACTGTTCATCGGCTCAGGTGAATTGCACAGCATTACAGCTCCAAAGGAGGGCGAACGGTACATTTTGAATTTTAGTACCGCAATGTTTGAGCAGTTCCACGAGCTTGCGCTTTTTTTTGCCACTCTACATCCCTTCAAGCTGTTGCGATATCAGGATCAACCGCAGTTCAACGACCAACTTCTGGCCTTGATGACCCGGATGGAAGAAGAATACTTTGGTACGGCGGTCTTTCGGGATTGCGAGCTGTCTTCGCTGATGCTGCACTTTTTCGCAATCATAGGCCGCAAGCTCCATCAGAATGCACCGCATGAAAACATCTCTTCCCTGCGGCAAAAAGAACAGCAAGAGCGTTTTTCCATGTTATGCAATTACATTAATGCTCACTGCACAGAAGATCTGTCTTTGGACGAATTGGCCAATGAAGCAGGATTCAGTAAGTACCACTTTGCAAGACTTTTTAAAGAAATAACAGGGACCACCTGCCACAACTATCTGTTAGGGCGACGGCTTCTCTTTGCCAAAACCCTGTTAGCAGACTTTTCGCTCCCCATCACAGAAGTTGCCATGCGTTCAGGATTCAATTCGTTGGCCACGTTCAATCGCATTTTTAAATTTCAAATTGGCTGCACACCCAGCGAATTCAGAAAATTGGGGCTTGGTTTTTCTGCGCCGCAAGAATAATGGGCACCGAACAGGCAACTTCCCTGTTCGTCCGCCCCCCCTTAGAAGGGTTCGCACAAAAGTTTCTGTGAACGCAATCATAGCAGGCGTTTGGGCATAGATTGAAGAATCTTCACCAACCTTTGTGCAGCCTCGATTCCGTCACCGGAATGATTGGCCCGGCCAAAACTAAACCGAAGTGTACACAATGCATTACGAGCCGCAGTTCCCCCCAGGGCCAGCAATACATGGGAGGCATTGCGGCTCCTTGTGTTATCGCACGCAGCACCCGGTGAAACACACACGCCGGCCACATCTAGTCGGTAGGTAAGATTCTGACCCTCGTAGCCTGGCAGCCCCACGCTAACCAAACCAGGCAAGCCTGCTTTGGTACTATTGAAATATACTTCCGCCCAAGATTGACGAAGTGTTTGGCAAAATTCTTCTGCTAACATTCGTTTGAATGCGGCATGCTGCTCCATCTGTTTGCAGGCTAGTTTGAGCGCGCATGCCTGCCCTACAATCTGAGCTACCGGTTCCGTTCCGGGGCGTAATCCGCTCTGTTGTTCGCCACCAAAAATTAAAGGCTTCAACAAAGCAGGATTTCGTGCATACAGGAAGCCTATGCCTTTGGGACCGCCAAATTTATGCGCGGAAGCACTGAGAAAATCGATGCCGTCTAATACTACGGGGATATGCCCGATTGCCTGTACAGCATCCACATGGAGCAATACACCTTTTTTTTGACAAAGGGTGGAAATGGTAGGAATGTCCTGAATCGTGCCTACCTCGTTGTTGGCGTATTGAATGGTCACCAATCTGGGCTGCCGTTCCAGAGCCCGCAGCAAGGCAGGCAAATCTATTTTCCCTTCTTCGCTGACCGGTAACGTATATGTAGCTATTCCGCTTTTTTTTAGCGATGCGCACGCTCTACCGACCGAGTGATGTTCAATAGGCGTAGTGACAACTTCTCTGCTACCTATGCCTGCTCTGCTGGCACCGCTCAGGATTGCCCACGTGTTGCTTTCGCTGCCGCCGGATGTGAAAAAGATTTGTGATGCGCTGCATCTCAGGCATTCTGCCACGCTTTGGCGCGCTCGCTCTACTGCTTGATGTGCAGCAATTCCGCTTCGATACAAGGCTGCCGGATTGGAAAAATCCTTAGTAAGCCAATAACACATCGCTTCCCAGGCTTCCGGTTCAAGCGGGGCCGTAGCTGCGTGATCTGCGTAAATCGTATCACTCATCAAATCATCTCCAACAAACGGAAGAATGGTTCAGGGGGGGGCATCAGTCGGAGATAACAGCTTTCTCCTTTTGATGCAGCAGGATGTTGAGTGGTTTCTGTCCCGTCAGCAGGATGCTGCGTGCATCGGGCTGGCTTCCTCCTACCCAAACGGTATATTCACCCGGCAGCACTTCCGAAATGCCCTCCTCGTTGCAAAGAGCAAAAGCACACTGCGGCAGATGCAGCGTAACGCACTTTTCTTCCCCAGGCATAAGGTCCACTTTTGCCAGCGCTTTCAGCTGCGCATTCGGTGTGCCGGGGCGTTCTGCCTTGACATAAACTTCAACGGTTTCACGGCCGCGGTACGGCCCGTCGTTGACTACCGTTACCCTTACATCCACACCGTCCGGCCCAATCTGTGAAGCATCGGCCTTGGCATCCCGGAAGGTAAAATGACTGTAAGAAAGGCCATAACCGAAGGGGTAAAGCGGTTCTTTTTCCATATAGCGGTAGGTGCGTCCCTTCATTGCATAATCCGTGAATGCAGGCAGATCCTCATCCGAATGATAAAAAGTGACCGGCAGCTTACCCTGCGGATTGCATTCCCCGAACAAGGCACGCGCTACGGCCCGGCCGCCCTGGGCACCGGGGTACCATGCCTGCAGAACGGCGGCTGCCCCTTCCTGCGCAGTGCCCAAGGCCAACGCACTGCCGCTCAGCACCACCACCACCACAGGTTTTCCGCTCTCGATGCAGGCTTTTAGTACAGACTCCTGGTTTCCCGGCAGAGAAAGAGACTGCTTGTCGCCGCTGGCAAACTGGTTTCCCTGGTCGCCTTCTTCACCTTCCAGGCCCGCATCCAAGCCCAGGCAGCAAATCACCACATCACATTCCGCACATACGCCGCGTACTTCGCTGATAAGCTCATTGGATTTTGCCAGTCCCTGAATCTTATCTGCATACAGATGACATCCCTCAGAGTAACGGACCTGCACATCTTCTCCCAGATACTCCTGGATTCCATCCAGAACCGTCACATACCGGGATGCGGTTCCCTCGTAATTACCAACCAAAGCCTTACGGTTGTCCGCATTCGGTCCGACCACTGCGACCCGATGCAGCTTACTTTTATCCAGCGGCAAGATATGGTTTTCATTTTTCAGCAGAACCAGAACCTTCTCGGCCACTTCCAGGTTCAGGGCCTGCATTTCCCGGCTATCTACCGCATCGTACCCAATTTTGTTGTAGGGCACCTTCTCTTCCGCATCAAACATGCCCAATTTCATGCGGGTCGTAAACAGCCGGACCAGGCTTCGGTCAATCGTTTCCTCTTTGACCTTGCCTTCTGCCACAGCTTCTTCCAGATACGCGTACAGATCGCCGCAGTTGAGGTCACACCCGTTATTTACGGCCAATGCCACAGAATCCACCGGGCCGGACGTGACCATATGCCCTTCATGGAAATCCTTGATTGCCCAGCAGTCGGAGGTTACGTGTCCCTGGAAATTCCACTTGCCGCGCAAAATGTCCACAAGGAGCGTTTTGCTGCCGCAGCACGGTTCACCGTTTGTGCGGTTGTAGGCCCCCATGACTGCTTCCACCCCGGCTTCCTTTACAAGTGCACGAAAGGCCGGAAGGTACGTTTCCCACAAATCTTGTTGGGAAACTTTGGCATCAAAATAATGTCTCTGGTCTTCCGGACCCGAATGGACTGCAAAGTGTTTGGCACAGGCAGCGGCGCGCAGATAGTCCGGGTCATCACCCTGCATACCTTCCACAAAGCGTACGCCCAAGCGAGAGGTCAGGTACGGATCTTCGCCATAGGTTTCGTGCCCTCTGCCCCAGCGCGGATCACGGAATATATTTACATTCGGCGCCCAGATTGTCAGGCCTTTATAGATATCCCGGTCCTGATAGCTGCGATACATGTTGTATTTACCACGCGCTTCCACGCCGACGGCTTCCCCGACCTGGCCCAGTAAGTCCTCATCAAAAGACGCAGCCAGACCAATTGCCTGCGGAAATACGGTTGCCGTTCCAGCGCGTCCCACGCCATGAATGCCCTCGTTCCACCAGTTGTATGCAGGGATGCCCAGACGCGGAATGGCCGGAGCCCAGCTGAGCATTTGGCTGATTTTTTCTTTCAGCGTCATTTGTGCAACCAGTGCGCGTGCCCGCTCCCGGTATTGTTCCAGTTTTTGGTTACGATCTTTCATTTTGTACGTACCCCTTTCTTCTTATTTTGTATCATTAGCGCACAACGCCAAAGCCAAGGATTGTGAAGGTCTTACCTTCATCCTCCGGCGCCATGCAGATTTCTATGTGGTGCTTGCCGGCGGTTTCTTCTGCGAACAGAATTGTTGCGTGGCAATGGGTCCATCCCACTTCCCTCGGGTCATAATATGCAACCGTCTGCCCGTCTACTGTTACGCGAATTCTTCCAAAATCTAAGGATGCGCTATCCTTAAAAACCATTTGGAGTGACTTGCATACCAACTCCATTTGAAACGGTTTCTTTCCGGACGTTTTTTTCCAGTTGAAAGGAAACTGCGCTGTATTGTAAGTGTCATTATCCAATGCAACCATCTGCAGATCTTCATCGGTACCGGTAAAGCTTCCTGGGTCCACAGATATGTCAAGTGGCAAGTTACTGCGGTCATATGCCTCCATCGCAGAAAAGTAAAAACTGTAATAGGGCGGCGCTTCTTTTGCAGGTGCCATACTCGGTTGGGCATCCAGACGCTGTAACAGATACATCAAACAATCTTTCATAATGCGATGCCCAGCGTTCGAAGGATGATAGGTATCATAGAAGTATTGCCGCTTGGTAATCACACTCCGCTGTGCAGCCGTTGCTCCGAACTGGGGGCTGACCGCTTCCAGCACATCCACCATGGGCAATTCATGCCGCCATCCCACGGGAGCTAACCGCTCTTTCAGGTTCCAGTCATTTGCAAAGACAGAAAACAAGAGAATAACGGCCGGTTCGCCGGGATCATTCCAGATACGATGCACCAGACTTTCGTAGCAGTATCCATTGGTTTCATCCCCCAAATCATTGACGGCGAATTCTACCACGACTAAATCTGGGGATACCGTACCATTGCGTGTGACATCTCGATCATAGCGATTCAAAGCTAGCTGTGATGGGGTTCCGCCTACGCCGGCTTTGATATAATTCACTTGATCAGGTGCAGAGGAATATTTGTCCCGGATTGCTTCAAAGGTCAGACGGGCATAACATTTTTCCTGTTCGGGAACTGCGCCGGCGCCCTGTGTGATAGAACCACCAAGAAAAGCTAGGGTTATCGGCTTACCAGAACGCAGATCCCCCAGAACCCGCTTGATTCGTGCATTGTTCCCTGTACTCAAGCACGAACGCGCAATCATTGCGTTATACTGTGGCGTATCAAATTCAACCGGCGGATCCGGATCAAATCGTGGCGCATGGTACCCGTCATGAAGGTAAAATTTGACCGTAACAAGGGCGGTGTCTTCTTCACGGGGGAGTTCTATTAAGAACTTGCCGGGAACAGCGTCCGTATCTTGTTCCTCTACGGAAGCCATTTCCATGATGGTTTCGACGCCGTTGGTACGCAGAAAAATCTTGCCGCTGCCTCCTTCTGTGCCGTGTTCCCCCGAAAAATACATGCTAAAGGCAGCAACTTTATCAGGCACATCACTGACAATGCTCACACCAATGCTGTGAACCAACCGGCGGAATCCTTTAGCAGTCCGCAGCATTTCTAGAATTTTCTCGTCCTGAACGCCACCCACGATTTTTGCGAATGTTACCAAACGCTCATCGTTCAAGAAAACAGGAAATCGGTTGGCTTCTGCATCGGAGCCCCCGCCGCCGACGGGCTTATCAACCAGGATATACAGAGCCTCTCGTTGGGGGATGGGATCCCGTGGAGCAATTCGCTGATCACGCATCTCAGGCACACCTTCTCATGATAAACTTTTTGAGTTCCGCTATTTTTCTTTATCATAAAGCCTTATACCGCGGTGGTGCTTCTCATTTTTTGCTATACGTTTCCTTGTATTTTGCTTTTTTATTTTTCTGTCCGCATCTGGGGGCATACGCATAAAGTTAGCAATTTTTAATCACTGTCATTGTTTCCTCAAAAAAACATGTGCATCTGTAAGCAATTCCTTTTTGTACTGTTGTTGCATGGGGCTCTTGCTTTTTGAATGGAGAATTTCTGCCCACTATATCTAGGAAATCGAAATGAAAAAAGAAGATTTGCAAATGTTGCTGTTCCCGTCCATTTTTCGGCTTCTGGCAAAAGGTGTTTTTACAAAGTGCCTTTTCTCATTTCTTGCTATATTCCTCGCGGTTTTGGATTTCATAACGTTTTTTCGCTCTTTTTGCGCTTGTTTCAAAATAGAAAACCTGCTATAGTGAGTCACAAAATCAGTAGACCGCGTAAACCGGTTACCTCTTACACGGTCCAGAAGGAGCTGAAATGATTATGGAAGGTGCCTACTATAGCGGGCAATATTTAAACAGACTGGAACGCCTTGGATATGCGCAGGCCGAGATTGACAGCAAGCTGGAACGCGCGTTTGAAGAAATGTTCTATGGGCCGGAGGGCGTTCGCCTTTGCCATTTTGCCGGGCCTGACATGATGTACATAGAGGACACGGGGAACCATGACGTCCGTACCGAGGGCATGTCCTACGCAATGATGTTCTGCGTACAAATGAATCGCCAGAAGGAATTCGACTGCCTGTGGCGATGGGTCGTGACCCACATGTACCTCACCGAAGGGGAAAACGCCGGCTATTTTGCCTGGTCCTGTCATACTGACGGCAGCAAAAATTCCGATGGACCCGCCCCTGACGGCGAAGAATTTTTTGCTATGTCCCTGTTTTTTGCGGCCAACCGCTGGGGTTCCGGCGAAGGGGTACTGGATTACGCTTCCTGGGCACGGCGCATCTTGCACACATGTGTACACAAAGGCGAAGAAGCCGGTTCCGGATTTCCCATGTGGAACCCCGAAAACCATCTCATCAAATTCGTTCCCAACTGTGAATTTACCGATCCCTCTTATCATTTGCCGCATTTCTATGAACTTTTTGCTCTGTGGAGCGACGAATGCGACCGTCCTTTCTGGCATGCAGCCGCAGCGGCCAGCCGCCAGTACCTGCGCAAAGCCTGCCACGCCCGTACCGGATTGAGTGCCGAATATGCCGAGTACGACGGCCGCCCGCATCGGGGTGATCAGCCGGACCGTCACGACTGGTTCTTCAGCGATGCATACCGCACGTTGGGCAACATTGCTTTGGATGCCCAATGGTTCGGGGACAAAGACGGTTGGGCCCAAGAAACAGCTGCACATATTCAGCAATTTTTTGAAGAAAAGGAACACGGGCAAACAAACGGCATCTATCTGATCGACGGCACACCCGTTGAAGGAAATGCTCTGCATCCTGTAGGGCTTCTGGCTACCATTGCGCAGGGTTCCCTGATTCTGGATGACGCCTGCGCGGATGAATGGCTCCGCCGGTTCTTTAGCACTCCGCTCCGTTCCGGACCGCGGCGTTATTATGACAATTGCCTGTATCTTTTTGCGTTGCTTGCTTTAAGCGGGCATTACCGCATCTGGTTCCCGCAAGAAGCAACGGTATAATGTACCCTACCGAAAAAACGATTTTTTCCTTCCCCTTCGGTTTGCTTTTTTCCATGAACCGCAGTTTACTGGACCACACATTCAGGAGGCTATGTCAATGTTGATTTTCATTAACGGCAACCGCTCTGTCGGCACCATCAATAAAAACATCTACGGGCATTTTGCCGAACATCTGGGGCGCTGCATTTACGGCGGCCTGTATGTAGGCGAAGATTCCGAGATTCCCAACCAGAATGGAATGCGCACCGATGTTGTCAACGCTCTCAAAGCGCTGGATATTCCCGTCCTTCGGTGGCCGGGCGGTTGTTTTGCAGACACCTATCACTGGCGGGACGGCATCGGTCCCAAGTCTTCCCGTAAGACGCTGATCAATACCACATGGGGTGGTGTACGGGAGGATAATTCCTTTGGTACCCATGAATTTATGGAGCTGTGCCGTCAGTTGGGATGCGAAGCATACATCAACGGAAACGTAGGCACCGGCACTGTACAGGAAATGTGCGACTGGGTCGAATATTGCAACATGCCCGGCGTTTCCCCCATGGCCGACTTGCGGCGGCAAAACGGTCAGGATGCACCCTGGAACGTAAAGTACTGGGGAATCGGCAACGAAATGTGGGGCGGCGGCGGCAATATGCGCGCAGACTACTACTCCGATCTGTGCCGTCAGTATGCCAGTTTCCTACGGGACTACGATCCTTCCCACAAGATTTACAAAATTGCAAGCGGCGCCTGTGATTTCAACTACGATTGGACGCAACGGGTTGCTGAACTGACCGGGGCGCTGGTAGACGCTTTAAGCCTGCATTACTACACCATTCCCGGCAGCGAATGGGAGCACAAAGGCTCTGCCACCAAGTTCAGCCGCGAAGAGTATTATATTACCATGTATAAAGCCCTTCAGATGAAGGGGTTGATTGAAAACCACACCGCACGGATGCGGCAGGCCTGCCCCAACAAAAATCTGGGGCTTGTAATTGATGAATGGGGTACATGGCTTGATGTGGAGGAAGGAACCAACCCCCATTTCCTGTACCAGCAAAACGCTATGCGGGATGCCCTGGTCGCTGCAGTCAACCTGAACATCTTTGGCGATCATTGTGATTCCGTCGTCATGGCCAACATTGCACAAACGGTCAATGTGTTGCAGGCTATGATTCTTACCGACGGGCCGCGCATGCTTTGCACGCCCACGTATCACGTGTTCCATATGTTCAAAGGCCACCAGGGGGCTCGCCAGCTGGAAACTTACGCAGAAACAGCGCTCATCGGTGCAGACGGGGCAGACTGCAAGGTTCCCAATTTGCACGTTTCCGCCAGTGAAGACCATAACGGCAATGTGCTGGTTACCGTCGTCAACCTCAGCGATCATTCCTCTGTGCCTGTTGAAATTCACTGGGATGGCCTGAGCAAGTTTACTTCCATCACCGGTCAGGTTCTTAGCGGTGATGGTGCCGGCGCGGCTGCCTACAATACGTTCGATAATCCCCATCAAGTCGAGCCGAAGCCGTTGACAAACATAACTGTTGGTACCAACAGCTTTACTTCCCTCTTGCCCGCATGCAGCGTTGCTGCCTTTACTCTGAAAGCCTGATTTCCAGACCAAAGCAAAAGAGCGCCGGAGATGACTCCTGCGCTCTTCTGCTTTATTCTATGCCGTCAAACGGTTACTTTTTGCCGTCTGAATTCTCCGTAGTATCCTGAGACTGCTCCTGATTTATCTGAGAAGAGTACTGCTCCGAGCACTTCATGAAAACGCCATTTAAAACAAATGCATTTGCATAAGCGATCGAAGAGAACCCCAGCGCAAACCACAAAAACAGTCCATAGCGCAATGTGGTCTGTGTATACAGGGTAAATGCTACACATGCGCCTATCAACAACAACATAGAAAAGGTTTGGGGCAAAGAGGTCACAGACATGATAAACGCATTCCGTATGGTACCTAAAACCGTATTGTTGAATCTTGCAAGCAGCGGGAAAGCATATACGAAGGTCATCATATAAGCGATTGCTGCCACGGGAATCAAAATCTTAAAGATGCTGTTTTGGAAATTCCCGGAATACCATAGAAGATAGATATCATAGCCCAGAAATCCCCCTGCGGCCCCAAAAAGAATTCCCATCAGTACGCCCTGGCGGAAATTTGCCCGGAATGACTTGAAAAAATTGCCGACCACCGGAGTGCCGTCTTTTTCACCCGCCATTTTTGTGGTGACATAATGTAAAGCCGTGATGGCAGGGCCAATGGTGACCACCGGAATGCAGCAAACCAGGAACAGCAGATTCAGGACAATAAGATCCCACACAACGCCCAGGGCGCGCATCAGGGGGCTGTCCGGATTAAAAACGCCTCTCAATGAGTTCTCCTCCTTTTTTTCAGGATGTAAATATTCACCAAAAACAGCGATTCAGATTGTACACTATTCAATCTGTTATTTGATTGACAATGGTTCTGCGGCTGAATTATACTGGTATTATACTTTGCACCGCTAAAAATAGCAAGGTCCTTTTGCAACATTCACCGGTAAGGAGCTTTGTATGAACCGGTTTCATCATGTCAGAATCAAGCTGGAGAGTTTTCTCAATAACTTAAGCCTGAAGAAAAAACTTCGATATCTTTATTTTTTATGTATTCTGGTCCCCATATTTTTGACCGATATTGTAATTTTACATGCATTAACCAAGAACGAGCATGCCGAGCAGCTGCACCAGATGGAAAAAATAGCCAAATCAGTGCAGTCGATGCTTTCCGCCGCCACAGAAGATTCCGCGCTGATTTCTACCAGCCTGTATATGGATAACTCCCTCCAGGATTTTGTGAGCCGGCAATATGCCAGTCCCCGGGACTATTTTTCAAGTTACCGAGAATACATCCACAATTCTTTGCTGCAGGGTGTTTCCCGGATCACAAATTCTGTCATACGGGTGTATGCAGACAATGAAACCCTGATAAACGGCAGTGAATTTGCACGGTTATCCACCGTTTCGCAGGAGCCCTGGTATCAGCAGTATACTGCGGATGGCTACAGCCCGCGGCTTCTTTTTTCTTATGATGAAACAGATGGGCGCCAGGTGTTGTTTTTACGTGGGATGAATGGCCTTTACAGCGATAAGGCGGAGCGCCTTTCGTGTATTGAAATCAATTACAGCACGCTGGACCGCGATTTCCAGAACATGGGGTATAACTATTCAGTTTATGTATGCAGCGGTAACCGGATTTTGCTTACGAACGCAATGCCCAATTATCGTTGGCAGCCTTATGACACATTCTCCCCGTCTGATTCGGTAGGCTTGTCCCAGCATTTTACCCTTTACGGGGAAGATCTGGACATCTATGTGATGGAACCAAGCGGCAACGTTTTAGCCCTGATTCGCCAAAACATCCATATCCTGATCCTGCTGCTGCTCCTGAACATTATTCCCCCGCAGCTTTTGATGAATCTGCTGGAGAATTCCATTACTTCTCGTCTTTTCCGTCTGGAAAAAGTCTTCAACCAGATAGACAGCGACGTGTTGATCAAGATTTCCGGGCCAAGCGGTCAAGATGAGATCGGCAGTCTGATGGACAACTACAACCGCATGGCTGACCGGATGAACAGCCTGATTGACACCGTCTACCGATGCCGACTGAAAGAGCAGGAGATGGATATTGCCCGGCAGAACGCAGAGCTGATGGCTTTATACAGCCAAATCAATCCCCATTTTCTCTTCAACGCACTGGAAAGCATCCGTATGCACAGCATCCTGAAAAAAGAAGAAGAAACCGCCGATATGGTACAGAAATTGGCCATAATGGCGCGCCAAAACGTGGATTGGTCCTCGGATTCCAATACCATTAAGCGTGAGCTGGCGTTTGTTGAAGCGTACCTGGCCTTGCAAAAATATCGCTTCGGGGAGCGCCTTTCGTATCAAATCAATGCGCAGGAAGATTGCCAGAACATCCTGGTTCCGAAATTGACCATTACCACCTTTGTGGAAAATGCCTGTGTACACGGTATTGAAGCAAAATCTTCTCCCGGTTGGATTTTTGTACGCGTGTATACAGAAAACGATGCGCTTTGCATGGAAATTGAAGATACCGGTGGCGGTATGGACGAGGCCGAGGCAGAACGTATTCAAGACCGGATGCGCAACGCCAGCCTGAAAATGTTAAAAGAAAAAGGACGCGTAGGCATGGTGAACACCTGCCTGCGCATCCGCATGATGACGGAGGATACTGCACAGTTCTCGGTGGAAAGCGAGCCGGGCATTGGAACACTTGTTTCGATTCGGTTCCCTCTAAACAAAGCAATAAGGGCGGAGTGACATGTTAAAAGTTATTATCGTAGATGATGAGCAGTTTATTGCGCAAGGTTTGCAGGCGTTGATTGACTGGAACGCCGCAGGCTATGAAGTGGCTGCCGTTCTGTCCGACGGGCAGGAGGCTTTGGAGTACATAAAAAAGTTCCCCGTTGACCTTGTCATCACCGACGTTATGATGCCAAAAATGACCGGACTTGAATTACTGGAAACTGTTCGCCGGGAGAATCTTTCCAACGCCGGTTTCGTGATTCTGAGCGGATACAGTGAGTTTTCCTATGCTCAAAAAGCGCTGCGCTACGGGTGTATCGACTATCTTCTCAAACCGGTGGAAAAGCAAGATCTGTTATCCATTCTCAGCAAATACAATAACATCTCGCAAAACAGCAAAATGGAGGAGCAGTACGAACTGGCCTATCAGGCCCGGTGTTTGATCTCGTTGCTGTTCGGCAAATATGATCCCAACGGCGTGGATTATCTGCATAAGCATCTGGATTTTTCGGACGGCGTTCGTTACATTGAAATTTCCGCTTGCCATTCTTCGGACAGCGAAGATGACGATGATGAGAACCACTTCCGTATGGTGCAGCGTGACCTGTACCAAAGCTGTGCGCAAATTTTAGGCGAGGACCGGAGCCGGTGTTTCTATGACGCTTCGCTGGATCGCGTTGGGTATGGGATTGCTTTTGTTTACAGCGGTGCGCTTGCCCGAAATGCCGGCTGTTCCGAAACACAGTATATCCAGGATTTTTATAAGAAATTGGGTGTTTCGACACAACACGAATTGCGATTTCTGGTTGGCAAAAAAGTGGACGATATCACCACTGTTTCTGAATCGTATGATACCGTCTGCGGGCTGAAAAACCTTTGCGCCTTCCGCCAGCAAAAATCGATCTATTATTACGAGGAAGAGTTATCGGTTCCGCAAGAAAGAGCCGTTTTGTGTAAAGATACTCTGGATCAGTTGATTACCGCCATTGAACTGAATGAGCAGGAACGCATCGGCTCCGAAATAGACCATTTGTTTGCCGAAATGCAGCAGCGTGGCGTACATGACAAAGATATCAACCTGAACTTAAATTATCTTTTGTTCCGGCTTATGCATCTTGCATCCAATTTGGACAACGAAGCCAACCAGAAGGAAATGCTGCAATTTATCAGCGCACAGTCTTTCCGGGAAGGAATTTCCCGCGGGAGCCGGCAGCATCTGTTCCGCTTTGCACGCGAGTATGCAGACTACCTTTCCCTTCTGCGAAAAAGTATCTCCACCGATATTTTGGATTCTATCGACAAGGAAATCCAGGAACACTACTCGGAAAACCTGACGTTGCAGGGCTTGGGCAAAAAATACTATATCAACAGTGCATACTTAGGGCAAATCTTCCGCAAAAAATACGGACAGTCCTTTAAAAACTATTTGTGTTCTTACCGTATTAACGAAGCGTGCCACCAGCTATTGTACACAAACAAGCGGATCGGCCGCATTGCCGAAGATGTGGGGTATAAAGATGTGGATTATTTCCTTTGCAAATTTATCGAGCTGAAAGGCTGTACGCCTTCCCATTTTCGGAAGAGCAAAACCGAGAAACCACATTCTGAATTTCCCGGGAAATAATTCACACCAGAATAATCATACACTTGCTTTTCGTTTTTTGCATTCTTAAAAAACAACGATAAACCAAGCAAAAGTGCAGGCATGTTGCCTTCCAAAATACTTCAAGGATGGGGGACTGCCTGTCTTTTTTGTATCATTGTTTCGCTGTTTAGCGCGATTTCCTCTTCCGTTGAATTTGCAAAGCTATAATTTTCAGGGGTTTTTACTAGAATTTGTCGGTTGTGTAAAACATTTTTAGTATATATACTTAAATCAGAAAAGCCCGCAAGGGGCGAAAAATCTATTTACAGGAGGCTAATTATGAAAGTAAAATTGTGGCGGCGCGTATTTGCGGCAAGTATGTCCGCGGCCATGCTGCTGGGCTTAACGGCATGTGGCGGCGGCTCTGATTCCACCGAATCGTCCGAATCGTCCGATGGGATCAAAACATTTACGATGTTTACCGCAATGCCCGGTTCCGAAATCAATGATGACAACGAAATTATGAACATCATTGCCGAAAAGACCGGTGCCAAACTGAAAGAGACCTGGCTGACCGGCCAGACCGACGCAGAAGCCATCGGCACAATCATCGCCGGCGGCGAGTATCCGGACTTCATCAATGGCGGCGATGCCATGATGTCTCTTTACGATGCAGGCGTCCTGGTGCCCTGGGATGATTACCTGGAAAAGTATCCCAACCTGAAAGAGATGTACACTGACGAAGAGTGGGACAAGTTCCGTCAGGAGGACGGCAAGATTTATTGGGCCAACGTATTCCAGAACACCTATGGCGAAGATCGTGCCACCACCCATAACGATGAAGCCTTCTGGATTCAGGCGCGTGTTCTGGAATGGGCCGGTTACCCCGAAATCAAAACCCTGGACCAGTATTTCGATCTGCTGGAAAGCTATGCCGATGCCAACCCCACCATGGCAAACGGTACCAAGAACATTCCCTACACGGCACTTTGCGAAGACTGGCGCTATTTCTGCATCGAGAATGCACCCCAGTTCCTTGATGGGTATCCCAACGACGGCTCTGTCATTGTAGACACGGATACGATGCAGGTGGTTGACTACAATACCACGCCCACTGCCAAGCGGTATTTCCAGAAATTGAACGAAGAATACCAGAAAGGCTACGTGGACGTAGAATTCGCCACCCAGACCTACGATGAATACATCGCCAAGCTTTCCACCGGCGCTGTGCTGGGCATGTGCGACCAGTGGTGGAACTTCGCGTACAATGTCAATGATGTTTTCAAACAGCAGGGTTTGGACGAGCAGGGCTGCAACTACGTTCCGCTGGGCCTGACCATTGACGAAGGAATGGAAAACCGCTGGCACAACTACGCCGACACGTTGAACAACTCCAGCGGTGTGGCGGTTACTACCAGTTGCTCCGACATTGATGCAGCCTTTAAGTTCATGAATGACCTCTTGGACCAGGAGATTCACGATCTTCGCTACTGGGGCGTTGAAGGAGTAGACTATCTGGTGGATGAAAACGGTCTGTATTACCGCACCGAAGAAATGCGGATGCAGTGTTCGGATCCCGCCTATCAGGCCTCTCACATGTGCAACTATTCCTACATGCCGCAGTGGCTGGGCACCAGCCGGGACGGCAAGAACGCCATGCAGCCCGACCAGCAGGCAAGCGAATTCCTGGACAGCCTGTCCACCCCCCTGCAGAAACTGTTTAATGCCTACGGCGTAGACAGCTACGTTGATTTGATCGGTTCTGTGGAAGAAGAACCGGGCCCCTGGTTCCCGATGTATTCTTACTCCGGTTCAATGACTACCGAAACCCCCGGTGGTGTTGCCTGGGTCAAGATGGGCGAAGTCAAACACGAATGGCTGCCCAAAGTTGTTATGGAGCCTGATTTTGAAAGCACCTGGAATGAATACATGACTGCGTACAACGCAGCCAATCCGCAGGATTTCTTGGCAGAAATGCAAACTGAGCTTGAGCGCCGTGCCGGTCTTTGATGCCCGTTATTGCAGGCGACACAGACGTTGACACATACAAGTGGCCACGGCTGCACGGTGTAGCCGTGGCCACTTTTTTTATGAAATGCATTCAACCCGCAAGCTCCTTAAACGTTAGTTTGCAACACATGATTCGCCATACACGTTCCTTAGGAGGACTCGCCAATGAAAAATCCATCAAAGCGTATTACATGGAAAGAGATTTCACGCCAGAAATTTCTGATGGTCTGTGCGGCTATCTTTTTTGTATACGGCATCGTATTTTATTACGTTCCACTGGCAGGCTGGGTAATGGCCTTTCAGAACTACAAACCCAAAGACGGCCTCTTCGGATCTGAATTCGTAGGACTGGAAAAGTTTCAATTCCTGTTCTCTGACGAAGTCTTTTTGCGTGATATCCGTAACACTCTGGCCATGGGCGTTCTCAATCTGGTGACCACCTTTTTAATGGCCATTATCTTCGCCATCCTGCTGAACGAAGTACGCAACATGTTCGGCAAAAAGCTTGTTCAAACGATTTCCTATATGCCCCACTTCCTTTCCTGGATCATTGTCACCGGTATTCTGCACGATGCGCTGTCTTCCACCGGTATCGTCAATGAGCTGCTGGTGAACCTGGGCATTCTGGATTCGCCCATCAACTTCTTCGCCAATCCGAGTTATTTTTGGCCAATCGTTGCATTTGCCAATGTTTGGAAGGAAACCGGCTGGAATGCCATTGTCTACCTGGCCGCCATTACCTCCATCGATCCCAGCCTGTATGAGGCAGCCACTTTGGATGGTGCCGGCCGGTGGGGCAAAATCTGGCACGTCACGCTTCCTGGCATCAAGTCCACCATTATGATTCTGCTGATCATGAATGTTGGCAACGTATTGAATGCAGGCTTTGAAGTCCAGTATCTGCTTGGCAACGGCCTGGTCAAGAGTGTTTCGGAAACCATTGATATCTACACCTTGACCTGGGGCATCAGCCAGAACGATTATTCTTTGGGTACTGCAGCCGGTATCTTCAAGAGCGTCGTTGCAATTATTCTGATTCTCGGCGCAAACTGGATTGCCAAACGTGCCGGTGAAGACAGATTGTTCTAAGGGGAGGGTACACATGAAAATCAAATCATCCACCATGGACAAAGTCTTTGTTACCTGCAATACCATTTTCCTGGTTTTGTTCGTCACCATTACGCTGTATCCTGTTCTGAACACGCTGGCGATTTCTTTCAACGACGGTATCGACGCCGTACGCGGTGGCATCCATCTGTGGCCGCGCATCTTTACGCTCTCGAACTATAAAACGGTTCTGAATCAGCAGAACATCATCACCGGTGCTATCGTTTCTGTGGCCAGAACGGTATTGGGAACGATTTTTGCCTTGGTGACGAACGCCCTTTTGGCCTACGTTGTCAGCCGCAAGCGCTTTTTGTTCCGCTCCCAGCTGTCTTTGTTCTGGGTCATCACCATGTATGTGAACGGCGGTATGATCCCCACCTTGATTTTGTACCGCAACCTGAACCTGACCAACTCTTTCTGGGTATACGTCATTCCGGGCATGATCAGCGCATTTAACGTTCTGGTTCTGCGCACTTTCATGGAAGGTCTGCCCAGCGCGCTGGAAGAATCCGCCATGATTGACGGTGCCAACGATTTCACCATCTTTACCCGTATCATCTCGCCCCTGTGCAAGCCGGTGTATGCCACCGTCGCCCTGTTCGTAGCTGTCGGACAGTGGAACTCCTGGTTCGATGCTATGTTGTACAACCGGATGAACGCCCAGTATACGACCCTGCAATATGAGTTGATGAAGCTTCTTTCCTCTGTCATGCAGCAAAGCGGCAGTGCCACCACCGGCGGCAACACCGCTGCCGCAGCCGTCACGCCGGTTACCGTGCGTGCCGCCGCTACTGTGGTGACGATGCTTCCCATCATTCTGCTTTATCCCTTCCTGCAAAGATACTTTGTATCCGGCATGACCATTGGCAGTGTAAAAGAGTAAAATCCTTTTCCTGCCATCCGCCCCTGTTTTCCAGTGCCTGTAACACGAAAAGTCAGTTTGGCGGCACCCTTCAATAGCTATGGCCGCTGCATCTGTTTTTCCTCCTGGATGCAGCGGACATAGCTCTATATTTTTGCATGCAGAATATCACCCCTTTATACCTGGAGGTTTTCTATGCTTTCCGTTAAAAATCCTATCATGACAGGCTTCTTTCCCGACCCTTCGATTTGCCGGGTAGGGAACAAATTCTATACGGTTCATTCGACATTTGCGTATTTTCCCGGTGTGCCGGTTTTTGAGAGCGAAGATCTTGTCCACTGGAATTTGATCAGCAATGTGCTCGATCGTGATTCTCAGGTTCCTTTGTCCGGCTGTCAGCATTCCGAGGGGATTTTTGCCCCTACCATTCGTTACCATAAGGGCACCTGGTATATGATTACCACCAACGTGTCCGACCAAGGAAATTTTATCGTCACTGCAAAAGATCCGCGCGGCCCCTGGTCCGAGCCTTACTATTTGGGTGAGTCTACCGGCGGCATTGATCCCAGTCTCTTTTTTGACGATGACGGTACCTGCTATTATATCGGCCAACGGCCGCGTTCTGCCGGGTACCGCTACAATGGCGACTGCGAAATTTGGATTCAAACTCTGGATCTGGACACGATGCAGTTAAAGCCCGATGCCACCATTGTACTTACCGGATTCCAGCGCAAAGCCATTTGGCCGGAGGGACCTCACCTGTACAAAAAGGACGGTTACTATTACATTTTGCATGCGGAAAGCGGTACTTCCATCCACCACAGCGTCATGATCGCGCGCAGCAAAAATGTGTTTGGTCCCTACGAGTACTGCCCCTGCAACCCCATTCTGACGCATCGCCATTTGGGGGCCCAATATCCTGTTACCTGCGTCGGTCATGCCGACTTAGTGGATGACGGAAACGGCAACTGGTATATGGTTGTATTGGCTTGCCGGCCGAACCAAGGGTACACGTTGTTGGGGCGTGAAACCTTTTTGGCAAAGGTCACCTGGGAAGATGGCTGGCCGGTCGTGAATGCAGGGGTCGGTCATCTTGAAGAAGTGGTCACGCTGCCTTACGAGGGACAGATTTCTGACGACGCCCCCCAATGTAAAACCTATACGTTCGATACCCCTTCTTTGCCGCCGGAATTGCTGACTTTGCGCAATCACCGCGATCATGAGCTGGAACTGCACGCAGAAGGGCATTTTGTCCGTCTTTTCCATCGTTGCGACAGCTTGAAGGACCGAGGTGAGCCTGCTTACTTGGCTCTGCGTCAGCAACATTGGAATTGCGAATTTGAAACCAGCTTTATGCCGCATTTCTGCAAAGAGAGTGATTGCGCCGGCATTGCAATGGTTCAAAGCAATGAAAATCATCTGCGGGCAGAATGCTATCCCCATGATTCGGGCGTTAAACTTGTTGTTTTTCTGTGCAAAGACAGCAAAGACAACCCTCTGGCGCAAATCGATATGCAGCCCCAGGCTGCCATCCGGCTGAAACTGCGGGTAGAAGGGCTTGTTGCCAGCGTACTTTACCAAAGCGGTACCGAATGGAAAACAGCTGCCTCTGGTATCGACCTGCGCTCTTTAAGCACGGAACATGCCGGTGGTTTTGTCGGCTGTACACTGGGGTTATACGCTTCGGGCAATGGGGAAGACGCTGGTGGATATTCTGATTTTGAAACGATGACCTATCGCGAGCTTCCCACGGAGTAATCTATTACTTTCATGTATTAAACATGCGCATGAGCCTCCTTCTTTTGAAAAAAGAAGGAGGCTCATGCAATATATGGAATCCGAGCGAATCAAAAACAACTTACGAGGTTTTGCATGTGGACGATATTGATGACTTGCAAGCCTTTGTTTAGGTAGCGAATAGAACAGCATAACGAATGTTGTATATGCTCGAACTTCCTAAAATGTCTATTCGCCTACGCGCCGTTTCCGAATTTCACTGTTCCTACGGGTACAATGCCACGCATAGCGGCTCGCATCGCTTCATCCCGAGGATGAACATAGAAGTGAGTGGTAGTTGTCACATCGGCGTGGCCTAGTAGGCCCGATACCGTTGCGACATCGAGGCCGTTTTCGATAGCGCGTGTCGCAAACGTGTGTCGCATGGCGTGAAATTTGACATGTTCCAGGTGCAGTTGCCGCAGAATCCGCGAAAAGTAATGGCTGAGGTTGTCCGGGTCCATCACACGGCCGCAACGATTAAAAACGATAAAATCTTCGTCACAGGCTTCCCGACCGAACTCTTTTGCAAAGCGCTCCCGCTGCAGCTTCAACAACTGCTGTACCACGTCTGGCATATATAACTCTCGTTCCGAGGAAGTTGTCTTTACAGAACCGAATACCAACTGCGTCTTTGATGCCATCGGGTTTGAGTCGATATCACTGATGCGGCGCACGGTACTTTCAACGGAGAGCATCCCGGTGGATTCCTGATAATTTTTCCACCGCAGGGCGCAGATCTCGCCCAAACGCATACCCGTGTACAGTGCCAGTAGAATGCCGGCTTCTTTGTGACCGAAATGTTCGAACAGATATGTTTCCAAGACCCTCTGAGAGTCATTGGTCATAATTTGAACCCGGCGGCTTTTCACAGACTTGATTGCGGTCAGCGGGACAGGATTGCTAGGCATCAATTCTTCGGCCGTAGCAAGCTTCAATGCAACATCCAACACGGCCCGCATATTGCGCAGGCTCTTTGTGGACAGCGGTCCCCCGGTACGAAGATTGCCTGTCCGTGCCTGCTCGTTAAAAAAACGCTGCAACACGCGAGGCGTCAAGTTTCCGAGCTGGATTTCTCCGATTGCAGGTATGATATGTTTTACGCAATTATCTCGATAGTGCTCATAGCCGGACGGTTTGGAAACGGGTTTTACATAAGCGTCAAGCCAATATAGCAGCCAATCTTCCAGAGTGCTTTCTTCGGAAAAGTCAAGAACACTTTTTCCTTTGTCTTTTGTAACCTTCATAATGTGTACTCCTTTTATCGGAAAACACACGGCACAGGTCAATTTGTGAAACAAACACATCAGCCTTGTCATATCATAAGAACGCTGCTATACTGAATTCGGTACGGTGCAGCAAGTCTGTTGTGTAGGTGGTCGCATCACCTGCGCAGGTAAGCGGGAGGGTCCAGCTTCCGCTTACTGCCGTGCTGTTTTTTTGTGCTTATAATACGAATTGTATAGAAACGTGAGCGTATAACCATTCGGCGTTTCGTTCGCATGGCTCACTGCATGCGCGTTTTACCCGGAACGCCCGGGCGAGCAGGCAGAATTCATTCCGGCACAATTTCGCACGGCCTGCCTGTGCGCAAAAGTTCCCATGTGCCCAAGGAATGGAATTTCTTATTTTGCCTGGCGAAGTCCCTCATGCAGAATGTTTTTGGCGGCATTAAGATCCCGCTGCATTTGCGTTCCACATTGTGGGCAACGAAAAACGGAGAATGCCAAGGGAAGTTTGCCAAGATGTGCACCGCATGCTGAGCAAATTTGCGAGCTCGGATAATAGCGGTCTATTCGTACGACACGTTTTCCCTGCATGATAGCTTTACTTTGCAGCTTTTGCAAAAAGGCGGGGTACTGATTATCTTCTATTTTAGGGGTAAGGCGAGGATTTTGACGCTTCATACCCACAAAATCCAGATTTTCGGTAGCAATGAGGTCGTGATTCTGCAGGAGACGCTTAGATTGCTTGTACTGCCAATCACGACGTTGATTTTGAGTATGTCGGTCCAACTTGGCCAGTTTGGCGCGCAGGGCACGCCAGCGCCGGCTGCCAGTGTGCGCACGGGACAGGGCTTGTTGTAAAGCTTCCCGTTTGGGTTTGGACTTTGCCGCGAATCCGGGATATTCGGCACTGTGACCATTGGAGTCACGGTACAGACCGTCTTGTGCGTAATCCAGACCGATGGCCCGGTCGTAGAGTACAGGCGTGATGGGGGCCGGCAATTTTGCCGTGTATACGATAAGTATATGAGCGTAGTAATGAAAGGCAATCTCACTTTCAAAGTTGCGGCAAATTACATTGGACTTAGGAGAAGGAACAGTAATTTCGCAAACGCCTACGTGTTCGGTGTTTGTTGGGGCGGTGTATACTCTCTGTCCGCTTGGGGCTACAATCGTGCTTTTTCCCAAAAACGCCGCATCCATTTCCGGCATGGACTCTGTCCCGACCCGGTTACACAAAATCAGAGGTGTAAGGTTTTCAATGGCGCGTGTCTTTGTAATATGGTAGGTGGTGTCTCCACCAAAATTTGCCAATACACATAATAGGTCTGCACCTTGTCGAATTTGCTCCCGGGAAATTTCAGGAAACCACAGGTCAAAACAGATCTGTATGCCTATGGTTACTCCATCCACCGTAAATACTGGATTTTCTTTTCCACGGTCAAATAAACGCTTCTCAAAATCCGAGAGATGGATTTTCCGGTATTTGCCAATGTACCGGCCTTTACTTACAATCACAGCCGTGTTGAATAACCTGGTACCTTCTTTTTCCGCAAGACCAAAAATGATGGTGCAACCATACCGATTCGACAACGAGAGGATTTCTTGTGTGGAAGGTCCGAACGGAACATTTTCTGCAAAGCAGGACAGCTTTTGTCGGGTCTCGAACAGATACCCGCACAGAGATAATTCAGGCAATACAAGAAGTTCACATTGACATTGCTCCAAAACACGTTTCAGGTGGCAAAGATTCAGGTGACGGTCATGAGCAACATCGTATTGAAAAAATCCCGCTCTCATAGATTTTCTCCTTTTATGGAATTGTAAATTGGCCGGATAAGGTGATCTTTTCTCGTATCGGCATGCGTTTATGGAATTGTCAGTGGGCTGTGTGATGCCACAGATTTGAGTTCCCGGTATTGGCGGGGCGACATTCCCATGTGAATCTGAAAAACACGGTTAAAGGTACGCTGGCTGGAAAAACCGCAGGTCAACCCCAGTTCCAGAATGCTCTGGTCGGTGGTAAGGAGCAATTCCCGGGCCAGGTTCAGGCGAAGAAAGTTCACATACTCGGAAAAGCTGGTGTGCAGCCGGCTGGAAAATATATGGGAAAGGTGGTACTTGCTGACCCCTAGTTCCCGGGCCACCGTATCCAGCGAAAGGGGTTTTTGGAAGTTACAGGAAAGGTAGCGTACCAGGTTGCCGGTCAGGTCCACGGTGTAAGGTTCCTGCAAGGGGAGCAGTTCCATGCGAGAAAAACACCGTGCCAGAATCAGGCGCACCAGTGCGCGGTAGATTTCCCGGTCCGGCTCGGTGCGGGATTGCTCACACAGGCCTTGCATGGCGTAGACGATATCCCGATGCAGGTCCTGCCCCTGCAGAAACGGGCAGGCGGGGCGGAACCGGGTCAACCGGGAAAGAGCGTCCCCCAGCAGGGCGGGAGAACAGACGGCGATGATATATCCGCTGCCAGGAACTTTGCACTGGTAGGCGTGGATGGTGTTGGGAAAGATGACGGCGAGGGTATTTTCGCCTACTTCCCGGCAGGTATCCCCCACCGTGATCTGGTAGGAGCCGTCGCGGACCAGAAAAAGTTCCAGGTCATTATGCAGATGGGGCGGAAAGACCATGGAGTCCCCTTCGCTGATCTGCAGCTCAGAACCGGTGTTGTATCGTTCCTCATAATATGCCCGGACGCTCACAAACCCTTCCGCCTCCTTTAAAAACGGCGCAATATTTGGCTATAAGAAAATGATTTATGGCACGTATTTTAACAGAAAGTATCGTATAATGCAACCAAAAGAATCCGAAAAAACGGAGGAGATTTTGGATGAAACATAAACTTGCCGTAATTGGATACGGCGGCATGGGTAGCTGGCATTGCCAAAATGTGGCGACAAAAATTCCGGAAATCCAGGTAAAGGGAATCTGGGATATCCGGCCGGAAGCACGGGACAAGGCCCGGGACGACGGCCTGTACGTCTATTCCTCGCTGGAGGAACTTCTGGAGGATGACGAGGTGGACCTGGTGACCGTGGCGGTGCCCAACAACTTCCACAAGGAACTGTCCATCGCCTGCCTGCGGGCAGGGAAAAACGTGGTTTGCGAAAAGCCCGTGACCATGAACGCCGGGGAACTGGAAGAGATCATCGCCGTTTCCCGAGAAACGGGACGGCTGTTCTCGGTGCATCAGAACCGCCGGTGGGACAAGGATTACCGCATTGTCCGCAAGATTCTGGAGGAGGGCAAGCTGGGGAGCCCCTACTTCATCGAAAGCCGGGTGCAGGGGTCCCGGGGCGCCATGTACGGCTGGCGTGGCTACAAGGTCAACGGCGGCGGCATGGTACTGGACTGGGGCGTGCATCTGCTGGACCAAATCATGGATATGATCCCTTCGCCGGTGGTTTCGGTGGACGCGCATCTGCAGCGGGTGTTTTCAGGAGAGGTGGATGACAACATCAAGCTGTTTGTCCGGTTTGAGAACGGCGTGTCGGCCGTGTTGGAAATGTCCACCAACTGCTTTGTGAACCTGCCCCGCTGGCATGTGAGTTGTACAAAAGGCACGGCGGTAGTGCAGGACTGGTCCTGCGCCGGAAAGACGGTGCAGCTGCGGGAGGATGCGGGCGAGATGGCCTGGGACGACGACATCGTTTACACCGAGGCCGGGCCCACCCGCACCATGGCCCCCCGCCCCGCCTACACCACCAGAGAAGACGCCCTGCCGGAAGTGACCACCGACTGGTCCGACTACTACAAGAACATTGTGGATGTGATCGACAACGGGGCGGAACTCATCGTCCAGCCGGAACAGTGCCTGCGGGTGATGAAGGTCATCGACCTGATTTTTGAATCCGACAGAGAGGGCCACGGGCTGGCCTGCCGCATCTGATACGGAACGGGGACAAATCCCGGATTTTTCATTCAAAGGAGTGTTACTATGAAAAAAGCATTGATCCTGCAGGGCGGCTGGGACGGTCATGAACCTCAGCTGACCTCCAAACGTTTTGCGGGCCTGCTGGAAAAGCACGGCTATGCCTGCACCATCAGCGATACCCTGGATGTACTGGGAGACCTGGACCGGCTGATGGACCTGGACCTGATCGTGGCATGCTGGACTATGGGGGAAATCGACCATCGCTATGTGCAGAATGTCTGCAAGGCGGTGGGCGCCGGTGTAGGACTGGCGGGCTGCCACGGCGGCATGTGCGATTCCTTCCGGCAGGATACGGAATGGCAGTTCATCACCGGCGGTCAGTGGGTCAGCCACCCAGGCGGCGACGGCATCGAGTACACGGTGAACATCCGCCACGGTTCCAGCCCCATTGTGGAAGGACTGGAGGATTTCCCGGTGTGCAGCGAGCACTACTACCTGCATATCGACCCCGCTGTGGAGGTACTGGCCACCACCCGGTTCCCGGTGGTGCCCTATTATCACATCTCCAACAAGCCGGTGGATATGCCGGTGGCGTGGACCAAGTTCTGGGGCAACGGACGGGTGTTCTATACCTCTTTGGGTCACCATGACGATGTGTTCGACAAGTCCCCCAGCGCCCAGGTGCTGATGGAACGGGGCATGGTCTGGGCTGGTGAGGGCAAGCAGTATGCGGTGGAACACGGACTGACCACCGAACGGTTCGAAAATACCGCCAAGATGTATTGAACCCGGCAATTTCCCGCCCACCGGAAAGGGACGGGAAAACGAATGTACAGGAAAATCAGGAGGAATTCACGATGGCCAATACGGTTAAGATCGGTATGGTGGGTGTGGGGGATATTTCCGGCATCTACCTGCAGAATATCACCCAATGCTTCAAGGAAATCGAGCTGGTGGCAGTGTGCGACCTGGTACGGGAAAAGGCAGAGCGTGCCCGGAAAAAGTACAACATTCCCAAGCTGTACGATACCATGTATGAGCTGTTTGCGGACTCCGAAATCGACATTGTGCTGAACCTGACCCGCCCCTACGAGCACTACGGCGTTTCGCTGGAAGCGCTGAAGGCGGGCAAGCATGTGTATTCCGAAAAGCCGCTGGCGGCTTCTCTGGAAGAGGGCAAGGAGCTGGTGCGGCTTGCCCAGGAAAAAGGCCTGATGCTGGGCGGCGCGCCGGACACCTTCCTGGGGGCGGGTATCCAGACCTGCCGCAAACTCATTGATGATGGATACATCGGAACGCCCATCGGCGCGGCGGCGTTCATGATCTGCCGCGGTCACGAAAGCTGGCACCCGGACCCGGCGTTCTACTACCAGTACGGCGGTGGTCCCATGATGGATATGGGGCCTTACTACATCACGGCGCTGGTCAACCTGCTGGGCGGCGTTTCCAGCGTGATGGGGGTGACCAAGGCTTCCTTCCCCACCCGCACCATCACCAGTCAGCCCCACTGCGGCGAGGTGGTGGATGTGAAGGTTCCCACCTACGTGACCGGCATCCTGAACTTTGAAAGCGGCGCGGTGGGTACCATCTTCACTACCTTTGATGTGTGTTATCCCAGCCAGGCCCGGCTGGAAATTTACGGCACAGAGGGCACCCTGTTCGTGCCGGACCCCAATGGGTTCGGCGGTCCAGTCCGACTGCTGCGGCAGGAGGGCGGCGCTCCCATGGAGATTCCCCTTTGCTTCGACTATGCGGAAAATTCCCGGGCTTTGGGCCTGGCCGATATGGCAAAAGCACTGCAGACCGGCCGTGACCCCCGGGAAAGCTGGAAGCAGACTTACCATGTGCTGGAAGTCATGCAGAGCTTTGAAAAGAGCAGCAATTCCGGCGCGGCGGTACCCATCACCTCCCGTTATGTCCGCGGTGCGGCCATGAAGCACAACCCCGTACACGGTATTCTGGACTGACTGCGGTTTAGTCAAGGATTTTTGCTCATGGTGAAACGATAGGTGGTCGCAATGGAGAGGTTGTACAATGTGAAGGAGCATTGTAAAATTATTGACTGGGGCAAAATGCTCTCCCGCGTGCCGGACATCGGCGTGGTGTTCTGGAATCTGGCCCATCTGGATTTTTCCAACATGGATCTGGTCTTTTCCTCTCTGGTGGAAACGGTCTCCATCGCGGTGCTTTCGCTGCTGTACAGCCTGGTGTTGGGGATTCTCTTCGGGATGCTGGCCGCCCGCAATGTGTTCCGGCTGCCGGTGCTCGCAGTGGCCACCCAATCCTTCTTCACCTTCCTGCGGGCGATACCTACCCCTGTGTGGGTGCTGCTGATGCTGGTCTGCCTGGGCATGGGTCCCGAAGCCGGTGTGGCCGGGTTGAGCGTGCGCACCACCGCCTTCTTCACCAAGTCCTTTGCCCAGAGCTTTGAAAGCATCCCGGAGGAAACGGTGGAATCCCTGGAAGTTACCGGCGCCAGCCGCTTGAGCATCTTCTCTCTCAACGACACCATCAAGGACATCTCTGCCACCGAGGGCGGCCGTGCCGTCATGGGTGACATGGGTGAGCTGATGGCCATGGTGGGCATGGGCGCCGGTTCTTCCGGAATGGTCGGCGGTGCTGACCTGTCCCAGATGCTGGGCGGCTTCACCATCCTGCGCCTGACCAACCTTATGGGCAACATGACTGAGAACAAGATCACCAAGGAGATGCTCCTGGCGCTCAACGAGCGGCTCAACAACGTACCGCGCCCGTAAGTTCAACCCGTTTTGCTTTTTTCTTCCCAATTATCCCAATAAGCGGCACGCCGCCTTTCCATTCTGGAAGGGCGGCGTGCCGCTTGCTGTTGGTGCTGCCGCTGCCGGTATGGCATACGGGGGCGGTGCGCAGGGCAGCGAACAAAAAAGGAGCCGGGCTCTCCCTTCTCGGGAAAGCCCGGCTCCTTATCTTACGGCCTGGTTCGGCCGGAATCAGTAGTTGTCGCTGTGGATTTCAAAGAAGCTCTTGGCGTAGTTGCAGGTGGGGCAAACCTCCGGGGCGGCGGTGCCTACCACGATGTGGCCGCAGTTGCGGCACTCCCATACCTTGACCTCGCTCTTCTCAAAGACCTGGGCAGTCTCCACATTGTGCAGCAGGGCACGGTAGCGTTCCTCGTGGCGCTTCTCAATGGCAGCCACCAGACGGAACTTGGCAGCCAGTTCCGGGAAGCCCTCTTCCTCGGCGGTTTTGGCAAAGCTGTCGTACATGTCGGTCCACTCGTAGTTTTCGCCTTCGGCAGCGTGGAGCAGGTTTTCGGCAGTGCTGCCTACACCGTGCAGCTCCTCGAACCACAGCTTGGCGTGGGCCTTTTCGTTTTCCGCGGTCTGCAGGAACAGGGCGGCGATCTGCTCGTAGCCTTCGTTCTGGGCTACAGAAGAGAAGTAGGTGTACTTGTTCCGGGCCTGGGACTCCCCGGCAAAAGCGGCTTCCAGATTCTTTTCTGTCTGGGTGCCGGCGTATTTGTTGGTGCCCTTGGCGGGGGCTTCCTCGATCAGTTCAAAGGCGGAAGAAGGCTGCTTGCAGATGGGGCAGGCCTCCGGGGCGCTGTCGCCTTCATGAATGTAACCGCAGATTTTGCATTTCCACTTTTTCATAAGCTTTGTTTCTCCTTTTACTGTAGTCGTATTTTCTTTATGCAGAAGGCCGCTTCGGTCCTGATAGCTGGTGTGAAGCATCTGTTCAGCCAGCGGGCTGAGGGGCTTGCCGTAGAAGGCTTCGTACACTTCTTTGATCTCGGGGTTTTCGTGGCTGGTGCGCAGTGTCATGGCCTCATCCCGCCGGTACAGGGCGGCAATGCGGCGCTTGCGGGTATCGTCGGCGTCTTTCATCAGGTCTTTGGGCTGTCCGCCGCCGCCGATGCAGCCGCCCGGGCAAGCCATGACTTCCACAAAGTGGTACTGCTTGCCGTTCTCCTTCATCCGTTCAAGGAAAGCGCGGGCGTTGGCGGTGCCGTACACCACAGCCACCTGCAGCGTCAGTTCCCCGATTTCCACCCGGGCTTCCCGTACGCCTTCATAGCCACGGACGGGTTGCAACTGCAGCAGGGTCTGGGGAGCGTCCTGGCCGGTAAGGTAGGCGTAGGCGGTACGCAGCGCCGCTTCCATCACACCGCCGGTGTTGCCAAAGATGACGCCCGCGCCCGAAGCCTTGCCCATCAAAGAATCGTAGGCGGAATCCTGCAGGGCATCCCAGTCGATGCCGGCAGCCTTGGCCCACCGGGCCAGTTCCCGGGTGGTGATCACCTGGTCGGTGTCCCGCATCCCTTCCACGCCGTGGTAATCGCCGGCGGCGTGCATTTCTTCCCGCCGGATCTCAAACTTTTTGGCGGTGCAGGGGGTCAGGGCAACATGGACGATTTGTGTGGGGTCCAGGCCCATCTGTTTGGCAAAATAGGTTTTCACCGTAGGGCCCTGCATGCCGATGGGACTTTTGGCGGTGGACAGATGGGGCAGCAGTTCCGGGGCGTAGATCTCCGCAAAATGCACCCAGCCGGGGCAGCAGCTGGTGAACTGGGGCAGGGGGCGGTCCTTCTGGGTGATGCGGCGGATCAGCTCACTGGCTTCTTCCACAATGGTCAGGTCGGCGGCAAAGTTGGTGTCCAGCACATAATCGACCCCCAGGGCACGCAGCAGGGCGACCATTTTCCCTTCTACAAAGGCGCCCGGCTCCATGCCGAACTCCTCACCCAGAGCGGCACGGACGGCGGGGGAAGTGCTGACCACCACCACCTTGTCCGGGTCGGCGATGGCTTTTTGCACCTGCGGCGTTTCGTCCCGCTCGGTGATGCTGTCCACCGGGCAGACATTGGCGCACTGGCCGCAGTAGATGCACAGTGCTTTGCCGCCTGTCTGCTCCAACGTGTAGCTTCCGTGTACCCCCATCAGGTTGGTGCAGGCTTCCTTGCACATACCGCAGCGGATACATTTTTCTTCCCAACGAACAATGCTGGGGTTGTCTGCCTCAATGGCAACTCGGACTGACAATGGTAAATGGTTCAGTTGGCTCACTTCCTTTTTATTTGCTTTTGTTCCGGCAGGCTTCACACAAAACGTTCAGTTTCAGATCATAGGACAAAATGGGGATTCCCGCCTTTTTTTCAAACTGTTCGGTAAGGTCGCCCAGGTCAATATCCATCAGCTTGCCGCACGCTCTGCACACCAGGTGGTCGTGGCGCTGGATACGGTCATACCGGTCGGGCATTCCTTCCACCGATATCTTGTGGATCAGATCCTCCTGCAGCAGGCGGTTGAGGTTGTTGTACACCGTAGCCAGCACCACCGTCGGGTAGGTCTGCCGAAGCGCCCAAAAAATCTCCTCAGCCGTCATGTGGCTGCGGGAGGAACTTACGATCTCTAAAATTTGCTTTCCATATTTCGTCACAGTACTCAACACCGTTTTTAGAATTATTCTAATTCTATTATATCGATTTTTCCCGTCCGGTCAAGGGGTAAATTGCCCAAAATACCGCTTTGGCTTTTGGGCAGAAGTGTGATGTTGCAACAAACGGTCTGCCATCCTAAGTTTGCCGCCGCAGCGGCCGGGGCTCCGCTTTTTTATTGTGCTGTAACCAAAAATATACAAAGCAGCGGGAAATAGCTGCAAACAAAAGGGGCGGGGAACGGTGAACCGTGCAGGGGAAACTTCACGCCTTTGGCATGGAGTATACACAATAAAATAAAAACGGCTGGAAGAAGTTGACACTTCAACTTCTTATTGCTATACTCATAAAGTTGTGTTTTCAACTTCTGGGAACGAAAGGAGTTTGCCCATGATCGAGCGGTTTGAACGGTTCTCTCTGGCCATTGCGGAGATCTCCCGCTGCTGGCACAAGCTGGCAGGGGAGGAAATGAAGGCGTACGGTCTCAAGGGGGCCCATGCCACCTACCTGACCATTTTGTACCGCTACCCGGCGGGCATCACGGTGCCGGAACTGTGCGAACTGTGCCTTAAGGACAAATCCGACGCTTCCCGCATGCTGGCCATTCTGGAAGAAAAGGGCCTGGTGCGCAAGGAGGGTGGTTACGGCGGCGCGGTACTGCTTACCGAAGCCGGACGGGCCGCCGCCATCCAGGTGCGGCAGCGGGCATCCCGGGCGGTGGAAGCCGGGGGCAAAGACCTGACCGACGAGGAACGGGCCATTTTCTATAAAGCCCTTGGCTCCATTGCCGACAACCTGCGCGCCCTGGCCGACGAGGGAATCCCGGAATAAACGGAAAGAGGAAAGGAAAAAAAAGAGAATGAATGCGGTAGAAACCAAACCCAAAAGAAGTGTAAAAAAGATCCTGCTCACGGTGCTGGCCGTGCTCGTGGTACTGCTGGTGCTGGCCTTTGCGGGTGTCTGGGCCGTCTGGCATAACGAAATCAGCTCGGTGGCCAGCATCCGGATGCTGCGGGAGCGCAACGACGACCACCTGGACGGCGCGGTCTATTCCATGGAGGTGAAAGGGGACTTTTACCTGGATGACTTTGTGGCCCAGGGCGGTGTGTCCAGCGATACCGAACTGATTCAGTTCATCACCGACAACATCACCCACGGTGTGGTGAACCTGAACATGACCGCCCCCGAGATCGGCTGCTCCTCCTTCACGGCCACCGCCGAAAACGGGGACGCCCTCTTTGCCCGCAACTACGACTTCTCCAAGACCAACGCCATGCTGGTCTTTACCGAGGCCAACGAAGGCCGCCACGCCACCATCTCCACGGTGGACCTGCAGTTCCTGGGCATTGACGTGGACCAGGATATGACCGGCCTGATGGACAAGGTCATCTGCCTGGCGGCCCCCTACGCCCCGTTGGACGGCATCAACGATGCAGGCGTCAGCTGCGGCATCTACATGACCTACCAGGGCGGCGAGGAAACCGTGGCCACCAGCCAGGACACCGACAAGCCGGACTTTACCTCCACCACCCTGCTGCGGCTGATCCTGGACTATGCCGACAGCGTGGAGGAAGCGGTACAGATCGCTTCCAGCTATGACCTGCACGACTCGGCCAACACTTCCTATCATTACATGGTGGCCGATGCCACCGGCAAGAGTGCCATTCTGGAATGGATCAACGACAGCGCCGTGGACACCACCGACAACGACGGCAGCCAGCGCACCCTGAAAGTGGTCTACAACGACCAGGACAGTGCCATCGGCGAACGGGAAGCCGCCAGCAATTACCAGGTGGTGACCAATTTCGTGCTGCAGCCCGGCTATTATGATGGGGTGCCCGCCGAAAACAAGAAGGGCGCCGACCGCTACGACCGCCTGTACCAGGAACTGCAGGCCACCGACGGCGTGGTGGCGGACGAGCAGGCGGCCATGGATATTCTGCAGGCGGTGGGCCGCCGCGGCTGGGACAACGATGACAAAAACAGCTGCACCGTACATAGCGCCGTGTACAACCTGACCGAGAAAACCGTGCTGTGGGTCACCAACGAAAACTACGACGATCCCGGCGCGGTGTTCACCTTCTCTCTGGCCCGGTAAAACTTCGGTAAATACGCCCGGTTTCCGTTGTGTCGAACCGGAGCGGATGGTATACTGTGGATAGAAACTGCTGCCGGCCGGCGGGCCTTTGGTACAGGCCCCGCCGGCCCCTGCACAGAAAGGATGCGATGGCATGAAGCAAACCTATGAAGCGCTTTTTACCCCCTGGAAGATCGGCAAGGTGGAGATCAAGAACCGGATCGTCCTCTGCCCCATGGGCGGCACCTCGCTGTTCGGCTGGATGGAGCCCAACCATTTTGACAAGGAAGCGGCCAACTTCTTCCTGGAGCGGGCCCGCAACAACGTGGGCCTGATCATTCCCGGCATTGCCCCCATCCGGGACACCATCGGCGGCCGGTGGCTTTACCAGAACAAAAAGATGTTCCGGGAACTGAAACCCTACATGGAAGAGATCCACCAGACCGGCGCCAAGCTGTTTGTGCAGATCACCGCGGGCATGGGCCGGTCCTGGGGCATTTCCGACCAGGTGCTGCCCCTGCACAAGAACCCCGTGCTGCGCACCCTGGCCAAGCCCATTCTGGACACCAACTATCAGCTGGCCAGCCCCAGCCCGCTGCCTTCCCGCTGGGCACCGGAGATCACCTGCCCCCAGATGACGGTTCCCCAGATCGAGGAGATCATCGAAGCCTTTGCCAAGACGGCGGTTTTGTGCAAGGAAGCCGGGGTGGACGGCGTGGAGGTCCACGCGGTGCACGAAGGCTACCTGCTGGACCAGTTTGCCATGAAATACACCAACCACCGCACCGACGCCTACGGCGGCAATTTTGAGAACCGCTACCGCTTTGCGGTGGAGATCGTCAAGGCCATCAAAGCGGCCTGCGGGGCGGATTACCCGGTATCGGTGCGGTACAGCGCCGTGTCCAAGGTGAAGGATTTCTGCTACGGCGCCCTGCCCGGCGAGACCGACTACACCGAGATCGGCCGGGATATGCAGGAGAGCGAAAAGGCCGCCCGCTATCTGCAGGAGGCCGGCTACGACATGCTCAATGCGGACAACGGCACCTACGATTCCTGGTACTGGGCGCACCCGCCCATGTACATGCCCCAGAACTGCAACCTGGAGGATGTGGCCCACATCAAGAGCTGTGTGGACATCCCGGTGGTCTGTGCGGGCCGTATGGAACCCGACGTGGCCGCCCAGGCCATTGCCGAAGGCCGTATCGACGCCATGGGCGTGGCCCGGCAGTTTTTGGCCGACGGCGAATGGGTCACCAAGCTGCTGGAGGACCGGATGGAGGACATCCGCCCCTGCATCTGCTGCCATAACGGCTGCTTCAACCTCTCCCACCACAAGGGCCACGCCAACACCCAGACCCTGCCCGATACCCGGGGCATGGCCCGCTGTGCCCTGGACCCCCGCACCATGCAGACGAAAAAGTACCGCATCACCCCGGCGGACCGCAAAAAGAACATTGCGGTCATCGGCGGCGGCATCGGCGGTATGGAATCCGCCCTGGTATGCGCCCAGCGGGGCCATACCGTGACCCTGTATGAAAAAACCGGCGCCCTGGGCGGCGTGTTTGTGGCGGCGGCTGCCCCTTCCTTTAAGGAAAAGGACCGGGAACTGCTGGCCTGGTACGCCCGGGAACTGACCAAGTACCCCAACCTGACCGTCAAGCTGAACACCGAAGTCACCGATCTGGACGCCTTGCAGGCCGATGAGATCATTGTGGCCAGCGGTGCCAAGGCCGTGAACCTGCCGGTGCCCGGTGCCGAAAAGGGCATCCAGGCGGTGGATTACCTGCTGGGCCGTGCTCCTGTAGGGGAGAAGGTGGTCATCGTGGGCGGCGGCCTTACCGGCTGCGAGATCGCCTATGATCTCTATCTCCAGGGCAAGCAGCCCACCATCGTGGAAATGAAGGACGATCTCATTGCGGTCACCGGCGTCTGCCTTGCCAACGCCAGCTACCTGCGGGACTTCTTTAAGACCAACCGGGTACCTGTCTGCCTGGAAACTTCCCTGAAAGAGATCCGCGACGGCAGCGTGGTGGTGGCCGATAAGAACGGCGCCACCCGGGAGATCCCCGCCGATTCGGTCATTCTGTCGGTGGGCTACCGCCCGGCACCTCTGGCGCCCAAGAGCCGCCGTGTGCATATCGTGGGCGACGCCCACAAGGTGGGCAACCTGCGCACCGTTATCTGGCGTGCGTGGGATGTCTGCATGAAACTGTAAGGAGGCAACCTCATGGAACTGACAAAAGAACAGCAGGCCATGCTGGACGGCGAAAAAGGCGAAACCATGGCCAAGGTCATGAAGACCCTGATCATGTACGGCCAGATCTTCGGCGCCGAAAAACTGGTGCCGGTGACCTCCCGCTACAACCACCTGGTCACCTCCTTCGGCCTCAAGGCCCTGGGCCCGGTGTATGATCTGATGAATCAGCTCATCGAGGCAGGCGCCGTGTCGGGGCAGAAATTCTCGGTGGACCCCCGTCCCCTGGACCCCAACGTACCCGCCAATTTCCTGCAGAATCTGGTTTTCAAAAAGTTCATGTACAGCAAGCAGGATTTCTACGAGAATCAGCTGAAACAGCTGGGCCTGATGAATGAGGATGCTTTCAGCTGCGCCTGCTACCTGGACCAGCAGGGCAACCGCCCCGCCAAGGGGGATGTGCTCAGCTGGGCGGAATCCAGCGCCGTGGTGTATGCCAACTCGGTGCTGGGGGCCCGGTGCAACCGCAACTCCGGTATCATGGACCTGATGGGCTCGGTGGCCGGGTATGTGCCCTACTTCGGCCTGCTCACCGACGAGGGCCGCAAGGCCAGCTGGGTCATCCGGGTGGAAACCACCCAAAAACCCGAAGCCCAGCTGCTGGGCTCTGCCATCGGCATGAAGGTCATGGAGGATGTGCCCTACGTCATGGGCCTGGACAAATGGCTGGGCAATGACCTGGACGATGCGGCCTGCGCCTACCTGAAAGACTTCGGCGCGGCCACCGCTTCCAACGGTGCGGTGGGGCTGTACCATATCGACGGCCTGACCCCCGAAGCCAGGGAACAGGGCACCGACCTGATTCTGCCCGACGCCAAAGAGTATGTGATCGACGACGCCGAACTGCAGCGGGTCAAGGACAACTACCCCCTGGTGTGGAAGAACCCCGACGCCACCCCCAAACTTTGCTTTGTGGGCTGCCCCCACCTGAGCTTGCAGCAGCTGAAAGATTGGACCGAACGGCTGGAAACGGCCCTGAAAGAAGCCGGACGCAGCAAGGTGTGCATCCCCACGGTGTTCACCACCGCCCCCGGCGTCAAAAAAGCCTTTGAAAGCGGCGAGTACGGTCCCCGGCTGGCGGCCACCGGCGTGATCCTTTCCTGCATCTGCCCGCTGATGTACATGAACAACCCCCTGTGCGGCCCCATGCCGGTGATCACCTGCTCCAACAAACTGCGCACCTATACCACCGCCCGTTACTATACCGAGGCGGAAATTCTGGACCGGATCACGAAAGGAGGTCCCCGCAAATGAGAGAGTTTCAAGGACGTGTGGTGGCCCCGGGCTGTGTGACGGCCCCGGCCCTGGTCTCCCACGGGGGACTGAACACCCTGGCTTCCTTCCAGAAAGCCCTGCAGTTCGGGGACAAAAAGGCTACCTGCGGCGACCAGAACAACCCCGACCTTTACGGCAAGCCCATGGCGGGCAAGGCCCTCTGCCTGCCCCAGACCATCGGTTCCACCACCGGCGGCCTGGTGCTCTACTGCGCCTGTTCCATGAATCGCCAGCCCGCCTGCCTGCTGTTCTCCAACCCCATCGACTCCCTGGCTGCTGCCGGTTCGGTGCTGGCCGCCGTCTGGCTGGACGACATCAGCATGCCGGTCATCGACTGCCTGGGCGAGGACTTCCTTGCCTATGTGAAGGACGGCATGACCATCACCGTCAAGGACAACGGCGTGGTCCAGGTGGATTGACCCTTGCGCCGGGCGGTACCTTTGTGGTACGCTAAAGATAAAGAAAATACCCTGTGCCGGTCCTGCCGGCAAATTTCCGGGAAGGAGCGTCCCCCATGCATCTTTTGATCAGTTCCCAGGAGTACGATTATCACACCCTCGTCAAGGTGGCCGAAATGGCGGGCCTGGCAGGGATTGTGGGCTTTCACCAGGCAGGGGAGGATTATCTCGTTACCTTCCCCGACGGCGAAAACACCGAGGAACTGATCCGGGATTATAAAGCCCGGCTGAAAGGTCTGGAACATAACATCTGGCTGTAAAAAGCAAAAACCGCCCGCAGAAAAACTTCTGCGGGCGGTTTTTTGTGCTGTTTCCGGGAAGCGCGGCCTTCCGGGATAGCCCGGTTATAAATGCTTTCCGGAAGCATCCCCTTGCAAACGGAAAATATTTTTTGTAAGATGGAGTCAGAAAATGCATTGCAAAGAAAGGATGGGAAACATGACAGAGGAAAAGATGCTGGAAGCCCGTCGGGCTTTCCTGGTGGATACGCTGCAAAAGCTGCTGGGGCAGGACAGCCCCACCGGCTTTACTGAAAAAGTGGTCACGGTGGCGGAGGGCATTGCCCGGGAACTGGGCTTTGCCACCCGGCGCACCAACAAGGGCAATCTGGTGATCACGGTGCCCGGCCGGGAGAGCGGCCGCAAGATAGGACTCTGTGCTCACGTGGATACCCTGGGCCTGATGGTACGCTCCATCACCGCCGACGGCATGCTGATGGTCACCACGGTAGGCGGCCCGCTGCTGCCCACCCTGGACGGTGAGTATTGCCGCATCTACACCCGGGAAGGCAAGATGTACACCGGTACGGTGCTCAGCCTGTCCCCGTCGGTCCATGTGCAGGATGACGCGGCCACCCGCCCCCGGGACGAGAAAAACATGGCTGTGCGCATCGATGAGAAGGTGCACAGCAAGGAGGACGTGCAGGCCCTGGGCATTGCTGCCGGGGACTATGTCTGCTACGACACCAAGACCACCGTCACCGAAAGCGGCTTTGTGAAGTCCCGCTTCCTGGATGACAAGGCCAGCGCCGCCTGCTTGCTGACGCTGCTGTGGCAAATGCACGAAACCGGCACCCGCCCCCGGTTCGAAAGCTATTTCACCCTGACTGTCCATGAGGAAGTGGGGCATGGCGGCGCCACCCTGCCCACGGTGGACGAACTGCTGGCGGTGGATATGGGCTGCATCGGCGAGGACCTGAGCTGCACCGAGTACCAGGTCTCCATCTGCGCCAAGGATGGCGGCGGACCCTACGACTACGGCATGGTCAGCCGGCTGGTGCAGCTGGCCAAAGAACAGGGCGTGGACTACGCGGTGGATATCTACCCCCACTACGGTTCGGATGTGGGCGCCGCCTGGCGCTCCGGCATGGATTGCCGGGCAGCGCTCATCGGCCCGGGCGTGCATGCCTCCCACGGCATGGAACGCACCCATCTGGATGGTCTGCGTGCCACCATGGATCTGGCGGCCCTCTACCTGGAACTGGCCTGATACCGCAAACATGCCTGCACGGCAGTCAGGAGAAAAAGAATGACCCAACAACAGCTTGTGGCGCCTTGCGGGATGAACTGTGCCTTGTGCCAGGCGTATCAGGGCAAGGGCCTTGCCTGCCATGGCTGCGGTCATGGCGGTGAGAGAAAAGCCTGCCAGAACTGTTCCATTCAAAAGTGCGAAAACAAAAAGACATTCTGTTTTGAATGTACACAATATCCCTGCAAACGGCTGAAGGCGCTGGATAAACGATACCGCACAAAATATCACATGAGCATGCTGGAAAACCTTGCCTTGATTCAAGCAAACGGTCTGGATGAATTTGTACGGCAGCAGAACGAGCGGTACCGGTGCAGCAGCTGCGGAAAACTGCGGACCGTGCATCAGGATTCCTGCCTCTATTGCGCTGCAATAGCCAAGGCAGATCGTAAAACACGCAGAAAATAAACGTGGCATCGTTTGGTTGATGCTCCATTGCAGGAACGGCTGCACAAAAAAGACGGACAGGCTGATCAGCCTGTCCGTCTTTTTTGCATATGGGCATCTTACCGTTTCGCCAAGGCGCGCCCTTGAAAAACAGGAAGGTCAAAGGGGGAAAAACCAGTTCGCTGCAGGGGATGGCTGGTCGGGAGCCGCCCTTTTGAAAAATCATGGAATCAGACCTCTGCGTCGGCTACACTACGCTTGACCTGCAGCAGCAAAAGCACCAGACTGACACCCAGCAAAATATGCCCGATTCCGGCAATGCCCGAAATGGCGGCACTCATACCGGAGGAAAGGGCCGTACCCAGCACCTGGGTGATGCCCCGTACCACAAACATGACCACCGTCAGATTCAGACCGACCTGATAGGCAATCAGGACGCGCCCGGTTTTGGCCCCGGTGAAAGAAAAATTCTTTTCCAGCATAAGCAACAACAGGAAAAATACCATGCCCAGCAGGAAGTAATGGGTATGTACGACCCCGAGGGTGGTTTTACCGGTAAAGCCGTTGAACTTGGTGAACTCCCGATAAAATACGCCGCCAACCATGGTAAGTACAGCGTACAGCAGCGCCAGATTCATATACCGTTTCATATTCAGATCTCCTTTATTGACTCGTTTTGTATAGCCGCTCTGTCCATGGGGGAACATGGTGAAGCTGGCTATCTTTCGCACAGGGCATTGGAAGCGCAGCAGAAAAGCCAATCGCCCCAATATGAACGATGTTCATTATAGCTTTCCGCATCTTTTCTGTCAAGGCATATCAATTAATGATGGAAGGCGCAGAAGCAGACCGGATAATCCGACAGGTGAATGGGTCCTGAACATCCAGTGTCTATCGAAACAGAAAAGGCCACCTTTCGGTGGCCTTTTCCGTGGGGATATCCATCTGCGTTTTAAAACGCCGCGACTTGTAAAGGTATGGTGGCTTGCGCACAGTAAAATGGGGAAACAGGCGTTTGCTTACTGCCGAACACAGAAGTGTTTTCTGTAAGAGATCGCATAAGGATTTATAAGGCAGGCGGACTGCTGCCTCACATAAACAGCGAAGCGCCGGACAAAATCAACAGCAGATACGTCAGTTTCACAAAGAAATCCTGAGGAATTCGTTTGTGAAGCAGGTTGCCGATATAAAGTGCCAGGCATACCGGCGGCAGGCAGCAAACCGCCAGCACCAAACAATGACTGGTTACATGGCCTGCCCAGATATCCTGCGCCAGGATGATCAGGTTCAAAAAAATCCAGACCGGAGCAAGCGTGGCCCGTATAACGCTTTTATCTTTCAGCACCGTAATTGCATAGATGACCAGCAGCGAGCCGCCCGACAAAAACATTCCATGGATTACCCCTGCGGCCAGCACCACCACAAGCAGCATCCATTCCGGCAGGGAAAACTGTTTTTTTACAAACAAGCCTTTAATTGCCACAAGGATGATCAAAATACCGTACAGCCGGGAGAGCCAATCCACCGGCAGCAGATTGAACAGATATAAACCAACGGCCATGCCAATGACCATAAGCCCGGATATCTTGTACACTTCCTTCAGGTTTGTGTCTTTCCGGCTTTGCATCCATATTGTACTGCTGACAAACAGTGCCACCACGTTCAGCACGATCTTGGCGTCAATAACCCCAATCAGCTGCATGGCTGCGGGCATGGCCAGCATTGTTCCCGCAAATCCTGTAATGGCCTCCACAATATTGGCAGAAAAGACCACCAGAATGGTCAGCAGTTCTTTGATGTCAATGAAATTCACAGTTGAATCTCCTTTGCCAGCTTAACAAACCGGAACACATTGCGCACAGTCTGGCGAAGATCAGAAGGGGCCCGGTGCTTCATCTCGCTGAAAGGTAGTGCCACCCGGTTGATGCTGAAAATGGCACTGACGCCTTTGCTGTACATTTGTTCGGCGCCGTCGGCAATGTCCCCTACAATAGCCACAACCGGCACATTCTTTTTCTGCGCCCGTTGTGCAATTCCTGCAATCACTTTGCCCCGGGCACTCTGACCGTCGATCCGGCCTTCTCCGGTGATGACCATGGAACAGCCTTCCAGCATTTGATCAAAATCAACGGTGTCCAGTACCACATCAATGCCGCTTTCCAACGCTGCGCCAAAAAAGGCAGCTGCTCCGGCACCCATGCCGCCCGCAGCGCCGCCGCCCGGGAGCTGAAGAACATGGATGCCAAGGTCCCTTTGGATCACATCCGCCAGATGGTGTAAACCCGCATCCAGCTGAACCACCTGCTCGGGGGCGGCCCCTTTCTGGGGACCGAAAACGGCAGCCGCTCCCTGCGGGCCGCACAGCGGATTGTTGATATCGCACATGGCAACCACAGAAACGTTCTTCAACCGTTCGGCTGCGGCGTGCATCTCAATATGCTGAATCCGGTGCAGGGTATTGCCTACCGGTACAAAGGAGTTTCCCGCGCTGTCCAGAAAACGCACGCCCAGTGCTGCCGCAGCACCGGCACCGCCGTCATTGGTGGCGCTGCCGCCAAGTCCCAATATGATTTTTCGGGCACCATTTTCCAGGGCGTGGCAGATCAGCTGCCCCACGCCGTAGGTGCTGGTCTGCCCCGCATTCAGTTTTTCCCCCACTAAGGGAAGCCCGGCGGCTGCTGCCATTTCGATGACGGCGGTATCGCCCATCTGACCGTAAAAGCTTTGAATGGGTTCGCCGTAGGGGCCCTGTACCGTCAGCTGGTGCTTGGTACCCGGCAGAACCGACAAAAAAGCATCCACACTGCCTTCACCACCGTCGGCTACTTCCACCCGAACCGTCTCCATGCCGGGCCAGCAGTCGGAGGCTTCCTGGGCAATGATCTCTCCGATCATGCGGCTGGACATGGTTCCCTTGAAGGAGTCGGGAATAATTACAATCTTTTTCATTAAGCACCTCGGCTTCACAAAATCTGAGGGAAGACCCGCCAAAGGCGGAAGTCGCCGGTGGGTCTTCCCTCAGGGAAACGTATTTTTAGTGCACCGTCAGGGTCAGTTTACTTCATCAACATCGTAGTACAGTTCACCTTTGCGGTAGTCGTAGGTCTTTTTGCCCCAGGTGCGGGTGATCAGCATGCCTGCCAGGAAGACGGCGGCAGTACCGACCAGGGCGGCTACCAGCAGACCAAAAGAGATCTGGTTGGCGGCAAACGCAACGATGGCGGGCATGACCACATAGCAGGCGGGTACATTGATGGCGTTGATGGGACCCAGCTCCTCCAGCACGGAGGTCTTGCGGTTGGGGTCTACCATGCGGCAGAGCGCCTGGCCGGTGGCATTGGTGCCGGTCAGCGTGCCCCAGATGGCCACAGTGCGCTCAAAGCCGTGCTTGCCGCCAAAACGCTCGCCGAAGTAGCGGGTGGTAATGTAAGTGAAGAGGGTTCCGACCACCACGACGGCCAGGATGGGAATGATCCAGGCGCCGATCACCGTCAGGGAAATGCCCATGAAAGCAGAGGTAACCATCATATCGATGCAGAAACCGGAGATACGCACCTGCGTGCCGCGGTCCAGATACTTATTGAAGCCCAGCTTGCCGATGATCCAACGCAGGGCGTACGCCACCAGCATAGCATACAGATAAAGGAAGCCGGACAGAATTTCGCCCACAAAGCCAGGAATCATGGCGCACAGCGTGCACAGGGCCTGGCCACAGACCCAGGCGATTCCTACCAGAGAGAAGTGGAAGGCCAGGGTGTCTACGTTGCCGGGATGAGTGGTTTCTTTGCCGTAATACTGCTGTTCTTCAGGCTCATAAAGGCCGCTTGTCATGCTCTCGCTCATTTCGCCTGCATAGGGGGCCAGACCCTTCTGGATGCCTTTACGCACCCAGGGAACACCAATGAGGAAAGCTACCAGGAAGCCGGCGGCCGCAAAGGTGACGCCAACCTGCACCGCATTGACAACGCCGCTGTTCTGGATCATGGTGCCGTAGGTGACACTCTGGCCGGGGCCCTGTGCAAAGCCGAAGGGGATCAACAGGCCGTATACGGGGTCCATACCCCAGATGCCGCCGATGAGTTTCAGCACGGCGTAACCCAGCAGGCCGGTCAGCGCGTAAGGAATGACCCAGAAGAAGCCCATGCCGCAAATGCCGGAGAACTGGCTGTCAGCCATCCGCTCTTTCAAAGGCCTTTTTTTGTCGGTGGTCTTTTTCTGCGCTGCCAGGGTAAGGCCCATGTTGGCAAACGAGAACGACCACAGAAGTCCCGCAATGTTGCTGAAATCATCCACCGTTGCATTGTAGATGACGCCGGTCTGAATCACAATAAAACCGATCACACCTCCAATGACGCTTGCGGGAACCAGATTGTTCCGCAAAAACGGAACCGCCGCACGCAGCACGACACCGATAACAATAAAAACACCGGTCCATGCCAAAGCGTTCATACTAATCATAACATTTGTTCCTCCTTGTTTGTATTTGTCCGCCAGTCTGTCTGGCGCTGCTCCGTTAGAAAGTAATGCCTGCCCGCCGCTTGGCAGTTTCGTTCATCCCGGTATGCTGCGGCTGGGCAGAGGGGGCTTGCTCCCCTATGATCCGGGTATACATGGCGTTTACCGCATCCAGAATCATCCGGCTGTTTGCCTCCACGGCGGCATCATCGGGTGCTTTTCCGGAAGCAGCCTGCTCCCGCAGCTGGGTCTCCAGCCGGGCGGCCACCTCCTGCCACTGGGGCGCGTAGCGGGGATAATCCTGTTCGATGGCGTATTGCAGCCGCTCAAACTGCCACCATGCACTTTCGGGGGTGTACTTTGCCCCGGCACAGCTGAGTTCGGCAGGCAGGGAATTGTTTACCGAGTAGGGGGCATAGACCGACAAACAGGGGCAGCCGAAAGCACTCCACCAAACCGGTGTTTCGCCTTCCACCAGCTCCACATGCGAGGAGGCCGCCGTCTTGCTGGCGGTGTCCAGCATGGCGTGCATGCAGATCGTCACCTGCAGGCCATCGGCAGGGCTCCAGCGGGGGGCAATGGATTCGCCTTCAAAGTGGTCCCGCTGAATGGCACGGATGGTATCCAGCGTAATGTGGCCCATATTGGCCCGCAGCAGTTTGTTCAGGCGGAAAAACCGGGGCTGCGCGGCCCGGTGTTTCAGGCTCATGGCGCCGTAGGCTTTGGCAAAATTGAAGGGGACCTGGGGGCTGATCCAGCCCATCTCGTAGGCGTGTTCCTTCACATCTCCGGAGTCTTCGTCCCACTCGGTTTCGGTGCTGTAACAGTTGGAAATGCCGGCCACATCCCGCACCCGGCGGGCGACCCAGCGGCGGCTGCAGGTATCCAGAATCCAGGCCTCCCGGGCATCGGCAATCAGGAAGGCGTTGTGGTACCGATGCTGCATCCCCACGGCTGCATTGCCGCCCTGGCCGTATTTTTCCAGCAGGGAGGTGATCACATGGAGCGCTTCGTAGGCGGTTGCGCCCCGCTCAAGCCCCAGGCGGAGCAGATCCATACCCAGCAGGCCGTTTTCCGCTTCCTCCGGTTCCCGGGACCAGACGGCTTCGTTGCCGATCGCAACACCTTTTTCGTTCATGCCGTGTTCAAAGCCCCAGATCCAGTAGGGCTTGGAGCCCAGTACACGGTAGGTGTGCGCCGCCTGCGGAATCTGAATGTAGGTACATTGCACGGTTTCGTCCGGTGCATGATCTGCGGCGGGATAGACCACCAGCGGCTGTGCCTCGGTAACGGGACGGTCGCTGTTTTTGGCAAAAATCACATGACCGCTTTCGGTACTGTTGCCCAGAGCGACCATGGTATCACAAGAATAAAGTTCCATAGGGATACAGCCTCCTGCCTTTGTAAAATCTGGGGAAAATTCGTTTTCTGTTGACTTTATTGTAGCATCCGGGCGTGGTCTTGTCTTTGGCCGCAAGCATGAAAAAAGACCGGAGGATATGTCATGCAAGACATATCCTCCGGCGGATTGTGGTATACTTTTATGCAGTTTGCTGTCAAATAGCTTTAAGGAATTGGATGGCGGTCTGGTACAACCCGGCATTTGTAATGCTGCGGGGGTCATATCCCGTTAGGGAGGCCAGTTTGCGCAACTGGTACTGCAGGGTGTTTTTGTGGATGAACAGCTTATCGGCGGTTTTGTTCAGCGAACCGTCACAGGCATAAAAGGTGGCCAGAAGCTGTGCCCATTCCTGCATCTCAGCCAGGCTCATTCCCTTGAAAATACGTGCCAGATATTCTTTTTTGGAGACAGCGCTGATCTCCCCCAGATAAATACCGCTGGTCATATCTCCGTAGAAAATCAGGGGTTCCCCTTGCTCCATAAAAGCGATATGCAGACTTTTTTCTGCCTGCACTCTTCCTGTACGGAGTTGCAGCCCGTGGTGGGGGCCCATATCCACACCGGCTTTCAGTGAGAAGCCAGGCTGCAGGGGAAGACTGCCACTCAGGCGGGAAACCAGCGTCCGCAGGTGGTTTTCGTCCAGAATGGTGGTAAACAGGGAAAGCTGCGTACTCTCTCTGTACAGCATGAGCCCGGAGTACGTCCGTTCCAGATATTCTTCCGCCCTGTCCAAAAGAGTCTGGATCTCGGCGCTTCTTCCCTCCGGTGCGGCAAAGGAAATACAAAGGCAGCGGTACGGCAGCTGGATATCCAGCCCCAGGGTGGCGCCCAGGCTCAGGAAATCTTCCGAAAGCTGTGCCGCTGTACCGAACAGCAGCGTATGAAGGTAGTTGCGCTGCCGCATGCGGAGTGCGTTGGAGGTTTCCTGTATATAGGCATCCTTCAGCAATGCTTCGGACGCTTTTTTGATCAGCTGAACATACTGGGCAATCTGATCCCATTCGCCGGTGATCCCGATAACCCCCACAATGTCGCCCCGGAAATATAGAGGAAGATTGATGCCGACCAGGGAACCGCTGTATTCCTGGTCCGTACAGACCGTAAGACATTCCAGCTTTTCTTCCACGATCTTGCGCGCGCCCATGTGCTCAGTCCCTACCCGCTCAGGATTGGTACTGGCAATGATCCGCCCGGTGTCATCCATCAGGTTTACATTTTTGTTGACAGCATCGCTGATTTCTTTCACAATCGCCTGTGCGATGGAAGGTGATATCCTCATTGTTGGAAAACTCCTCTTTTGGCCGCCTTTGGGGGGGCATACAGGCTAATTGTAACAGGTTGATCCGGCAAAAGCAACCATTCTATGCGTATTTGCGGTGTGACTCCGGTTTCAGGGGGCAGAGTCCAGGTGCGGTTTTGCGGAAAACGAAAAGAGAAAATTTCTACTCGCAGAAGGCTGCCCGCTTCTGCTTTTTGCGGTAATTATGAGCTCTGCGTCATGTGTCTGCCGGGGAACGCCATAGGGGAACCGGGGAATTATTGCGCGGTGTGGTCCGCTTCTGATGTATTGCGTACACAGTACACCACATAACGCTGGCTGTTGCCGCCCAGCGGGTGGCAGGTTACCAGCGTCAACAGATCGCGCCCGGGCTGAATCAGCAGTGCATCCACGTCGGTGGGATCGATAATGCGCAGTTCCTCTACGGTATAGGTCAGTGTTTCCCGGAAATTTTGCACATATACGGTATCGCCGATCTGCAGGCGTTCAACCTCCCGCAGCATGGGGGCTTTATAGTAGCCCCGGTGGGCTGCCAATACGCAGTTGGTGTTTTCACCGCCGATGGGGTATGAGGTCTGGGTCAGGTGCGCAGCGCCCTGTTTCAGATGTTCTTCATTGGCGCCCAGTACAATAGGCAGTTCCAGATCCAGGGCGGGGATCTGCACAAACCCGATAATGTCGTCCTGTAAGCCATATTCCGCCAAAGACACCCCCGGTTCCTCATAGGAGAAGGGATCGCGCAGATCAGCCTGGTTGGTTTCGTACAGGGTCTGGTTGCGGCGCTGCAGTTCCTGGTACAGTTGGTCCAGCAGGGAATTGCTCTCCTTTGCAGCGGGCGTGACCTGGCTGGAAAAGCGGGTGTGTTGTTCTGTCACCTGGCAGCTGTATTGCCAGGCCGTCCAGCGGGGGTACAGCAGCACGGCGGCCCCAATCCCCAGCAGGGCAAAGGCTACAACCAACAGCCCGTAGGGGCGGTGTGGATTATGCATGGTGGTTTTCTCCTTTGGCAGTACTGTGCAGCAAACGATACCCCAGCAGTACGGCAATGAAAAGATATAAAAGCCCGATACCGAACAAAATACCGATCAGGAAGTAACGGGTGGTGGTTTCGCCCCCCAACAGGTGGGCTGCCGTTGCTTGCGTGGATTGCTCTGCTTCCGGTACGTAGGGGACGCGGGTGCCACGCACCAGCATGCGATGAGTGTTTATGCCATAGGGGGTGCAGGTCACCAGCGTTACGTAGTCCTGCCCGGGTTCCGCCACCAGGGTTTCCAGTTCCTGGGGTTCTACCGTCAGGATCTGATCCACCTGGTAGGCCAGGGTGGCATCCAGTACATGCAGGTAAAACTGGTCCCCGGGTTCCAGTTCGTCCAGCCGGGTGAACAGTTCGGCGCTGGGCAGGCCGCGATGACCGGTCAGTACCGCATGGCGGTATTCGCCGCCAATAGGCAGCGAGGTGGATTCTATGTGTCCTACGCCTTTTTCCAGCGTTTCGGCGTCGGTGCCGTGGTAGATGGGCAGGTCCACCCCGATCTTGGGGATGGTGATACGGCCCATCACGCCGTCAATGTTCAGCACGTCCAGGTAGTTGTCCGGTAAGGCATAGCCGCTGCCGGGCACAAAGGGGTCGTGGACGGGGTCCCCGGCCAGATTTTCGTTGTATTCTTCGGCCTTGGCCCATTCTTCGGCCAGCAGGGCATCATCCTGGGCGGCGACGGTCTCTTCGTAGGTCTGCACCACCCGGCTCTGGTTTTTCTGGTTCAGATAGTTGCTGATGGCCGGGTAACAGAACACAGCCGCACCGCCCACAAACAACGCCAGGGCGGCGGCAACGGGGGCAATGGAACGTAACTGCATAGGTTTCCTTTCCTGAACAAAGAGGGCCGGGGCCTGGAGCCCCGGCCCTTGTGCTGCGGCACAAGGGCCGCGCGCACAAAAAAGCGGTTATTCTGCGCGGTTGCGGCGGCGCAGATAGAGCAGCAGCAACACCAGGCCGCCGCCCATCAATACAATGCCGATGGCGGTGAACAGTACGGTGCCCATACCGCCGGTGGAAGGCAGGGTGAAGCCTTTGGAGTTTACTACGGTCAAAGGCACATAGCCATCAGTGGCTTCGGTTTCTGTCGCGTCAGGAGTTGTAAGAGTATATTCCGGTTTTCCGTTGGGGCCTGTAGGTGCGGCGTCGTTAACACCGTTCTTCGTATCTTTGATCTCTACTGAAATCGCCGCAGAGAGTTTGGTGTACCCGCCAGGAGCCTTTGTCTCAATCAGGTAATAAGTGCCTGCATCCAGGCCGGAGAGGGTCAGTTTGCCCTTGTTAGTGTCATCTGCAGCGACCACGAGAGTATTAGTAGCAGGTTCGGCAGTAGTCGCAACACGGTAGGTGCCGTCACTGGTCTTAACAAACTGAATTTTTGCCGTTCCCTCTTGATTCGTAGACAGTGTAAACTCGGCGCCAGACAATGCGAGCGCATTGTCATCCACCTTGCTTACCTGGATACCGTAGGTGTAAACCGTTGCAGTATCCTCGGCAGTCTCCCAGGAGGTACTATTCGGCTCATAAGGGTTGTTATTGTAATCCAGGTAAGCGGTATTGCGGTTGCCATTGGTATTACTATTTTGACCGACAACGCCAATGTCGCTGTTGGCCGTGGCGGTGTAAACCACACGGATTTTGTCATAGTTTTTGATTTTTGAATAGTTGAACTCCAGATTGAAGTCTACGCTGGTGGTGCCGGTTCCCGGGCGTGTTGCGTCCGTGGTCGTCAATGTGTAGGCTTCACCAGTTCCAGCAGTAAGGAGTGTTCCAGCCTCAGTATTGAGTGAACCAGTCGCCATACCGTAAACCTGCACACTGGCATTATTCAGCGTCATGCCAGAGGGCAAATCATCGCTGATCTGGTAGCCAGTAGCAGTGGAGTCGGTGGGATAGGTGGGGACATCAGCCACCAGCATATAGGTAACAGTATCTCCGATACTTACCTGGGCGTATTTCGAAGTGCCATCTATGCCGGCTCGATAATCTTTCTCCGTAAGCGGAGTCTTCGGATCGGTTTTGTCTTTGTCGTAAACAGTTTTGGTCAAGGTCAAAGCCTTAGATTTTACAGTTACGTTCGGTGACGGTTCTGTCAATTCCCAGGTGCTTTTGCCTGCATTCCAGGTGGGCACAATACTTACAAAAACCGGCTCATAGATTTTGGTGCCGCCCTCCAGCAGGATAAGGTAAGCACCCATGTCCAAGTCCGTAAGCTGGAGACTGTCGCTTGAACTTGTTCCCGTCTTCGCAGCCTGTGTAGAAATAGTTCCCTTGCGAATTGCATTGGCCATTGCATCAGTAAAGGTTTTCATGGTTTCGGCAGGAACTGTCTCGTTATTAAAGGATTCAGTAACGGAACCATCGGTATCATTGATGTATTTCGAATATCCGCTGCTTACCCATGAACGAACAGCATCCACCCAGGTGAATTCAGGATTCTTAGGAACATCAACATCATAGTCATAATTGACCGATATTACCTGATAGGCCGTTGCGGTAACCGTGTTACCTTCTGTATCGCCTGCGTCCCATGTAAGGGTAATGGTTCCCTTTGTGGCGCTGGTAATTTGATATGTTTCCGGCTCATCCGCCCACACAGGCAGGGCCAGGCAGAATGTCAGCGCCAGGGTCAGGCACAGGGCTGCCCAACGGTGCAGTTTTTTCTTCATACGTCAGATTCTCTCCTTTTTGCTGTGCTTGTGTTTTGCGTTACTTCTTTGCAGTCTTTTTGCGTTTGTTTTGCAGTTGTTTGCCCATCAGAAGCAGACCCGCACCCATCATAAGTACGCCCAGGGCGGAAGCCAGCGGAACGCCGGGACCACCGGAACTGGGCATGGTCAGGGGTTTACGGTTGGTCAGCTTCAAAACGTTGCCGTCCTCCAAAAAGGCGGGCGGATTGTTGATGCCCACAAGTTTTGTGGCGCCATCCACTTGCAAGGTGACCTGCCACTGCCCGGTCGGCAATGCATAACCACCCGGCGCTTTGGTTTCTACCAATCGGTAGGTGCCTGCTGCAAGATCCTGGAATGTAACCACGCCATCGGCGCCACTCACAACATCATCTGTGGTGACCTTATTCCAGCAGGGAGAAGGGGATTCCGGGTCCAGCAGTTCTGTGTGCGTGTGGTTTGTGTCGCCGCAGACCAGCGCATACAGGGCAAAGCGAGCGCCTGCAAGGGATTTTTGGTTGTCTTCCGCCGCTACCTTTGTAAAGGTGAAGGGCAGGGGCTTGCTGTTTTGTACCGTAATCTTGACAGTATCATTCAGATGCTCCGCGCCCAGCGTGATGTCGGTGGGGGTCAGGGATGCCTGATAGCCTTCAGGTGCCCGCGTTTCGGTCAGACGGTAACGACCGGGCCGCAACTCCGTAAAGGTGTAAGTGCCGTTGCTGTCGGTGGTGCCGGTTTGTGCTGACCACGCCGTATCCACGATCCATTCACCGTCTGCCGTCTGCATTAGACGCTGCAGCAGGAACTCAGCGCCCGAAAGCAATTTGTTGGCATTTTGGGCGTCCTGTTTGATGACCTGGATTTTGGCGGTTTTCAGAGCGTTTTCTACTGTCAGGGCAGCAGCCTGACCCAGAGTTACCGGCAGGCTGTAGGCGGGTTCGTAGGTGTCCTGGCTTTTTATGGCTACCCATTGGGCGTCCTTGTTCTGCACCTGCACTTCCTGCAGGCAGTAATAATAAGGCTTGGATTCTTCACCAACCATGCCCGAAGCAGACAGGCCTTTCAGGGAATAACTCCAATCGGGGGCACGTAATTCGATAAAGGCCTCCGGGTCAGCCTGCCCGGTTTCGTTCACGGTTTCCCAGGTGGCGTTGGCCGTGGGATTTTCGGGGTCATAATCCAACGAGCGCCGCAACCGTACCCGCACGGCATTGGGCCGGGTATCGTCCCGGTTCTGGTTGTCCAGCCAGTTTTTTTGCAGGGTCAGCCCGGTGGGAATGTTGTGGGCCTGGTAAGTGACGATCAGATGATCATCATCGGTGGTTCCGCCGTCTACCTGGGTGTATTCCACCCGGTAGCTGGCAAGGTCCCCTTCGCCCACACCAAGTTCTACAATGCGGTATTCGTACAGGTAAACCTCTTGGGCATTGCCGGGATCGGTACCCTTTGAGGGCAAAACATACTCGGACTGTGCTGTGCTCCAGTTGCCGTTTACGTCCGGGCGCAAAACAATTTCGTTGAGCCCGTTGCCGAAAAAGTCACTGGTCACATTTTCCCAGTCGGTATCGCTCTGGCTGCCCGCCTTGCGGCGTTGTACCTGAATATGGATCGCCTCTACATTGGTCGGCGGGTCACCCTGCCATACCTTCTCGATCTTCATATAGAAAGGTTCGTTTTGGTTGGTGAAGGTATAAAGGGGGTAATCCTTTTCTGTCTGGGTTTCTTCCAGCAGGTAGGTATTGTCCTGGATATATGCCTTGCTGTAGTCCGGGGCGCCTTCGGTAGTGGCAGCAACTCCTTTTACAGGGGAAGGAATGGTGTCGCTGTCACCGCCGGTGGCTTCCAGGCCAACCAGCGTTGCGCCGTTGGCGGGGCGTTCCCGGATGATATACCGGGTGCCAGCAGGTACACCCTCCATCACGAACTCACCGCGACCGGTGTCGCCGTCGGTAGTGATCTGGACGACCTAGTGGATGTAATGGTCGCCCAGGCCGTCCACCACGGGCTGGGTGGGCAGGAACTGTTCCAGCCCGCGTCCGCCCACGTTGGTGTAGTAGATATCGAAGGTATACACACCCACCGGGTAACGGCCTCCGACTTCCATCGTGGCGTCCAACTGCTTTTGGATGGTAAAATTGCCGGTGCGCATCTTGTTGTGGAAGATCACTTCCAGGTCAACGGGAAGATTTTCGTTGTTGTCCGGGTAGCGATAGCTGCGGTAGACAAAGCCGAGCTTCTCGGTGCCGTCGGGGCGGGGTGTATTGGATACACTCCGCCCGTCATAGGGCGTCACTCCGGATCGGTTTTCCAAAGGATTTTCTCCAAAAGTAAAGCCCCAGTCCGGGTTGACAATGGTGGAAACATTGGGCCGATCAGGCAGCAGCGAATTGAAACTGACAGGCTGACCGCTTTCACGGATGCTCCAGCTGGTTTCAAACAGATTGGTATCCACATTTTCTTCCAGCAGCAGGTAACTGCCCACACGGAACTTATCGGTGAATACCGCGGTCTGGCCGTTGGCCAGGCTCAAGCTGCCGTTCTGTACCACGCTGGCTACGCTCTCGGTGACATTGCCGCCTTCGCCGGTAGTCTGGCGGGTGTACCAGGCGCCATTGGCGGGTTGATAGTCGTTGGCAGCTATGGAACCATAGTCCGAGATCTGGTCGTCCCCCACCGAGAAGCCGGTGGACAGTACCAGGTTCCATTGGGTACCGAAAGAGGCCCGGTACAGCCGGTAGTGGTCGGTATCTTCCGAACCGGCGCCGGTTCCCTTTTGCAGACCAATGCGCACAGCGGTTACTTTTGTGCGGTCAAAGGCCGGGTCAGCAGCGATCAGCGAGTTCAGGTCAATGCGTATCAGGGATTGTGCATTGGGCAAAAACAGGTTGGCCTCGCCCAGGTAACCTACCGTGCGGGCCGAAGCAGTGACTGTCTTGCCGGATTGGTCTTTCAGCTGGATATAGAGTTCCGCGCCGCGGTTGTCTGCGGTGGCGTTGTACAGTTCCAGTTCCAGGAAGGCGTACTTGTCCAGAGCAATGGTTCCGCTTTGCGGAGTGAGCGTCAACAGCTGATTTTCGGCGGGCGGCTGGCCGCTGTCCCAGCCGTTGGGTTGGGTGATGTTCAGGTACTTGCCGGTGGTGTCGGCTTGTACTTCCGCGCAGCCGCCGGCAGGTGCCTGGGGGGTAGAGGTGCCATTGGCCTCTGGCTCATAGAACACCAATGTTTCGGTTTTTACATATCCGGCGGAATCCTTCACTGCCAGGGGCTGGCCGCTGGTGGCCATGGTATCCATGTGGATCTCAAAGGAACCCAAATTGTCCATGGCGTCAGAAAACAGAGGATCGACGTTGCTTTCGTCCACTGTTTTGGTGACCCGCAGATGATTCTGTTGGGGAAAGTTGAAGGTCAACTTCAGGTTGGAAGCGTACAACCCGCGCTCGAAATACAGCATGGTCAGGGTGTGGGTACCGTCAGCGGTATCCGTCAGGTGGAAGGAACCTTTGGTGTCCAAGATGCCAGCTCCGTCGGTGGAACCCGGTGTACTGTCAGCATCCAAATCCCGCAGGATCTGCCATTCCTGGGACTTGAAATTGATGGTGCCACGCACTGCGTCGTGGATACCGCCCATGTCCAGTACCAGCTGGCCGTCGATGAAGATCCAGCAGTCATCGTCACCCTGGAATTCAAAGATGACGTCCTTCATTTTTTCGGCTTCGCCGGGGGCGGCCATGTTTACCTGTCCGCCTTCCGGTACGGTAAAGGTCAGATCTACACGTTGGCCGAACATATAATTCAACTTGGTTTCGTCTATGCCCGTGCCGTCCGAAGTGGCATCGTTGAAGGGAAGGTAACTTTTTCTGCTGACATCGGCGACCGGGTCATACATGATAACCGGATCGGTAGTGTCGTCCAGGTAGTAACTCCCGTCCGGGTCCTGTTTCAGGCGCAGACCGTCCTTGCTGCTGTCAAACTGCCAGTAGCCATAGTATTCATCGTTGGAATCCGTAACCTGGTGGAAGGGAAACCGCAAATCCTTGTAGGCGTTGCCCAGCGTTACATTCATGCTGTTGTCGCCGCGCAGGAAGGATTCGCTGAAATAGGGAACCGTAAGCCCCTGAATGGTGGCGTCGCCGTCACTGTTCAGTCGCTGGTCCAGCAGTCCGGTGCGGGCACCGGTGTCTGCTGTCCATTGGTTGGCGTGATTTGTGAAATTATACAGGTGATCTGCGTACTGCTTGCCATAGTTGCTGTACGCGTCGGTTAACAGGCTCCCCCAGCCTCCTTCCACCATGGAACCGCCGCCGCCGAAATACAGGGGCTGTGCCTGATTAACAGAGGTATCTTTCTGGTCAAAGTATTCTGAAACAGCCAGGTTCCACAACAGACCCTGGGTGCCCCACAGATTTGGAAGATTCCGTGAGGAGTCGTATTGGCTCAAATAGGTGTTCTTTGTGCTGGACTCGCCGGATTGCTCCCACATAGAATAGTAATCGTACAGCGAGGTGGTTGCGTAGTAAACATCGTTCTGGTTGACAAAACCACTGCCCTGGGGCACGTCCATACTGGCATCGCCCAGGCTGTACTGCTGGACCAGGGAGCCCCAGCCGCCGTTGAGTACATGGTGGTCGTGGCTTTCCAGGGTGACATCGTCTTTTGCCTCACCATAGGAGCTTTCGTCCAGGTACCGGTAACCAAAGAAACAGGGGTAGCTGTAGGCTGTGCTGATCTCTAACGGAGGAGAAAACCAGAAGTTGTTGCCCTTTCCGTTGTCGGCGCCGGCATCCAATGCACCGCGGAACATTACATGGGTATAGGTGTCGGGCACACCCTCAAAAGCCCACACATTGTTGGGAATGGCGTGACCCTCTACACGTTCGGCAGGGTCCAGCGCTTCCATGTCCAGCCAGCCTCTGGCCCAGCTCTCATAGCCTTCTGCGTATGCCCGGTGGTCTTTGGCCCAGGCGGCATCAGAGGCTTCCTGGCCGCTCACCCAAGTGTAGGAGCCATCTTGTTTTTTTGTGCCGAACAGTACCTGTATTTTTCCAAAGGCGGTGACGGCATTGTTGAAGTAGACCCGGGTGGTGTCTGGGTCTGCGGGCTCGGCACCGTAATTGCCCCATACCTCGCCGGTATCTTCCCACAGATAGTCCAGCATCAGGCAGTCAAAGCCGCTGCGGGGTACATAGGTGAACAGGAAGGTGTGCGTTCCGGCGTGGGAGCTGCCCGCTTCAATAACATAGGTCAGCGTAAATACTGTGTTTTCCGACAAATTGTTTTGCCCGGTGGGCATACGGAAATAGAAAACGCCTTCGGTGTTGGTGCGTGAACTCAGCAGGAAACCATAGTTCTGGTCGTATTGGTAGTCCAGGTAGCTGGTGGGCATGCCGTCCCAACGCAGGTACAGGTTTCCGATCTTCTGTTCTCCGGTGGCACCGTAGTCCTTGGTATCAAAATACACCATTTGACCATGGATGCTGGCATCAGCATTGGAAGGATGGGCGTTCCAATAGGAATCTTCTACATCCGTATTATAGTAATAGGTATCCATGGTGCCGGCGATATAACCAAAATAACCGGGAGTGCCCCAGGTTTCCGGCATCTGGGATGCATGCTTCAGGTCACGGAAGTTGTAGTGCCGGTTAAAGGGATCTTTGTAGCCGCTTTGCCGGGTCAGGTTGAAAGCGACCTCCTCGTACAAATAACCGCTGGTATTGGTGGAGGAACTCTCGGTGATCTCCTGCGGAAAGGGGACCACGTACACGCCGTCCCGTACCTCATACATGGTACGGCCGATGTACTGCTTGCCATTGGTCCAGTTGGGGCTGTCTGTGCCGTCGTGAGGCAGTTGGATGAACCGTGCCTCCACTGTCACAATGGGGTCGGTTTCATCCCCCTTCAGCTTATGTAAGTTGACAAAATACAGCTGGTCGCCTGGCTGCGGGTTACCGGGTTGCGGGTTTGCCAGGGTCATGAGTGCCGTATCGGAATCATTGCCGGGAGCCGGCCCCCAATAACTGGGAGAGTCGCCGCTGTCATAATAGAAAGCCGACAGGGTGTCGGGGACAAAATTGACAGCGGCGGCGGTGTCATCAGTCTGACCGTCCAGCCGCCAGATTCCGCCCAAGGGCTGGGCTGTGTCTGCCTGCCCGGCGGGGTAAAAGGCTACCCGGTCATAAGATCCGCTGGGAATGGTAACGGTGAACAAACCGCGCTCCCCGGCAGTCATGGAAACTACCGTGGATTCGGTATTGCCTATGAACACCGCATCCACGCCCGCTACAGGAGCGGAACGCCACAACAGATCCACAAAAGTCAGCTGTTGCCCGGCATAGGTCCAGGCTTCTGCAGTGTCGGAATTGTCGGGCAGGGGCTCGGATTCCTCAGCGGAAGGTGGTGCCGAGGAGGCTTCCGGCGGAGTTTCCGAATCGGAAGCGGCAGCGTCAGAAATATCATCCTCAGAAACAGCGTCTGAGGGGGTAGCCATCGTGCTTGTGACGGGAACCTGTTGTGGTGTTCCTGTTTCTACAGAGAGCGGAGACTCAGAGGATGTCTGTGCTGCAGAAACGGTACTCACTGGTAAAGTGAACAAAATAAGAAAGGCGATAAAAAGGGCCACGGCTTGCTTGCAGTATAACAGGAGGGGCGTCTTTTTCATCATGGGCAGGGATCCTTCCGGTGAAAATGAAAGCTGAAAACGGTAACAAAGTGGGAATGTTTACCCTTGAATAGAACAATATATCGAAAAATAGTGCTTTATATATTATACAGGGTTCGAAGCTTAAATCAAGCCAAAAATCAATGGTTTTTGGATGGAAAGTATTCATTCAAGAAAAAGGGAAGGGTATATAAAATACTGAGGTGGGAACTGCATAAATTTGGAAGGTATGACGTTGTAAAAAGGTGCCCGGCAGCTGGCATTACCGTAAAATGGGGCGAAATGACAAGTAAAAAGAGAAAATAGCCGCTATGATATTATAAACAATAAACAGGATATCAGAAATGGACCCTCTCTTTCTGTGATGAGATCACAAACCTGCTTTCTTCGGTGACAATATGCAGGAAATACAGTGAAACCCGGATTCTGCGCAGCGCAACCAGAGCAAATGTCCGGTTTGCAGTTGGTAAAGAAAAGCAAGAAGTGCTTTATTGTTTTCAGCAAGTCTATTATAATAAGGTTATATAAAGATCTGATGGAGCAAAAACGGCTCTATATGACAATTTCGATTGAATTGAAAAGCTACTCGGAAGGTTCCAACTACCGACGACATGCAGAAAGGGTGTAAGGATGGATCTTTTGCATTGCAAGACCCGGGCCGGTTCTTCGCCGGCCGGCAAACCCCGACTCTATTTTTGTGCGCATCCTGATGATTTTTCTGTGTATTTTGAGACGCTGTCCAAAGAACTGCTGTCCCTCTGGGACTGCGCCATCTGGTACGCGGATACAAGTACGGGTTCCCCCTGGGGCACGGCGGCGGAGGAAGAATTTACCTTATGCCTGCGCCAGATGCAGTTATTTGTTATCCCTGTTTCAGAATCTTTTTTGAGAGAAAAAAACGATGCGCGTGAGCGGGAATTTGCGCTGGCTGTGGAAAATCATATACCGGTCCTTCCGATACTTGTGAATAGCGGCTTGGCCAACGAATTCAATACAATATGTGGAAACATTCAATTCCTTGACCGCACTTCTACCGATCTTACAGAAATTCCATACCTGAAAAAGCTGGAAACTTTTCTGGGGTCTGTTCTGCTCTCGGATGATCTGGCCCAAAAGGTGCGTTCCGCCTTCGACGCTTATGTTTTCTTGAGCTATCGGAAAAAAGATCGCAAATATGCCCAGGAATTGATGCAGCTTATTCACGAGAATGATTTCTGCCGGGATATAGCGATCTGGTATGATGAATTCCTTACTCCTGGCGAGGATTTCAACGATTCTATCCGCTCAGCCTTGCAAAAAAGTACCCTTTTTGCGCTGGCGGTAACGCCAAACCTTGTCAATGAGAAAAACTATGTCATGGATGTGGAATACCCCATGGCACAAAAACAGAACAAGAAGATTTTGCCGGTAGAACTGCAGGATACCAACCGGTTGTTACTCAAGTGGTATTTTAAATCCTTGCCGAAATGTGTTGCCAAAAATGACAAACAGGGGCTTTCCTCCTCGTTGGCAGCCGTCTTCCGGGATATTGCCGTGCGAGAAACCGACAGTTCACCGGAACATCTGCTGTTTATCGGACTGGCGTATCTGAACGGTATCGATGTGGAGGTGGATTCCGCCCGGGGCGTAAAACTGATTACCCGGTCGGCGGAAGGCGGATTGCCGCAAGCTATGGAAAAGCTGGTACAGCTGTACCGCAGAGGAAACGGCGTCCCGTTGAATCAGGAACAAGCCATCGCATGGCAACAAAGGCTTGTGGAAAAGCGGCGGGAGCATTTTGACAAAACCGGAGAACATGGAAAAGAACTGTTGCAGGAGATGCAGCAGTTGGCCGAACTGTATCTGGAGATAGAGAATATTTTCGGCGCGGCGGAGGTGTGCCGGAATGCCCATATACAGTTGGCGCGGAGCGCCGACCAGCTTGGCCCGGGCGAGGTGCGCGCATATACCCTGTGGCTGCATTCCCGGCAGGCACGCTGCCTGGAAACGCAGGGAAAATTGGCCGAGGCTGAGCGGGAATTGCAGTCTTATCTTGCTCTGGCCAGCCGATGGGTCAAAGAGCAACCGACCTGGGAAGCTATGCGTTCCCTGGCGATCAGTTATGACCGGCTGGGGCAGCTGCGTCAGACCGAGGGCGACCTGGCCGGAGCACTGGAAATGTTCCGTGAGGGGAAACAGCGGACCCGGCTGGCGGATGAGCAGTTTCACAGCACCGACACCATGGGTTGCCGACTGACGATGGGAATACAGTGCGGCCGCCTGCTGATGGCGCAGAAGAATCTGACCGGCGCCATGAAGGAATATGACGAGGTCCTTCCCCTGGCCGAAAGGCTGGAAGAATCCGGTACGCCGGAAGGTTTGGGGCAGCTGGCCGTCTGTTACTTGGATCTGAGCCGGTTGTATGCAAAACAACACCTTATGGCAGAGGCTGCCGACTACGGCCGCAAGGCATTGGCGCTGCTGCAAAAACGCGCCGACCAGGAACCGTCTATGCAGAACCTGCGCAAATGGGGGGCAGGATTCAACACGGTGGGCGACACTCTCATCTTCCTGAAATCTTCACCCGGTCACGCAGACCCTGAAATCCGGGATACCTATCAGAAAGCACTGGAAATCTTTGAAAAGCTTGCCCAGCGGTATAATTCCTCTTCACTATGGCTGGATCTGGCCTTTACCCAGGATCGCCTGAGCCGCTATTATGGCTTGCGGGACGAAACCGAAGCGGAGATCCGCCTGCTTTCCCAGGCCATTGCGTCGGCACAGAAGGCGGTTGACCTCTGCGGCGATGTAGAAGCCAAGAGGGCATTGAGCGGCTACTGGGCCCGCATGGGGCAGGTCTATGCAGAGCTGGCCTATCTGGATGACAGCTACACAGGCAGAGAAAAGGACGCCTACCGGAAACGATTTGCACTGAACGAGGAAATCTACCGGCAGACAAAGTCTGTGGAAGATCTGGTTTCGCTGGCTTCTGACCATCAGGTCCAGAGCGGCTGGGCCCAGGCAGAGGAAGACTATGAAACCGCCCTATTACACAAAAAGGAGAGTATTCGTCTCTGCGAACAGGCAGTAGCCGCCGATCCGTCGGTGGCCTCCTACAAGGAAGCACTCTCCATCTACCGCCAAAATTTGGCGGATATGCTTCAGCGCCGGCAAACAACGCCGGACGCCTTGCCCCAGCTTGCCAAAGCCCTGACACTTGCAGAGGAACTGTGGAAAAACGATCCTTCCCTGCCCAACCGGCTGCATGCAGCCGAAGCAAACGGCGAACTGGGCGAATACTATGTCGGGCAAGGCAACTGGGAAAAAGCCCGGCCCTATTACCAGCGGTATCTGGAACTTTGGGAAACTGCAGACTGTCGACAGCCGGAGAAAGAGCAGCTGCACCAGGCGGCAGATGCCTGCAGCCGGTTTGTCGCCGCGGCACGCCGCTGTAAGCAATACGCCGAGGCCAAGCCCTGTGCGCTGCGCTTTTGTCAATTGAGGGAACGGATTTTCCAGCTGGAGCCGGGCAATCTTTCGGCCTACAGCCTGGTCGCCTACGCGTATCGGCTCCTTGTGGGGCTCTGTCTGTCCGAAAAAGATTTTGACGAAGCCGAAACCTATGCAAATAAGTATATCGAAAAAGTCCAAAACATTCCCGCACGGTTCCCGCAGGTTTTGACCTACGAAGGCTGCTCCCTGCGGGAGTACGCTGCCGCCCAGGTCTGGCTGCTGGTACAGGATCTGAGCGACCAGGCCGAAACCTTCCGGGAAGGCAAAGAGCGGGAAGCGGCAGAATCTGCCTATGAACTGGCGATTGATTATGCAGAACTTTTTGTACAGGAGAATCCCGGCGACCTGCACCGGCGCGACCAGCTGGCCCGGATGCATTACAACATGGCCCGGCTTGCACCTGATGGGTATTATTCCTACTATCTGGAGCAGGCGCTTGCGCTGTGGGATGAACTGGCACGTATGGAACCGGAAAATACCCGTTATGCACAAAATGCCAAAGCCGTCCGGGAGATTCTGGGCTGATCCTAAACGCATCCTGCCTGTTCCCCGATTACCTATTGTTCGACGGAACGGGTTACAACAGTAAAGGGGCAGCCTGTGCCATGGCACAGGCTGCCTCTTTGCTGAATTTTAGAACAGGCCTTCCGGAGTGGTTATTCCACCGACAGTAGGATGCGGATGTTTTCCCGGTCTTTTTCCTTTTCGGCTTCCGTCAGTTGCCCATAGGGCAGCAGATCGGCATGGATCCGACGGACGGGATCCTTGCGTTTGCCGCCTTCCGGCTGACCCCAGGTCCAATTGTGCAGATAATGATACCGACACCAACGGATATGTTCCAACTCCGCCAACAATTCCAGGGTCTGCCCGGGCAAATTCTCTGCCGACGCGGGCAGGCCCTTGTCTTTTAGCATCTCCAGCCGTATCAGGTGATAGTCTGCAGCGCTGATGTTGGACTCCCGGGTAAAGGAATCCAGCTTTGCCCATTCTGCTTCCCGGTTTTCTGCCGTTTCCGCTACCTTGTCATACAGGTGGCAATATCGCAGGTTGATAGCCTTGGCTCGGGTCATAAGACTGTCATCCAGCAGAATTTCCGGGGTATAAGCCATCTGTTCCCATGGGAACAGGCGCAGCCGCTTGTTTTGTTCCAAGGGACTGATTGCCAGGGTATCCCCGGCAAAGACATCAATCTCCTGCCGCGTAGTAGCCAGCAGCAGATCTTCCAGCAGGCGGGGCTGATCTTCCTGTTCCAGCACAAGCAGCAAATCTGCCTGCTCTATCAGGTTGAGTTGTGCATACCAGGGTTCCTGATGAAAGATTACCGGGTCTTCTACCTGTGCAATCCCTTTGTGGACGGCTTCAAATCGGTCTCCTGTCCCAAAAATGTGGTACTGGATGCACTGGTCCGGGGCAAAAATGTTGACCAGCAACCCGCGGAGAAGCAGTTCCTCTCCCAATCGGCCAAACCCTAACAGAACAATCTGAAGGTGATGTGCCTTTCGGCGAGAAATGGGATACAGCTCTCGTGTTTGCCAGAAAAGCCGGGCTGCATTTGCCTCCGGACAGAAAAATTTCAGCAGAGGTTGGTTGCTGGCCAGGGGGGACAAAGAGCGGCTTTGGAGATAGACAGGCTTATCGGCCAGTGCCTGCTGGTGTTCCCGGTAAAAGGAAAGACTTTTTTCCTCCGGACCAACCAGAATATATCGATGAGCGGGAAGCAGGCTGTGGCCGCCGGCGATGCCCCGCGAACCCAGACGATCCAGCAGCAGGGAAACAACGGGTTCCGGCCCATAGACAGCCACACTGTCTGCACGAAGATACTGCAACCAGCTGCCCAACACCCGGCGCAATGCCACAAAAGCAAATACAACCCAGCTGGCCGTAGCCAGGGGCGCAGTCCAGCGGGCAATTTCCACCCACAGGTTGGGGGGCGTGTCTCCGTAATCCATGAGGTACATGCCGATACACTGGTACAGGGAATTCAGGAAAGGCTCTCCGGCAACTCCCGCCAGTCCGATCAGGCCGAAAGCCAGTGGGAGAAGAAAAAGAATAAATTTTCTGCTCTGGGCAATCCACTTTTTCATGGGAAATAACCCCTTCTGTTGGTTAATTTATACAATCTGTTGGCTTCATTCTACAGCAACTGAAAAAAAATAGCAATCAATAAAAGTGCCGGTCTTGGTACAGGGATACAGAAAAGATATACCGCTCTTTTGTATCCGTTTGGGTCAATATCATGGACCGCCAAAGGATCAGCTGTTTTTATTCACGAAGCCTTTAAAATCTCTTGTCATTGCGGTAAACGAGTGCTATACTGAAGCTGAATTGTAAAAATTGTATATTTTTTGACTTGCGTTGATGAAAAAACGTGTGAAAAATGCAAAATGTTTGCCAAAAGGAACGGGAAGGCAATCCTGACAGTAGAATCGGGAGGTTAAACTGTGAGCTATACTATGTTGCACCATGCGTTGCCACCCCGGGATGGGGCGCAAAACGGTCTGGAGCAGGCCGCCGTCCGTTTTTTGCGGGAGGACTGCGAAGGACTCCGATTTGATCTGACCAAGGCAACCACCTGGGAACAAGCCATGGACCGGGACGGTACCAGCCTGGGACCGTGTCAGATCCCCTTCAATCAGGAAAAGGATATAGATCGCCTGTGCCTGGAAAATGCAATCGTTCGTTTTTTGCATTCCGGGCGCAAGGAAGACGCTTTTGATGTTTATTTCTGCTATCTGGAGATGTTTGTGGGGGACTACGAAAAGACCCGGCGGATGATTGAATTGTTGTCGGAGTTTGAGGCCAATGGCAGCGGGCTGCTGATGAAACACCGGGATCATTACGCGCACTCGGTGTATGTATTCATTCTGGGACTGGCCTTGTATGGCTCTAATGAATGGTATCGCCAGACATACCAGGAACAGTACGGAATTGCTGAACACCACCAGGCAGCCTGCCATTACCTGCAGTTCTGGGGAATGGCGGCACTCTTCCACGATATCGGGTATCCCTTCGAACTGCCCTTTGAGCAGGTCGCCTCCTATTTTGAGGTGGAGGGAGATCAGCGGCAAAAGCGGCCCTTTGTGGCGTACCAGGCATTGCAGTCCTTTACCTCTATCGGCACCCCAGTCAGAAATTGTCTGAAAGAATTGTTGGACGGCAAGGACTTTGCCACCATCAACCAGCTGTTTGCCTATCTGCTGGCGCAAAAACTGGGAGAAACCTATGGCTTCTCCCAGCAGCAGATGGAAGAATGGTTGGCTCAAAAACCCACCCATCCGGAAAAGTTCAACCATTTTATGGATCACGCCTATTTCAGTGCGGTGGTTCTTTTTCAGAAAATGTTTGACGAGATGGGCTGCCCGTTGCATCTTGAGCATTTGGACGTGCTGACCGCCATTCTGATGCACAACAGCCTGTACAAATTCTGCATTGCTCACTACAAGGACGAAAACAACCGGCCCCTGCGCTGCGAACTTCACCCGCTGGCCTATATGCTGATGCTCTGTGATGAATTGCAGTGCTGGGACCGTACGGCTTACGGGCGCAACTCCAAAAAAGAGCTGCACCCCATGGGCTGCAGCCTGGATTTTTCGGCAAACGGTATCCATGCAGTCTATCTGTTTGACGAAAAAGAGATGGGCAAGGTCAATGGGTTCAAGGATGATTATATCGCCTGGCTGGAAAAACCGGTGGGTAAGGCCCCCACGCTGAAGGCCTATTCGGGAATGTTCATTCGGCAACAGGGAATCTGCCAATTCCAGCGGGACATTCAGCGGATTGTGGATTTGAGCCGGATTCCGCTGGTGGTGGAAACCGGCTTTACGGCAAACCTGTTTGCTGAACACCGGGGCTATCTTTCGGACAGTGATTTCATCAACCTGTATCACTTTGCCATTGTGCTCAACGGGCGCTGGAACAACGCCGCGTGGAAAGCCGCCAAAAATGCAGGGCAGGAAGAGCGTTTTTTGCGTGACCCGGAAATCTTGGAACAGTTTTCCAATGCGTTTAAGGTGCTGTCGCTGGAGTACAAGCTCTCCAATATTAACCAGGCCAAGGCTTTTGCCCGCTATATGAATGAAATCGGGTGTTTTTACACGGATAAACCGGTAGATTTCCCTATGGTGGAGCATTTTGCCCCGGAAGAACTGCAGACCATCGGGCTGCTGGAACATCAGCGTTGGCTGCAGGAACATTATGATATGGGTTGGGTATACGGCACGCCGCCGCGGCAGGAACGCGAGCTGCTGCGGCAGCACAAGGATATGATTCCGTCGTTTGCCGAAGGGCAGTTTGTGGTTACGGCGCAAGATGCCCGGGACAATTACAATCGTTTGGATAAAGCCGAGCAGGACAAAGATACAGACCCCATGGAGTGCATGCTGGCTATGCTGCGGATGTTCGACGGCTTGAGAATTTATCGGTTGAGGTGATAAAAATGGGATTGACAACAGAGCAAAAAGAAAAAAGGCGGCAGGACCCGCGTGTTCAACATATCAAAAAATGCATCTGCAATAAGGAATCTGGCAAGCCGTATGTGTTTATCAGTTACAAAAGCGACGACTGGGAGCCAGTCTTGCAAGACGTAGTATACAAACTGGTAAAAGACTACGGCCTGAATATCTATTTTGATGGAGACTTTGATAGCAACAGTATAGGCTGGCTGGAACAGTTCCGAACAAATATGAGAAGCGATCTCTGCCGGGGAATCTTGGTGTTTCGGAGCGCAAGGTATATGACCAGTTATGCCACAGTACTGGAACTGATGTACAGCCAAAGTGGGTTGGCTGACTCGGCTCAAAAGAAACTCCCCATAATCTGCGTAGATCTTGAATCCCAGAATGATGGAGAAAAATACAATCGGGAATCTTGTGGTCTTTTGGACAGCGGGACAGAAAGCGAGGAAGAACAGTTCTATGATATCCTTTTGGTACTGAGTGGGAAAAATATTAAAGGGGTAGAGCATAGCACCTTAGTGGAATACAAAGAGGAAAAGAAGGAAGGAACCATTCAAAAGGGGCTTTGTTATCGGATTGCTGAAGAGTTGTTGGAAAACACCCATCATAAGAAATGGACAGAGATAGACATCATTCGAGATACTATCGCCAAGGCTTGCGGCCAGGACGTGTTTGACAAGAAGATAATGCCGGAAGTCCCTGGGCTGGTTCCGGAAACTGCTATTTACACACCCAATAACCAAGCGCCGGCTTCCCAGGTTTATACCCCGCCTGTTGCAGAAGGGTACACCTACACCCTGTTCGGCCAGACCTACCACGCCGGCAGCCGGGAACAGGGCAAGCTGATGTACGATACCTTTGCGGCGTTGGTTCAGCGCTTTCCGGACCGTATTCCCGCCCTGACACGACGCACTTCGGTGGCCCGGGCAGAGGATGTGACCAACGCCAACACGCGGGAAGCCAAGCCGCCCTATTTCCGTATCTGCCGTTCTTTTCCTGTCAACGGGCAGAATTACCTTGTAGGCATCAGTTACGGGTTTGAGGCCAAGCTGGCGGAAATACGGGGAATGCTCAAACTCTGCGGCGTCAACCCGGCGGAATTTGTGCTGATACAGGGCGGCGCTTCGTCCACAGCCGATGCCACTCCGGCATCTGTTTCCTTGTCGCCTTCGGCTCCGGAACGGGCGGCTACCGGGCCGGCGGCATCCCCTGCGGATGGCGGCACGGTATTCCGCTACACCCTGTGGGGGACCCTCTGCACGGCGGACACTCTTGCCAACCTGATGCATGATGTGTTTGACCGGATCGCTGAGCGCTACCCGGACAAAGTTCCGCAGATGGCGGCAGACAACAGCCTGAGTGCCGTGGCCCGCCGGGATGATGTGGATAACAGCCGGTTGCCTGCCAATAAACTCAACTATTTTAAGGCATGTCGATTGCATACCGTTGCCGGGCAGGAATACTACGTCAGCACCCGTTACGGAAGGGAGCAGGGAATAGCCCAGTTGGAGAAGATGCTCCGGGTCTGCGAAGGCCGCTCTGACGCCCTGGAGATCTTGTCGGCCCCCCAAAAGTCTGTACATAACCGCAGCAACTGAAGAACTCTTCCCGCCAGACAGCTTTGCTGTTCCGGCGGGAAGTTTTTGTCAGTGCACGGGGCAAGCAGCGCAAAAGGAAAGAAAACCAGCACAACTTTTTCCAGAATTCTTTTATGTTGTTTCGCCGCCTGCCAGATATTGTTCCGCCGCATGAACGGCAACCGTGCCGTCCGCTACCGCCGTGACGACTTAGCGCAGCGGTTTGGTTCGTACATCGCCCATCGCATAGACGCCGGGCAGATTGGTGCGGGTGGTTTCATCCGCTATAATATATCCGGAGGTATCCCGTTCCAACTGGCCGGCAACCAGTTCGGTGGCCGGTTGACGCCCAACGCAGATGAATATTGCGTTGCAAGTCGGGTCGGTTTCTTCGCCGGTACGCAGGTTCTGCAGCCGTACACCGGTAAGTTTGTCGCCGTGAAGCAGCTGGATGACTGTGCTGTTCCAGCAAAATTCCGGGTTTTTGGCTTGCTGCAAGGGTTCGTGGTAAATTTTTGTGGCCCGCAGAGTATCCCGGCGGTGAACCAGAATGACTTTTTGGGCAATGCCAGTGAGCAGCAATGCGTCTTCGGCGGCAGAATTACCGCCAACCACGATCATAGGGGCGTTGTTTTTGACTCTTTAGCCCAGCGGTAAAAGCTGGCGGTTTTGCAAAAAGGCTTTATCCTTTCACGGCACCGGCGGTCAAGCCTTTTACGAATTGTTTCTGGCCAATGATAAAGACGATAAAGACAGGAATCAAAGCGGAGGCTGCCGCGGCCATCATCAGGTTATACTGGGTGTTGCTTTCCTCAATGAAGCTGGTCAGTGCCAGGGGGATGGTGTACAGCCGCCAGTTGGGCAGGAATACCAGGGCATCCAGGTAATTGTTCCAGGTCCACAGGAATACCATCATGCCAAGCGCTGCCATGCTGGATTTTGCCATGGGCAGCATGATACGCCACCAGATACAAAATTCGCTGGCACCGTCGATTTTGCCGGATTCCCGCAGCTCATTGGGAATCTGCATAAAGTATTGCCGCATCAGGAAAGTGCCGGTGATGGTGAAGATACCGGGCAAAATCAGGGTGGCATGGGTGCCTACCATACCCAGGCGGTCAAAGATGACAAATTTAGGAATGATGGTGATCTGGGAGGGAATCATCATGGTGGAAAGATACAAAAGGAATACCACATCCCGCCCTTTGAACCGCAGTTTGGCAAAGGCATAGCCCGCCAGAGAACTGGTCAGTACCGCACCGACCACATTGAAAAAGGCGATTTTCAGGGAATTGAAATAGGCCAGGCCGAAGTGATAATCCACCTTGGCGTTTCCGCCTACATTCCACACTTCCAGATAGTTGTTGGGGTAAAAATAATCGGGAATCCACTGAATGGGGATCTTGGTTACATCCAACTCATGTTTCATGGAGGCGGAGATCATCCACAAAAAGGGGACGATCATAGTGAACGCCAGCATGGCAATGAGGACCGTGAACAGAATGCGCTTGATTACAAAGCCATCGTTGCGGCGCAGCCGCCATAATAAGGTGCGTTTGGTTTCCATCTGTGCGCCCTCCCTTAATAATCATGGATCCGTTTTTGCTGCCGCCACTGGATCATGGTCACGATAAAAATAAGAATGAACAGAATCCAGGCCATGGAGGAGGCATAACCCATTTTGTAGTACCCGAAAGCCGAGCGGTAGATGTAATAGACCAACACGTAGGTAGAAGTGCCGGGGCCGCCGCGGGTCATGATTTGGATAGGCGCAAAGATCTGGAACGAGGTTATGACATTGGTGATGACCAGAAAGAACGTGGTGGGGGAGAGAAACGGAACGGTCAGGCGGAAGAACTTGGTCAGTTCGCCGGCACCGTCAATGTCGGCGGCCTCATACACGTCCTGGGGCAGGCCCTGGATGGAGGAGGTGTAGATCAGCGCAGAGTAGCCTACATTGGACCAGATGGACATCAGGATAACTGCGGGCATGGCCCAGGTGTAATCTGCCAGCCATTGGGGCGGATTTTCTATACCCAGGGCCTTCACCAACAGGGTGACGGGGCCAAAGGAAGAGTACATCATCACCCAAACGATGGCCACCGCAACCACGTTGGAAATGTACGGCATCAGCATGGCCAGGCGGATAGGCAGTTTGGCAAAGCAGTATTTGTCGATGAGTACGCTGATGACCAGTGCCAGGAAAATGGTGATGGGTACTACGGCGATGGTGTATACCAGGGTGTTGATGAGGGAATCTACAAACCACTCATCCTGCCACATATCCAGATAATTCTGTACGCCTACAAAGTTCCAGTTTCCGAACCCCTTGGTATAATCCCAGTCGGTAAAACTGATAAGCAGAGAAAAGACCACAGGCAAAAAGGTGAACAGCATACAGCCGATCAAGTTGGGCAGCAGAAAAGTATAGCCCACAATGTTATCCCGCGTCTGCGGCTTCAGGTTGGAAAACCATCCGCCGGTACGTTGTTTGCCTTTGGCAACCGTCATAAAACAAGACCCCTCTCCTTTGGTTTACAAAAAGGGGGCGGGGAGATGCCCCCACCCGCAAGAAATTCGGTATGGTTTACCCGGCCAGAGCAGCGTCGCCGTCTGCCTTGGCTTTGGCCAGACCGTCGGCTACAGAAACCTGGTTGGTGTAGATGGCTTCCAACTGCTGGTTGGCAATATCGCTGAGCTCATTGCTCTTGGTGGTGATGCTGGGGGCTGCGTAGTTGTCATGGGGCTCAATCAGGACGCGCTGCAGGCTCTCAGCGTCAAACAGGTCTTCTGCACCGGAAAGGAATTCGGCCGTTACGGCTTCCAGGTCGTAGGTATTGGCAGCAGGTACACGACCACCGGCAGCCAGGTAAATGCCGCCTTCGGTCAGATACCACTTGGCAAATTCCCATGCGGCGTCAATGTGTTCGGAACGGGGGTTGATGCAGAGGAAATCGCCGTAACCGCCCTGGGTATAGTTGCGCTGGCCTTCCTCGATTACGGGGTACGGTGCAAAAGCGGTGACAAAGTCATGGGGATAGGTGGCGGTGTCCTTAATGTTGCGCACCATCCAGGGACCGATGGTCATGGCGGTCTTGCCGCCCAGGAACATGCTTTCCTGAGAAAGTTTTTCGGTCACGGAATCGGCATGGGTAGGGGCATAGCCCTCATTCATGGTGGTGCTGATCAGAGAAATAGTCTCTTCCCAGACGGGATCGGTAAAGTTGGTCGCGGTTCCGTCGGCGGTGTACATATTGTCGCCGCCCAGCGTCTGGCTGATGAGGTACTGAGCATACTGCATCATATCCTGCTGGCTGTTCCAATACACGCCGTACACCTTGTCGGCGCCTTCACCATGGGTCAACTGTTTGCAGATATCCAGGAATTCATCATAGGTCCACTCGGTGGGAATCTCGATGCCGGCAGCGTCGAACATGTCTTTGTTCAGTACCATGCCGTACTGGTCCAGTTTGCAGGGCAGAGAATAGGGCTTGCCGTTGATGTTGTAGCTGTTGGCCAGTTCGCCCAGGTAATCGGTCAATACAAAGCCGTCCCGTTCACACAGTTCGGTCAGGTCCAAGGCCATATTGCCCTCGGCGCGCTTGGTCAGCTGGGCCATGGTGTAGGTCATGTACAGGTCAATCTCGCTGCCGCCCATCAGGTTGGTCTCCAGCTTCACGTTGCCGGTGTCGTCATTCACGAACCGCTCGTACTCGACCTGGATGCCCTTGTCCTTGTATGCTTCGTTAAAGGCGTCGCAGGCTGCCTGGGGGCCGCTCTCGGCGGGAACACCGCCCCACATGTGCAGGGTAATGGTCTCACCACTGCCCTCCGTTCCGGCGGTTTCGCCGGTTGTAGTGGTTTCGGCCGGAGCACCGCAGGCACACAACAGGGAAGCTGCCATAGCAGTGCTCAACAACAGGCTGGCAAGTTGTTTCTTTTTCATGGTGTTCTCCTTTCATCCGTTCCGGTGCCGGGGATCGGACCCCTGCGCCGGCAGTTCCTTTTGCTGCTTTTATTGTGCCAGAAACAACGCCCTGATTCCATGAACGGAGCCGCTTTCCTGCTTTACAATAACGCTGACTCTGCAGTGGGGCAAAGCTGCAAACTGCAAAATTCTGTACAGGTTCTTTAATTTTCTGCTTTTTGGAAGCGCTGGCGGTACTCCTGCGGAGATTCACCCTTCCATTTGCGGAACAACACGCTGAAATAATTGGGATTTTCCAAGCCCACCTGTACCGCAACCTCGCCGACGCGCAGGGTACTGGTTTCCAGCAGGCGGGCGGCATGGCGGATACGCTGCCGGTTCACAAAATCAACGAAGCTGACGCCAGTTTCTTTTTTGAACAGGTGGGAAAAATAGCTTTCGCTCATGTGGCACTGCTGGGCGGCATCTTTTACCGAAAGACTCTGGGCCGGGTCTTTTTCAATGCTGCGGCAGACTGCATCAATCTCGGGACGCATTTCACCCCGTGCTACACAAAGCTGCCCTGGAATCACCTCGGAAGGTCGGCGCAGGGTGCGGCGGCAGCCATCCACCAAAGCTGCAAGCTGGTCCATGCCGCAGGAACAGGGGGATAATGCCCCAAGCAGCGGAATCCCCAAATACCGCTGGGCATACTCATAGAGCTGGGAAAATGCCTGCCCTGCCCGGTCCAGCAATTCCTCGTGGGAAAAATCCTCTTGTTGCAGCACTGCCAGAAGAAGCGGTCCGGTAAAGCTGTATACTTCACCGCAACAATGCTGGGCAATGATCTCCTCTGCCATATTTTCCAGGGCATATTTCACCAGCGGGGCGTTCTGATCTGCCCCATTGCGGCTGTCATCGGAACCGGGGTCCAGCAAAAGCACACAGTAAGGCCGGGTGAAATCGGTGGAAAGCCCCAACTGCTGAAATTCCTTTTGCAGGCTTTCCCGGTCCGGGCAGAAAGGCTGGGCCGCATTGCGGATCAACTGCCATTTAATGCCGGAACGGTTCTTGCGCACCATGGTTTCCAAAGGGGCGGAAGGCGTTTCACAGGGGAGCTCATCCAGAATTTTGAGCAATTCCTCGGGTTTGGACGTCAGCTTGAAGATATAATCGCTGGCGCCCAGTTTCATGGCGGTTTTTACGTTTTCCCCATCGTCCAGACTGCTTAACACCACAAATTGCAGGCCGGGCCAGCGTTTTTTGCTGGCGGCAATGAGGGCAAAGCCGTCCATGCCTTCCATTTTCAGGTCAGTCAGCACAATATCGGGGTGATACTGCTCAATCTTCTGCAGGGCAGATTCCCCGTCGGCGGCTTCCCCCACAATGGTGTAGCCGTGTTGTTCCCAGTCCAGAAAAGAGCGGATGCCCACCCGAACCAGGTATTCATCATCAACAACCAGTATCTTTTTCATCGTGATCCCCTTCCCGCAATATGGGCAGCGTGTATTCCGCCACCGTTCCCCCGGCGGCACCGTTGTAGACCTGTACCCCGAAATTCTCGCCGTAGCTGCTCTGAATCCGGGCGTTTACATTTCCCACACCAATGCCGGTGACTTTGCCCCGGGGACGGTGCAGCTGTTCTTCGGCTTGGGGCGTTAAGCCAGTACCGTTGTCCTCTACGTATAGTTTCAGCACGTCACCCTCGATATCGCCGTACAGAAGGATAACGCCTTGCCGGTCCATGCCTTTGAAGGCGTGCAGAACGGCATTTTCCACAATGGGCTGCAAAATGAATTTGACTACATACAATTCCTGCAGGGACTCGTCCAGGTCGGACTCAAAGCGCAAGCGGTCCCCGTACCGGCAGTTGGAAATATAAATATAGCTGTAGATGTTCTGCAATTCTTCTTTCAGTGTCACCAGTTCTCCGCCGCGGTTCATGCTGTATTTCATCATGGTGGCCAGGGCATCGATGCAGTTCACGATGTTAGAACCAACGCGGCGTCTGGTCCTGGGCGTGTGGGATTATATCAAGAACAACGGGCGCTTTGAGGCAGACTGTTACACTTTGAGCTGGATCGGCAGCATCCCCGGCAAACGGGAAAGCCGCCGTATGGTCACCGACTATCTGTTGCGGGGGGGGATGTCCTGCGCGGAAGTAATTTTGAGGACGGAGCCTTCTATGGCGGATGGTATCTGGACGTACACCTGGCCGGCGGTATGCTGGATGCCGACGCTCCCAACTGCGTGCAGACCCCTGTGCCGGTTTACCCCATTCCGCTGCGGTGCTTGTACAATTCTCAGGTGGAAAATCTCCTTTTTGCGGGGCGGTGCATCGGTACCGAACGGGAAGCCCTTTTTTCCACCCGGGTTATGGATACCTGTGCGCTTTCCGGGCAAGCTGCGGCCATGCTGGCGGCAGCCTGTGCCATGTGGCACACGGTGCCGGGCCAAATGACCAAAGCGCAGGTGGCCCAACTCCGCCAGCAACTGTTGCGGGAAGATTTGTTTGTGCCGGGGCTGCAAGCGGATGAAAGTGCAAACCTGGCACACGAAGCAAAACTGACTGTGACCAGTGTTCATGATGGTCGGGCAGGCGCGCCGACGGGAACGATGTCTCTGGAAGAAGGCGGATTTGTGACCTTTCCCGGTGTGGACGGCACGGTTCTGCTGTCGGTGACCCTCCATACACCCCAGACACTGTGCGGTACGCTGTATTCGGCACCGCTGCCCAACTACCTTTGCCCCGGGAAGAAGATACGGGGATACCGTTGGAAATTGCCTGCGGGTCATCATAAATTGCCAATACAGGCACAAGCAGGAAGTTTCTGTACACTGGTATTGGAGGCGGCGTCCGGCGCGGAACTGCCTTTGTGCCAGCCACTTCGCACAGGATTTGTGTGTGGCAAAAAAGAGATGCCTGTGTGCGGTGAACCGGTGCTGGAATACGAAACGCCAGAGTCCCTATACGGAGCAGAGCAGCTGGTCAACGGATATATCCGGCCCTGGGGTGGTGCCAACCAGTGGTGTGCGGCGCCCCAGGACCCGGAACCCTGCATCACGATGCAGGGGCCGCAGACTCGGAATCTGGAGAAGCTGCGGCTGTATCTGGACCCGGAACTTTGTGCCGAACGTCCCAGCAGTCATGCCGCCCAATGGCAGGACAGCCATAAACTGACCCTTTACCGGGAAATGCCCCCACAGCTTGCCCGGGATATGATCGTGGAAGTGTCGCTGGACGGCAGCAGTTGGGAACCGGTATGGGAACAGAAAGACAATCGAAAACGGTTGATAACGGTGGTATTGCCGAAAGAACAAAAGGTTCAAGCGCTTCGGATACGGTTCACACGGACGTGGGGGCCCCGCCCGGTGGGCGTCTTTGCCTTGCAGGTGGTATAAAACAATAGATATTTATAAAATGAGATGACCCGGTCGGAATGGCTGACCGGGTCATCTTTCTGTTATGCAAGGAAAGACTTGCTTTGATTATAACGTATGATTCTGTATTACATGACTTTTTTCGAAAAGTACACCGATTTTTTGTGCGTTGAGTAAAAATACACAGCTAAAACGTCCTTTGTTTGTGTTTGGACGTGATGCGCTCCGGAAAGATCCCACGCCCAAAAGATTTTGCAGGGAGAGGGCAGTTACAAAAATCGTACGCCAACGAAAACCAGGTGTGTTTCGACTGTATTGCGGTGTTACAGTTTCTTATTCCGCGGACATAGCAGAAAACTGCAGATCAGATAGATGCTGAGGAAGCTGACCAAAAAGCCCACCGCCGTGTCGGTCAGGTAATGGGCGCCGATCATAATGCGGGAAAGGGCTACGATGGCAGCCCACGCAAAACCAAAGGCCACCAGTGCCGTTTTGTATTTTTGCAGCTTCGGTTGCAGGTAGGGAAGAACGCCCAACAGAAGCATGGTCGTGGCGTTTGCGGTATGGCCGGAAGGGAAGGATTTGAATTCATCGGCCGCTACGCCGGCGGCCATGAGCGGCGCTTTCAAAGCGTTGCCCAACTGCCACCAGGGCACAAAGAAAGCTTCGGGGTGGCTTGTTACCAGCCGCATGCGGGGGCGTTCCCAGGCAAGTTTGATACCATTGACCACAAGCAGTTGGCACAGAAGGGCAAGAGAGATTGCCAGTGCCACGCGAATCATTGCGGAACGGTCGGCTCCCTTTGCCAGACGGCGTATGACAAGGATGGTACCGGCAGACAAAATCAGGCCGATGCCTGCCAGCAGGGCGGGGGATACTGCCATGTAGAGGGCGGGAATCAAGCAAACCAGAACGGTCCCTGAAAGGAGTAGCAGAATGCCGCCGATACTTTGTACGACGCCACAAATTTTGTTGTCCCGGTTACGCCCGCACACAAACAGGGTGCCTGCCGCCACACAGCCAAGGGGAGCGGGGATCGCACCATACGCGGCAAAAAAGGTCGCAAAAGGGCTGGATGCATCATACAGCGCAAAGGAAAGCGGGTAATCCACAAAGGTTCCCAGTGCTACCAATGCCAGTACAACGCCAATGGCCCCGTACACAACGCGCCGGGGTAAAAAGGGTGTATATCCGTTCACGAAATGTTTCCTCGTTTCCTGTTTGTAGTCTTTTTTCGGTGGGAACTGCTCCGGTCTGCGGGAAGCCGGACCGGTTCCCGCCTGGGGATAGATTTTGTTCTGTTTGTAAAATTATAACACAAAGGGGATAAAGCCGTACAGAAGGAAAGGGGATTTTTAGCTGTTCGCCCTGAAATCCCTTGCCGGCAGGGAGGAAGATGGGAAACTGCTCCCATGGTCCCTGTGTTCCGCAGGATGGGCCGGGTGCCGAAGGGCGATGCCCCAAAGCTTTTCAGCCGGAATGCGGGTGCCCCTAACCATGACCGATTGTAAGCCCTGCCGGGGTTTGCTTCATAAGCCCGGCGGGCTGATTTTATTTCCCGCAGGGGGATATTCCCCGGGGGCTATTTCCGCTATAATACAGATAAATCCCTTGTGCAAGCGGGAGGCGAAGGCAGTGAAACAGCAAAAAGACTGGTACATCGGCACCGATTATTATGTGGATTATAAGGAAAAGCGGATTCAGGCCGAGGAACTGGACCTGACGGAACCGCTGGAACGGCAGCTCCACGAACAGGCAGTGGTGGAAAGTCTGGTGCACACGGCGGTACAGGAACAGCGCCGGCCCCGGTTCGGCTCCCAGAATATGGTATCTTATCTGACCATGCAGCTGCACATTCTGCACTGCCGCTATGCACTGGAACGGCTGAAAGACCCGGCGCCTTCCGGTACGGAAGAACCGGAAATCTGGCAGCTGATCCAGCAGATCATTCTCACCACCGCCAAACCGTTCACCTTGCAGGCAGCCGCCCGGGAACGGGGTGTGTCGGCGGGATATCTCAATAAACAAATCAAGCTGGCCAGTGGATATACCTTTTTTCAGCTGCAGAAATTCGGTAAGATCCTCAATGCCTGCGCGCTGTTCCATTTTCCGGAACTCTCCATGGAATACATCAGCGGTCTGCTGCACTTTTCCAATTTGCAGGATTTTTACCGGGTTTTCCGCCGGTATATGCACAAGTCCCCCAGGAATACCGGGAACAGGATATTTTCCGCCCGGTGGAGCGGGCACCCGACTGCGGCAGTGCGCTGCTGTTTTTGCAGTATATGCACCTGAATTTTTCCAAAAAAATCACCCCGGCAACGCTGGCGCAGGAGTTTCACATGAAGGAATACACCGTGTGCCGCATCTTTGAGCAGGTCTACCAAATGACCTTTGCCGAAATGCTGGAACAGGTCCGGGTCCAGTACGCCTGCGCTTACCTGACCGGCAGCGATGTGAAAATCACCGAGATCAGCGAACGGTGCGGATTTGAGAGTCTTTCCACCTTTCACCGGGTCTTTCGCAAGCACTGTTTTGTATCGCCGGGGGCCTACCGCAAGAATCAGATATGATAATAAAACTGCCCTATTTGCATATAATTCCGTCCGCAGGGATGCTATAATGAAATCACAAAAAGCACAAAAATTCCTGAAATGGAGGGATAAATATGTACCATATGCTGTTTACGCCTGTAAAAATCCGGGGAATGGAACTGAAAAACCGGGTGATATTCCCCGCCATGGGAACCCGTATGGCCGAAAACCGTGCCGTTACCGACCGCCTGATCCAATACCATGTAGCCCGGGTCAAAGGCGGCTGCGGATTGAATATTGTGGAGGTGGCAGCGGTACATACCCCCAGTGCGCCCCGCAATTTTTTGGGCATCTGTGAGGATGATCTGATTCCTTCCCACAAAAAGCTTACCGACGCCATCCATGCGGCGGGCGGCAAAGCAGGCATCCAGCTGTGGCAGGGCTCGCTGGCCGTGGGTATGGACCCGGCGGCCCGGATTTTTATGGTCAACGAAACCACCATCCGTGGTTACACCCTGCCCGCCATCACCCTGGCAGAAATCGACGAGATCGTGACATGCTACGGGGAAGCGGCCCGCCGCTGTGTGGAAGCGGGCTATGACTGCATCGAATTCCACTGTGCCCACAACTATCTGCCCCATTCCTTCCTCAGCGGCGGGTTGAACCACCGCACCGACGAATACGGCGGCAGCTTTGAGAACCGGGCCAAGTTCCCGCTGCGCTGCATCCGGGCCATCCGGGCCAACATGCCCCAGGATATGCCGCTGTTCATGCGCATCGACGCGCTGGACGACCAACTGCCCGGCGGTATGACGCTGGACGATACGGTGGCTTTCTGCAAACTGGCTCAGGCCGAAGGCGTGGACGTGCTGGATGTTTCCCGGGGCAATATTGTCACCGCGGCCACTGTGTACGAGGTGCCGCCCATCGACATCCCCCGGGGATTCAACGTGGATAATGCCGCCTATATCCGGGAAAAAACCGGCATGATTACTGTGGCGGTAGGCCGTATCAACACCCCGGAACTGGCCGAGAACATTCTGGAACAGGGCAAGGCCGACATGGTGGTTATGGGCCGCGCCCAGCTGGCCGATCCGGAATTCCTCAACAAAGCCCTGGAGGGGCGCACCGAGGATATCGTCTACTGCGTAGGCTGCAACCAGGGCTGCTATGATGGATTCTGTGATCTGCAGAACCGGCCATTTATTACCTGCCTGCGCAATCCCCAGTTGGGACGGGAAGAGGAATGGGCTCTGACCGGAACCGAAACGCCCAAAACCGTCTGGATCGCCGGCGGCGGCATGGGCGGCCTGGAAGCGGCCAAGGTGCTGCACCAGCGTGGACACAAGCCGGTGATTTTTGAAGCGACGGACCGTCTGGGCGGCCAGTTCCTGACCGCCGGCCGGGCACCGGGCAAGCAGGAAATGGCCGATGCTGCCGAACTGTTCGGCCGTCAGGTGGAAAAGCTGGGCGTAGAGATCCGTATGAATACTCCGCTGACGCCGGAATTGATCCGGGAAGGAAAACCGGATGCGGTGATTCTGGCGGTGGGAGCTTCTCCTATTCAGCTGCCGGTGGAATCCACCGATGCCGTGCGGGTGGTTTCGGCCAACCGGGTGCTGGACGGCCTGGATGAGATCGACGGCGAAACCGTGGTGATCGGCGGCGGTCTGGTGGGCCTGGAAGTGGCCGATTTTATCGCAACCCGGGGCAGCAAAGTCCATGTGATCGAAATGGCCGAAAAGGCCGGCAAGGACCTGGGCAGCCTGCGGGCCATCACCGTAATGGGAAAAATGCACGCGCTGGGGGTGGAGATTCTCACCGACACCCGGTTTGAAACCCTGTGCGAGACCGGCGTGATTTGCACCAACCAGGAAGGAAAGATCACCATTCCCTGCCGGAATGTGGTGGTGGCGGTAGGCTCCCGCCCCAACGACAGCAGTGCGTTGGAGCAGGCATGCGCCGAACTGGATATTCCATGTACCAAGATCGGGGACGCCAAGCAGGCGCGCCGCGCACTGGATGCGGTGGCCGAAGGCTTTGCGGCAGCCCGTACACTGTAAGGAGGGTTGAAGATGGCCGGATTGTTTGAGGAACTGCGCATCGGTTCCATGACCTTGAAAAACCGAACGTTTATGGCACCCATGTCTTTGGGGTACGAAAGTCAGGACGGCTGCGTGAACCAGGCTATGCAGGATTACTGGGAAGCCCGTGCCAAGGGCGGCGTTGGCTGCATTATTCTGGATGCCCTCAGCGTAGACCCGGCGGTGCCCTATCTGGGCAATACCCTGTGTTTCCGCGGGGAAGAAAGCGTTGCCGCCTACGCCCGGTTTACCCAGGCCATCCATGCGTACGGCTGCAAGGTGATTCCCCAGATCACCCACCCGGGGCCGGAGAGCATCAGCTCCTTTTTTGGGGTGACGCCGGTGGCCGGCAGCAGTTATCTCAATTCCATGGGGCAAAAGACCCGGGCGCTGACCTTGGAAGAGATCCCCGGGGTGATTCAGGCCTATGCCCGCACAGCCCTGCAGGCCAAACAGGCCGGGTTTGACGGCATTGAACTGCACGGTGCCCATGCCTATATGCTGCTGGGGTCGTTCCTGTCGCCCATGCGCAACAAGCGCACCGACCGTTACGGCGGTTCGCTGGAAAACCGCGCCCGCCTTTTGTATGAAGTGCTGGACGCCATCAAGGCAAGCTGCGGCCGGGATTTCCCGGTGATTCTGCGCATCAGCGGCAGCGAGCGGGACCCCCAGGGCAATACGGTGGAGGATATCCGCTATCTGGTGCCCAACCTGATCGCCCACGGTGTGGATGCCTTCGAAATCAGCGGCGGTACCCAGTACGAGCGCTGCAACAAGATCATTCCCTGCAACGGGGAACCTGTGGCGGTGAACCTGGCCGAAGCCCGGGCCATCCGGGAAGTGTCCACCGTGCCGGTGATTCTGGTGGGCAAAATCAACGATGCCCGCCTGGCCATGCGGCTGGTGGAACAGGATGTGGACGCCGTGGTGCTGGGCCGTGCGCTGCTCAGTGCCCCGGAATTTGTCAACAAGGCCCGGGAAGGGCGGTTTGACGAAATCGCGCCCTGTACCAGCAGCTGAAGGAAGTGTTCCCGGAGGTCTACTGCATCGGGGACGCCAGTTCCCCGCGCAACGCCCTGGAAGCGGTGCGCGGCGCCTGCGAAACGGTCGTGGGCCTGTGACCCATTCATTGACCTTATACAGGATAACCAGCAAGGAGGCCCCGCCGTGCCGGCAGGGCCTCCTTGCTGGTTATCTGGAGTTTTTGTCCGCTCAAATCCTGTTTGTGCCATGGGCGGGTCTTTTTACAGCAGGTGGACATTTTCTTTTTCAAAGGCGACCCGGGCGCTGTCGCCTACGTTGTAGATCTTTTTGTTTTTGGGGTTGAAATCGGTGATTTTTACCATGGTGTTGCCCACCATAACATGATAGTTCTGGCAGGAACCCATGAAGCAGGACATGATCACCTTGCAGGGAAGCTGACCCTGATCGGCCAGAACGGCAGATCCCGGCCGGAGCACCAGAGTACAAGCCTTGCCCTCCTCCAGGAGGGCGGCGCCCATATCCCGGGCAGCCTCTTCCGGGCAGGGGGCGATACCACAGGCGGCATGGAAACTACCTGGAACAGTCTGGAGGTGAATTTGGTGCGGATCTTGGCGTAGACTTCCACGTAGGCAAACAGCAGGCCGATGATGGTGGAAAGAATGCCCACGGTAAAGCCTGCTTTTAAGGTGTTGGTGATTGCCTTGCGTAAGCCGGACATCCGGGAGATCCGCTCAAATAGGGAAAGGGTAAGGCCGGTTTCCGGGCCGTAGACACTGTCCGCCAACAGAATCGCCATGGGGTAAAGAATAAACAAAGTCAGGGAGGCGATCAAAACGATCGCCGCCGCCCTGGAGGACCCGGAATGGAAAGAACGGTCCCGTGTTCTGAAAATAATAAGACCGTTCCTGAGAAAAGCGGTTGATTTTTTGAGCCCCTTCTTGTACGCTAGTAATCAGAGAATAGAATCCGGCCGCTGCGGTGGTGCAAAGGACTGAGGATATGAACTACCAGGGCGACAATCGGATGAATTTCTTTTCCGAACTTTCGGAACACCAGATTTCGGCAGATGAATTTTTCAATGTGGTGCTGCTGGACTCTTTGGCCCGCAACTTTGGGCTGCAGAATGTACTGATCTCCTATTTTGACACCCAGGGGAACTTTTTGTCCTGGACGCACCGCGCCGGGGTGCTGGCTGATGGACCGGAACATCCCTACCGCCGGGTGATGGCACAGGATACCGTGCGGCAGGTATTGTACCGGGAAGCGGTGCGCGACCATCTTACTTATAATAATGTGACGCCCCGGCTTTACCGCTCCACCGACCTGATCCCGGCGGATGGATATGACGCGGACCCGTATGTGCGTTTTCTGGAAGAACAGTTCCGTGCCTGCTACAGCGTTACCATGGCGTTCGGCATCAATGCCTACATTCAGGTGGCGTTTTTCAAAAGCCGGGCGGAAGGGGATTTCACCTCGGAAGAAATGGCGGAACTGGGGAAAATCTACGTCTACATCGCCAACGACTACAAGAATTTCAAAAAGTACGAACAGGCCAAAATTGTGGCAAACATCCAGAGCGAGATCATTCTTTCGGGGGAAAAAGCCTACCTGGTCACGGATGATTTCCATCACGTCATGAGCTGCAACGAGGCAGCCCGCAGCTGCCTGCGGGATATTCTGGGGCAGGAGGCGGTCAATGGGCTGAAAGGCGGCGCCACCTGCAGCTGGCTGCCCTTTTTGCTGGGGGATGATGCCGATTATGGGGAAAATCACGTCCAGACCCGGGTGATCCGGCATTATGTCTTTAAAATTTACACCTACGACCAGCGGTACTCCAACGGCATTGTGGACCGTTACCACTGGATTACCATTGCGCCCCAGGAACCGGCGGCTGATTCGCGGGAACCGGTGTTTGCCGGTACCGGCCAGCCCCTGACCAAGACGGAATGGAAGGTGGCACGGCTGCTGCACAAGGGCCTGACCTATCAGGCGGTGGCGGATGAACTGGTCATCAGCTATCATACCGTAAAAAAGCACGTTCAGAATATCTACACCAAGTGCGGCGTGAACACCCGGTTCCAGCTGTACAAATGGCTGGAACACAATGACCGGGGTTCCTGATGATTTGATTTTGCCTGGTACAAGCGTTCCTGTCCGCTTGTTTGCCTTTCCTTTTTACAGAATAAACACCCCACCTGTCAGGCGGCATACCTTGCTGCCAGGCAGGTGGGGTGCATTTTATATGAGGCAGTTCCGCTTTTTATTTAAGCAGATGGTTTCTCTTTTTTGGGCCGTCCGGAAAAAAGGATAAATACAATGCCGCTGATGCCCATCAAAATGGGGTAGAACAAGTAGGGCAGCAAATCCAAGGGCGTCAGGGTCAGGCCGACTGCGGCAGCGCCTGCACAGGCATACAGAAGCTGGGCGCCGTAAGGAATCAATCCCTGCCATACAGAGGTGTAAATATCCAGCAAAGAAGCTGTTCTTCTGGGGGAAATACCATACTCCTGGGAAATATCCCTGGCAATGGGACCGGCCATCACAATGGCAATGGTATTGTTGGCGGTGGAAATATCCACCAAGGAACTTAACAGCGCAATGCCCAGCTGTGCACCCCGGTTGGTATGTACATGCTTTTTGATGCCTTCCAGAATAAAGTCGATGCCGCCGTTGGCCTTTACCAGACCAATGATGCCGGCAACCACAATGGAAATCACCGTGATATCGTACATGTTCTTGATGCCGCCGGCACCGTCAGGACCCTGGAAAATCACGGTGAAAATCTGGTTCCAGGCAATGGACCCGGTGGAAACACCTACGATCACGGAAAGAATGATACCCAGCACCAAGACCAAAAACACATTCATGCCTGCCAGTGCGCCAACCAGCACCACCAGATACGGCAAAATCTTGAACACATTGTAGGAAAGGTCATCGCTCACACTGTACTGACTGCCGCTGGCAATCACCAGGAAAAGCACCAGGGTGATAATGGCGGCGGGAAGGACGATTTTAAAGTTCTCCCTGAACTTATCTTTCATATCACAGCCCTGGGTACGGGTTGCGGCAATGGTGGTATCGGAAATGACCGAAAGATTATCGCCGAACATAGCGCCGGAAACTACGGCGCCAATGCACAGCGCCCCGGCCATGCCGGTTTTCTCACTGATGCCCACAGCAATGGGAGTCAGCGCGGCGATCGTTCCCACAGAGGTCCCCATGGCAGTGGAAATAAAGCATCCGATGACAAACAAGCCTGCCACTGCCACGGCAGGGGGCATAATGGACAAACCGAAGTTCACCGTGCTGTCCACACCCCCGGCAGCCTGCACCGCCCCGGAAAAACCGCCGGCCAGCACAAACACCAGACACATGATCATGACGTTGGCGTCGCCCATGCTCTCGGTTACGCTTTGGAGTTTTTCATCGAATTTGCGTTTTGGATTCTGCAGGAATGCCACCACCAAGGCGATCAAAAAACCAACAATGGCAGGCATTGCATAAAAGTCCTGAAATAGAATACCGCTTCCGATGAAAACCACCAGAAACACGCCGATAGGCAGCAATGCCCAGGCATTTCCTTTTTTCATACAATCATCCTCGTTTCAAAAGACATTTGGGTGTCTTTGGTATGCCGGAAAGAACCTCCTCCCTGAGTATACGGGAAAGAACCTTTTCCCGCAATACAAAAAGTCGCTTTCTATCCTCATTTTGCCGTTCTTCGCCAATTTCTTTTCGAATTTCCGGGAACCGGCACACCGATTCCACTCGGAAGATAAAGGCTCCTGCACAGGCGCGGCGTATCGCGCTCCCTTGCGAAGCCGGTTCGCTTTATGGCTGCCTGCTTTTTTGCGCTTTATCGGTAAGAAGAAGGCAAATATAGGGAACTCTCCCCATATAAAATCAGCCGCATGCCCACTGTTACCCCGGAGGCCGGATTTGTTACAATCAAGGCAGAAAACAAAAGCATCACGGCGAAGGAGGGAAATCATGGAAGAAAGCGGGATCGTCTTTAATATCCAGCGTTTCACCCTGCATGATGGACCGGGAATGCGCACCGAGTTGTTCCTCAAAGGGTGCCCGCTGCGCTGCCGTTGGTGCAGCAATCCCGAAAGCTGGCAGCTGCAGCCCCAGCCCGGCGTCTACCGCACCAAGTGCATCGGCCGTAAAAAATGCGGCGCCTGTGAGGAGGCCTGCCCGGCGGGGAATCTGTTTCGCTTCACGGTGGGCAAGCTGGCGGACATCGACCGCAGCCGCTGCACCGATTGCCTGGCTTGCTGTACGGCCTGCCCTTCCGACGCCATCAAACAGTGGGGCAAGACCATGACGGTGGAACAGTGCATGGAGATCATCCGCCGGGATAAAGGATATTACGAGCGTTCCGGCGGCGGGGTGACGGTATCGGGCGGCGATCCGCTGGTGCAGAGCGATTTTGTGGCAGCGCTGTTCCGGGCCTGCAAGGCCGAGGGATTCCATACCTGCTGCGAGTCCACCTTCCATGCCCCCTGGGCCCAGGTGGAAAAGATTCTGCCCTATACCGATTTATGGATTTCCGATATCAAGCAGATGGATTCCGCGCTGCACCGCCAATACACCGGCGTGGGCAACGAACTGATTCTGGAAAATCTGCAAAAACTGGCCGCACAGGACCGGGAACTGATCCTGCGCATCCCGGTGATCCCCGGTGTCAACGATGACGAGGAAAACATCCGCGCCAGTGCCGATTTTATCCTGAACGCACTGGGCGGCAAGGTCCGCACCCTGCAGCTGCTGAGTTTTATGCGCCTGGGGTAGGAAAAGTACAAGTCCCTGGGGATTCCGTATCCCATGGAAGGGGTACGGCTGCAGCGCAAAGCATTTCAGAAAAAAGTGGAGGGCATCGCGGCATACTTCAACGGCCGGGGCATCCACTGTTTGGTAGGCACCAAAGAAAAAACCTGAACCGTTCCTACAATCTACAAGGAGGCATTTTATATGGGCAACATCCACACCACGGCTTGCGGCACCGAGCCTTTTGACAAGACCTACTGTCTGGGCTATCAGGTCCATCACGAGGACTGGTCCCCCTATCCGCGCATCAATAAACTGCGGCAGGATTTCCTGGACCGCGGCTACGATATCGACGTGGAACGGCTGCGGCTGCTCACCGAGAGCTACAAGGCCCACCCCAATGCACCCCAAAAGCTGCAGGCGGCCTACGCCTTTGCCCATGTACTGGAAAACTGCGGCATCTATATTTATGACGACGACCTGATCGTGGGCGATATCGCTTCCCCGGTAAAGTCCGCCCCCATCTATCCCGAATTTTCGGTGAACTGGATCATCGACGAGATCGAACATCATCCCTTTGAAGAGCGGGAACACGACCAGTTCTATATCCGCAACGACAGCGAGCGGCAGGAAATTCTGGACCTCTGCCGCTGGTGGCAGGGCCGCACGCTGGACGACTACATCAATACCCGTCTGGACGATGACCAGCTGAAGGGATCGGAAGCGGGGAAGAAGATCTTCCAGACGAACCTCTACCATTACGCCGGCACCGGTCACCTGGCCATTGACTATGCCCGCCTGATGCGGCTGGGCTTTGACGGCCTGCTGGCACAGGCCAACGAAAAACTGGCCAACCTGGATATGCATGACCCCGAGTTTGTGACCAAGCGGGAATTTTACCAGGCCATGATCATCATGCACAGCGCGGTGAAAAAGTATATCGCCCGCTATGCGGCCCTGGCTGACGAGATGGCCGGCAAGGAAACGGACGAAAAGCGCCGTGGCGAACTGCGCGCCATTGCCGAAAACTGCCGTGCGGTGGCGGGCGGTGCGCCCAAAACCTTCTGGCAGGCGCTGCAGCTGTTCAACTTTGCCACCATGCTCATCTACGTGGAGTCCAACGGCCATTCCATCTCCTACGGGCGGATGGACCAGTGGCTCTACCCATACTACGAAGCCGACATGAAGAACCGTGTCATCACCAAGGATTTTGCCCTGGAACTCATCGAAGTCGAGTATGTCAAGCTGAACAATCCAACCAAACTCAAGGACGCGGGCAGCATGGCCCTGCGCAATGGCCGCGGGTTTGGCGGCGAGAGCCTGACGGTGGGCGGTGTGGACCGGGATGGCAACGACACCACCAACGACCTGACCATGCTGCTGCTGGAGGCTTCGGCCCATACCCGCATGATGAACCCCTGGCTCTGTGTGCGTATGCATGAGGGCACCCCCGAAGAACTGCGCATCAAGGCCGTGGAATGCATCCGCGCCGGGTACGGCCACCCCAAACTGTTCAACGACGGCCCCGCCATCAAGGGAATGATGCGCAAAGGCATGTCGCTGGAAGAGGCCCGGGATTACTGCGTGGTAGGCTGTGTGGAGATCAGCCTGCCCGGCAAGGAATACGGCTGGCATGACGCTGCCTATCGGCAGCCAGCTCACCGGCAAGGCGTGCTTCTTTGGCGATCCTGTCTCGATGGACGAGAAGGAAGGCACCGTCACCTTCTGGCACTGCGGCATGGCAGCCTGCAACCTGGCCCGCAAGGATACCGGTGCCCGGGTAGGCGTACACCCCAACCGCAAAATCGGCCCGGTCATGGATTTCGGCTGCGAAGCCTGTGAGCAGGTCACCCTGTTCCGGGTAGGCCGCAAACCGGACGGCAGCTTCCGCTTCTTTATTGCGGAAGGCGCGGCGCTGGACAAGCCAAAGCAGTTCAACGGTACCTCTGTGGTAGTCAGAACCAACGGTAACGCCAAGGATGTGGTGTACGGTACGGTCAAGGTCGGTTGGGAACCGCACTACGTTGTGGTATATGGTGCCGTTGCCAACGAACTGGAAAAGCTCGGCCGCATGTTGGGGGTGGCTGTTTACCGCCTTTAATAAAAGCAAATAGAACAGCCCGGCTCAAAGCGGTGATAAAAGAGTCGGGCTGTTAAGGCGTGAACCTTGCTTGTTTTGCTTATGCCTAGTATACTTAAACTCAGAAAGTGACAATTTTGGATTCCTGATAATGAGGAGTGGTTACTATGGCGTATGTGGGCATTAACATGGAAAGCGTAAAGAGTAAAAATATCGAAGCTATTTTAAAACTCTTAAACACCCAAGGTTTGATGTCGAGAAAAGACATTGCGCTGGAATTAGGGCTGACACCTGCGACGCTTACGATGCTGTGTGCAGAGTTACTGAATGAAGGAGTCCTTGTTGAAAAAGGGGAAAGCCCACAGCAGAATCGTGCGGGTCGCCGGAAAATACTGCTTGGGATCAACTATGGATACAAATATGTACTCACAATAAGTATTGAGTTGCCGTTCACAATAATTTCTGTCTGTGACTTGGGTGGGGAGCATTATGCTTCCAAAGAACTGCTTACGAACTGTGATATGGCTCCAGAACTGTTTCTTCGACAAGTGGCAGAGAAGGGAAAGGCTTTGCTTTGGGAAGCAGGCGTTGAACGATCCAAACTTTTAGGAGTTGGTGTTTCGGTGCCGGGGGCAGTTAATCATCAAGAAGGGATAAGTTATCGGGCTTATCGAATTTGGGATGATGCTGTACCTGTTTGTGAATACTTGAAAGAGTATTTCGATTGCCCGATTCTTTTGAAAAATAATGTCCGGGCGTTTGCACAGGCAGAATTGACTTTTGGGCATGGTAAGACACTTGAGAACCTGTTGTTTCTAAAGTGGGGACCGGGTGTAGGCTCTGCAATTATTACAAATGGTTCCATTTATGAAAGCGGTGCCTTTAAAAATGCAGAAATAGGCCATGTACGGGTGGAACCAAATGGTCAATTGTGCAGATGTGGACGCCGCGGGTGTTTGGAAACGAAGGTTTCTACACATCCGATAGTTTCGGGTATCCAAGAACTCTGTTCCCAGGAAAATACTCCCCTGCTTTGGGAAATGGTGCAGGGAAATCCAAAAGCGATTACAGTGCATACCTTGCCAAAGGTGCTTGCTTTGGACGAGCCTGCTGTTTGGAAAGTGGTAGATGAGAAAATTCAGCTATTGGCAGGGGTTGTCGGGGCAATTTTGACTATGCTGGCTCCAGACCGATTGATTGTTTATGGCGATATGTTTCGTTTGCCGCATTTTATGGAGCACTTTATTGAGGCCTGTAAGCACTATGACCCTTATTATGATGAAAATTATATCGTATCCTCCTCATTGGGTGACAAGATTGGCTACATTGGGCCGTTGTCTGTAGTGGTCAGTGAACTTTTTTACAAATAGCTTTTTGGGGACACTGAACGATGAGGGAAAAAATAATAGTGGTGCGATAAAAAGGGAGAGGGCTTGTATGGCGTGAGGAGGAGCTTATGCTATCTGCATTTCGATATTCAAAAGTTGCAAAAAATATAATTCGTGTTAATAGTTTCATGGGAATAACCAATGAATATTTTTACCTCGTTTTGGGAACACATCGTGCGGCGTTGATCGATACTGGATATGGGATTGGAGATTTGAGAAAATTCGTTTCCGCGGTGACGGACCGTCCTTGTATTGTGTTAAATACGCATGGCCACCCTGATCATGTAGGAGGAAATTGTCTTTTTGATGAAGTTCACCTTCATCCTGATGACCAGGGGTTACTGGAGTTGTATTCGGCCAAAGAGGTAGAATCCATGGTTGAAAACCTGCTTTGCGAAAAGAAGATTTGGTTTGACCACCATGAGCGTTTAACAACGGATACGGTGATGCCAGAAATCATTCCATTACATGATGGAGAAATTTTTGATCTGGGAGGCGTGACACTAGAAACGATTGCTATGCCCGGACATTCCCCGGGAAGTGTTTCCTTTTTGTATAAGGAAGAAAAGATACTGTTTTCGGGGGATAACTGTGGACCACAGCCCTTGCTGGCGATACCAGAACAATGTTCTAATGCTAGCAGAAAATATTCATCTTTGCCGTTGGAAACTTTTTTTAAAAGTTTGATAAGAATCAACGAAAGGAAGGCGGAGATTCAACAAATTTTCAACTGCCATAAGAGCGGGGAGCTACCAATTTCCTGCTTTGAAGGGGTTTTAGAAGCAGTGGAAGGTGTTCTGCTCGGGAAATATCGTGGTGTGCCGACATCCATTTTTCAAGGAAAAGTTAAAAATGTGTTTTCCGCCAGAGGATTGGATCCGGAACTCGTAGGAATAACCGAGGAGAGTTTTTGTGGAGATGTGATTTTTGCTAAGGACAATCTTTGGGAGTGAAATCGGAGATAATATTATTTCTCCCATCAAAAATGCATCTTACTGTATATATACCTGAAGGAGATCTAAATGAAAAAATACATCATGGCGCTGGACGCCGGCACGACCTCCAACCGCTGTATTCTGTTCGACCGGCAGGGGAATATGTGCAGTGTGGCACAAAAGGAATTTACCCAGTATTTCCCCAAACCGGGCTGGGTGGAACATGACGCCAACGAGATCTGGACCACCCAGCTGGGTGTGGCGCTGTCCGCCATGAACCAGATCGGCGCGCGGGCCGAGGACATCGCCGCCATCGGCATCACCAACCAGCGGGAAACCACCATTGTGTGGGACCGGGACACCGGCGAACCCATCTACCGGGCCATTGTATGGCAGTGCCGCCGCACCAGCGAATACTGCGACGAACTGAAAGCCCGGGGCCTGACGGAAAAGTTCCGCCAGAAAACCGGTCTGGTGATCGATGCGTATTTTTCCGCCACCAAGCTGAAATGGATTCTGGACAATGTGGAAGGCGCCCGGGAGAAGGCCCGGGCAGGGGAACTGCTTTTCGGCACGGTGGAAACCTGGCTGATCTGGAAGCTGACCTGCGGCAAGATCCATGTAACAGACTACTCCAACGCCAGCCGGACGATGCTGTTCAACATCCACACGCTGGACTGGGACGATGAGATCCTGGAGATTCTGGATATTCCCCGGGATATGCTGCCAAAGCCGGTGCCCAACAGCGAATTTTACGAGTATGCCGACCCCATGCATTTCGGCGGCGAGATCAAGATCGCCGGTGCGGCGGGGGACCAGCAGGCGGCGCTCTTCGGGCAGACCTGCTTCGGCGCGGGGGAAGCGAAAAACACCTTCGGCACCGGCGGCTTCATGCTCATGAACACCGGCGAAACCCCGGTCTTTTCCCAAAACGGTCTGGTGACCACCATTGCCTGGGGCCTGGGCGGCAAAGTCCATTACGCCCTGGAAGGTTCCATCTTCGTGGCGGGCGCCGCCATCCAGTGGCTGCGGGACGAGCTGCGCCTGGTGGAGGAATCCCGGGATTCCGAGTATATGGCGCTGAAAGTGCCCGACACCAACGGCTGCTATGTGGTGCCCGCCTTCACGGGGTTGGGCGCCCCCCACTGGGACCAGTACGCCCGGGGCACCATTGTGGGCCTGACCCGCGGCTGCAACAAGAACCACATCATCCGCGCTACGCTGGACAGCCTGTGCTACCAGGTGAACGACGTGCTCCATGCCATGGAAGCGGATTCCGGCATCCCCATGAAAGCCCTGAAGGTGGACGGCGGTGCTTCCGCCAACAACTACCTGATGCAGACCATGGCGGATATCAGCAACGTGCCGGTACAGCGCCCCCGCTGTGTGGAAACCACCGCCCTGGGGGCCGCCTATCTGGCGGGCCTGGCCGTAGGGTACTGGAACTCCACGGCGGATGTGGTGCAGAATTGGACGGTGGACCGGACCTTTACCCCCGCCATCGGGGAAGAGGAACGCACCAGGCGGATCAAGGGCTGGAACAAAGCGGTACGCTGTGCCTATAACTGGGCCAAAGACGATGATTGAAAAGGAGAAAGACGATGTACGATATCATTATCATCGGCGGCGGGGTGTCGGGCTGCGCGGCAGCCCGGGAACTTTCCCGTTACCAGGCAGATATTCTGGTGGTCGATAAGGAAGAGGACGTTTGCTGCGGCACCACCAAGGCAAACAGCGCCATTGTACATGCCGGTTACGATGCGGCACACGGCAGCCTGATGGCCAGACTGAATGTGGAAGGCAGCAAAATGATGCCTGCCCTGGCCAAAGAACTGGATTTTGCCTACGACCAGTGCGGCAGCCTGGTGGTCTGTATCAACGAGGAGGACCGCCCGGCCCTGCAAAAACTGTATGAGAACGGCGTGGCCAACGGTGTGGAAGGGCTGCGCATCATCGAGCGGGACGAGCTGGTTGCCATGGAACCCCATATTGCCGACGAGGCGGTGGCTGCCCTGTGGGCGCCCACCGGCGGCATCGTCTGCCCCTTCGGGCTGACCTACGCCCTGGCGGAAAACGCCGCCAAAAACGGCGTCAAATTCCAGTTCGATACCACCGTTACCGGTCTTACGGCCATTGACGGCGGCTGGCGGGTGGAAACCGACCACGGCCCGCTGGAAGCCCGGTGCGTGGTGAATGCCGCGGGCGTCTATGCGGACAAGCTGCACAATCTGGTGCAGCCCGACGATCCCATGACCATCGTCCCGCGCCGGGGCGACTACTTCCTGCTGGACCACACGGCAGGGGACCATGTAAGCCATACCATCTTCCAGCTGCCGGGCAAATACGGCAAGGGCGTGCTGGTCACTCCCACTGTTCACGGCAACCTGCTCATCGGCCCCACGGCCATCGATATTGAGGATAAGGAGGGCACCGCCACCACCGCAGCCGGTCTGGACGAAGTGCGCGCCAAGGCGGGGCTGGCCGTCAAGGACATCCCTCTGCGCCAGACCATCACCAGCTTTGCGGGATTGCGTGCCCATGAACTGCGGCACGACTTCTTCATCGGAGAGATCGCCCCCGGTTTCGTGGACTGTGCGGGCATCGAATCCCCGGGCCTGTCCAGCAGCCCGGCCATCGGCGTCATGGTGGCGGATATCGTGTCCCAAAGCCTGGGCCTGGAAAAAGACCCTGCCTTTGACCCCACCCGCAAGGGCATCCTGGACCCCAAGACCCTGCCCATGGAGGAACGCAACGAGCTGATCCGCCACAATCCCGCCTACGGCCAGATCATCTGCCGGTGTGAGAGCATCACCGAAGGGGAGATCATCGACGCCATCCACCGGGTGCCCGGCGCCCGCAGCCTGGACGGTGTAAAGCGCCGCACCCGGGCCGGCATGGGCCGCTGCCAGGCAGGCTTCTGCAGCCCCCGCGTCATGGAGATCCTGGCCCGGGAACTGGGTGTGGAGCAAAGCGCCGTTACCAAGTCGGGCGGCGGGTCCCGCATCATTGTGGGCACCAACAAGGACGTGTACTGAGGGAGGTCGTAAACCATGAAAAACGTAGACCTTGTGATTATCGGCAGCGGTCCGGCCGGTTTGGCGGCTGCGATCGCTGCCCGCAAAGCAGGCGTGCAGGATCTTGTGATTTTGGAACGGGATAAAGAACCGGGCGGCATCCTGAATCAGTGCATCCATAACGGATTCGGTCTGCATACCTTTAAGGAAGAACTCACCGGCCCTGAGTACGCTGCCCGTTTTGCGGAACAAGCCCGGGAACTGGGCATTCCCTGCAAACTGAACACCATGGTGATGGACCTGGCGGCGGATAAGACCGTTACGGCCATGAACCGGGAGGACGGCCTGTTCCAGCTGCACCCCAAGGCGGTGGTGCTGGCCATGGGCTGCCGGGAGCGGCCCCGCGGTGCGCTGAACATTCCCGGCTACCGCCCCGCCGGCATCTATACGGCAGGCACGGCCCAGCGGCTGGTGAATATGGAAGGGTATCTGCCCGGGCGCCGGGTGGTGATCCTGGGCTCCGGCGATATCGGCCTGATCATGGCCCGCCGGATGACGCTGGAAGGGGCCAAGGTGCTCTGCGTGGCGGAGCTGATGCCCTATTCCGGCGGCCTGAAGCGCAACATTGTGCAGTGCCTGGACGACTTCGGCATCCCCCTGAAACTGAGCCACACGGTGGTGGATATCCAGGGCAAGGAACGGGTGGAAGGCGTTACCATCGCCCGGGTGGAAAACGGCAAGCCGGTGCCCGGCACCGAGGAACATTTTGACTGCGATACGCTGCTGCTCTCCTGCGGTCTGCTGCCGGAGAACGAGCTGAGCCGCGGCGCCGGGGTGGACCTGAACCCGGTGACCGGCGGCCCCGCAGTGAACGAAAGCCTGGAAACCAGCATCCCCGGTGTTTTTGCGGCGGGCAACGTGCTGCATGTACATGACCTGGTGGACTTTGTTTCGGAAGAGGCTTCCGCCGCCGGTGCCCACGCTGCGGCGTACATTCTGGGCGGCGAGCAGGAGGCGGACACCCGCACCCTGCCGGTGCGGTGTGAAAACGGTGTGCGGTACACGGTCCCCACCACCCTGCGCCCCGCCTGTGCCGGAGATACCGTGACCCTGCGGTTCCGGGTGGCCAATGTGTACAAGAACAAGAAGGTGGCGGTCTACGCCGGGGATACCTGCATCTTCAGCCGCAAGCGGCCGGTGCTGGCCCCGGGCGAGATGGAGACCGTGCTGCTGAAGGGTGATGTGCTGCGTGCCCACGCCGACGCGGCGCAGCTGACCGTGACGCTGGAGGAGGCATAACGATGGAAACGATCAAACTCATCTGCATCGGCTGCCCCATGGGCTGCCCGCTGGAGGTAGAGCGTGACGGCGACACCGTCACGGCGGTGCGGGGCAATACCTGCCCCCGGGGCGATGCCTACGCCCGCAAGGAAGTCACCCATCCCACCCGCATTGTGACCAGCACGGTACGGGTACAGGGCGGGGCGGCTCCCATGGTGTCCTGCAAGACCCGCAGCGATATCCCCAAGGATAAGATCTTTGCGGTGGCCGCCGCCCTCAAAACGGTGGAGGTTGCTGCTCCCATCGCCATTGGCGATGTGCTGCTGCCCGATGCTGCCGGCACCGGCGTGGACGTGATCGCCACCAAGGCCGTAGCCGCCAAAAACTGAACTGTCTCCCAAAACCGACAGCAATAGAAAAACCGCCGTTCCCTTTGCCGGGGAACGGCGGTTTTTCCTGTTAGAACAGAACCAGCTGGATAAATCTGCCGGTTTGGCTGGGCACAATCATCGGAACCTTCGGTCATCGTTTTCCGGGTTCTTCATCATGCGGAGCGGGAGCGGATTCTGCGCAAAATAGAACATGGGTTAGGGTCAGCGGGAAAGGTAAGCGTCGATCCGCACCCCTACATTCTCCTGCAGGTTTCGATAGAAAAACTGGTAATCGTAAAGATGATAGATGCCATCGGAGAAGATGGAAAGTACCGGGGGATACTCCTGCGGAGATACATCCGGGACCTTCAGGGCACCCCGCTGCGGGTCAATATAAGCGCCGGTCAGGTGGGGAATCTCGGTCACAATGGAACCGCTGTAATCGGTAAAACAGGCACCGGCGTTTTCCTCCCGGGAGGCGGGGGTGCTGTCGGTTTTCCAGTTCAACGGATTGATGGCCAGCGTGCGGGTCCCGGCGGGGATCATAAGGGAATCCGTTACGCTTTCGGCTTCGCTGTTGAAGGAAATGATCACACCGGTATCCGTTTCCCCGGTGGCAAACCGCAGATGAGGGTATTTTTCCAGCTCTTCCTCCGTAATGCGCCAGCCGATGGCATAGCAGGCCACCAGCAGATCGTTTACTTCTTCCCGGGCAAAACAATCTTTCAGAAGGCGGATGCTCATATCCGCGCCCTGGGAAAAACCGGCCAGAACAATGGGGCGGCCCTGGTTGTAATGCTCCAGGTAATAGGTGAAGGCTTCCTTGATATCCTCATAAGCAAGGGAAAGATAGGCTTCCCGCTCCTCCGGGGGCAGCTCATACACGTTCAGGCCTGCCTGCCGGTAGTAGGGGGCAAAGAACCGGGCATCTTCGTCGTAGATGCCTTTTTCCATGTTGGTGGCCCCCGCAAAGGCTTCTTTGGAAGCGGTATCCTCAAGGGACATATTGTAGCTGTCATCGGTGCCGCCATATACCGTGGGGCAGATAAAAAACACATCGGCGGCTGCGGTTTCGGCGGTCTCCAGGTACACCCAGTTGCCGGAGTTTTCGTAAAGGGAAACAGACTGGGATTCGGTTCCGCATCCGGCCAGGGCGATCAGAAAGACCAGCAGGGCGGCGGGAAAAAGGATTTTCTTGGTCATAGGTTTGGCTCTCCCGAACAGTTTCAGAATAGGTGAGGACAATGCGCGTCTTATTATATCGCGAAGGAAGGCACGGGGCAATCCTTTGAAAGCATTCCAGGGGCATAAATCCGGAATCTTTTCTGTTTGCGTTCTGCAAGCCGTTTTGGGGTAAAAGGGGGGCAATCTTTGGAATGGGTTGCTCCACACAGAAATACGCCGGTCCCGTAAGGACCGGCGCATTCCGATAGTTACAGCAATGCCCTTGCTGTGACTACAGGTCTTGCCTGAACGATACAAATGTACTCCCGTAACAAGCCGGTTGAATTTTCTAAATCAAAATATACCCGCTTGCGGATTGTTTGTGCGTCATTATGCAGAAAAGCTGCGGCGGTTTTTGGCGGTTTTGCACAGGAACAAGAGCTTTTTAAGAGTGTACGGATGCAGCTGCCCGGTTGATAAGGCGCAAAACTTTCACGGCAGATTCGCAGGTGGAAAGGCTTCCCCGGTAGTATCGCGAGGGTCCAGGCTCAGGTCCATAAGGTACTCAAACAAAATCAGCACGCGGGCATAAAAATAGTTGGCCGTCAGGTTACGATCATCCAGAATTTTGTCATCCAGAAGAATAAAGGCGGGGTCAGCCTGCTGGGCAATGGGGGAGTGCTGGCCGCCGGTAAAAGCGACCACATCCATGCCAAGGCGGCGGGCATCCTGTACCGGTTTGACAATGGTATCGGTGGTGCCACTTTTGCTGATGGCTATGACCAACTTGGCCTGCAGCGCGTTGTTTTCATAGACTTCATAGCTGTTGGTTCCAATGGCGTGGTAACCAAGTACGAGCAGTTTGCGAACAAGAAAATCCCGCAAAGGGGCGCAGAAACCCGTTCCGGTAATTAAAATGGGGCCTTGCCGGTTTTTGGCAAGCAGAGCCAGAAAAGAATGAATCTGTTCCGGAGGAATTTCGCCGATAAAAGAGGTGATGTGGGAAGCATGGGTCCGGTTGCTGATTTCGTTCTGAAGGAGAAATTGCAGCCGGTACACCATATCTGTGTACCCCGTATATCCCAATTTCTTGCTTAACCGGATGATGGCCGCGGGCGAAGTGTAGTTCCTGGCTGCAAATTCACGCACACTGTACTGGGCGTTTTGGTCTGCAGCTTCCACAACGGCCTGCAGCAGCGCTTGTTCTGAGCTGGAAAGATGGTATTGTTCTGCCAGTTTATAAAGATCGTGCTTCATGAACTTCTCCCGGAATGGTGGATGAATAATAACGTTTTTTCAATTATACAACAATCCCCCCGGGATGCAAAGCTGCCGATAAGATTTCAAAAGTGAAACATGTTTCGAAAACGGTGAACATGTTCAAAATGTATCAATATATATTGAATAATTTGTGCAATCTGGATATAATCGAAGCGTAAATCAGGAAGGCGCCAAATCCTGAACAGGCAGGTACTACCAAAAAACAGTGAGGAGAAAAGCTAATGAAAACAAAAGTCATGGATGCCATGCAAAACTTTTCCAAAGCTTTGATGGGTCCGGTTCTTTTTCTGCCGCTTGCCGGTATGATTCAGGCCCTTTCGTCTGTCATGTCCAATACATCCATTGTGACCGAAGGCGGTATCCTTTGGACCGTGGGGCAGTTTATCAACGGCGGCGTGGGTGCCGTTATTGGAAACCTGGGCATCCTTTTCTGCGTGGGTATTGCCATGAGCCTTGCCAAAAAGCGTAAGGCGGACGCTGCCTTTGTGGCATTGGTCAGTTATTTGATCTGGTTGGCGGCAAACTCCAAATGGCTTACCGTTGCGGGCCTGGTCATAGAAGGCAGCGACGCCAGTTCCCTGTATGGAACGGGCAGACCATTTGCCTGGGCTATCATGTAACCGACATGGGCGTTTTCCTGGGAATGATCCTGGGTGTGATTGTGGCTGTGGTACATAATCGTTTTATTGATACCGAATTTGAGGGTGCTTTTGCACTGTACGGCAACAGCAAATTTGTGTTCCTGGTATTGTTGCCGGTGGTGTTGGCACTGGCTTTGGTGGCGGCCTATGTCTGGCCCGTAGCTGCCGCAGGTATCAATGCGCTGACGGGAATCATGTCTACGGCCGGGGCCTTTGGCGTGTTCCTGTACGGTTTCCTGAACCGTGTGCTGATTCCCACCGGTTTGCATCACCTTGTCTGGTCGCCGTTCCTCTACTCGGCCATTGGTGACAGCATGATTATCAACGGTGAGCAGATTGTTGGCGCAAAACCCGTATTCCTGGCACTGCTCAACGATCCTTCCGTTACTGTGATGCCGGATTCCACCCGTTTCTTGACCTATGGTCTGATGAAAACATTCGGTGTTATCGGCGTTGCGCTGGCCTTTATTGCCACTGCCAAGAAAAACAAAAAAGCGGCGACCAAAGCGCAGGTAATTCCCGCCATGCTGACTGCCTGCCTGGTGGGCGTCACCGAACCGCTGGAATTCAGTTTCCTGTTTGCGGCACCGCTTCTGTGGGGCGTTTACTCCGTCATGGACGGTCTGTTCCAGATGGTTGTTTACCTGTTGGACGTACATGTTTGTGCCACCAACGGCATTATTGACTTCCTGGTGCTGAACCTGCCTGCCGGCATCGGCCGTACTCACTGGCCCATGTACGTGTTGGTGGGTCTGGTGGAAATCGTGGTCATGTATTTCCTGTTCACCTTCCTCATCAAGCGGCTGAACCTGAAAACGCCGGGCCGGGAAGATGACGACGAAGTACTGGATCTGGCGGCCAATGCAGCTGAAGTGAAAAAGCAGATCAGTGCCACGGGAAAAGCTGAACTCAAAAAGCAGGAGGATGCACACAACGCACAGGTGGTCATTGAAGGCCTGGGCGGCGCCGATAACATTATCAATGTGGGCAACTGCATGACCCGCCTGCGGGTGGAAGTAAAAGACCCCGCCCAGGTCAAGGAAAAAGACTGGTTCAAACCTACGGGTTCTGCTGGTATCGTCACCAAAGGCAGCAACATCCAGATCATTTATGGCCCCAAGGTGGGACGCATTCGTGCTGCGGTGGATGCTGCGCTGGGCCGTGAAGAATAAAAGAACAGCACAACACATGAATACACAGGGAATCTTTATAAGGAGGATACCGTTATGAAGACCTTTAAACTTGTGATTGCAGGCGGCGGCAGTACCTATACGCCGGGCATCGTCAAGAGCCTGCTCAACCAGAAAGAAAGGTTCAAGCTCCATGAGCTGGTTCTGTATGATAACAATGCCGAACGACAGGAGGCTGTGGGCGTCATTGTTCGCCACGTGGTGGATCTGTTTGACCCGGGTCTGAAGCTGACGCTGACCACCGATCCCGAAACCGCCATGACCGATGCGGATTTCATCTTTGCCCAGATGCGTGTGGGCCTGTATGCCATGCGGGAGCAGGACGAAAAAATCCCCCTGCGCTATGGCGTAGTGGGTCAGGAAACCTGTGGCCCCGGCGGACTGGCCTATGGTCTGCGTACCATTTATCCCATGGTGGAACTGATCGATTACTGCGAAAAGTACGCCAAACCCACTTATTGGATTGTCAACTACTCCAATCCGGCGGCTATTGTGGCCAAAGCGACCTTCCGTCTTCGCCCCAAAGCACGCATTCTGAATATCTGCGATATGCCGGTGGCCATTGAGCGCAATATGGCCGAGATTTTGGGCTGCGACCGCCATGATCTGGAAGTGGACTACTTTGGTCTGAATCATTTTGGATGGTTTACCAAGGTGCGGCTGAACGGTACGGATGTTACCGAACAGCTCAAGTCCTACGTGGCGGAAAACGGCTATATGCCCAAGAATGAGAAGAGCGATGTGATGCACAGCGATCCCTCCTGGCTGCATACATACGCCAATGCCAAGCATATCTGCTCGGCGTTCCACGATTATCTGCCCAACACCTATATGCAGTATTATCTGCTGGGGGATGAAGTGGTACAGTCCAGCAATCCCGAACATACCCGCGCCAACGAGGTTATGGAAGGCCGTGAAAAACGGATCTTTGATGCCGTGGCGGACTACCGCGCCGGAAAAGAAGTGGATCTGACCAAATTCTTTGGCGGTGTTCACGGGGCATTCATTGTGGATGTGGCTATGAGCCTGGCCTTTGATCTGCGCCAGCGTCACCTTGTGATGGTGGAAAACCGTGGTGCAGTGGAAAACCTGCCCGATGATGCCATGGTGGAAATTCCGGCGTATATCACCGACCGCGGTCCCGAACCGGTCCGGGTGGGCGAGATTCCCACCTTCTATAAGGGATTGATCGAACAGCAGGAAGCGGTGGAAAAGCTGATTGTGGAAGCGGCCATCGAACATTCCTACGAGAAAGCCCTCATGGCATTTACCCTCTCTAAAACGGTGCCCAGTCTCTTTGTAGCCAAAAAGATCCTGGACGATATGATCGAAGCCAACAAAGAATATTGGCCTGAACTGCACTGATACTTTTGCCGCCGCAGCGCAAAACGCGCTGCGGCGGCTTTTTGTATAAAAAACCACCCGCCCGACCAGTGGTCAAGAGAAAACGCACCAATATGGAACAAAAACCTCCCGCTGCTTTGCGTGTACAATCAGAAAATTGTACATCCAGGATGGCAGCGGGAGGTTATGCAATGTGTAAGTTATAAACCGTCTATCTCATACCGGCCGGAAGAAAAGCTGCCGTAACCGAGCCGTTCTTGCAGGCAAAACGGAAGTACGTGCAGCGCCGGCAGAGTAAACCGAAAAAAGATGTCCCTGTGGTTGATTCGGGCCAGGGGTCCGCAACAGACTCAGGCGGCGGGGCAGGTCGTATCCTCCCGCCACAGTTCCAGAATCTCTGCCCGTTTCTTTTTCCGGAACTCGAACAGGGCAACGATCAGACAAATCACGGTGCAAAGCAGAATCATGAGCAGCCCTACGCCGGCAAAGGTGGGAATTTCGGCCCCCGGTACATAGTAGATGGTATACATCTCACCGGAAACATCCACCAGCCCGTGAATCAGCACGCAGGCCCACAGGTTTTTGGTCCGAAGGTAGGCAACGGCAAAAATCAGGCCGAAAATGGTGGCATAGCATACCTGGAACAGAGTGCTGATCAAGCCCGCCTGCACCAGATTGCCCAGGTGGACCAAGCCGAAGAGGATAGAGGTGGTGAGAACTGATTTGAGAATTTTCCGGTCGTCGTTTTTCCAGTGCTCCATCATGTGGCCCAGGAGCATACCACGCATAATGACCTCTTCATAAAAGCCGGTGATCATGTTGGCAACCAGGACCATGACCAGCGTTTCCGGAACGATCGCATTTTCGCTCAGGCTGCCCGGACTGAGAAGATTCGCCAGCACAAACAGCAGGGCCGGCCATTGCAGGATCAGCGCTTTCAGAAAATTGTCCTTGCGGAAGTGGAAGCAAAATTGTCCCTGGTACAGGGTCTTCATCATCAGGATCGCCAGCAGGGCCAAAGACAGCTTGAAAAACGCCACATCATATTCATAGGGGGTGCTGCCCAGCAGGCCGACGCTGATGAACTTATACCCTACGACATAGATCAGAACGCAGAGAATCCAGAAGATAAGGGCGTGTTTGCCGGCAAGTTTTCGCATGGCTTTCGTCATATTGACCTCCTCATGATAGTGGTTCTACACTTCGCTGCCGTGTTCAGAAGCTTTAGGCGTTTTTGCGGTATAAAGGTGCCGGTTTTGCCCTGCATCTGCCGGACTTTTCCCGGCGGTGTCCCCAGGTATACAGCTGTCGGTTCCCATCCCTCAGTGCTTCCGGTTGGGGGCGCGGCTTCTTTGGCGGCGATTGTAAGTATTTATTATACCAGATGTGCCCGGTTTCGGCAACGGCCTGTTGGAAATAGGGCTGTGTTTCCGGGGGCGTTATGGGGGCGTAAAAGTATCCGGCCTGCCGGATTGAACAGCCGCAAGAAGCTGTGCAATATGCACAGCTTCCTGGATAACTTATCGGTGAAAACGAAGATAGCCAAACCTCATCGGGTGTGGTATGGTATTGCTGTGCGGGAATGCTTTTTACCTTGTACAGAATAAGGGTGTGCAGCGGGAATGTCATCCGGCGCCGCCCGGCTCAGATTGGGAGGTCCCCATGAAAAAGACCGTCATTGTCAACATTTACAACTTCATCCGCAAATCGCACGAGGAACCCAGCCGGTTTATTCAGGATGATTTCGATACCATTCAAAAACAGATACAGGTGGTGCGGCAGTACGGTCTGCCTGCCACCTATGCCCTGAAATACGACGCCCTGACGGACGAGCGGTACCAGAAACTGCTGCGGGAAAACACCGACCCTCAGGACGAAATTTCTGCCTGGTGGGAGATCACCCGTGAATTGTGCGAAAAAGCCGGGGTGCGCTTTCGCGGCAAGGTGACCGAAGAATTTGACGAGCGGGTAAACAGTGCCTACAGCATCGGGTACGAACCGGAAGAACGCAAGCGCCTGGTGGATGCCTACATGGATACCTTCCATGAGGTTTTCGGCAAGTATCCTCAGTCCATCGGTTCCTGGGTGCTGGATACCGTTACCCTGGAATATGCCGCCCGGAAGTACGGCATCACCGCCGGGGCTACCTGCCGCGACCAGATCAGCACCGACGGGTTTACCCTATGGGGCGGTTATCCCAACGGTGTCTACTATCCCAGCCGTTTGAATGAGAACCTGCCCGCGCAGGCGGTGGAAAACCAGCTTTCGGTGCCGGTGTTCCGCCTGTTGGGACCGGACCCCATCTATAATTTTGAGCAGAACCTGCGGCCGGACCTGTACGGCATGGTGTTCACGCTGGAACCTGCCTGGCTTACCGGCCGGGACGAAAAATGGATCTCCTGGATGTTTGATAACCTGACCCGGGAGGATGCCCTGGGTATCGGGTATGCCCAGGTGGGGCAGGAAAATAACTTCCTGTGGGAAAACATCGGGCCGGGGTATATGCCCCAGCTGGCGTACCTGGCACAGCTGGCCCGGGAAGGCAGCATCCGGGTGGAAACCATGGGGGCCAGCGGCGCGTGGTTCCGCAAAAAGTACCGCCTGACCCCGCCCATGACCTGGCAGGCTTCCCGGGATTGGGACGCAGCCCATAATTTGTGTGCCCAGTGGTATGCATCCTGCTGCTACCGCATCGGTTTTTTGGGGGAGGCCGGGCACCTTCGGGTGCGGGACTTTTTCCTCTACCGGGATGAATATCCTTCCCGGTACCGGGAACATGCCATGACCAACGCCAAAAGCATCTTTGATGCGCTCCCTGTGCTGTACCCGCAGCTCTGGACACAGCCGGGGCAGCCCCGGCCCTTTATCCGCCTTCTGGATGAAACGGGCCGGGAACCGGAAGGGACCATCCGCTTCTATGCGGAAAACGAAACCCAGGCCCGGGCGGAATTGGCCGACCCGGTGAGCGGAAACCTTCTGGCCGGGTTCCGGATGAGCCCCAACTGCCTTGTGCTGGAGGGTAAATATACACTGGTGTTTGACCGCCTGCCGGTGTTCCGCCGCGCCGACGGGCCGCGCCTTGAGATGGAACACGAAGGGTTTGTCTATCACCTGACCGTAGAAACGGGAACGATGATAAAAGCCGGGGCGGAGGGTGTCTGCATTGCCCCGGCGGACGGGAAAATCTGCCTGCGGCTGGCCGATGTTCCCCCGGTGGAAACGCTGTTCACCCCGCAGTATCTGCAAGATCCCGCGCCGCTGGACAATGTGCGCACGGTGTGGAAAGCTACCGACCGGATACCGCCCTTCCCGCCGGAAATGTGCCCGGCTGCGTGCATTTTCCCCAGCGGGACGCAGGCCCAAATTACCCTGCACACCCGGCAGGAGGGAATTGTGCGGTATACCACCGACGGCAGCCTGCCGGATGAACAGGCCCCGGTCTATACCGGCCCCATCACATTGCAGGAAGATACGGTGCTCTCCGCCCGGCTGTTTTTGCCCGATGGCCGCAGCAGCGAGGTGACCCGTGCCTGTTATCGGTTTGTTCTGATGGAGATGGAACTGCAGAGCCCTACCTGTTTTGACCCCCGGGCGGTCTTTTCCCGGGGAGGGATTCGCGGCTTGCTTGCGCCGCAGCGGGGCAGCTGTGATTATTTGTGCGGGGAATGGCTGGGAACGCTGCAAAACCTGGATGTGACTGCCGTTTTGCCCCAGCCACGGGAGATCGAAAGCATCGGGCTGGGATTCCTTTCCCACCATCGGTCGGGCATTGTGTTCCCGGAATATATCGAACTGTTTACCGGGCTGGATGCGGCGCATCTGACCTTGAAAGATACCCTGCGGCTGCCCTGCACCCCCTGCGAGCGGGAAATCGTAAAACAAGACTTTGTGTTCCCGGTAGGGGAAAAGGTGGGCAGTTTCCGGGTGGTAGCTCACCGCTATGCCAAAATGCCCGCCTGGTGTGCCTATAAGGGGGTGCCCGACGTATTTACCATGGCGGATACCCTGCTGGTAAAGCCGAAGGAGCCATAACCCATTTGCCGGGGTGACGGGCAAAGAATTGTACAGGACTGCGGCGGTCCCTTTGGGGCATCCTGCCGCACACAAAATGCCCCCGGTCCGTGAGCCCATCACGGACCGGGGGCATAGTTGTTTTACAGCGCAATCAGCCTTTGATAAAGGCGCCTTCTTTCATAATGACCCGCATATTGTCCACGGCAATGGCGCGGATGTTTTCCAGGGGATTGCCCTCGATCACCAGCAGGTCGGCGGACTTCCCGGCTTCCAGGGTGCCGGTCACATGGTCCACCTTCAGCATTTCGGCGCCCACCTTGGTGGCGGCCACAATGGTGTCCATCTCCGAGATACCGGCGCATTCCACAAAGGCGTACATCTCGCCGATGGCGGTGGTGCCGTAGGGGGTCAGGCTGCTGCAGAAGGAGTCGGAGCCGATGGTCAGCCCGATGCCCTTGGCTTTCGCCTTGCGCAGGTTGGCGTAGATGCGGCTCAGTTCCTTCTCCACCACCGTGTCGCCGGGCTGGTCGTCGTGCATTTCGGGAATGTACACAGGGGGATAGGTCTTGAACCACTCATGCAGGAACTGGATGGTGGGGCAGAAATAGATGCCTTTTTCGGCCATGATGTCCAGGCACTCATCGTTCAGGGCCTGGCCGTGAATGATCAGGTGCACACCGGCCCGGGCAGAATCCAGTGCGCCGCCAAAGCCTTCGGCATGACTCCACACAGGAATGCCCACCATGTTGCATTCATCCACCACCGCCTGGATCTCCTCAAAGGTATAGTGCTGGTCGGTCTTTTTGTCCCACCGCCAGATGCCGCCGCCGGTGGACCAGATCTTGATGGCGTCGGGGTTCTGGCGCAGACGGCGCCGCACCGCTTTGCGCAGGTCCCAGGGACCGTCCACCCGTTCGGCCCAGGGGTGGCTTTCGTCATTGTACCAGCTGGGCAGTTTGTGGCTGTCGCCATGGCCGCAGGTGCGGGCAAAACCCAGGCCGGTGCCTACCACCCGGGGCCCGGTCATCACGCCGCGCTCGATCATATCGCGGATCTGCAGGCCGCTGCGGCTGATCTCGCCTACGGTGGTCAGGCCGTGTTCCAGGCATTCGTGGGCCTGCTGCACAGCCACCACGGTTTTCTGGATGGGGTCTTCCAGTACCCACTCGGTATCATCGTCGGTCAGGTTGCCGGAAAAGTGCAGGTGGGTGTCGATCAGGCCGGGCATGATGGTTTTGCCGGTAATGTCCCGGGTCTCATAGTCGGGGCCGTATTCCTTTTTCGGACCGGCGTACACGATTTTTTTGCCATCCACCAGAACCAGAGCGTCGCGCACCGGCGCTGCGCCGGTACCGTCGATGAGCAGCCCGCCCACAAATGCTGTTTTTGCCATGATGAAACAAATCTCCCATATTTTGCCGGGGTCTGTGCCGGGGCGTCTGGCCTGCACAACCCCCATACAACCCCCTATGATATAGGGCCGGGTGACAAAATGCAAGCCCCTTCTTTGGGGGGGGGGACGGTGATTTTGGCGGGAGGAAAAAGTTGTGCGGAGAAATCTTTGATCGCCTTTTGGCCGCATGCTGTTATCTTAAGATTTTATGCCGTAGCCGGGCAGGGTCATCCAGTGGCGGCCGTCCGGTTCGATCCAGAAGCCGCTTTTGGCCCCGAAGGTATGAATGCCGTGCTGCAGCAAAGTGGAAAGCAGTTCTTCCAGTTCCGGGCGGTTGCAGTGCAGGTGCCCGGCGTCCACCACCAGCAGCACGTCCGCTTCGTGGGCGGCCGCGGCCCGCTGCAGGTCAGAAATACCCGGCCGCATCGAGAGGGGGCGGTCTTCGGTACCGGCTTGGGCATACAATTCCTCCACACAGGGCCAGCGCAGTTTGCGCAAAGCCCGGCGGCACAAAAGGACCTGCTGCTGTAAGGTCAGGTCGCTGTTTTGGGCTTCCTGAATAAAACAAATGGCCCGCATGAAAATCAACCTCCTTGGGGTAACGGGACAGGCCATCAGGGAAACGAAAGGCGCCAAAAGGTCCCGCTTTCGATTAGTTTGTCCCAAAAAACGCCCGCAAGCGAAAAACAGCAGAAAAAACAAAAATCGACCGTTTTTTCCGGTTTTACCAGATAACGCCCGCTCAGTACCGCAACCGCTACCGGTGATCCCCGGCAAAAAAGCGGCAAAACAAAAGCGTGCCGGCCCCGGAACGGGGTCGGCACGCTTTGTATTTGGGTAAAAATTCTTTATTAGCGCAAAAGAATTGGTGCCCTCAGGGCAAATCCTGCGGGCAGACGGTGGCAGCCAGGCGCAGCTGCCGTACATTCCGGGGAACAGGGCCGCCAAAGACCGCACTGCCCGAAACAAAACTCCCGGCACCGGCCGCATGGGCTTCCGCAATGGTGCACAGGGTGATGCCCCCATCCACCTGAATAGTAATGGGCTGGGGAGCTGCCTGTACCAGCTGGCTGGCAGCGGCAATGCGGGCGTTGCTGCCCGGCAGGTAGGGCTGGCCGCCGCGGCCGGGATGCACGGTCATCAACAGCAGCTGGCGAATCTGGGGCAGAAAAGGCTTTGCGGCTTCCACCGGGGTTTCGGGGTTCAGCACCAGCCCGGGCTGCATCCCGGCGGCGCGGATGGCCTGCAGGGCAGGTCCCGGTCCGCCCGGAATCTCGTAGTGAACCGAAACTCGCTCCACGCCCAGGGCTGCCAGTTCCTCCACAAAATCCAGGGGCGTTTCCACCATCAGGTGCACATCCAGCGGCTTCCGGGTCAGTCCGCGCATGGTGCGGACCATCCCGGTACCAAAGGAGATGGCAGGCACAAAATGGCCGTCCATAATATCGATGTGGAAAGCATCCGCCCCGGCGGCATCGGCCGCCTGCACGTCCCGGGCCAGATGGGCAAAATCTGCCGCCAGAATGGAGGCACAAAGTTCAAACATGGTTATTCCTCCAGCGGTGCCGTAAGGCGCCGGTTCAGATCAGTTCCTTCACGGCGGCTACAATGGCGTCGCTGCGCAGGCCGAACTGCTCCAGCAGGTCCCAGGCGGGGCCGGAGTGGCCGAAGACATCCTTTACGCCCACACGGCGCATCTTCGTCGGGCACTGCTCGCCCAGCACCGCGGCCACGGCTTCACCCAGACCACCCAGGATGCTGTGCTCCTCGCAGGTGACGACGGCACCGCACTCCCGGGCCGCTTTCACGACGATCTCCTCGTCCAGCGGCTTGATGGTGCAGAGGTTGATGACCCGGGCCTGGATGCCCTCGTTTTTCAATTGCTCGGCGGCGGTGAGGGCTTCGCCCACTTCCAGACCGGTGGCAAAAATCGCCACGTCGTTGCCCTCGGTGAGCTGCTCGCCCTTGCCGATCTCAAATTGGAAGCTGGCTTCGTCATGGAATACCGGCACCGCCAGGCGGCCGAACCGCAGGTAGACGGGGCCCTCGTGCTCATAGGCAGCCTTGACGGCAGCGCGGGCTTCCACGTCGTCGGCAGGGCAAAGCACCGTCATGCCGGGGATGGAGCGCATAAGCGCGAAATCCTCGCAGCACTGGTGGGAGGCACCGTCCTCGCCCACCGAGATGCCGCCGTGGGTGGCGCCGATCTTGACGTTCAGGTGGGGGTAGCCGATGGAGTTGCGCACCTGCTCAAAGGCGCGGCCTGCGGCGAACATGGCAAAACTGGACGCAAACGGCACCAGCCCCATGGCCGCCATACCGGCGGCGGTGGCCATCATGTTGCTCTCGGCAATGCCGCAGTCAAAATGGCGGTCGGCATAGGCTTTTTTGAAAACGCCGGTCTTGGTAGCGGCGGCCAGGTCGGCATCCAGCACCACCACGTCGGGATGGTCCTTGGCCAGTTCTACCAGCGCGGCGCCGTAGCTGTCGCGGGTGGCGATCTTCTTAACCTCACTCATACCTGCGCCTCCAGTTCTGCCAGTTGAGCGTTCAGCTCGTCCATGGCAATCTTGTATTCCTCGTCGTTGGGGGCTTTGCCGTGCCAGCCTACCTGGTTCTCCATGTAGCTGACGCCCTTGCCCTTGGTAGTATTCATCAGGACGGCTGTGGGGGCGCCTGTCTGGGTGTGGAAATACTGGAACGCATCTTCGATTTGGGCGAAGTTGTGACCGTCAATGGTGACGGTACGGAACCCGAAGTCCCGCATCTTGGCATCCACCGGGTCGGTGGGCATCACTTCGCTGGTGGGGCCGTCGATCTGCAGCCCGTTCAGGTCAATGATGACACAGAGATTGTCCAGCTTGTACTTGGCGGCGAAGAGGAATGCTTCCCACACTTCGCCCTCTTCAATTTCGCCGTCCCCCAGCAGGGTGTACACCCGCACATTGTCCTTGTGCATATACTTGGCGGCTTTGGCCATACCTGCCGCACAGGAAACACCCTGCCCCAGGCTGCCGGTGCTCATATCCACACCGGGCACCGTGTTCATGTTGGGGTGGCCTTGCAGGTAGCTGTCAATGTGGCGCAGGGTGGGCAGGTCCTCCACCGGGAAAAATCCCCGGTAGGCCAGGGCACTGTACAGCCCCGGCGCCGTATGCCCCTTGGAGAGCACGAACCGGTCCCGGTCCTCCCATTTGGGGTTGGCGGGGTCGATGCGCATCTCTTTGTTGTACAAATAGGCGAACAGTTCCGCAGCCGAAAGGCTGCCGCCGGGATGCCCGGCTTTGGCGCCATGGGTGGATTCGATCACGCCCATCCGCACCTGGCAGGCTGCAATCTGCAGCTTCAAGCGTTCTTCGTTGGTCATATCACTCACCAAAAACCTTGCAGTAGTCGGCCTTGAATTTCTCAATGCCGGAATCGGTCAGCGGATGATGGAGCATCTGCTCGATCACCTTGTAGGGCACGGTGGCAATGTCGGCACCGGCCAGGGCGCAGTCGGTCACATGGATGGGGTTGCGCACGCTGGCGGCAATGATCTGGGTCTCGATATCCGGATAGTTCAGGAACATATCATGGATGGTCTCGATGAGCTCGATACCCCGCTGGGAGATGTCATCCAACCGGCCCAAAAAGGGGCTGACGTAGGTGGCACCGGCACGGGCGGCCAGCAGCGCCTGGTTGGCGCTGAAGATCAGGGTGCAGTTGGTGGGGATGCCCTTGGCGCTCAGCGCTTTGATGGCCTTGAGGCCCTCGGCGGTCATGGGGATTTTGACCACCATATGCTTGGGGTCCAGGGCGTAGATGGCCTCGCCCTCTTTCACCATGGTCTCGGCGTCAGTGGTGGTGGCTTTCACTTCACCGCTGATGGGCCCGTCCACGATGGTGGCAATCTCCGCCAGGGTCTCGGCATAGTCGCGGCCTTCCTTGGCGATCAGGCTGGGGTTGGTGGTGACACCGGCGATGACGCCCATATCGTTGGCAGCGCGGATCTCCTCCACGTTGGCGGTATCAATAAAGAATTTCATAGTGCAGCATTCCTCATTTCTGTCCATAGTAAGCGTTGGGGCCGTGTTTGCGCATATAATGCTTGTCCTGCAAATATTGGGGCGCCGGGGCAGCGGCGGGGTCCACCTGGCGGGTCAGCAGCGCCATTTTGGCTACTTCTTCCAGCACCACGGCATGGTAGACGGCCTGGGCCGCGTCCTTGCCCCAGGTGAAGGGCCCGTGGCTGTGGCAGATGACCCCCGGCACGGCCACCGGGTCAATGCCCCGGCCGGTAAAGGTTTCGATGATGATCTTGCCGGTGTTCTTCTCGTAGTCCTCGTCCAGTTCCTCTTTTGTCAGGTGACGGGCACAGGGCACGGCACCGTAGAAGTAGTCGGCGTGGGTGGTGCCGTAGCAGGGAATATCCTGCCCGGCCTGGGCCCAGGCCACGGCGTAAGGGCTGTGGGTGTGTACAATGCCGCCCAGGGTGGGGAAGGCCTTGTACAGTTCCAGGTGGGTTTTGGTATCGCTGGAGGGGTTCAGGTCCCCTTCCACCCGGTTGCCGTCCAGATCCAGCACCACGAGGTTTTCCGGCGTCAGTTCGTCGTATTCTACACCGGAGGGCTTGATGACCACCAGACCTTTCTCCCGGTCGATGCCCGACACATTGCCCCAGGTATAGGTCACGAGGTTCCGGCGGGGCAGTTCCATATTGGCCTCATAGACCTGTTTGCGCAGTTGTTCCAGCATAGGGCGCCTCATTTCAGTTTCCAGGCAAGGTCGGCCAGGAACAAATCGTGTTCCAGTCCTTCGGGGGTGGTGTCCTTGCCGATGTGGACAAACTCAATATCCATCATGTTGGCCCAGTCGTGCATCTGCTCGGCGGTGACGTCGTAGCTCAGCACCGTGTGGTGGGCGCCGCCCGCCGTGATCCAGCACTCCACGCCGGTGGTCAGGTCGGGCAGGGCCTTCCACATGACGCGGGCTACCGGCAGGTTGGGCATGGGCAAAATGGGCTTCACGCACTCGATGTCCTGGCAGATCAGCCGCAGGCGGCCGCCCATGTCGATGAGGCTTACCACAATGGCCTTGCCGGGTTTGCCCTCAAACACCAGACGGGCGGGGTCTTTTTCGTTCATGCCGATGCCCAGGTGATGGGTCTCGATGCGGGGACGTTCCGCCGCGCAGCAGGGGCAGACTTCCAGCATGTGGGCACCCAGGCTGTACTCGGCACCGGGGGCCAGGTTGTAGGTGTAGTCCTCCATAAAGAGGGAGCAGCCGTTGCCGCCCTCGCCCATGGCTTTCATAATGGCGGTCATGGCGGCAACTTTCCAGTCGCCCTCGCCGCCGTAGCCGTAGCCCTGGGCCATCAGGTGCTGGCTGGCCAGGCCCGGCAGCTGTTCCATGCCGTACAGGTCCTGGAAGGTGTTGGAGAAAGCCTGGCAGCCTTCTTCGTCCAGCATCTTCTTGATGGCGATTTCCTCCCGGGCCTGGTAGCGGATGGCGTCAATGTTGTCGGTGGCAAAGTCGTAGTTGGCGCGGTAGACTTCCATCAGGGCGTCGATCTCGGCGTCGGTCACTTCGTTCATCACCTTCACCAGATCGCCCACGGCCCAGGTGTTCACCTGCCAGCCCAGCTTGGCCTGCACTTCCACCTTGTCACCCTCGGTAACGGCAACCTCACGCATGTTGTCGCCAAAGCGCATGACTTTCAGTTCGCGGGAAACGGCCACGCCCACGGCGGTGCGCATCCAGCGGCCCAGACGCTTCTGGACTTCCTCATCCTGCCAGTAGCCGGCAATGATCTTGCGGGGCATCCGCAGCCGGGCGGCAATGAACCCATGCTCCCGGTCGCCGTGGGCGGCCTGGTTCAGGTTCATGAAGTCCATGTCGATCTCCTCGTTGGGGATCTCCCGGTTATACTGGGTGGCGAAGTGGCAGTAGGGCTTCTGCAAATCCACAAAGCCGTTGATCCACATCTTGCTGGGGCTGAAGGTGTGGCACCAGGTGATGATGCCCGCGCAGTGGGGGTCATAGTTGGCTTCCCGTACCACGTCGGCAATCTCCTTGCTGGTCTTGGCAGTGACCTTGTACACCAGCTTGCAGGGCAGATTGCCGGAGGCGTTCAGGGCGTCGGTCATCTCGGCGGCACGGTTGGCCACCGTTTCCAGCACTTCGGGGCCGTACAGGAACTGGCTGCCCACCACAAACCAGAATTCATAGTCTTGCATGCGCATGGTAAAAAACCTCCTTGTTTACTGCAGTGCGTCCACAGCGGCATGTTCCACCGCCAGGCAGCGGACATAATTTTCCATAAAAGCGGCAAATCCGCGGTGATCCTGTTCGTCGGGGGTCAGGGTGCTGCCTTCGGCGTCGGCAAAAATGCGGTTGCGCAGGTAGCTTTCCAGCGTTTCGTCCTCCCTGCGGTGCAGGCGATACCCCGCCAGCAGCGCCATACCCCAGGGGCCGCCTTCCCCGGCGGTTTTCATCACCGAGACCGGCACGCCCAGGGCGCCGGCCAGCAGCTTCTGGCCCACCACGGGGACCTTGAACAGACCACCGTGGCCCAGCAGGTTGTCCACCGTGACCTGTTCCTGCTCAAACAGAATATCCAGGCCGTATTTCAGGGTGGCCATGCAGGCGTACAACTGGGCGCGGGCAAAGTTGGCCAGATTGAATTTGGCGTCGGGACGGCGCACAAACAGGGGCCGTCCGTCCGGCACGCCGGTGACCGGTTCGCCGGAGAAGTAGTTGAAGTTGACCAGACCGCCGCAGTCGGCATCACCCTGCAAAGCTTTCTGGTAGAAGAGGGTGTACAGCTGGGTCTTCGTCAGGGTCACACCCGCGGCTTGTGCCATTTCGCCCAGCAGTTTCACCCAGCCGTCCAGGTCGGAGGTGCAGGTGTTGCAGTGGACCATGGCCACCGGGGCGCCGTCCGGGGTGGTGACCATATCGATCTCGGGGTGGACCTCTTTCAGGGGTTTTTCCAGTACCACCATGGCAAAAACGCTGGTGCCTGCGCTGACATTGCCGGTGCGCTGGGCCACACTGTTGGTGGCGGCCATGCCGGTGCCGGCGTCGCCCTCCGGTGGG
>ERZ809224.78-NODE-78-length-115818-cov-15.114804_pt1 | contig 115818 bp, 124 predicted proteins | sample MGYA00520513_ERZ809224 | MGnify/ENA primary metagenome ERZ809224 (study PRJEB31576, sample SAMEA3212658) | Homo sapiens | biome: human-gut; feature: human gut; material: fecal | place: Sweden | collected 2012 ... | reverse complement strand
ACCTTATAACTCATTACTTGATATAATTTTTACAGACTTTTTTTCATAGTCCCTAAACAAAGGAGGATTATGATGGACTTTATATACCAACCATATTCCCAATAGCTTCTTCGACAGCTGCATTTAAACTCTTTCCATGCTCAATAGCATATATGGCAATATTTCTATGCAATTCAGGGCTGACTCTAACATTAAATGTTCCTTTATAAGGATGCTCAGGCGGCACATTCCGTTCTTTACAGTCTGCTAAATATTCATCAATTACATTTTTAAAGTCCTGCTCAAGTTCCTTAACAGAATCTCCTTCATAAGATAATAATGATTTTATTCCGATAACCTTACCAAAAAGGCAGCCATCTTCCTTAGAATATTCTACGGTGCCATTATAATTCTTGTATGATAATAAATCACTCATAACAATCCGTCCTTTCTTAATTTGTCTATAACCTGATCTAATACATACTTCTTTAATATTCCACTCGGATGTGGTTTATGGAAATTTATCACTTCATTTGAGTCCTTTTTTATGAACTTAACTCCTGAACCGGTTCCACCTTGCTTCAATTCATATCCTAAATACGAAAGTAAAGATACCATTTCATCAAAAGTAAAATCTTTAGGTTTTTTTAGAAGCCTGTTTATGAGCTTATCTTTCCTACTCATGTGCTAAGTCTCCTTTACATATAATATACTACTTTTGCATAAAAGATGCAACTATTTTTAGTTGCTTTCACATAATTATAAAAGACATTTGACATGTCCAGAATCCGCATTATAATACAAAATAAAGGACAGAGCCTGAAAATCGGACTCTGCCTCCGGTAACTAATGGCATTTTATCATGACAGATTTGTATATTTCAATCATCATCCATCTACAGGATTCGACACACAAAGGAGGATTATGATGAACGGAAGAAAGGTGTTTTACACAGAAATTGCTTATGTATTGGGGCTTGTTTTGTTAGCTCTCGGAACTGCTCTTATGGAACGGGCGGACTTTGGCATGTCCATGGTGGTTGCTCCGGCCTATTTGATGTATTTGAAGATATCCCAATTTGCCGGATGGTTTACCTTCGGCATGGCGGAATATTGTTTTCAGGCAATATTGTTGGTATTAATGTCTGTTCTTTTAAGAAGATTTAAATCAATGTATCTTTTTTCTTTTTGTACAGCGGTACTCTATGGCGTTGTATTGGATTTCTGCATTTGGCTTGTGGGATATATCCCCGGCGGCGGGATGGGGTTTCGATTCGCTTTTTATGTTATAGGCTTACTTTTATGTTCTTTCGGCGTTGCTATGTTCTTTCATACGTATATCGCGCCGGAGGCCTATGAATTATTTGTCAAAGAAATATCCGTACAGCTTCATAAGGATGTCGCCGTGGTAAAAACGGTTTATGACTGCTGTAGCTGCGGCATAGCCGTTATCCTGTCTTTTGTGTTTTTTGGCTTCGGGCATTTTGAGGGTGTAAAGGTGGGAACGATTGTATGCGCATTGATAAATGGCTGGCTAATTGGGAAGATCAGCCATAGTTTTGAAAAACATTTTGAATTCTCTGATGCCCTGCCTTTGAAAAAATGGTTCAGCCGTTGAACTGTTATCTGAGAGACAGACTATGGGGAGGGAGTATTTATATGAAGAGATTATTAAGTTTATTTTTGTGTCTGGCAATGATATCCGTCCTATGGGGCTGCGGTGGCGATATAAAAGCTGTAAAAACAAGGGATGTTGAATCGGATATTTATTCTGTGGAGGATATCGAGGCAGCAATTAAGGTCATTAAGACCGAGTTTGACAGAAACTGGGATGGATGTAAATTGACAGAAATCTACTATGCCGGTGATGAAATTTCTTTGGACCATCAGGATTGGGCAGACAGGAATAATGCGGATGAAGTCATCGTTTTGCTGTCCTCTTTTGATGTCGATGGTTCCGGGGGCGATGGGTCTCTGAATCCGAACAGTACATACAATAAATGGAACTGGATTTTAGTGCGGGATACCGGCGGACAATGGAAACATGTTGACCACGGTTATTAATATATAACAGGTTATTGACAGGTAAAGCAAGGAGAATTCTATGATTGAAGTATTATTTGGCGAGAGTGAAGCCGGTTCTATGAAGGCGGCGAAAAATAAAATAGTGATTGGCAGAATCGATGGGCCGACTTCCGTATGGATGGCCGGGAAAAAGCGGCCGCCGGAGAGGCCCTTTGCCGGATGGGTGGAGGGAACGGCGGATGAAGTCGTTTGCCTTGGATTTATGCTGGATATAGGCGATATTAAAGAGCCGGTGGACAGTTTATATCGAAAGAAATTGATTTACTCCATGTATGCCCAGAATCAGTGGGAGCAGGATGAGGCCATGGAAGAAGAACTGAAGCAGACGGCCAATGTCTATGTTAAAGAATTGTCCCGGCTGAAAAGATTTCTGGATGATGGGGAAACCGTGCGGATATGGTATAGCGATGCCCCATACTCCAGATGCGGTTTTTATCATCTGTGCCGGATTTTGCAGAAATATGAGAATGAAATTCGGGTGGTCAAACTTCCCGAATATGCGGTGCGGGAAAAGAGCATTACAATCTATAAGAACTGGGGTGAGGTTGCGGCGGAAGAATTTGCCGGATTCCTGCCTTATGAAAAGAAACTCTCCAAAAAAGAAGTTCGTCTCTATGGGCTTTTATGGAGCGAGCTGGCGGACGACAACAGTCCGCTTCGCGCGGTAATCAATGGGCGTGTGCTTGGTGTCCCGGAGCACTTTTATGATTTCCTGATTTGGAAAAAGCTTACCGATAAGCCGGTAAAAGAAGCACGGCTGATTGGGGATATTCTTGGATATTTCCCGATTAGTGTCGGGGATTGGTGGTATGCGAAACGAATTGAATATTATATCCGGCAGGGAAAAATTCGAGTAGTGCAGGATTCGAAAAATACCTATGGGCGGATGATTTGTATGGACGGAGAATCACTGAAGGATGTAAGGAGGCAGACATGAAATATAGCCAAAAGATAATATTAAAAAGTGGAAAGGAATGTTGTTTAAGAAACGGAACAGAAAGCGACGGGCAGGCGGTGCTTGCTAACTTTAATCTGACCCATGAAGAAACCGATTATTTACTTTCCTATCCGGATGAGAACAGCTTTGATGTGGAAAAGGAAAGCCGGTTTTTGAAAGAAAAATCTGAGAGTAAAAATGAGATTGAAATCATCGCCCTGATGGATAATGTGGTTGTAGGAACCGCCGGAATCGGACCAGTGGGCCAGGAATATAAAGTGCGTCATCGGGCCCAATTTGGTATGGGCATTGCTAAAGAATTTTGGGGACTTGGGATTGGACAGGCATTAATGGCAGCTTGTATTGAATGTGCAAAGGCAGCGGGATATAGGCAGCTTGAACTGGAAGTAGTTACGGAAAATGTAAGAGCATTGTCCCTGTATAAAAAAGCGGGATTTGTTGAATATGGCAGAAATCCGAAGGGCTTTAATTCCCGCATAACAGGATTTCAGGATGTGACTTATATGAGACTGGAATTATAGAGCCAATGAACTTGTGTTTAGTCACAGTCATTGGCTCTTTTTGCAGTGCGCACGGTAGGCGCATGTTCTGAGTGAAATCCTTTTTTCGATTTCTTCCGGAAATTTTTACTGCAGTTCGGCAATCCGGCTGACGCCGACATAAATATCGCTGATTTTAAACCAGGTTGGATAGTCGACAACTCCGGTAACCGGAAGGCCGAATATTCGTTGAAAATCCGCAACGGCTTGACGGGTTCTTTCGCCGTAAATGCCGTCGGCAGTCAGGGTCGGCAGCGCCGGGTAGGCTTGAGCAATCCGGTTTAACTGTTCCTGCATCTGGCGGACTTTGGCGCCGGTGGAGCCTACCGTCAGATCGGCTCCCGGCCAGGAAGAAGGGATACCGCTGATTTGTTCTGCAGTGTTGATGTACATGTCATTTCCATAATAATAGCGGATAATTTCCAGCGGTGTGTAGCCCTGGTCTCCGAGATATTTGGAGCCCCACTGGGACATCCAGTTCGGACAGCTCACCCGTTTGCCGTCACAATATTGGGTGAGAATCGGCTGGCGTACATTTGGCCGGGATAGGAAGTTGGAAAAAATGGTATCCACAGTCCGGGAAATGCTTTCAAACACATTTCGTCCATAGACAAAAAAGTGGTCATAGGCCGTCGAGGATGTAATAGTAAAGTTGAATCCTTTGTTTCTGTACCACTCGGTGTAAACCCGGTTCAGGGTAAATGAAAGGATGGCCAGGATATTGGCGATGATGGTGGGTTCGGGCCAGGTGGCATAGATTTCGCTGGAGGCCACATTTTTAATATAGTCCCGGAAAGGAACATAATAGTTGGCGGCGCTTGTATCAGTTGGCGGTCCATCGTGGACAATGATGGTTTCCGGGACCACAACCCGGCTGAGGACAATTTCTCCGGTTTCATCGATATCTTTAATTTCGGCTTCGGCGATTTTCGGAGGGTAGAGTTTCCAGAGAGTATGAGCGCCGATGACCAGCGGGTTATAGGCCGGAGTCTGGGTGACGACCGGGGTCATACGCACATTGGACAGGCCGAGCTGGCCGGATAAAATCTGGATGCCGGAGATTTCAACCTCCTCATATCCCGGGGCCGTAATTTTCAGGTTGTACTCGGAATAAGGCTGATTATCTCCCGGCTCGAGACTGTATTCCACCGGAGGAGCGTCCAGCTCAATGGTGTCGCTGTTGCCGCTGTTGTCGGTGGTAAGCCGCTCTAAAATCCGGTCCGGCTCGCCGGTCGGAGAAATCTCGATGGACGCATTATCAATCGGGGTGCTGCTCTCTTCGGAGACGGCGGAGATGCGCAGCTGCCCCTTATCAATTAAATTTGTTTCTGGCATAGTTTGTTTCCTGATTTTGTTTTGTATAATATATGCAAATCCCGCGGAATTGATAAATAAAATTTATTCCGATTTTACCAAAATGATTTTGAGGGTGAAAAAAATAAAAGAAAAGCTTGTTTTTCTAAAAACAGTGTGATATAATCTTAGCAATTTAGGGTTTTTTGTCAAAGAACAGGAAAAAAGAAATTCGGAATAAAATTCACGAATCACTCTTTTTTTTTGGAAAAATGGGGAAAAACGCTCATATTTATGCAAATAGTTAAGTATATATGAATAAATATACTGAAATAAACTCAGAGGATAAGAAAGGGACAGGTGATTGAATGAAGGCATTTTTAATACTCGCCGATGGCACAGTCTTTGAGGGGACGAGCATTGGCTCGCAGCGGGAAGTCATTAGTGAAATCGTGTTTAATACGTCGATGACTGGATATTTGGAAATTCTAACAGACCCATCCTACGCCGGGGAAGCCGTTGTCATGACATATCCAATAATTGGAAATTATGGTATTTGTTTTGACGATATGGAAGATGACAAGCCTTGGCCGGATGGGTTTATTGTTAGAGAGCTGGCAGAGGCGCCGAGTAATTTCAGAAATGAATGTGGACTGTCCGAATTCTTAAAAGAACATGATATTCCCGGAATTCAGGGAATTGATACCCGTGCATTGACGAAAATTCTGAGAAGTCAGGGCACCATGAATGGTATGATTACCACCAATGAGCATTTCAACCTGGAAGAAATCCTTCCGAGAATCCAATCATTTAAGGCGATTGACGTCGTTAAAAAAGTTACCTGTGCCGAAAAAGAACATTTTTCTGACGGAAAATATAAAGTGGCCCTTATGGATTTTGGCGCAAAGCGCAATATTGCCAGAGAGCTTGCAAAACGGGGCTGCGAAGTGACCATTTATCCGGCGTATACATCGGCGGAAGAGATTATGGCGGCCCATCCGGATGGCGTTATGCTGTCCAACGGCCCTGGCGACCCGAAGGACTGTATGCCGATTGTAGCCGAAGTGAAAAAGCTTTTTGACGCGGGGATTCCGATGTTTGGCATCTGCCTTGGTCATCAGCTTCTGGCCCTGGCGAACGGCGCGGATACCCGTAAAATGAAATGGGGCCATCGGGGAGCCAACCATCCGGTGAAGGATTTGGTGACTGGAAGGGTTTATATTTCCACCCAGAATCACGGCTATGTGGTATCCACAAAGTCTGTTCCCGACGGTGTGGCTGAGGTCAGCTTCCGCAATGCCAACGATGCGACGATGGAGGGGCTACACTATCTCGGAAAGAATGTCTTTACAGTTCAGTTTCACCCGGAAGCCTGCAGCGGCCCGCAGGATACGGGATTCCTTTTTGACAAGTTTATTCACATGATGGAGGTTGCGAAAGATGCCTAAGAAAAATAATATCAAAAAAGTGTTAGTCATTGGTTCCGGCCCGATTATCATCGGACAGGCAGCAGAGTTTGATTATGCCGGCACACAGGCCTGCCGTTCCCTGAAAGAAGAAGGTATCGAGGTTGTTTTAGTCAATTCCAATCCGGCCACCATTATGACAGATAAAAATATTGCGGACAGAGTTTATATTGAGCCTTTGAACGTGGATGTCCTCAAAAAAATTATTGAAAAAGAAGAGCCGGACAGCCTGCTCCCGACTCTGGGCGGTCAGGCAGCTCTGAATATTGCCATGGAGCTTTATGAATCCGGTTTCCTGGATGCAAAAAAGGTTCAGATGATTGGTACGACCTCCGAAACTATTAAAAAAGCGGAGGACCGGCTGGAATTTAAAGAGACGATGGAAAAAATCGGCGAACCCTGTGCGGCCAGCGAAGTCTGCACCACATTAAAAGGCTGTATTGATTTTGCGGAAAAGATTGGCTATCCGGTAGTCATCCGTCCGGCGTATACCCTGGGCGGCAGCGGCGGCGGAATTGCCCATACCCTGGAAGAATTAAAGGAGATTGCCAGCAACGGACTGCGCCTCAGCCGTGTGGGACAGGTGCTGGTGGAACGCTACATCGGCGGATGGAAAGAAATTGAATACGAAGTGATGCGTGACAGCTATGGCAACTGTATCACTGTATGTAACATGGAAAATATTGACCCTGTCGGTGTCCATACCGGTGACAGTATTGTTGTCGCTCCATCGCAGACACTGGCGGATAAAGAGTATCAGATGCTCCGTACTTCCGCTTTAAATATTATCACTGAACTGGGAATTACCGGCGGCTGTAATGTCCAGTATGCTTTAAATCCGGACAGCTTTGAATACTGTGTGATCGAAGTAAATCCTCGGGTGAGCCGTTCGTCAGCTCTGGCTTCCAAAGCAACCGGTTATCCGATTGCCAAGGTTGCCGCGAAGATTGCCCTCGGTTATGCGCTGGATGAGATTAAAAATGCGGTGACCGGAAAGACCTATGCCAGTTTTGAGCCGGCGCTGGACTACTGTGTTGTCAAAATTCCGAAGTGGCCTTTTGATAAATTTGTCAGCGCCAAACGGACACTGACAACCCAGATGAAAGCCACGGGCGAAGTTATGAGTATCTGCACAAACTTTGAGGGCGCCCTGATGAAGGCGCTGCGTTCCCTGGAGCAGAATATTTACAGTCTGAATTACGGCGGATTCGGAGAACTTTCCGATGAAGAACTGGAAGAAGCCCTTTATCTGATTGACGACCACCGGCTGTTTTATATTGCCGAGGCTTTCCGCCGCGGTTACGATGTGGAAAAAATTCATGCTATCAATAAAATTGACATGTGGTTTCTGAATAAAATGAAAGTGCTTGTGGATATGGAAAACCGTTTAAAGACGGAAGAACTGACGGTGGAACTTCTTAAAGAAGCGAAGCGGATGGAATTCCCGGATAAGGCGATTGCCCAGTTTACCGGCATGAGTGAAGCAGAGGTAAAGGCGCTGCGCTACCGCAGCGGTATTATCGCCGCATTTAAAATGGTAGATACCTGTGCAGCCGAATTTGAATCGGAAACCCCATACTATTATTCCTGTTTTGGAAGCCTGAACGAAGTGGAACCGGGGGATTCCATGCGTAAGAAGGTGATTGTTCTCGGCTCCGGCCCAATCCGAATCGGACAGGGGATAGAGTTTGATTACTGCTCCGTACACAGCGTATGGGCATTGGCGGAAGCGGGCTATGAAACCATTATTATCAACAACAATCCGGAAACCGTAAGTACGGATTTTGATATTGCCGATAAACTTTATTTTGAACCTTTGACCCCGGAGGATGTGGAGAATATCGTCCGCCTGGAAAATCCGGATGGGGCGGTTGTTCAGTTCGGCGGCCAGACGGCCATTAAACTGACAGAGGCTATTATGAAGATGGGCGTTCCGATTCTTGGAACAAGTTCCGATGATGTGGATGCGGCCGAGGATAGAGAGCGGTTTGATGAAATCCTTGAGCAGTGCAAGATTCCGCGCCCGGCGGGAACAACTGTATTTACAACGGAAGAGGCGCTGCAGGCGGCCAATGAACTGGGGTATCCGGTACTTGTGCGTCCATCCTATGTCCTCGGCGGGCAGGGTATGCAGATTGCGGTAAATGACGGTGATATCGTTGAGTTTATGGCAATCATTAACCGGGATGTCCAGGAGCATCCGATTCTGGTTGATAAATACCTGGTCGGCAAGGAAGTGGAAGTGGACGGCGTATGCGACGGCACGGATATCCTCATCCCCGGTATTATGGAACATATCGAGCGGGCCGGGGTCCATTCCGGCGACAGCATTTCCGTGTATCCGGCCCAGAGCTTGTCCGAAGAAATCATTAAAAAGCTGGAGGATTACACCGGCCGTCTGGCGAGAGCCCTCCATGTTAAGGGACTTTTAAATATTCAGTTTATTGTCCATGACAATGAAGTGTATGTGATTGAAGTGAATCCGCGTTCCAGCCGTACTGTTCCTTATATCAGCAAGGTGACAGGTATTCCGATTGTGGATATTGCATCGAAGGTGATTGTCGGAAAATCCATTAAAGAGTTGGGCTATGAGCCGGGGCTGCAGAAAAAATCCGACTATATTGCGATTAAACAGCCCGTATTCTCCTTTGAGAAGCTCCGTGGCGCAGAAATCAGCCTTGGGCCGGAAATGAAATCCACCGGAGAAGTCCTTGGTATTGCAAGGGATTTCCATGAAGCCCTGTATAAATCCTTCTTGGGTGCAGGCATTAATCTGCCGCGGACAAAGAAAATGATTTGTACCGTGAAAGATTCGGATAAAGAGGAGTTGATTCCGATTGCAAAGCGTTTTTCCAATTTGGGATACGAAATTTATGCGACCCGCAGCACGGCGGCATTTTTGAATAAAAACGGCATGAAGGCGACCCGGATTAATAAAATCCATGACGGTTCGCCGAATGTGCTGGATTTGATTCTGGCCGGGGAAGTGGATTTAATTATTGATACGCCGACCCATGGCCGGGATAAATCCAGGGACGGCTTCCTGATTCGCCGGAATGCGATTGAGACCGGCGTGACCTGCCTGACATCGCTGGATACGGCAAAAGCCCTTGTGACCAGTCTGGAAAATGCCAGTCTTCATAATTTATCTGTTGTTGATATTGCGGAAATCTAAAAGAAAAGGCCGGTAAAGAAAGCGGGAGATTCAATGAGAACATTGGAGACAAACGATTGGATAATGCTGAACAATATTATTTATAATATATATACTGTGGAGAACATCAGTGAGATGAGAAGTCAGTTCTTGGAGCAGATACGAATGCTTCTCGATTTTGACAGCGCCGACTTTTTTCTGGCTTCCGCCAATGGGGAAAATAAACTTACAAATCCCGTTTTCTACCATTGCAGGGAAAATCTTTCTGAAAATTATGATGCGCTGGATTACAGCCGGGGAATTCTTTACAGCGGTCAGTCCCTGATTTACAGGGAGACAGATATTATCTCCGATGATGTGCGTGTTCAGACAGAGTACTATAAGCGGGTATATAAACCAAACAACTGGCATTATTCACTGCAGATGATACTGGCAATGAATAAGGAGTTTGTCGGGGTCATTACATTTTATCGGACAGTGGGTAAAAAAGATTTTGAGTATGATGACATATTTCTGCTTGATCTGCTTAAAGACCATATGGCCTATCGATTATATAAAAGTAAAGAGAGCGGAAACGTTTCCGATGAAAAGCTGACTGTGTCGGCGGCGGTGGAGGCCTATGAGCTGACCCGGAGGGAAGAAACGATTTTAAGACGCCTGATGGAAGGCGAGGATAATGTGGTCATCTGCGAAAAATTGACCATAACCCCCAATACACTGAAGAAGCATATCCTGAATATATACCGGAAACTGGGGATAAAAAACAGGGTACAGTTGTTTAAGATGATAAAAGAAAAGGAGTAGAAACTAATTAAAAAGGAGTAGAAAAATGGTCATTTTTCTGGATTGAATTGTCCGTAAAGATGGCATATGATATCTTTAAATTAAACAGAAACAAAGCAAAGCGAAGGGGCTGTCATGATGACAGCCCCTTTAATTTATTCAGCCAGGAGGAAATTTATGAAAGAATTAGTAATGATTATCAGACCGGAAAAGCTTGAGGACATTAAAAAAATACTTGATGAAATAAAATGCGGAGGCATGACAATTTCAACCGTTATGGGATGCGGCACCCAGAAGGGGATTGTCACATCGGAGAAGGCGGTCAATGAGATACGGGGATTTAAGACGACCATCAGCCTCCTGCCTAAAATCTGCGTTGAAGTGGTGGTCGAAGATAAGGACGTTGAGCCGATCATTATGAAGGTCAGAGAGGTATGCGCAACGGATCATGTTGGAGACGGAAAGATCTTCATTCGTAATATTGAGGAGGTTGTGCGTATCCGTACAGGTGAAAGAGGCTCAAAGGCTCTTTAACTTCGAAGGAAATGAATTGAGGTGATTTGGTGAAATACATCGTTGAGCTGGATGGAGTAAATAAAATATATGGGACAAATCATGTGGTAAAAGATTTAAATCTGAAGGTTGAGGAGGGTGAATTCCTGACATTGCTCGGTTCTTCCGGGTGCGGGAAAACAACGACCCTCCGAATGATCGCCGGATTTGAAGAGCCGTCAAGCGGGAGTATACGGGTTGAGGAGGAATCTATCGAGGAAAAGGAACCTTTCGAACGCAACGTAAATACGGTATTTCAAAGTTATGCTCTGTTTCCGCATAAAACAATTTATGACAATATTGCCTATGGATTGAAAATGAAAAAGGTGCCGAAGCCGGAGATTAAACAGCGGGTGACGGAAATGATGGAACTTGTTCAGCTGGAAGGCTTTGAAAAACGGTATCCGAGTCAGCTTTCCGGCGGACAGAAACAGAGAGTGGCCATTGCGCGGGCATTGATCAACCGGCCGAGAGTTCTTTTGCTGGATGAGCCGCTGGGCGCCCTTGACTTAAAACTCAGAAAACAGATGCAGCTGGAGCTTAAACGTCTCCAGAAGAAATTAAATATTACATTTATCTATGTAACCCATGACCAGGAAGAAGCGTTGACGATGAGTGACCGAATCGCCATTATGCATGATGGAATTTTAGACCAGTTAGGCACACCGACAGAGATTTATGAGCATCCGAAAACAAAGTTCGTGGCCACATTTATCGGAGAGACCAATATTTTTGACGGTGCAGTCACAGCGATTGACGGCAAAGACATTTCGGTGAATGTTGAGAACGGAACGATTATGGGAACCGGGGAAAATTTTAAAAAGGGCGAATATATTACCGTATCCGTGCGGCCTGAAAAAATGAAATTTTCCGATCAGCCGGTGGATGGATTCAGTATCAGCGCGGTGGTGAAGGACTACGTTTATGTCGGCTCAGTGATCAAATGTATGGTTTCTCTTCCTAACGGAAATGAATTGAAAATTGAAAGGCTGGCCGGGGATGCATTGCCGCAGATAGGTGCTGCCATTTATCCCTACTGGAGAAAAGAAGACGCGGTGCTCATCCATAACCGGGACAACCTGATTTTTGAGGCAATTGAAAATATCACATTGGGATAGAAGGTGAGAACGATGAAAAATAAACATTCAAAGCATGAATGGAAATCCAACACACTGCCGTCTATCGTTATGGTTGGGCCGGTAACACTGTTGTTGCTTTTTCTTGTCGTTGCACCGCTGATTTTTGTGGCGGTCATGAGTTTTTGTCAAACGGATCAGTATTACAATGTTTTGTATCGGTTTTCCGTGGAAAACTATATAAAATTATTGAATGCGGACTATGTAAAAATCTACGGACAGTCGATGATCATAGCTCTTCTGACAACGATTCTGTGTATATTGATCGGCTATCCTTTTTCCTATATTATTGCGAGGACAAAAAGTAAGAGGAAGCAGCTACTGTATATGCTGGTCATTATTCCTTTTTGGACCAATTCGCTGATTCGTATATACGGCTGGCGGACCCTTTTGGGAACCAATGGATGGGTGAATTCCATACTTCAGTTTCTTCATCTGACAAATGAGCCGCTGGACCTTTTGTATAAACAGGGGACGACGGTGCTGGGTATGGTTTACTGTCTGATCCCTTTTATGATTTTACCGCTGTACACAGCCATTGAAAAACTGGATGACAGCCTGCTGGAAGCTTCCTCCGATCTGGGGGCAAAACCGGGAGCTACATTCTTTGAAGTGATTTTACCTCTGACATCCAGCGGTATATTTTCAGGAAGCATTATGGTGTTTATCCCATGCCTTGGTTATTTCTTTGTTTCAAATATTCTTGGCGGCGGTAACTCCGATGTGATCGGCAACCTGATTGAAAGACAGTTTAAGAGCGGCAACAACTGGCCGTTGGGCGCGGCTCTTTCGATCATTCTTATTCTTTTGACATTGATTCTTGTTAAGACCTATCAGAAAATGGGCGGAGAGATGGATAACCTGGGTGTATAGAAGGAGGTGGGTAAGCCATGAAAAGACAGCGAAAAGAGAGACGACAGAAAAGGATAAATATTATCTTCTGTGCACTTGTATATATATTTTTGTTTTTGCCGATCTCCGTGATTGTCGTCAATTCAATGAATGCGACGACCAGCAAGCCATATCTGACCTGGAAGGGATTTACGCTGGATTGGTATGCGAGGCTCTGGGATAATACGGCGCTTTTGGAGGCATTCGGAAACACCATGATCATCGCTGTCACAAGTACAATTCTGGCAACGATTATCGGTACGCTGGCTGCTGTGGGAATGTATAAGTACAAATTCAAGGGAAAAAGCATTATCGACGGCCTGCTGTATATTCCGGTCGTTATTCCGGAAATTGTTCTCGGTATTTCCCTGCTGACGATTTTTGCGAGAGTGGATATCCCGCGGGGAATGTTGACACTGATACTGGCCCATGTCACCTTCTGTGTGCCTTATGTGATATTTAATGTCAGGGCCCGCCTGGCGGGGTATGACGGCTCCATTGAGGAAGCCAGTCTGGATTTGGGAGCAAACCGGATCGTGACATTTTTTGAGATAACTCTTCCCGTGCTTGCACCGGGAATTTCCGGCGGGGCACTGCTCGCCTTTACCCTTTCTATTGACGATGTAATTATCAGTTATTTCGTCAATGGGCAGACCATGACATATCCTCTGAAAGTTATGGAGAGTATAAAGAGCGGTGTTGCGCCGGATGTCAATGCACTATCCACGATCATTCTGATCGGAACGATTTTATTTGTCATTCTGACCCAGGGTAATCTTTTCAAAAAGGCGAAATAAAGGGAGGAAAATGATTATGAAAAAGAGATTATTTGTTTTATTCATGGCAGCAGTTATGGCTGTTGGACTTATGACCGGCTGTGGTTCGGGCGGCGGAGGCAGTTCCGCAGAAAATGGAGAACTCAATGTATTTGTGTGGACCGAATACGTGCCGGATGCGGTTTTTGATAAATTTGAGGAAGAAACGGGTATTAAAGTCAATGTGATGACCTATTCATCCAATGAAGATATGCTTTCCAAAGTAAAATCCGAGTCGGAGGGTACATATGATGTTGTACTGCCAAGCGATTATATGATTCAGCTTATGATAGAGCAGGATATGCTTGAGGAACTGGATAAGGAGGCATTGACAAATCTTTCGAATATCGGCGAAGCCTATTTGAATCCGTCCTATGATCCGGGCAATGTATATTCCGTTCCATATCAGGGCGGTGTGGCAGCCATTGCGGTAAATACTTCTATGGTGGATAAAGAAATTACAAGCTATGGCGATCTGTTTGATCCGGATCTGGCCGGGGAGCTTGTCGTTTTAGACGATTATCGTGCGGTTATCGGGATGACGGCGCGCAGTATGGGTTACAGCATGAATGAGACAGATTCAGCCAAACTGGAAGAGATTAAGGAAAAACTTCTGACATTAAAAAATAATGTGAAGCTTTATGATTCGGACAGTCCGAAGAGTGCATTGATTTCCGGGGACTGCGCGGCCGGCATGGTATGGAGTGCTGAGATCGCTCTTTCTATGGAAGAAAATCCGGATATTCAGGTCGTATTCCCGGAAGAAGGACCTTATGTATTTATGGATAACTGGGCGATTCTCAAGGGAAGCAAGAATTTTGAAAATGCGATGAAGTTTATCAATTTTATGCTTGATTCAGAAACGGCTCAGATGGTTTCCGAAGAATTTCCATATCTTTGTCCAAATGAAGCAGCCGTAGAAGCCATGGGCGCGGAATATTCGGAAAATCAGGCGAAGAATCCGCCGGCGGATGTGATCGCTGCCGGAGAATATGTTGAAAATCTGGATAATGATACACTTGAGATTTACAATGATATGTGGACAAAACTGAAGGAGTGATTATGAAAATTGATTTTCTCTATTTAAATGAAGCAGATATGATCGAGGCCGGCGTGCTTGACGCCGCCGGCTGTATTGAAACCATGAGGGACACGCTTTCGCTTTTTGGCAAAAAGGATTTTCTGCTCGGCGGTCCCAAAGGCGATGAACACGGACTTCAGATGAACTTTCCCCAGAAATCCGACATTGAGGGCTTTCCCCTGGATGACGGACCGGACAGGCGGTTTATGGCTATGCCGGCCTATCTGGGAGGCAGATTTCACATCGCGGGGCAGAAGTATTACGGCTCGAACAGCCATAACAGTGAATTGAATCTTCCGCGTTCGATTCTTATGGTAACTCTTTCAGATGTGGACACGGGAGCTCCGAAGGCCATCATGTCGGCAAATCTTTTGAGCGCTATGAGGACGGGGGCTATGCCGGCCATGGCGGCATCCTATCTTGCAAATAAATCTTCCAAAGTACTTTCGCTGATCGGACCGGGAGTTATCAATAAATGTGCATTGATGTGCTTTATGGAGGTCCTTCCGGATATTGAGACCATAAAAATCCGCGGAAGTTCATCCAAATCAAAAACAGCGTTTGCAATGAAGGAATTTATTGAGGAAAAATATCCGCAGGTAAAAGAAATTATAATTTGCGACAGCCTGGAGGAGGCCTGCCGGGATGCCGATGTGGTCAGCGAGGCCATGTCTGTCACCAAACAGGATATGGAGGAATTTCATCTCGAATGGTTTAAGAAAGGGGCGGCGGTCTTCTCTATGGGTTCATTTCTTTACCGCCAATATGATGAGTTTTTGAATACGACCATGGTTGTTGACAATTATGGCATGTATGAGAAATATTTAAGCAACTTTATCGCCAGAGGACCGGTGGATGAATTTGGGAACAAACGGGAATGGTGCATCATGGGTATACATTTTGTTCACCTTGTAAAAACAGGTCAGGCAAAACGGGAAGAAGTGATTAACCTGTGCGATATAGTCAACGGAACAGCCAGAGGGCGCACCTCTGAGGATGAAATTGTCATGTGCAGCATCGGCGGTATGCCGCTGGAGGATTTATCCTGGGGTTTTGACTGTTATCGGAAAGCCCTGGAAAAAGGCATCGGAACAAAGCTGAACCTTTGGAAGGAGCCTTATATGAAATAGTGCAAAGACGCAGTGATCGGATGAAGATTGCTGCGTTTATTTTTCAGACAAGATAAGGAGGATATGTTTATGAAAAGAAGAATGAAAAAAATAATGACAGTTGCTGTTACAGCGGCAATGGCAATATCCATGCTTGCGGGCTGCGGTTCCTCTGATGAAAAATCAGAAGGCTCAAATGCGGGAAGTAAGGAGGTCAACGTTATCTGCTGGACCGAGTATTTACCGCAGGAGGTACTGGATTCCTTTGAGGAAAAGACGGGAATCACTGTGAATATGACCACCTATACATCGCCGGATGATATGCTGGCAAAGGTTCAGACTTCCAAAGAGGGCACCTATGACGTTATTATCGGGCCGGAAAATTATACGCCTATTTTCAGTAAATTAAGCCTGCTTGAAGAACTGGACAGGGAGAAGCTTCCGAATTTCGGCAATATTGCGGAACAGTATCTGGGCAGGGAGAATGACCCGGAAAATACCTATTCCGTTCCATATATGTTTGCAAGTGCTGTGATTGCCGTAAATACGGATGTGATTACGGATGAAATTACAAGCTATGCAGATTTGCTGAAGCCGGATTATAAAGATAAGATCGTCGTTATCGAGGATTCCAGAGCAATGTATGCGATGGCTGCCATGGCACAGGGCTGTGATGATGTGAATGATACAAGCGATGAAACCCTTGCCTCGGTGGAATCCTACTGGAAAGAATTATTCCCGAATATTCATGCCTTTGACGGGGACAGCCCAAAAACTCTTATGATCAACGGCGAGTGCCCGATCGGCCTGATTTATGGGGCGGAGGCTCTTCTTGCTCAGCAGGAAGTTCCTTCAATAAAATGTTTCTATCCGGAAGAAGGCGTCTATCTCGGATCCGACAGTATGATGATCACCGGGGCTGCAAAAAATAAGGATAATGCGTATGAACTGATCAATTATATTCTTGACGGGGAGATAAGTGCAAGTATTTCAGAAATATTCCCATATGTTAACCCAAACAAGGCTGCGCTTGAGTATCTTTCCGAGGATTATACAAAAAACGAATTGACAAATCCCCCGGAAGATGTGGTTGGACGTTCCTGCACGTTGATGGATATCGGCGATGAGGCTTCTAAAATTGTTGATTTGTGGACAAGATTGAAGGGCTGAGAATATGGAAGATAAGGAAATTATAGTACAGTTAAAAAATGTAAATAAATCATTTGGTGACAATCAGGTTGTCAGAAATTTGAATATTGACATTTATAAAGGCGAATTTCTTACAATTCTGGGCTCATCCGGGTGTGGTAAAACGACCACACTCCGGATGATCGCCGGATTTGAAACTCAAACCTCCGGAGAAATTTTTGTTAACGGAAAAGAAGTCAGAGATGAAGAGCCTTATGAACGTGAGGTGAATACGGTATTTCAAAATTATGCTTTGTTTCCGCATATGACTATTTATGAAAATGTTGCTTTTGGCCTGACAATGAAGAAAATACCGAAGGATGAGATTAAGAAAAAGGTGACTCATATGCTTGAACTGGTCCAGCTCTCCGGCTTTGAGAGCAGAAAACCGGATCAGCTTTCCGGCGGGCAGAAGCAGCGGGTGGCAATCGCCCGGGCGCTGGTTAATGAACCGAAGGTACTTCTTCTGGATGAGCCGCTTGGGGCTTTGGATTTAAAACTCAGAAAGCAGATGCAGTTTGAATTGAAACGATTACAGAAGAAACTTGGAATTACATTTATCTATGTCACCCATGATCAGGAAGAAGCGCTTACCATGAGTGATCGGATTGCCATTATGAATAAAGGGAATCTGGAACAGCTTTCCGTGCCGAGAGACATCTATGAGCATCCGGCCACAGAATTTGTTGCTGATTTTATCGGAGAGTCCAATATCTTTTACGGTGTGGTTGATGAAAAGAAGGCCTCGGACGTGAGAATTTCTCTGGAAAATGGTTTAATAAGCGCCGGGTGTGCCGATGTGGAAAAAAATGAAATTGTCTATGTCTCAGTCAGACCTGAAAACACGGCGATTTCTGAATGTCCTGTGGACGGCTTTGAGTTGTCGGGAATTATACGGGAGCATGTCTATGTCGGAAGTCTGACAAAAACAATTGTTGAGCTTTTCAACGGAAACCAGATTAAAATCAATACATTTTCCAAACAGTCGGTTTTGCCGGAAGGAATGCAGGTATATGTCTATTGGAATCCGGAGGATGCGGTCGTCATTAAATCCCAAAGCAATGTGATATTCGCCGCCATTGAGAATATCAATTTTGGCAGCGGAGAGTAAGGAGATTGACGGTTATGAAAAATAAGAGTAAAAAGAGAAAATCCGCAATGGCCAAATACTGTATGATAACTCCGATTTCCCTGTGGATGTATCTGCTGGTGGCGATACCGTTTATTTATATCATTGTTATAAGTTTTATGAATAAGGGGACCTACGGCGGCGTCACTCCGGGATTTACGGTAAATAATTATCTGAGCATTTTAAATCCTCTGTATATTTACACCTTTTTAAAATCAATCGGAATGTCTGTTGCGGTGACATTCATATGTCTTGTTATTGCCTATCCTTTTACATATTTTATTGCAAAAAAAACACCTATTCAGAAAACCGTGTTTATGTCTATGGTAATGGTTCCGTTTTGCGTGAGCATGATCATACGTCTTTTTTTGTGGGTAAATATTTTGAGAAGCGAGGGTATTATCAATAATTTCCTGATTTCCCTCGGGCTGATAAAAGAGCCTCTCAAACTGGTTTACAATCCGGTCGGCGCGATGATCGGGCTTATTTATATGCTGCTCCCCTTTATGATCCTTCCCTTATACAGTTCCATTGAAAAACTGGATAAATCATTGCTTGAAGCGGCAAATGATCTGGGCGCAAAGCCGGTAAAGTCGTTTCTCAAAATAACGCTTCCGCTGACAAAGCCTGGAATTTTCGCCGGATGTGTGATGGTATTTATTCCTTCTATGGGACTTTATTTTGTAACGGATCTTATGGGCGGAAGTAAGACGCTTGTCATCGGAAACCTTATTAAGAATCAGTTTATAACGGCGAGAAACTGGCCCCTCGGCGCAGCTATGTCGGTTATTCTTATGCTGATCACCCTTGCTCTGCTGAAGGGGTATCAGAAGGCCGGCGGAAGCATGGACGATCTGAGCGGTATTTAGAAAGGCTGGATTATATGAGTAAAGCAGGTAAGAAAAAAACAGAAAATATTTTTAGAAATATCTTTATAGCACTCGTATTTATTTTTTTGTATATTCCGATTTTTGGTGTGATCTTATTCTCCTTTAATACCTCTGAAATGAACATTGTTTTCGAGGGCTTTACCTTGAAGTGGTACGGCTCCTTTTATCAAAACCGGACATTGATGGAGTCACTGTACAATACATTGATCATCGCTGTGGTTTCCACGGTTATATCCGTTATTATCGGCACGATCGGAGCAGTGGGGATGAGCCGGTATAATTTCAAAGGGAAACGGCTTGTTGATATGCTTCTGTATGTGCCGATCGTTATACCGGAAATTGTTCTCGGCGTTGCGATGATGTCTGTTTTTTCGATGTGCAATATGCCCATGGGGCTTTTTACGATGATACTTGGTCACATTACATTTTGTATTCCCTTTGTTGTCATTTCAGTGAGGGCAAGAATTGCCGGCTTTGATAAAAATCTGGAGGAAGCCGCAATGGATCTGGGGGCAAATCACTTAAAGACTTTTATGCGGGTAACGCTCCCTCTGATCATGCCCGGTGTTATATCCGGGGCAACATTGTCGCTGTCCTTATCGCTGGATGATGTTGTCATTAGCTTTTTCTGCAGCGGGCCGGGAAGTACGACCCTTCCGCTTAAAATCCTTGAGATGGTTAAGCATGGAGTTTCTCCGGAAGTCAACGCATTATCGACGATCATAACGCTTGTTATCGTTGTATTTATCAGTTTGAATACCCAATCACAAATTAAGAAAATGAAGACGGTTGTATGACAGGGGGTAGGAATAGATGAAAGCAGATTATTGTTTAAAGAGCCGGGCACTCTTCACAGGAGAGTCGGAGGAGCCGGTTGAAGGCTGTGTTCTGGTTCGGGGAGACCGCATTTTAGATGTGGTTCCCATTGGCATGGAGGACGAATATATCAACGAAAATACCCAGGTGCTCGATTACGGCAATAAGCTGGTGATGCCCGGCTTTATCGACGCTCATACCCATTTTTTTTCGGGAGCCGTTGCGGCCAGTGAGCATGTCTGTACTGAAATAGCCGACTCGACATCCGAGGAAGAGTGCGCCCGAATGATCTATGAATTTTCAAAAGCCCATCCGGGTGAGAAAAGGATTCGCGGGCGCGGATGGTTTATAACGAATTGGGGCGATGCACCGCTGCCGACAAAGGCAAGCCTGGATGCGTTGCTCCCGGATATTCCGGTGTATCTGCAGGCCGCAGATGCCCACAGTTATTGGCTGAATTCCGCCGCGCTGGAGGAGTGCGGCATCCGTGGGGATATGCAGGTAAGCTCGGGCTATATCGGCAAACTGGGCAACGGAGAATTGAGCGGGATGCTCGTGGAAATGGAAGCCTGTGAACCGGCGGACAGAATGTATCAAAGCTTTACAGCGGATGAGATGGAAAAGATTTACCTGAATTTTTTTAAAAAAGCGGCGAAAGCCGGGGTGACAAGCATGAGCGAGATGCTGCCCGGAGAGTACGATGAGGAGCAGTTTGAAAAATACAGGGTGATCCGGGAACTTGAAAAACAGGGCAGACTTTCGCTTCGGCTTCATTTCTATACAAAACTTTATGATACGGCGGATTTTTCGGAGGCACTTCGCTGGAAAAAATGCCTGGATACGGATTTCATGAAAATTTCCGGGGTTAAGGGATTTGTCGACGGTGTGGCTGAGACATATACGGGATTGCTTCTTGAACCCTATACGGACAGGAAAGAGACCTGCGGCATCAATGTGCCTGTAAAGCCGCAGGATGAGCTGAATGTTTCGGTTATTGCCGCGAATAAGGCCGGTCTTCCGGTGAGGATCCATTGTATTGCCGACGGTTCAGTCCGGATGGCGCTGGATGCTTTTGAGAAGTCTGCTGAAGTGAATGGAAGATGGACGGTAAATACCATTGAACATATCGAAAATATTCACCCGGATGATATCGGACGCTTTAAAGAACTGGGGGTCATTCCCTCCATGCAGCCGATTCATATGATTCTCGATGCAGACGGAAAAATTCACCGTATCGGCGCAGAGCGCATCAAATATGAGTGGCCGTTAAAGACCTTGCTTGACAATTGCGGGGAACTGGCTTTGGGAACCGATTATCCGGTGGTGGACCTAAACCCTTTCGATAATATCTATGCGGCCGTAACGAGAAACTTTTTTGACGGCCGGCCGGCAACCCATAACGGCTGGGAAAAACTTTCTGTGGGCGAGACACTCAGGGCCTATACTTCCGGCGCTGCCAGAGCCTACAGCCGGGAGAATGAAATAGGCCTTTTAAAAAAGGGAATGTTTGCCGATATTATTGCACTGGACAGAAACTTGTTTCATATCCCGGATAAAGACATTTTAGATACCCGGGTTGAAATGACCATGGTCGGCGGGAAAATACTCCTTTCGGAGTAGAACCCACCGAAAAGAAGTAGAATATTGGTATTTTCAAGTAATTGAATAAATGCTTAAAAAGTCGTAGATTATTCAGTAAGAAAAGCGATGGAGCTGAAAAAAAGTTCCACCGCTTTTTTTAATAGGGTGGGATATCATAAGGAGGCGAACATATGAGTTATCCGAAAATCGAGTTTTTATTTTTGAGCGAGGAGGATATGATCAGGGCCGGGGTGAAGAATATGCCCGGCTGCATAGAGGCAATGGAAGAGGTTGTTAAATGTCTGAACAGCGGTGATTATGTCATGGGTGGTGAGAATCACAATTCCCATGGAAGCCAGGTATCCTTTCCGAAGGACTCCCCTTTCCCTAATATGCCGAGGGATGAGGGAGATGACCGGCGGTTTATGGCAATGCCGGCCTACATCGGCGGACCGTTTGATTTAATGGGAATGAAGTGGTACGGCTCCAATATGGCGAACAAAGCTCTCGGACTTCCGCGTTCCATTCTGACAGTGATGTTAAATGATAAGAACACAGGGGAACCCCTTTGCCTGATGAGTGCGAATCTTCTCAGCGCCTATCGGACCGGCGCCATTCCGGGAGTCGGGGCGAAATATCTGGCGCCGAAGCATGCCAGGGTATGCGGCATCTGCGGTCCCGGGGTGATGGGAAAATCTTCTCTTTCTGCAATTGTTGCGACATGCCCCGGGATTAGGGAGGTCAAGGTTAAGGGACGGGGAAAAAAATCGTTGGAAGCCTTTGTGGAATACGTGAAGAAAACTTATCCCCATTTGGAGCGGGTGGAAGCTGTTGAGACCGTTGAGGAATTGATCCGGGATACAGATATTGCCGCCTTTACGAATTCCGGGGGAACGGACCCGTCCACCTATCCCTTTGTCAAGGGCGAATGGATCAAACCGGGGGCTTTGATCATCGGAGTCAGCTGTTTTGATATGGATGCGGAATTTATGAAGGCGCACACGACACTGGTTGTGGACAATATGCAGTTGTATGAGGCCTGGGCGGAAGAGTTCCCCTATCCGTCTTTTGGGGCGAACAATATTATAGGCTCTAAATTCACGGACATGGTTCATGACGGTGTGATCACGAAGGATGATATTTATGATCTGGGGGATATCATTTATGGTAAAAAGCCGGGGCGGGTCAGCGATGACCAGATATTCATCTATTCGGTGGGCGGTATGCCGGTGGAGGACGTCGCCTGGGGAAAGGTTTGTTACGATCGGGCCAGGGTGCTTGGACTTGGAACAAAGCTGACCCTTTGGAATAAACCGGATTTATATTAGCAGATAAAGTGAGGGATATATACATGGAAACAAGAATTAAAAATCATCCGATACTTGGTGTGCCGGAAAAGGGGAGAATGGTGACATTCACCTTTGACGGCAGGGAAATACAGGGTTATGAGGGTGAACCGATTGCGGCAGCGCTGAAAGCGGCCGGTGTAATGGTACACAGATATACAAAGAAAGAGCATAAACCGCGAGGCATTTTTTGCGCCATCGGCCGGTGCACGGATTGCGTCATGATTGTCGACGGTAAACCGAATGTCCGCACCTGTGTAACACCTCTGTCCGAGGGAATGTGTGTGCAGACCCAGTATGGCGTCAGCGCAGAACCCTTTGACAGGCAGGCATAGAAGGAAAGGAGCAGCAGGAAAATGAAACGATATGATTTAATCATTGTGGGCGCTGGTCCTTCGGGACTTTCAGCGGCCATCGAGGCGGCAAAACGCGGACTGCGAGTTGTTGTTTTTGATGAAAATGAAAAACCTGGCGGACAGCTTTTTAAACAGATACATAAATTTTTTGGCTCAAAAGAGCATAAAGCAAAAATCCGGGGATTTGTGATCGGACAGGAGCTTTTGGATGAGGCCGATAAGGCGGGCGTGGAAGTTGTTCTCAATGCGACGGTCATCGGCCTTTATCAGGATAAGGAAATCGTTGTAAAAATTGGTGAGGCAGTTCGGCATTTTAAAGGAAATGCGGTCATTATTGCGACGGGAGCTGCCGAAAATATGGTCACCTTTGAGGGTTGGACTCTGCCGGGAGTCATTGGCGCCGGTGCGGCTCAGACAATGATGAATATTCATGAAATAAAACCGGGACAGAAGGTTCTCATGCTGGGCTCGGGAAATGTGGGACTGGTTGTAAGCTTTCAGCTGCTTCAGGCCGGATGTGAGGTTGCAGCCCTTGTGGATGCGGCTCCAAAAATCGGCGGTTACGGCGTTCATGCGGCAAAAGTAGCGAGAACCGGAGTCCCTTTTTATCTTTCCCATACGATCGTCAGAGCCGAAGGTGACACACGGGTTGAGGGAGTGACCATTGCAGAGATTGACGACCGGTTTCAGTTCATCCCCGGAACAGAGAAGCATTTCGATGTGGATACCATATGTCTGGCCGTCGGTCTCTCGCCGATGTCCCAGCTTCTTAAGATGGCCGGATGTCAAATGGAGGATAATCCGAAACGGGGCGGGCAGGTGCCTGTCTGCGATGAATATGGGCGTACATCCCTGCCGGGAATTTTTGTGGCCGGAGACGTTTCGGGAATCGAGGAGGCGAGCTCTGCGATGATCGAAGGACGTATGGCCGGAGTGGCGGCTTCCGAATATTTGGGGTATATAGAAAAGGAAGAGCGGGATGCCGAGCTGAAGATGCTTGATAGGGCTCTTGACGGCCTGCGCCAGGGAATGTTTGCACCAAAGAACAGGGGCAGACAGATCACAGAAACCGAAGAGGGGATCCTGATATCTGAAAATCTTCTCAGATATGGATTTGTGGCCGATGATGAAATTGAAAATTATCCGGGTGTGACGCATAAGGTCGGAATTCACCCGGTGATGGAATGTACCCAGAATATTCCGTGTAATCCATGCCAGGATGCATGCCCGAAGGGATGCATCAGCATTGGCGATAATATCGTCTCTCTCCCGGCGGTGGTTGAGAACGCTGAGTGCATTAACTGCGGTATGTGCGTGGCCTCCTGTTCCGGACAGGCGATTTTCCTTGTAAATGAGGATTGCGGGGACGGTATGGCTGAGGTGACGATTCCCTATGAATTTTTGCCGCTGCCTGAAATGGGAGCCCGAGGGATTGCTCTCGGGCGGAATGGCCGGGAGGTCTGCGAAGCCGAGATTGTCAGTGTTAAGAGTATTAAGGCATACGATAAAACCAGTTTACTTACAATGAAAGTTCCAAAGAGCTGTGCAATGAAAGCGCGCTTTTTTAAGGAGGCGTAGAAAAATGAATGCAGTAAATGACAGATCAAGAGATATCGGGGAATTTGTTCCTGCCGCGGATGACGACAGAATTATCTGCCGTTGTGAAGAGATTACAAAAGGAGAGATCCGGCGCGCGGTTCATGACGGCATGTTTACGCTGACGGAAATCCGAAGATATTTGAGAACAGGAATGGGGCTTTGCCAGGGCCAGACATGTTCACGGCTTGTCAAGGGCATTGTGGCAAAAGAACTCGGTGTGTCCCCGGCGGATTTGGAGCCGGCAACATCCCGGGTTCCGATGCGGCCGATTGAAATGTATATATTTGCAAATGAAGCGAAGGAGGATGAGGCAGATGCGTAATTGTGCGGAGACAGTGATTATCGGTGGAGGCATTATCGGGTGTGCGACGGCCTATTACCTGGCAAAACAGGGAGTCAGCGTCATTGTCCTGGAGGGCAGCGATCATATCGGAAATGGAGGTTCATCGAGAAACGGCGGCGGTGTCCGACAGTCCGGCCGGGATGTCCGGGAACTTCCGCTTGTGATGTACGGCATTAAAAATTTATGGCCCCATCTTTCGGAGGAGCTGGAGGTGGACTGTGAATATCATCAGGACGGCAATCTCCGGCTCGGAAAAAATGAAAAACACAGGGAAATCCTTACGAAGCTTGCGGATAATGCGAGAAAAGTCGGCCTGGACGTGCGGATGATTGACGGGGATGAGGTACGACAGATTAATCCTTATCTTTCCAGAGAGGTGACTGTCGCAAGCTGGTGCCCGACGGACGGACATGCGAACCCCCTGACGACAACTCTGGGGTTTTATAAAATGGCCCGCAGGCTCGGAGCGCATTTCATTTCCGGGGAAAAGGTCACGGAACTTCGCACAGTTAAGGGGAAAATCCGACAGGTAATTACCGAAAATAATGTGTATGAGGGAGAAAATGTTTTGGTGGCTGCGGGACTTGACAGCCGCCCGGTCCTTACAAGTGTGGGTATTGATGTCCCGATGTCTTCATCTCTTCTGGAAGCCCTTGTTACGGAGGCGGAGCCCCATATGTTTGACCAGATGCTCGGGACGGCAGAGGCGGATTTTTATGGGCATCAGACGAAACACGGTTCTTTTGTTTTCGGCGGTTCCTCGGGATTGGAACCATTTAATAAGGATAACGGTACGCCGGTGACAAGCAGTAAAACTGCACCGTGTATCTGCCGGGGTATTATGAAATATTTTCCGGATCTGGCGGATGCCAGGATCGTGCGGACCTGGGGAGGCTGGATGGATAAGTCCGCCGACGGCGTACCGGCCCTGGGGCGGGTGGACGAGATTCCCGGCCTTTATGTGGCCTGTGCTTTCAACGGACATGGATTCGGCATTGCTCCGGCTGCCGGTGAGCAGCTTGCAAAATTGATCGTGACCGGCGAAACCGATGTGGATCTTACGGAGCTGCGTTATGACCGGTTTAAAGCAAAGATTTAAAAACGGAGGGATCAGATGAATAATTTTAATTTTTGTGTGCCGACGGATATACGGTTTGGCAGAGGACAGATGGAGTGCCTTCCGGAAGAATTGACGAGATACGGCAAAAAGATACTTCTCGTTTATGGCGGCGGAAGCATTAAAACAACCGGGCTGTACGACCGGGTCATGGAACTTTTAAAGGATTTTGAACTTTTTGAGCTTCCGGGCATTGAGCCGAATCCAAAGCTGTCCTCCGTGCGGAAGGGAACGGAAATCTGTAAAAAAGAAAACGTGGATATGATTTTGGCTGTGGGCGGCGGAAGCTGTATCGACGCCGCAAAACATATTGCATGTTCCGCCTGTTATGAGGGAGACCCATGGGATCTGGTTCTTGACCGGGGAAAAGTGATCAAAGCCCTTCCGGTTGCCGTTGTCCTTACAATATGTGCCACCGGTTCGGAAATGAATTCGGGAGCGGTGATCAGCAATGAGGAGACAAAAGAAAAACTGGAGATCAATACGCCGCTTCTCTATCCGGCCATTTCCATTTGTGATCCGACATATCTTTTCACCCTTCCGGCAAAGCAGACCGCTGCCGGAACGGCGGATATTATTTCCCATGTATTTGAGCAGTACTTTCAGCCGAATGATGGAGCATATATTACGGACAGGCTGAGCGAGAGCGTGTTGAAAACCTGTTTCCATTATGGGTTGACAGCCTTAAAGGAACCGGAAAATTATGAGGCCCGTTCGAATCTTATGTGGGCGAGTACGATTGGGTTGAATCATCTTCTTACTGTGGGCAAAGGCGGCGCATGGTCAGTTCACCCTATAGAGCATGAACTCAGCGCTTATTACGATATTACTCACGGCGTGGGGCTGGCTATTCTGACGCCGGCCTGGATGAAATATGTTCTGTGCGACAGGACAGTGGAGCGGTTTGCCATGTATGCGGAAAACGTGTGGGGCATTGCAGGCGAGGACAAATATGCGGAGGCAAACGAGGGAATCGCCAGAACAGAATTATTTTTCAGGTCCATGGGATTGCCGACAAGGCTTTCGGAGGTTGGTATCGGCCCGGAGAAGTTTGAGGAAATGGCTGCGGAGGCGGTTCGGACGAGCGGTGTAGCCGTCAAAGCCTACTGTCCGCTTCAGAAGGAAGATATTGTCAGGATATTTGAGATGTGCATGTAAAGAGGAGAAGGAAGAGCGATGAGAAAAGTTACGGTGGCGGCAACTCAGATGAAATGTACGTGGAATCGGCAGGAAACTCTGGAGCGGGCGGAACGGCTGGTGCGTCGGGCGGCAGGGCAGGGGGCCGATATTATTTTAATTCAGGAACTGTTTGAAACGCCTTATTTTTGTCAGCTTCAAAAGTTTGAATATATGAAACTGGCAACGACGGCGGCGGAAAATCCGGCGGTTCGCCATTTCCAAAAGATTGCAAAGGAACTTAAAGTGGTTTTGCCTGTGAGTTTTTTTGAAAAGGCGGGAAATACGGCTTTTAATTCGGTGGCAGTGGTCGATGCGGATGGAACGGTGCTTGGTATATATCGGAAAAGCCATATACCTGATGGTTTGCCCTACGCTGAAAAATTTTATTTTACGCCGGGAGATACCGGCTTTAAAGTGTGGAAAACACGGTATGGCAATATCGGCGTCGGCATATGCTGGGACCAGTGGTTTCCGGAAGCCGCAAGGGCTATGGCCCTCCTTGGAGCCGAGATGTTGTTTTATCCAACGGCGATAGGCTCGGAGCCGACACTGGAAAAGGATTCCTCCATCCATTGGCGTAACACCATGACCGGACATGCGGCGGCAAACATGATGCCGGTCATTGCCTCAAACCGAATCGGCACAGAAAACGATGAAAATTCCGGCATGACATTTTACGGCGGATCATTTATCGCGGACAATCACGGAGAAATTGTCGTTCAGGCGGACAGCCGGACGGAGGGCGTTATTACTGCGGATTTTGATCTGGATGCACTTGCAGAGGAACGACGGGAGTGGGGAATCTTCAGAGATCGGAGACCGGAATTGTATCAGATATTGCTGACCCATGGGGTTTAAGAAAGGCGGTCTTTATGGCAAAAATTATAAAAGGTTCGACGCCGAAGCAGGATGGATTTTATATGCCGGGTGAATACGCGCCTCAGGAAAAGGTGTGGATGATCTGGCCGGAAAGGGCCGATAACTGGCGGCTTGGCGCAAAACCGGCCCAGGAGGCTTACGCCGATGTGGCCAAAGCCATTTCGGAATTCACTCCGGTGACTATGCTTGTATCTTATGCCCAATATGAAAATTGCAGAGCCCGTTTGCCGGAGAATATCCGTGTGATCGAGATGAGCAGCAATGACGCCTGGTGCCGGGACAGCGGCCCATCCTTTCTGGTTAATGGCCGGGGAGAAAAAAGGGCCTGCGATTGGACCTTTAATGCTTGGGGCGGCCTTGTGGACGGGTTGTATTTTCCGTGGGACGCAGATGATCAAATTGCCGGGAAAATATGTGAAATTGAAAATATAGACCGATATCGGAGAGACGATTTTATTTTAGAGGGCGGTTCCTTTCATGTGGACGGGGAAGGCACTGTGCTCACCACAGAGATGTGTCTGCTCAGCGAAGGCAGGAATAGCCGGCTTACCAGAGAAGAAATTGAGGAAAACCTGTGCGAATATTTAAACTGCGAGAAAGTCCTCTGGGTGAAAGACGGAATCGACCCGGAAGAAACCAATGGTCATATTGACGATGTGGCCTGCTTTGTGAAGCCGGGTGAGGTGGCCTGCATTTATACGGATGATTCAGAGCATCCGTTTTACAGACAGGCCCGGGCCGCTTATAAATATTTGTCCGAGGCAAGGGATGCCAGAGGGCGGAAGCTGAAAGTACATAAGCTGTGCCTTACGAAACATCCTGTCCATATGGAAGGAGCGGATACCATTGATTGCAGGGCGGGGACCATTCCGCGCAGGAATGGGGAATTATGCATTGCCTCTTATCTTAATTTTCTTATTACAAATGGAGGGATTATTGTACCCCAGTATGGTGACGAAAATGATAAATTAGCGTTGGAGCAGTTGAGAAACATATTTCCGAAGCATAAAGTGGTTGGCGTGTACACCAGAGAAATCGTTTATGGCGGCGGAAATATTCATTGTATTACACAGCAGCAGCCGAAATAGAGAAGGCCGTATCATAAAATTTGTGATGCGGCCTTTTAATAATAAGGTTAAATTTCAGGTTGACTATTGACAAAATATGGGGATAACTGATATGATTAGCCCATAACACAAAGGCGTGCTTAACTGTATAAGTACGCCTTTTTTTAAAAAAGGAGTGAATAGGATTGTCGAGATATACAAAACAGGATATCATTCGTTTAATTCAGGATAATGACGTTGAATTTATCCGTTTGCAGTTTACAGATATCTTTGGAACCTTAAAAAATGTGGCGATCACGGCCAGTCAGATAGAAAGAGCGATGAATAATGAATGTATGTTTGACGGTTCGGCCATTGAGGGATTTGTTCGGATTGAGGAATCGGATATGTATCTTTATCCGGACTTGGATACATTTCAGATTTTTCCGTGGCGTCCCCAGCAGGGAAAGGTTGCCCGTCTGATCTGCGATGTCTATCGCCCGAATGGCGAGCCTTTTGAGGGCGACCCGAGATATATTTTAAAGAAAGTCATCAAGCAGGCGGAGGATATGGGCTATATCTTTGAGGTCGGCCCGGAATGTGAATTCTTCCTTTTCCATACGGATGATAATGGTATGCCGACGACAATTACTCATGAGAAGGGCAGCTATTTTGATCTGGGGCCGGTGGATTTGGGGGAAAATGCCCGCCGGGATATGGTGCTGAACCTGGAGGATATGGGATTTGAAATTGAGGCCTCTCATCATGAAGTGGCTTCCGCCCAGCATGAGATTGATTTTGCTCATAATGATGCGCTTCAGACAGCGGATAATATCATGACTTTGAAACTTGTTATTAAATCCATTGCAAAGCGCCATGGGCTCCATGCGTCCTTTATGCCGAAGCCAAAATCCGGCGTTTCCGGTTCGGGGATGCATATTAACATGTCCCTGCAGAAAAATGGACATAATATATTCTATAACCCGGAAGGCGAACTGGAATTGAGCGAAGATGCTTATCATTTTATTGCCGGTATTCTGGCCCATGCCAAAGGTATTACGGCGTTGACTAATCCTTTGGTAAATTCCTATAAACGACTTGTGGCCGGATATGAAGCGCCGATTTATATTGCCTGGTCAGTTATGAACCGGAGTCCGCTGGTGCGTGTGCCTGCGGCCCGGGGTGAAGCTACCCGTGTGGAGCTTCGCTGCCCGGATCCGGCATGTAATCCGTACCTTGTGCTGGCTGTCTGCCTGGCGGCCGGACTGGATGGTATCAAGAAAAAACTTGTTCCTCCGGCGAGGATTGACCGGAATATTTTTGAAATGACAAGGGATGAGAAGGAAGCGCTTCATATTGAGAGTCTCCCGCAGGATTTGTGCGAGGCAACCAGGGAATTGGAGAAAGATGCTTTTGTGCGCAATGTATTGGGTGAACATGTCAGCGAGAAGTATATTGAAGCGAAATATAAGGAATGGGAAAACTATCGTGTTCAGGTGACTGAATGGGAAATTGAAGAATACCTTTATCGTATCTAAATGTGAGAACCGGCATACAGCAAAACCGAGGTGATGGAAATGGTCAGCATAATCGTAGCCTTTAAGAAACAGACAGATGCGGCAAATATACGAAATTTGTTGACGCGGTTTGGGTATAATGTTGTCGGGGTTTGTACAAGCGGCGCTGCCGTTTTGAATGTCATCGATCAGATGATTGATTCGGATGGCATTGTAATCTGCGGCTGCCGTTTGAGTGATATGGATTATTTTAATCTGCACAAATATCTGCCTGAATATTATGAAATGGTTGTCATGGGTTCCCAGGCGGCTCTGGGACAGGTGGAATCGGAGGATGTTTTAAAGATTACATTGCCGATGAAAACTCAGGCATTTATAAATAATATCGGGCTTTTGGAAACAACGATGATGCGCAGGCGGAAGAAACGCCGTGAGATGCCGAGAAGCCGTTCGGGGGAAGAACGCATCCTGATTGAAAACGCAAAAAGTTTATTGATGGAGGCGAAGAAGTATACGGAGGAAGAGGCGCATCGTTATCTCCAGAAAACCAGTATGAGCAATGGGACAAGTATTGTGGAGACGGCTCAGATGGTGATGGAGTTATTTGGATAAACAGGAGGGACTATGGTAAAAAATAATCGGGGGAAATATTTCGTTTTGGCAATATCTATGATGCTTGTACTTCTCATGACAGCATGTGCAAGTGCATCGACAAAAGAGGCGGTGACGGAACAGTCGGCGGGTTACAGTGCAAACAACTATGCGGCGGCAAATTATCGTTATGACAGCGCGGCAGCGGTTGATGAGGGAGCCGTTGCGGAGAAATCTGAGGAAATCGGTGCAGCGGCCGACGGAGAGAATGCCTCTCTTTTATCGGAAGATGCGGCGGCAGCCGAAGGCGGACGGAAGCTGATTCATGAAGCGAGCCTGGATGTGGAGACAAAGGATTTCGATACTTTTACTTCCAAACTGACAGAGGAAGTGGAAGAATTCGGCGGTTATCTGGAGTATTCCAGCGTGGGCGGCAGCAGCTATCTGTCCGAGGGCAGTCAGCGCACTGCCTGGTATACGGCACGGATTCCGGAGGCTCAGTTGGACGCTTTTCTTGCAAAGATTGGAGATAATGGCAATATAACAAATCTGTCGAAAAATGTCAGAGATGTTACACTGGCATATGTGGATGTGGCCGGACGGATTTCATCATTGGAGGCCGAACTCAGCCGTTTAAATGAGCTGCTTGAACAGGCGTCATCCATGGAAGATATTCTGGCCATCGAATCCAAAATTTCGGATGTCCGCTATGAGCTGGAATCCTATCAAAGCCAGAAAAATACTTATGACAACCTGATTAATTACAGCACAGTGAATATTTCTGTTCTGGAAGTGGATGTGGTATCGGCCAGTCAGGGAGATTCGGCCTGGAAGCAGATTCAGAGCGGATTTATGAACAGTCTTTACGGCCTTGGGCGGGGACTGAGCAGTTTTGTTATTGGATTTCTCAGCGCTATTCCTTATCTGGCAGTGATTGCCGTGGTTATTATCATTGTTGTAAAAGCTGCCCATAAACGGGGAAGAAAAAAGAAAAACCGTCCGGCGGAGGAGACAAAGGCGGATGAAACAGATGTGTAGAAAAGGCTTTCCCGGAATTTTTTAATTCCGGGAATCCTGTTTTTGTATAGGAGGATGGACGAATGGCAAATGTAATTTCGGATGAAACCATCGAGTATGTCGGTATTCTGGCGAAGCTTGAATTGTCTGAGGAAGAAAAGGAACAGGCGAAGAAGGATATGGGCAGCATGCTGGATTATATTGATAAATTAAACGAATTGGATACTTCCGGCGTAGAACCGATGTCCCATGTATTTCCGGTACATAATGTATTCCGGGAAGATGTGGTGGCGAATGGAGATACCCGTGAAAAGATTCTGGCAAATGCGCCAAAGGAAAAAGACGGCAGCTTTGTGGTGCCAAAGACGGTAGAGTAGGAGGAAGACCATGGATTTAATGCAGTTGACCGCGGTGGAACTGGGGAAAAGGATTAAAAATAAAGAAGTGACTGTTAAAGAATGTGTGGAAGCTGCCCTCGCTCAAATCGATGCCGTAGAGGAACAGATTCACAGCTTTGTCACTATAGACAGGGAGGGCGCTCTGAAAAAGGCGGAAGAAGTTCAGGCGAAGATTGATGCCGGTGAACTTACAGGTCCGCTGGCCGGTGTCCCTGTAGCAATTAAAGATAATATGTGTACGGAAGGATTGCTGACAACATGCAGTTCAAAAATTCTCTATAACTTTGTGCCGACCTATACATCCGAGGCCGTGCTGAATCTGGAGAGAGCCGGAGCGGTGATTATCGGAAAAACAAATATGGATGAATTCGCCATGGGAAGTACGACGGAGACATCCGCCTTTGGAGCGACAAAAAATCCGTGGAATACGGCCCATGTGCCGGGTGGTTCCTCCGGCGGTTCCTGCACCGCTGTGGCCGCAGAGGAAGTTCCTTATGCCCTTGGCTCCGATACGGGCGGTTCGATTCGTCAGCCGAGTTCCTTCTGCGGCGTTGTGGGAATCAAGCCGACCTATGGCACGGTTTCCCGTTACGGTCTCATCGCCTACGGTTCATCTTTAGACCAGATTGGCCCGGTGGCAAAGGATGTGACCGATTGTGCGGCCATTCTGGAGGCCATTGCTTCCTATGATTCGAAGGACAGCACTTCCGTTCAGCGAGAAGATTATGATTTTACATCAGCGCTGGTGGATGATGTGAAGGGGCTGCGCATCGGTATTCCGAGGGATTATTTCGGAGAGGGTTTGGACGAAGAGGTAAAAACCGCCGTACTCGCCGCAGCGAAGACGCTGGAAGAAAAGGGCGCTATTGTGGAAGAATTTGATTTGAGCCTGGTGGAATATGCCATCCCGGCTTATTATGTGATTGCATCGGCGGAGGCCAGCTCCAATCTGGCCCGTTTTGACGGTGTGAAATACGGCTACCGCACGGAAGAATATGAGGGCCTCCACAACATGTATAAAAAGAGCCGTTCCGAAGGCTTTGGGCCGGAGGTCAAGCGGCGGATTATGCTGGGCTCATTTGTGCTCAGTTCCGGGTATTATGACGCCTATTATCTGAAGGCTCTGCGGACAAAAGCTTTGATTAAACAGGCTTTTGATAAAGCCTTTGAAAAATATGACGTGATTTTGGGACCGGCGGCTCCGACCACCGCTCCAAAACTGGGAGATTCCCTCAGCGACCCAATTAAAATGTATCTGGGCGATATTTATACGATTTCCGTCAATCTGGCCGGGCTCCCGGGCTTATCCATGCCGTGCGGCACAGACAGCAAAGGCCTGCCGATCGGCGTGCAGATGATAGGGGATTGTTTTAAAGAAAAGAATATTATCCGGGCAGCCTATGCCTTTGAAAAGACAAGAATATATGAGCGGCCGGCCATGGCCTGCCGGGACACAGCGGCAGCGGCCGGGAAAGGAGCAGAATAATGGCAAAACAGTATGAAACCGTCATCGGACTGGAAGTCCATGTTGAACTCGCAACAAAAACAAAAATCTTCTGTTCCTGCAGTACGGAATTCGGCGGGGCGCCGAACACCCATACCTGCCCGGTATGTACCGGAATGCCCGGGTCTCTGCCGGTGCTGAACAAGCAGGTGGTTGAATATGCCATTGCGGTAGGCCTGGCAACCAATTGCACCATTACTCAGTACTGCAAGTTTGACCGGAAGAATTATTTCTATCCGGATAATCCGCAGAACTATCAGATTTCTCAGCTTTATCTGCCAATCTGCCGAAATGGCGGGGTGGAGATTGAAACTGAGAAGGGCGACAGAAAAATTGTCGGTATTCATGAAATCCATATGGAGGAAGATGCGGGAAAACTTATTCATGATGAGTGGGAGGATGCTTCTCTGGTGGATTACAACCGTTCCGGCGTGCCTCTTATAGAAATCGTATCCGAGCCGGATATGCGTTCGGCGCAGGAGGTTATTGCCTATTTGGAAAAGCTTCGGATGATCATTCAGTATCTCGGGGCTTCCGACTGTAAACTTCAGGAAGGTTCCATGCGGGCCGATGTCAATCTGTCCATTCGCGAGGTGGGGGCGGAAGCCTTTGGAACGCGGACAGAGATGAAGAATCTGAATTCATTTAAGGCCATTGCCCGGGCCATCGAGGGTGAGCGGGAGCGGCAGATAGACTTGCTGGAAGCAGGCAAAGCCGTGATTCAGGAAACCCGGCGGTGGGATGACAATAAAGAAACATCCTACGCCATGCGTTCCAAAGAGGATGCCCAGGATTACCGTTATTTTCCGGAGCCGGACCTTGTTCCGATAATTATCAGCGATGAATGGATTGAAGAAATCCGCAGCCGCCAGCCGGAACTTCGGACGGAGAAGCTGGAGCGTTATAAAGCGGAGTATGATATTCCTCAGTATGATGCGGAAATCATCACTTCCCATAAAAAACTGGCGGACATTTTTGAGGCGACGGTGGCTCTCGGCAAAAAGCCGAAGGAAGTGTCCAACTGGCTTATGGTGGAAACCATGCGTCTCTTAAAAGAGAATGATATGGAGCCGTCAGATTTAACCTTTGCGCCGGAAAATCTGGCAAAATTGATTGGACTGATTGAAAAAGGCGCCATCAATCGGACAACGGCAAAAGAGGTTTTCGAGAAAGTATTTGCCGAAAATGTGGACCCGGAGGTTTATGTGGAAGAAAATGGCCTGAAGATTGAGGCCGACGACGGCGCACTCAAAGGAATCATCGAAGGCATTGTCGCCGCAAATCCACAGTCGGTGGCCGATTATAAAGCCGGAAAGAAAAAAGCGATCGGATTCCTCGTGGGGCAGACGATGAAAGCGATGAAGGGCAAAGCCGACCCGGGAACCGTCAATAAAATGCTGACTGAAATTTTGGAAAAATAGAGTTTTAAAGCCATTGTACAGAAGGCATCCTTAAAGTTATAATAGATTTTAAGGATGTCTTTTGATATTTTGAAGGAGGTTGGCTTTGAAAATATTTCATATTGCCGATTTACATATCGGAAAACAGTTAAACTATTATAATTTAAAAGAGAATCAGGAAGATATATTGAATCAGATTGTAGAAAAAATGGAGGAATACCGGCCGGATGTATTGCTCATTGCGGGGGATGTTTTTGACAAATCCATGCCGTCGGGGGAGGCCTACGGTTTATTTGACAGCTTTTTAAATAAGGCTTCGGCGCTGCGCCCGGCCATTCCCATCTGTATTATTGCCGGAAATCACGATTCGCCGGAGCGGTTGAATTATGCCAGCAGTTTTATGGAAAAGCATCAGGTGTATATATCAGTCATGCCGCCCCAGAGGGAAGACGAATATCTGAAAAAAGTGGTATTGGAGGATGAATTCGGCCCGGTGAATATTTATCTTTTACCCTTTACAAAGCCGGGATTTGTGCGGCCTTTATTTCCCGAGATGGATATACCGGATTATGAAACGGCTGTCCGGATGCTGCTTGAGCGGGAAAAAATAGATGCTGCTCAACGGAATGTTCTCGTGTCCCATCAGTTTTATCAGAGTTCGGGATGGGAGACGGCCACCTGCGATTCGGAGCAGGTGCTTTTATCCATCGGCGGCCTGGACCGGATTGATATTTCTGTTTTAAAGGATTTTGATTATGTGGCTCTCGGCCATCTTCACGGCCCTCAGAAGATTAAAGAGGAGCATATTCGCTATGCGGGTTCCCCATTAAAATATTCTGTCAGTGAGGAACGGCATCATAAATCCATCACGATGATAACCCTTGGGGAAAAAGGGACAAAGCCGGAAATCGAGCTGATTCCGCTGAAAGCGAGACAGGATGTCCGCAGCGAGTGGGGGACGCTCAAGGAAATTTTGGACAGGGCGGAGGAGAGCGGCCGTCATGATTTTATCAGCGTGACGGTGACAGATGAAAATGAGCCTTATCGGATGAAAGAGATGCTTCGGGAAGTTTACGATTATCTTCTGGAAATCCGGGTGGATAACGCGCGGACGAGAAAACGGCTGGATATCACTTCGGAAAGACAGGAAAATCTGACGCCGATGGAAGCCTTTCGAGCCTTTTATGAGGATGTTGGAAAAAGCCCGCTGACGGAGGCCGAGGAATTGCTGCTTGAGAAAATGTTTGTTCAATTGACGGAGGATGGAGAATGAAACCGCTGAAATTAATACTTTCCGCATTCGGCTCCTATGGAGGAACGGAATGTGTGGATTTTGAAAAAATGAAACAGGGGCTTTTTCTGATTACCGGAGATACGGGCGCCGGGAAAACGACAATTTTTGACGGCATTTCCTATGCCCTGTACGGGCAGACAAGCGGGCGGCGCAGGGACGGCGATATGATGCGCAGCCAGTATGCTTCGGATACAGATGAAACCTATGTGGAATTTACCTTTTGTGAAATGGGTAAGACCTACACGATTCGGAGGAATCCGACATGGGAGCGGCGAAGCCGGAGAAAAAATAAAGCCGGAGAATATGCGCTGACAAAAGAAAGCGCAAAAGTAGAATTAACAATGCCCGACGGCAAAATCTTTTCGGGAAAAATGAAGGAAACAGATCAGAAAATAGTAGAAATTATCGGCATGGATATGAACCAGTTCAGCCAGGTATCCATGATTTCCCAGGGAGATTTTATGAAGCTCCTACTGGCAAGCTCTAAAGAGCGGAAAGAAATATTTTCCCGGATTTTTCCGACAAGGATTTACTGGCAGATTCAGAACAGTCTGGCGGAACAGGAAAAAAAGCTGTATCTTGAATTGGAGGATGTGCGGAAAACATGCCGGCATGAGCTGGAAAATGTTCAGTGTATTCCGGAAAGCAGCTACAGGGAAGCATGGAAGGAAAAGGGAACTTTTTCGGATGTGGATAACAGCGAATGGATGAAACTGTTGAAGGCGATGATTGAGGAATCGGAGACTTTTGAGAAGGGACTTAAAAAATCATTGGAGAAGATAGATCGGATTCTGGCAGCCGGGAAGGATTTTGAAGAGAAAGAGCTTCGAAAAGAACAGTTTTTGAATGAAATGAAGCGGTTAAATGATGAACTGCCGCAGATTCAGCAGCAGCTGCAGGAGGCCGGAAAGGTATTGGAGGAGCGTCGTTCCGGCTATGAAAAGGAATGGCCGAAAAAGCAGGAACAGTGGTTGATTTTAAACCGGGAAATGCCGGAATATGACAGTCTGGCTGAGGAGGCAAAAAATTTAAAACAGCTCAGGAGGCGGCTTCAGGAGTGTACGGAAGCCGCAGCGAATACAGAAAAGAAGGAAAATGAAATAAAGCGGCTCAGGGAAACATTGGTGAAGGAGCAGGAACAGCTGCAGGACAGCGGTGTCCGGCTGAACCAGGCTGAACAAAAGCTGAAAGAATGCGGCGAAGCGATGGACGTGTTGAAGCGGCTTTGGAATAAAAAAACGCTGTGGGAAAACTATATTTCCGAGGAGAAAGCGGCAAAGAAAAAGGCGGAAGAAAGCATTTTTCACTATCAGAAAATGTCTCAGCGCCATGATTTGATTTATGAAAAGTTTATCGCCGCCCAGGCCGGACTTATGGCACAGAAACTTGTGGAAGGCGAGCCCTGCCCGGTTTGCGGTTCCCTGCATCATCCGGCGCTTCACCCGGAGAGCGGACAAATTATAGACCGGCACATGGTTGACAGGGCAAAGGCTGAGCGGGAAGCTGCGGAAAAGGCGGTGGAAAGGGCACGGCAGGATTGTCAGAAACTGTCGGAGCAGGGAGCAGATTTGAAAAGCGGAATTCTTCATGAAGCCAGAGGACTAATGGAGGATTCGGAGCGGCTATTTGAAGAGGGCTGTTTCTGGGAAAAAGTATATGAACTGGGGCATCACAGCCAGCAGGAATGGCAGCAGGCAAAACGGCAGTGGCAGCAAATAAAAAATGAAAATGCCCGTTTCGAAGAAAACGCTGTGAAATTAAAGGAATACGAAGAAAATCAGGAATTATTGAGAAACAAGCATATGAATCTTATGCAGCAGCAGGCCTCATTGGCGGCCGAAGAAAAAAGCCGTGCAGAGGGAATGGCAGTCCTCCAATCAAAAATGAGTTTTGATTCAAAGAAAGAGGCAGAGCAGAGTATGAATAACCTGAAAAAAGAAATGGATTTGCTAAAAACCGCTTTGAGACAGGCCGAAGAAAATTTGGAGACATGGACAGGAAAATTCCGGTTAAAGCAGGGCCGGTTGGGTGAACGGCGGCAGATGATGCGCCAGGCGGAAAGGGAGGCCGCTCAGGCCGGAGAAATTTATAAGGCGCTGTTAGAAGCCGGCGGCTGGACGGAAGAGACGAGCAGAGATATTCTTGCGGCAAACCGGGAAAAACTGTTGGAGCAGGAAAAAAATATTTATGCTGTCCGGCAGACCAATCAAAAGGCCTGCGCGCGGCTGGAGGGGCTGTTGAGGGACTATGGCGAAGAACAGGAAAACTTTGCCCGCCTCCGGCATTTGAGCCGGATAGCCAATGGGCAAATGCCCGGGATGCCCCGGATTGATTTTCAGACTTATATGCAGCGCCGTTATTTTCGGCAGATGGTGGATGCGGCGAACCGCCGGCTCGTTGGAATGAGCAGCCATCAATTCCTTTTGGAATGCCGCAGCCTGGACAACCTAGGCCGACAGGGAGAGGCCGGGCTGGATTTGGATGTGTACAGCCTGGTCAACGACAGCATCCGCGATGTAAAAACCCTTTCCGGCGGCGAATCCTTTATGGCAGCTCTGGCTCTGGCCCTGGGAATGGCGGACGTTATTCAGCAGGAAGCCGGAAAAATCCATGTGGATACACTGTTTATCGATGAGGGCTTCGGAAGTTTGGATGAAAACGCCCGGAATCAGGCCATACGCATTTTGAGCGAACTGGCCGGAACTGACCGGCTGGTGGGAATTATTTCCCATGTCAGCGAACTAAAAGAACAGATAGAGCAGAAAATCGTGGTGAAAAAAACCGACAGGGGCAGTTGTTTAATTGTATAGCACTAAATATGAATTGAGATGAAGTAAATGATGTTTATCGTGTAAATCCGAAAATTCGGAAGAAAATCAAATATGATTGATATTTTTCCGAATATGAGTTATAATTAGCGGAAAGAATAATCCATATAGATGATTGGAGATGAACGCTGATGAAAACTTGTAAGGAAATGGCAGAAATGTGGAAGGTTACGGAACGTACAGTAACAACATTTTGTAAATCCGGAAAAATACCTGGTGCTATAAAGAATGGCAAGAGCTGGCAGATTCCGGATAATGCAGAAAAACCTGTTGATGGTCGAGTTTCATCCGGAAAATATATTAAGAAATCTATGCCTAAAGAGAAAAAGTCTCTTCCGATTGGCATTTCTGATTATGTACGTGCACAATCAGAGTATTATTATGTTGATAAGACTTTGCTGATTAAGGAATTTTTGGATCAGAAACCTTTGGTGTCCTTATTTACCAGGCCAAGACGATTCGGAAAAACCTTGAATATGGATATGCTTAGAGTTTTCTTTGAAATCTCCGATGAAGATACGAGTATTTACTTTAAGGATAAAGCAATCTGGAAATGCGGAGACGAATATCGTTCGCATCAGGGTAAATATCCGGTGATTTTCCTTACTTTTAAGGATGTTAAATTTGGTTCATGGGATGCAACGATTGATAAAATCAGAGATCTTCTGCAGGCAGAGTTTGGCAGGCATCAGGAACTTTTTGAGAGCGAAAAAATTGCAAAGTATGAGAAAGAATATTTTGCAAGGATTTTAGATGGAAGTGCTACAGAAGTTGATTTAACATCGGCTCTTGAAAAACTGTCAAAGATGTTGACGGAACATTATGAGAAATCGCCTATCATCATTATTGATGAATATGATACCCCGATTCAGGAAGGCTATTCGAAGGACTTCTATGATGAGATTATTGGTTTTATGCGGAACTTTTTCTCCGGAGCTTTTAAGGATAATAAGAATCTTTCCTATGGTTTTCTTACTGGTATCCTGCGTATTGCTCAGGAAAGTATTTTCAGCGGCCTTAATAATCTGACTGTAAATTCTGTAATGGACGAAGAGTATGACAGTTACTTTGGATTTACTTATTCAGAAGTATATGAAATGCTGGAATACTACGGGGTGACAGATAAAGAGGCAGAGCTTAAGGAATGGTATGATGGTTATCTGTTTGGCAGTACAGAAATCTATAATCCCTGGTCAACAATCAATTATATTTCGAAGGGATGTATTCCTCAGGCGTACTGGGTAAATACCGGCAAGAATGAGGTGCTTGAAGATGTTCTTAAGGTAGCCACAGATGATATTACCGAAAGACTCTATGCGCTTCTGCAGGGGGAGCGGGTTATTGCGAGAATAGATCAGAATGTGGTTTACAGATCACTTTCTGAGGATCCGGCAAATGTTTATAGTATTCTGTTGGTGGCTGGATATCTAAAAACACCGAAAAAGGAATTGCAGGCAGACGGAGCATATTTGTGTGAGGTTTCGATTCCAAACAGAGAGATTGCGGCTGTTTATAAGAACGAAATTTTATCACATTTGATGCAAATAGGAGCAATCACAAGAACTACTGCAAATAAGATTGCAGAGAGTCTTTATGCAAATGATTTCAGAAAGCTGCAGCAGGCGATTAAAGAATATATGGATAAGTCTATCAGTTACTATGATTCTGGTGCAGAAGGTTTTTATCATGGAGTAATGCTCGGCCTTATAGCTTTGATGGACAATCAGTACAAAATTAAATCAAACAGAGAATCCGGAGCTGGAAGATATGATATTTGTTTGGTTCCGAGAGATGGAAAGCATCCTGGAATTATTATGGAGTTAAAGTCAGAGACAGGATTAAATGAGGAAGAATTGAAGGTATTGTCGGCAGAAGCTCTGAATCAAATCAATGATAAGAGATATGATACGGAAATGCGCAGTGATGGCGTAGAAAGTATTCTCAAGCTTGGAATTGCTTTTTCGGGCAAGAAAGTGAAAATTAAAACCGAATAGATATAGTGAAGGCAAACAAAGGCCGTGAGCGTCATCCAGAACGGGAATATCCGACACCGGTGACGTCACGGCCTTTGGATTGATGTTTCTGTTGCCAACACCGAAAAAATCTTCTATAATAAGATTCAAATGTCAAAATAAAAGGAAACGAAAGAGGTTATAAAATGAAGGAATTGTTGACAAAGTATAGAGAGGTCGTATCGTATCTGTTTTTCGGCGGCCTGACGACGGTCGTCAATTTTGTTGTTTATTTTGTTTGTACCAGTGGGATGGGGATTAACTATCTGGTAGCCAATGCCATTTCCTGGGCGGCGGCGGTAGCTTTTGCCTATATAACGAATCGGACATGGGTGTTTAAGAGTAAAGTCAAAGGCTTTTCGGCGATTATGCGGCAGATTTCGACGTTTGTGGGATGCCGTCTCCTTTCAGGCGTAATGGATATGGCGATTATGTTTATCAGCGTGGATATGGTGGGAATCCCGGACGGGGTGGCAAAGTTTATTACTCAGGTGATGGTTGTTGTTTTAAATTATATTTTCAGTAAGCTGATTATCTTTCGGAAATAATTCACAATTGAATCACAATTGAATCACAATCCATTCACAAATAGTTGTTACAATGGCATCATAAAATGATACGAAACGGAGGAAACACTATGAGTGATTTTTATAATTATCATGAAGGCAGTCAGGAGTCTTCAGGACAGTCGGCAAATGACTATAATTACTATCGTCAGACATCGGATGAAACGCGCAGAAGGTATTCTCCTTATGATAGCCCGGAACCGAATAAGCCAGGAAAGAAAAAAAGCAATTTTGGTGTGAAGCTGGTTAAGGCCGTATGTCTGGGATTGGCCTTTGGCCTGGTGGCCGGCGGTGTGTTCTGGGGCATCGGCGGTGCGCTGGGATTGACGGCAGGGAAAAGTGAAGAGGCAAATACAGGCATGAATGTGAATATTGTGAAAACATCCGCCACAGATGTGAAGACGATCAATGCAACGGATGTATCGGATATTGTAGAACAGTGTATGCCGTCCATTGTTGCAGTAAATACTCAGGTTGTAACGACCAGCAGCTTTTTTGGCCAGCTTTATTCCCAGGAGGGAAGCGGCGCCGGTTCAGGAATTATTATGAGCGAAGCTGACGGTACACTTTATATTATGACAAACTATCATGTGATTCAGGATTCCACCAGCATTAATGTAACATTCAACGATGGAAGCACGGCGGAAGCCCAGATTAAGGGCTATGATGAAACAGCGGATATCGCGGTTATCACCGTGGATTATAATTCTCTGAGTGAGGATACGAAGTCCAATATTGCAGCGGCGGTTATGGGAGATTCGGATGCTCTCAAGATTGGAAATGGAGCCATCGCCATTGGCAATGCGCTTGGTTACGGCCAGTCTGTAACGACCGGTTCTATCAGCGCTGTGGAGAGAGAAGTTGAGATGACCGATGGAACAATGACACTTGTTCAGACGGATGCGGCGATTAACCCTGGAAACAGCGGCGGCGCACTTTTGAATACAAAGGGTGAAGTCATCGGTGTGAATACAGTCAAATATTCCAATACAGATGTTGAAGGCATGGGTTTTGCCATCCCGATTAATTCCGCATTGGAGACAGCGCAGGGAATCATTGATGGAACTATTGTCACAAAAACAGATGAAAATACAGCCTACCTTGGTATTTCCGGCGGAACATTAAGCGAAGACGAGGCATCCAAATACGGATATCCGGCAGGCGTTTATGTGAGCATGGTAGCACGGGGGTCTGCAGCAGAGCGGGCCGGACTTGTGCAGGGAGATATCATCACCGGCTTTAACGGAGAAGCTATTTCTACCATGGAAGAATTGCAGGAAAAACTGGCAGCCTGTATGCCAGGCGACCAGATAACATTGACTGTTCAGCGTCAGACAGGGCGCGGCTCCTTTGCGGAGAGTGAATTATCAACCATTCTCGGTTCAAAAGCAGATATGGAAGGATAATTTAATATAGAAATAAAGAAAAAGAGTTATCAGGGAAAGCGGATTGCCGGAGAGGCATGCGCTTTCCCTTTAGTGGTATACTGTCAACATTTAACGCAGTATACTGTAGACATTGGGGAGGAACTGTATGAAAGATTATGAAGAGGTAAAGGATACGAAGGATATTACGGAGGAAACCGAGCATAAGGACGACTATGAAGATGTTTGTTATCTGTGCCGTCGGCCGGAAAGCAAAGCAGGAAAATTAATCCGCCTTCCGATGGAGGGAATATGCATTTGTCCGGATTGTATGCAGCGGAGCTTTACGATGATGGGCAATACAAATATCAATTATGAAGACTTGATGAAGAATATGAATCTTCAGGATATGTTTCCGGGAAATATTCAGGATGGTATTCCGAAAAGTCAGCGGCTGAAAAAGAAGAAGCCAAAGGAAAAAAATGAACCGGTCATTGATTTAGAACAGATATTGCCGCCGCATCAGATTAAGGCCCGGCTGGATGATTATGTTATCGGGCAGGATTATGCGAAAAAAGTTATGTCCGTTGCCGTGTATAATCATTATAAACGGGTGGCAACCAATACAATGGATGAGATTGAAATCGAGAAATCCAACATGCTTATGATTGGGCCGACGGGCTGTGGAAAAACCTATCTGGTGCGGACATTGGCCCGGCTTTTGGATGTGCCGCTGGCTATTGCGGATGCGACATCATTGACAGAAGCCGGTTATATCGGCGATGATATTGAGAGCGTTGTCTCCAAACTTCTGGCGGCAGCGGATAATGATGTGGAAAAGGCCGAACGGGGAATTATTTTTATCGATGAAATTGATAAGATTGCGAAAAAGAAAAATACGACAAGCCGGGATGTCAGCGGCGAGTCGGTGCAGCAGGGACTTTTGAAGCTGCTCGAGGGCAGCGATGTGGAAGTGCCGGTCGGCGCCAGCAGTAAAAACGCTATGGTACCGCTGACAACGGTGAACACGAGAAATATTTTATTTATCTGCGGCGGTGCATTCCCGGATTTGGACGGAATTATTAAAGCCCGGTTGAATAAAACGAGCGGTATCGGTTTCGGGGCTATGTTGTCCGATGCCCACGATCAGGATTCGGATATTGTGAGCCAGGTAACGATTGATGACCTTCGGGAGTTTGGTATGATTCCTGAGTTTATCGGACGGCTGCCGGTGATTTTCACATTGAAAGGGTTGGATGAAGCGGCTTTGGTGAAGATTCTGAAGGAGCCGAAAAACGCCATTATCAAGCAGTATCAGAAATTGCTGGCGCTGGATGAAGTGGATTTGCAGTTTGATGACGGGGCCCTCGAGGCCATTGCCAAACGGGCGATTGAGAAGAAGACCGGGGCCAGGGCGCTGCGCTCGATTATTGAGGAACTGATGCTGGATATTATGTATCAGATTCCGAAGGATGATAATATCGGCAGAGTGACCATCACACAGCCTTATGTGGAGCATAGAGGCGGCCCGCTCATTGAAATGCGCGGCATTTTCAGTTTGCCGAATAAAACCCCCGTGGCAGGAATAGAATAGACTGATATGAGTCCGGGAGTGATTTGATTGGCGTTGACGGAGGAACAATTGCGCTGCCGAGATATTATTCTGTCTCAGAATTATGCGGATTTTGTTGTCGAATATGGCGGCAATGTGGACGTTATGATAAATACCTACAGCCCATCCTGCTATGAAATCATCAACAGCAACTTTGCTATTATTCATAAACCGCTTCCTGAAAACGGGCAGTTGGATTCGGATGCTTATGGATATAATATGATTCCTGTGGTCATGGGGCTGATGGATACGACAAGTATGGAGCAGAGCGGCATATTGCCGGTGCATTACAGCCCGGCCTCCGGCTTCCGGGGCAACGGCGTGATGGTTAGCATTATTGACACAGGCATCGATTATACCCATCCGGCTTTTCGTTTTTCGAATGGTTCTACCCGGCTTTTGGGGCTTTGGGACCAGACAGTTGAGTCGGATAAGGCGCCGGAACAGTTCCCTTATGGGACGTTGTATACAAGCGATGATTTGAATCAGGCATTAATGACAGAAAATCCATTGGATATTGTTCCTTCGAGGGATGAGGAAGGCCATGGAACCTTTATGGCCGGGATTATCGCCGGAAGCGAGGACCGGGAAAATGATTTTATCGGTGCGGCCCCGGAAGCTTCAATTATTGCAGTTAAGCTCAAGCCGGCCAAAAATTATTTGAGAGACTATTATGTTTTAAAGGAAGGTTCTATTGCCTTTCAGGAAACGGATATTTTTATGGCCGTTCAGTTCTCGCTGGCTCAGGCGGTCAAATATCAGATGCCGCTGGTGATTTGCCTCGGAATGGGAAATAATCTGGACAGCCACGAGGGGACTTCCAGTCTGAGCCAGTATTTAAACAGTGTCAATAATCTGACGGGGGTCTGTGTTACTGTTGCCGCGGGCAATGAACTCGGAAAGGCCCATCATTTTTCAGGCTTTATTTCGGGAAAGGATGACAGTCAAAATGTAGAACTCCGGGTGGGCGAAGGGGAACGGGGATTTCAATTGGAAATATGGGGTTCCCTCGCCGATGTGTTTTCTGTGGAGATCGTTTCGCCGGAAGGAGAGCGGATTGCGCGGAGCCAGTCGCGGCTTGGAGAATCTCAGCGGGTACGTCTCTTATTTGAAGAGACAGAAATTTATATTGCCGACAAATCGGTAGGACTTACCAGCGGACAATTTCTCATGGTTCTCCAGTTCCGAAATCCAACGCCGGGAATATGGTCCCTTCGGGTGTATGGCGACCGGATTTTAAACGGACGTTTTGATATCTGGCTTCCGATGGAGAAGTTTATTGAGGAAGAAACGTATTTTCTGAGTCCCGACCCGGAAATCACTTTATCTTCCGTGGCGACGACCAGTTCTCTGATCGTGGCGGCAAATTATAATCATTATAATGACAGTCTTTATATTCATTCCAGCCGGGGCTATACGGCGTCAGGATTTATAAAGCCGGATATTGCGGCGCCGGGGGTTAATGTATTCGGGCCTCTTCCCGGCGGGAGGTACGGCCAGATGACCGGCTCCAGTGTGTCGGCGGCCCATGCGGCAGGGGCTGCGGCTCTTTTGGCGGAATGGGGACTGCTCCGAGTGATTATTGTTAATATGGACGGCAATGACATCCGCCGTTTATTGATTCAGGGGGCTGTCCCAAAAGGCAGTGATGAGATTCCAAACAGAGGATGGGGCTATGGGGCAATGAATTTGAAAAATACCTTTGAAACTTTACGGGTTCTGAGGTAAAATAGAAGAAAGCAAAGGAGGTACAAGGATGGCATTTTTTGATGATTTAAAACAGGGACTTAGTGATGTAACAAAAACAGTTTATGAAAAATCCGAACAGTTTGTAGGTATTCAGAAATTGCGTTTAAAAAAGAATTCTTTGAACAGTGAGCTGAAAGCAACGTATATTGAAATCGGCAAGATGGTTTATGAGGAGAAAAAAGCAGGCGCAGAATTTTCGGGGCCGGTTGTCCAGTTGTGCCAGAAAGTCGATATGGGGCTGGAAGCAATTCAGGAAGTAGAAGCGCAGATTGAAGAAGCGAAGGCCAGAAATGATGTTGAAGATGATTTTGATGCAGACGACATCTTTGAAGATGAAGTGGAAGAAATTATCGAAGAAGCTGAAGAGGCAGCAGCGGAAGCTGAGGAAGCTGTTGCAGAAGCCGAAGAGGCTGCAGAGGAGGCAGAGGAAGCTATCGCAGAAGCCGAAGAGGCAGCCGAAGAAGCAGAGAAAATTATTGCGGAGGCCGAAGAAGCAGCGGCAGAAGCCGAAGAAGAGCTTAAAAAAGAAAACGAATAGAATGCGATAGAAACTGGCACGCAGAGGCGTGCCAGTTTCTTGGTCAGCTAATATTGAGGAGAGAGGATAAGTATGACGATATTTGATGAACGGATAGAAAAACTGCGAAAAGAGATGGAGGCGGAAAAAATTGACTTTTATCTCATACCGACAGCCGATGACCATTCTTCTGAATATATCAGTGATTTTTATAAAGTAAGAAACTATTATGCCGGATTTACCGGTTCAGCCGGAACACTGCTGATTGGCATGGATATGGCCGGACTGTGGACGGATGGACGGTATTTTATTCAGGCGGAAAATCAGCTCGCAGGGAGCCAGGTGGAGCTGTTTCGAATGGGGGATGCCGGAGTTCCGACAGTGTCTGATTATTTAAAAGAGCATATGCCGGAGGGAGGTACATTAGCCTTTGACGGGCAGGTGGTGGATTTTGCCCAGGGCGAGGGCTATGAAGAGATACTCGCCTCAAAACACGGAAGGCTTCTCTGGAATCGTGATTTGGCCGGAAGTCTTTGGGAGGAGCGGCCGGGGCGGTCCGCTGAACCCGTATACATATTGGATGAGAAGTATGCAGGAAAAAGCCGCGGAGAGAAACTTTCGGAGCTTCGCCGGTATATGGAGAAAAAGGGCGGAGACAGGGTTCTTCTTTCTTCACTGGAAGATATTGCCTGGCTGATGAATCTCAGGGGCAGTGATGTCAGCCATACGCCTGTATTTTTAGCATTTGCCCTGATTGAACAGGATACTGTACAGCTTTATGCGGACAACCGGGCCTTTTCCGAAGCAGTGACGGAGACTCTGGCCGGGGATGGGATTATTTTAAAACCTTATATGGAAATTTATGAGGATTTAAAAAAGCTTTCAGAGGGAAAACTAATGTATGATTCGGAGAAAGTGAATTATGCCCTCTGCCAGTGTGTGCCAAAGACAGTTTCAGTGCTTCCGGCGGATATTCATGAAATGATTCCAAAGGCTGTGAAAAACGATGTGGAGCTCGATAATCTGCGCCGGGGCCATATTAAAGACGGTGTTGCCGTTACCAAATTTATGTACTGGCTGAAAACCAATGTGGGAAAGATTCCGATTTCAGAAATCAGTGCATCGGATTATTTGGAAAATCTGCGTTCCCAGATTGACACTTATGTAGATTTGAGCTTTACTACCATTTCCGCCTATAAGGCCAATGCAGCGATGATGCATTACAGTGCAACCCCGGAAACAGATGCTGTGTTGGAGCCTTCAGGGATGCTGCTTGTGGATTCGGGCGGCCAATATTATGAAGGAACTACGGATATTACCCGGACTTTCGTTTTGGGAGAAATTTCCGAGGAGGAGAAAAAACATTTTACCCTGGTCGCAAAATCCATGCTGAATCTGGCCAATGCAAAATTCCTTTATGGCTGTACCGGCTACACACTGGATATTCTCGCCCGGAGTCCTCTCTGGAAGCTTGGCATTGATTATCAGTGCGGTACGGGGCACGGCGTCGGCTATCTTTTAAGTGTCCATGAAGGGCCAAACGGTTTCCGCTGGAAACAGGTTCCGGGGCGCAGGGAGTTTGCTGTCCTTGAGGCCGGCATGATAACTACGGATGAACCGGGAGTCTATATTGAGGGCAGTCATGGTATTCGAACAGAAAATGAACTTATCTGTGTTGAGGATGAAAAGAACAACTATGGACAGTTCATGCGGTTTGAGATGCTCACCTGGGCGCCGATTGATTTGGATGGCATCGATATCCGTTGGCTGAATCCGGAGGACGTGGAGCAGCTGAATACTTATCATCAGATGGTTTACGAAAAAATCAGTCCTTATCTGGATGCAGAAGAAAAAGAGTGGCTGAAAAAATATACCCGGCCGGTGGGCGTTGAACAGTAATTTAAAAAATTCAACCGGATGGACATTCCGGTCTGTTTGTGGTATACTGTGAACACTTGGCGGGGTATTCCACGAGCTTAGTTGACGTGGTATACTGTGAGCACTTAGTGAGAATATATAAAAAAGAAAACAGGAGGGAAAAATCAATGAAATTTTTTATTGACACAGCAAAAGTTGAAGATATTAAGAAAGCAAATGATATGGGTGTTATCTGCGGCGTAACGACAAACCCATCTTTAATTGCAAAGGAAGGCCGTGTCTTTGAAGAAGTTATTGCTGAAATCGCGTCTATCGTTGATGGACCTATCAGCGGCGAAGTTAAAGCAACAACAACAGATGCAGAAGGAATGATTGCAGAAGGCCGTGCGATTGCTGCAATTCATCCAAATATGGTTGTTAAAATTCCTATGACAGCAGAAGGCTTGAAAGCATGTAAAGTATTGTCTTCTGAAGGTATTAAAACAAATGTTACTCTGGTTTTTACAGCTAACCAGGCATTACTGGCTGCAAGAGCAGGCGCAGCTTATGTATCTCCGTTCCTTGGCAGACTGGATGATATTTCCACACCAGGCATTGATTTAATCCGTACAATTTCCGAAATTTTTGCAGTAGCCGGTATCGAAACAGAAATTATCGCAGCCAGTGTGCGTCATCCGATTCATGTGACTGACTGTGCTCTTGCCGGCGCTGATATTGCAACGGTTCCTTACAATGTTATCGAGCAGATGATCAAACATCCGCTGACAGATCAGGGAATCGAAAAGTTCCAGGCAGACTATAAAGCTGTATTTGGTGAATAATTCATTTCATATGTAACGATACTAAAAAGAATAGCGGGAATATCCCGCTATTCCTATGAAGAAAAGGCAGGTTAGATGATGAATACGATAGAACTTCAGAAGATGGCCAATGATATCCGCAAGGGTATTGTTACGGCTGTACACAGTGCAAAATCCGGACATCCGGGCGGCTCCTTATCTGCGGCAGATATTTTCACTTATCTTTATTTTGAAGAGATGAACGTGGATGCAAAGGCTCCGGATAAAGAAGATAGAGACCGTTTTGTATTGTCTAAAGGCCATGTAGCGCCGGCATATTATTCCACATTGGCCCATAAAGGATTTTTCCCGGTAGAAGATTTGACGACACTCCGTAAAGTCGGTTCTTACCTCCAGGGACATCCGGATAAAAAACATATTCCGGGCGTTGATATGTCCAGCGGTTCTCTGGGACAGGGGGTTTCCGCAGCCGTAGGTATGGCTTTATCTGCAAAGCTGAGTAATGATTCTTACCGTGTATATACACTTCTTGGCGATGGTGAAATTCAGGAAGGCCAGGTTTGGGAAGCGGCAATGTTTGCCGGCGCCCGGAAGCTGGATAATCTTGTTGTTATCGTTGATAATAATGGTCTTCAGATTGATGGAAATATTGAAGATGTATGTTCTCCATATCCGATTGATAAAAAATTTGAAGCATTTAATTTCCATGTCATCAATATCGACGGCCATGACTTTGAGCAGATTGCAGCGGCCTTTGCAGAGGCGCGGGCAACAAAGGGAATGCCGACGGCGATTATCGCGAAAACCGTAAAGGGCAAAGGTGTATCCTTCATGGAAAATCAGGCAAGCTGGCATGGCACAGCGCCAAATGATGAACAGTACAAAGTTGCTATGGAAGATTTGGAGAAAGTAGGTGAAGCACTGTGTCAGAAGTAAAGAAGATTGCCACGAGAGAAAGTTATGGTAATGCGCTGACGGAGCTCGGTGCAAAACACGAAAATTTAGTTGTTCTGGATGCGGACCTCGCTGCAGCTACAAAAACAGGCGTATTCAAAAAAGCCTATCCGGAACGCCACATCGACTGTGGTATTGCCGAGGGAAATATGATGGGTATTGCCGCCGGCCTGGCCGCTACAGGGAAAGTTCCTTTTGCAAGTACATTTGCCATGTTCGCAGCCGGACGGGCTTTTGAACAGATTCGCAACTCGATTGGCTATCCAAAGCTGAATGTAAAAATCGGAGCAACCCATGCGGGTATTTCTGTCGGCGAGGATGGAGCGACCCATCAGTGTAATGAAGATATTGCTCTGATGCGGACAATTCCGGGGATGGTTGTCATCAATCCGGCCGATGATGTGGAAGCAAGAGCGGCCGTATATGCGGCTTATGAGCATGAAGGCCCGGTATATATGCGTTTTGGACGTTTGGCTGTTCCGGTGATTAATGATAATCCGGATTATAAATTTGAAATCGGCAAGGGTATTACCTTAAAAGAAGGTAAAGATATGACGATTATTGCAACCGGTCTTTGCGTTTCCGAATCTCTGGAGGCTGCAAAAATGCTGGCTGCGGACGGTATTGATGCCAGAGTGATCAATATCCATACAATTAAACCGCTGGATGAGGAATTGGTTGTAAAAGCCGCAAAGGAAACCGGCCGTATTTTTACAGTGGAAGAACATTCCATTATCGGCGGCCTTGGAAGCGCGGTATGCGATACACTGTCCGCTCAGGCGCCGACAAAAGTGACAAAAATCGGCGTGGAAGATACCTATGGCGAATCGGGTCCTGCCGTGGAATTAATCCATAAATACGGCCTGGATGCCGAGGGCATTTACAAAAAGATTAAAGCATCTTTATAAAATGAATTCAAATAATTAAAGGATGGCCTGCGAGCAAAAAAACATTTGTTCGCAGGCTTTGTTTTTGGCGTGCAGAGCTTGTGTTTTGTATAAAAATCCGCTATAATTTAAGATGGTTTCTTATTTATAATAAATGGAGTGAAAGGCATAATATGAAAAACAGTGATTTTTATGATTTTGGTGAACAGATACAAAAAATTGTTCAGTCGGCCATTGATTCCAATGATTTCAGAGAATTAAATGAAACGGTGCGCCAAACGGTGAATGATGCGGTCGGCGTTGTGCGTTCCGGGGTTTCTCAGGCATCGGAAACGGTGTCAAAGGTGCAGAGTGAATATGAAAAGAAGAGCAGAAGCGGAGCGGCAGGGCCAAAGGTCCATCGGGGGACAGCAAGGAACCAGTCTTCCTATAAACAGCGGGAAACGGAGCAGGCCCAGTATTATGTTTCCCACCCGAAGGGGGAGATAGGCGGCACGCTGATGGTCGTTATCGGCTTCATTTTGAGCACAATGTTCGGAATCGGTCTGGCGGTGCTGGTTATTATCCAGTTTGCGCTGGATGGATTAAGCGCATTGCTTATTCCGATTTTGATTTTATTAGTTCTTTTTATCATTTGTATGATAATTGGTATGCAGGGGCGGCGAATCACATCCCGAATCAAGCGGTTTAGAGAGTATCGGCGGATTCTGGATGACCGGGAATTCTGTGATGTGGAAGAACTGGCCGAAAAGCTTGGAAAGACCCCGGCCTATGTGGTGAAAGACTTAAAAGAAATGATGGAACGCCGGATGTTTTTACAGGGGCATCTGGATAAACAGAATAAATGTTTTATGGTAACCGATCAGGCTTACGACCAGTATTGCCTGGCCCAGAAGAGCCTTGAGGAACGGGAGGCAAAGGCTAAAGCTGAGGCTGCAAAAATGTCGAATCCGAAATATTCTGAGGAAGTGCGGACGATGCTTATGGAGGGCAAACGGTATGTTGAACATATCCGTGCCTGCAATGACGCCATTCCCGGTCCGGAGATTTCGGCAAAGATTTCCCGTCTGGAGCTGATTATTTCCAGGATTTTTGGGCAGGTGGAGAAAGACCCGTCTTTAGCGCCGGAACTTCATCAGTTTATGAATTATTATTTGCCGACGACCCAGAAACTTCTGGATGTTTACCGGGAATTGGCGAATCAGCCGGTGCAGGGGCAGAATATCTCGGATACCAAAAAAGAAATTGAGGAGACATTGGATACACTGAATCAGGCTTTCGAAAATCTTCTGGACAGTTGTTATAAAGATACGGCGTGGGATGTTTCAACAGATATTTCTGTTTTAAATACCATGCTTGCCAATGAAGGTTTGACGGGGGATGAATTATCGCGCAGGGCGCAGGTGAAAATACATAAGAAATCTGAAGAGTAAGGAGAGAAAAGGATGGGCGAAGCATTTAAAGAGTTTCAGACAGCACCGACATTGGTGTTTGATGAGATGCCGGAGATGAATGAGAAAGCCGAACTGGCAGAAACAGCGGCAAAGGAGCCGGAACCGATGGATGATTCCGTATTGAGTGATGAAGAGCGGGCTATGGTCGACAGCTTTAGCCAGCAGATTGATTTGAATAATACCAATGCAATTCTGAAATATGGCGCCGGTGTTCAGAAGAAGATGGCGGATTTTTCGGAAGCTGCATTGGAAAATGTAAAATCGAAAGATTTGGGCGAAGTTGGAGAAATGCTCAGCAATGTGGTTGTTGAATTGAAGAGTTTTGACGCTGAGGAGGAAAGCAAAGGCTTTTTGGGCGGGCTTTTTAAGAAGACTTCGAATAAAATGACTTCAATGAAGGCAAAATATGCCAAGGCGGAAGACAATGTTATGCAGATTTGCAAATCACTGGAAGCTCATCAGGTTGTATTATTGAAAGATATTGCTACTCTGGATAAAATGTATGAACTGAATCTGACTTACTTTAAAGAACTGACAATGTATATTCTGGCCGGAAAGAAGAAATTGGAGCAGGTTCGTCGGGAAGAACTTCCGGTATTGATTCAGAAGGCGGAAGCCAGCGGGCTGGCCGAGGATGCTCAGGCGGCCAAAGATTTGGAAGGCCTGTGCCAGCGCTTTGAGAAAAAACTCCATGATTTGGATCTGACCCGGATGATTTCCATTCAGACAGCGCCGCAGATTCGCCTTGTGCAGAATAGTGATACGGTGATGGTGGAAAAAATTCAGTCCACCGTTGTGAATACGATTCCGCTTTGGAAGAGCCAGATGGTTCTGGCCCTCGGTGTGGAACACTCGAATCAGGCCGCAAAAGCTCAGCAGCAGGTGACCGATATGACAAATGAACTGCTGAAGAAGAATGCAGAGAAATTGAAGATGGCTTCAATCGAGACAGCAAAGGCATCCGAGAGGGGCATTGTTGATATTGAGACTTTGAAGCAGACGAATCAATCTCTGATTTCCACTCTGGATGAAATTATGAAGATTCAGACAGAGGGCAGAGAAAAACGTCGGGCGGCCGAAGGTGAACTTCGCCAGATGGAAGATGATTTGAAGAAGAAGCTGCTGGAAATACGCAAATAATGAAACGTTGTTTATATGTACTAAATGTTTTAACAATGATATGGAGCCTTGCCGCATGCGGCAAGGCCGTTTCGTCCCCTCGGGCTCTTTCGGAAACAGAAGAAATCCATCTGGGATATGTTGATGAAAATTCGGCGATAGAAATTGTGGATACAGAAAAGATTACCGTCAGGCCGGACAAAATCAATGTGGGTTTTGCCCAGAGTTCCAATCTGCTTGAATGGCAGGTTGCTCAGACCGAATCTTTTTACGCAGCATTCATGGAGAGCGACGGGTATCATTTGAATATAACCGATGCCCATGGCGATGCTGAACGCCAGAGAGAACAGCTGGAAAATATTATCAGCGCTCCCATGGATGTATTGTTTATTGTCCCGGTGAATCCGGATGAGATTTCAGATATTGTGGTGCGGGCGGAAAGTGCCGGTATCCGTGTGATTCTTCTGGAAGCAGAAGAGGCGAAGACCCTCGGCGGTGATGAAGCGCGGCGGCAGCTGGAGAGAGAGACTTTGACATATAGAGATACTTTGACATATGAGACAGACAAAAAGAGGTAGTTATGGCAGGAAAAAAAGAGTATATAAAGATTAGAGGCGCCAGAGAGCATAACTTAAAGGGAATTGATATTGATATTCCGAGAAATGAACTGGTTGTTCTTACCGGCTTGAGCGGTTCGGGCAAGTCTTCTCTGGCCTTTGATACAATTTACGCAGAGGGACAGCGGCGGTATATGGAGTCTTTATCATCCTATGCCCGTCAGTTCCTGGGGCAGATGGAGAAACCGGATGTGGAGAGCATTTCAGGTCTTCCTCCGGCAATTTCTATTGATCAGAAATCAACAAACCGGAATCCCCGTTCCACGGTTGGAACAGTCACGGAGATTTATGACTATCTGCGTTTGCTTTATGCCCGAATCGGTATTCCCCATTGTCCGAAATGCGGCAAGGTCATTCAGAAGCAGACGGTAGACCAGATGGTGGACGCTATTCTGGCATTGCCGGAGAGGACACGGATTCAGCTCTTGGCGCCGGTGGTCCGCGGACGCAAGGGCGAACATGCGAAAATCTTTCAGCAGGCAAAGCGGAGCGGTTATGTCCGGGTTATGGTGGACGGTAATCTCTATGATTTGTCGGAAGAGATTAAACTGGATAAAAATAAAAAGCATAATATTGAGATTGTTGTGGATAGGCTGGCAATCAAAGAGGGCATTGAGAAACGTCTGACGGATTCGCTGGAAACAACGATGAAATTATCGGATGGCCTTGTTGTTGTTGATGTCATTGGGGGCGAACCAATGAATTTCAGCCAGAGCTTTTCATGTCCGGACTGCGGCGTCAGCCTGGATGAGATTGAACCGAGAAGTTTTTCCTTCAATAATCCTTTTGGAGCCTGCCCGGTGTGTAAAGGCCTGGGCTTTAAAATGGAATTTTCGGAAGAGCTGCTGATTCCGGATACATCGCTGAGCATTAATGAGGGGGCTATTGCGGCCATGGGCTGGCAGTCGGCCAATTCAAAGGGAAGCTTTACCAATGCAATTCTTGTTGCCCTGGCGGACCATTATCATTTTTCCCTGGACACACCGTTTAAAGATTATCCGAGAAAAGTAAAGGATATTTTGATTCACGGCACCAATGGAGAATCAGTGAAAGTCCACTATAAGGGCATGCGCGGCGAAGGTGTTTATGATGTGGCTTTCGAGGGACTGATTCGCAATATGGAGCGGAAATACCGGGAGACAAGTTCAGAGATTACCCGGCAGGAGTATGAAAATTATATGATGATTACGCCTTGCGGCGAGTGCGGCGGCAAACGTTTGAAACGGGAGTCGCTGGCGGTGACGGTGTCCGATAAGAATATCGCGGAAATTACGGAAATGTCCATCGTCGACCTTTTGAAGTTTATGAATCAATTGACTCTAAGCGAGCATCAGCAGATGATTGGGCAGCAGATATTAAAAGAAATCCGTTCCCGTTTGGGATTCCTTGTCAATGTGGGGCTGGATTATCTGATGCTGGCCCGTTCCACGGGGACATTGTCCGGCGGCGAAGCACAGCGAATCCGTCTGGCGACCCAGATTGGTTCAGGCCTGGTTGGCGTTGCCTATATTTTGGACGAGCCGAGTATCGGCCTGCACCAAAAAGATAATGATAAACTTCTGAAGGCGCTTAAAGACCTTCGGGATTTGGGGAATAGCCTTATAGTGGTGGAACATGATGAAGATACCATGTTAGAATCAGACTATGTGGTGGATATAGGTCCTGGAGCCGGCGAACATGGCGGAGAAGTGGTGGCAAAGGGAACGCCGAAGGAATTTGTCCGCAGCCGCAGGTCCATTACGGCCGCTTACCTTTCCGGCAAAAAACGGATTCCGGTTCCGCCTCAGCGCCGTCAGCCGACAGGCCATCTCACCATCCTCGGCGCCCAGGAAAACAATCTGAAAAATATCGATGTGGATATTCCGCTGGGCGTTTTCACCTGTGTTACGGGTGTGTCCGGTTCAGGCAAGAGCTCGATTGTCAACGAGATTTTGTATAAACGTCTGGCCCGAGATTTGAATCACTCAAAAACATCCCGTCCGGGCAAACATAGAGATATTCTCGGTGTGGACCAGTTGGACAAGGTGATTAATATTGACCAGTCTCCAATCGGTCGGACACCGCGGTCCAATCCGGCCACTTATACGGGTGTTTTCGATATGATTCGTGATTTATTTGCCTCCACCGTAGATGCTAAAGAGCGGGGCTACAAAAAAGGTCGATTCAGTTTTAATGTCAAGGGCGGCCGCTGCGAGGCCTGCGCCGGAGACGGCATCATCAAGATTGAAATGCACTTCCTGGCGGATGTTTATGTGCCTTGCGAAGTCTGCCAGGGCAAACGCTATAACCGGGAAACTCTGGAGGTTAAATATAAAGGCAAAAACATTTACGATGTCCTGAATATGACGGTTGAAGAGGCCTTGGACTTCTTTGAAAATGTGCCGTCCATCCGGCGGAAAATGGAAACCCTCAACGATGTGGGGCTTTCTTATGTCCGGCTCGGACAGCCGTCAACGACTCTGTCCGGCGGCGAAGCTCAGCGTGTCAAGCTGGCGACCGAACTCAGCCGTCGAAGTACCGGAAGGACGATATACATCCTTGATGAGCCGACAACGGGTCTTCATTTTGCGGATGTCCATAAACTTATCGAAATTCTCCACCGCCTGACGGACGGCGGAAATACGGTGGTTGTTATCGAGCATAACCTGGATGTCATTAAGACGGCGGATTATATTATCGATATCGGGCCGGACGGCGGTGACCGGGGCGGCACCGTGATTGCCCAGGGAACCCCGGAAGAAGTGGCCCAGTCACCGATTTCCTACACGGGTAAATATATCCGAAAATATCTGGAGCGGGATAAAAAATAGTGGAATTTGATTTGAAAATGTTGTAATATAGAATTTATCCCATTCGGGCATCCCGCATGTCAGATGCTTCGCATGGGCGCGCTGCGTCAGGCTGCGCGCGATAAGGTATGATTTTTTTAATAAGATTATGATAAAAAACATAGGAGGAGACGGTAGATGAATCGAGAAATGATTATCGTATTGGACTTCGGCGGACAGTATAATCAGTTGATTGCGAGACGTGTCAGAGAGTGTCACGTATACTGTGAAGTTCATCCCCATACCATGACATTGGAACAGATTAAAGCGTTAAATCCAAAAGGAATTATTTTTACCGGAGGACCCAACAGTGTTTATGGAGAGGACTCGCCGACATATCAGAAAGAAATTTTTGAACTGGGAGTACCGATTTTGGGCATTTGCTATGGTTCCCAGTTGATGGCCCATATATTGGGCGGAAAGGTTCAGACTGCGCCGGTCAGCGAGTACGGTAAAACAGAAGTGACCGTAAATACTTCTTCCGTACTTTTTGAAGGTGTTTCAGAAAAAACTATCTGCTGGATGAGTCATACGGATTATATCGCAGAGGCACCGGCCGGTTTCAATGTTGTTGCGAATACACCGGTGTGTCCTGTGGCTGCCATGGAGTGCCCGGAACGGAAACTTTATGCGACCCAGTTCCATCCGGAGGTTATGCACACCCAGGAAGGTATGACAATGCTCTCCAACTTTGTCTATAAAGTTTGCGGATGCAGCGGTGACTGGAAAATGGATTCCTTTGTTGAAACTACGATTGAACAGCTCCGTGAAAAAATCGGCAGCGGCAAGGTGCTTTGCGCTTTATCCGGCGGCGTTGATTCTTCCGTAGCTGCTGTTATGCTTGCCAAAGCAGTCGGCAAACAGCTTACCTGTGTATTTGTAGACCATGGTCTGCTCCGCAAAAACGAAGGGGATGAAGTCGAAGCTGTTTTTGGCCCGGATGGCCCATATGATTTGAACTTTGTCCGTGTTAATGCCCAGGAACGTTTTTACAGCAAACTGGCCGGAGTGACTGAGCCGGAAGCAAAACGCAAAATTATCGGCGAAGAATTTATCCGTGTGTTTGAAGAAGAGGCTAAAAAAATCGGGACTGTCGATTTCCTTGTGCAGGGAACGATTTACCCGGATGTTATCGAATCCGGCCTCGGAAAATCTGCAGTAATCAAATCCCATCACAATGTGGGCGGTCTGCCGGATTATGTTGATTTCAAAGAAATTGTCGAGCCGCTGCGCCTTCTCTTTAAAGATGAAGTCCGCAATGCGGGACGTGAACTTGGTATTCCGGAATACCTTGTGAGCCGCCAGCCATTCCCTGGCCCTGGCCTGGGAATCCGTATCATCGGCGAGGTTACCGAAGAAAAAGTACGCATTGTTCAGGATGCTGATTATATCTATCGGGAGGAAATCGCCAAAGCCGGTGTGGATAAAAACCTTGGACAGTATTTCGCAGCCCTCACAAACATGCGCTCCGTTGGCGTTATGGGTGATGGCCGTACCTATGATTATGCGATTGCCCTTCGAGCCGTCACCACAAGCGACTTCATGACTGCTGAATCTGCACATATTCCGTGGGAAGTCCTCGAAAAAGTGACAAACCGGATTGTCAATGAAGTCAAAGGCGTTAACCGCGTGCTCTATGATTGCACAGGGAAACCGCCGGCGACGATTGAGTTTGAATAATAGGTATCCCCTGGGAACCCGCATAAACACTGGGCTCTCAGGGGATTTTTTATATCCGTGATGTTACGGTGATGTTAAAAAATAAAATTATGCATATATTCCATATATTTTATGGTATCTCGGTATGGCTGTCTGGGAAATATATGTGTCCAGATTCAGGATATTTCCGTCTGCCATTTCGCATGCCGAAATGGATTCCGTGAACATCGACAGAATGAAATCCTTTAGCTTTTCTTCCGGATGGAAATCTGTGATGATGTTAATGATTGAATTTCCGAATGCTATGAAGTCCAGATAGGCCATCATCTTATATCCGAATAAAACCTCATTATCAATATCGATACCGTACTTCTGGAAGATGTTCCGGTTATTCTTCTGAATATGAACATTGCTCTTCTTCTCTGCAGTAAACAGAATAGACTGGCTCTGCTTTCCGAGAGGAGACTCAGGAACCATAGGTACATCTGATTCGGAAACATCATATTTTGGAACATCTTTTTCTTCTGCTTCTTTCTTAATAAGATCTTCGATCTTTCCGGCAAGCACTTTGTCTGTACCTGGATATAGGTGTGAGTAGGTATCCCATGTTGTCTTAATGGAATCGTGTCCAAGCCTTCTGGAGATCTCTTCGATTCCAACACCCATATTTATCAGCATGGCTGCATGGCTGTGTCTCAGGTCATGGATTCGTATATCTTCGGCGCCGGCTCTTTTCTTCATTCGCTTAAATTCATCGGACAGACCGCTTTTCCCAAAATAGAAGATTCGCTCATCGTGATCAACTTCTATGCTGTCGATGTATTCGAGAATCTCTGCGTGCAGGATATCCGGTATGGTTACGATCCGGACGCTTCGTTCTGTCTTTGGAGTGAGAAAGTACTCTACCCGGTCCACTACGGCGTAATTCTTATTTATGTCAATCAGGGCTTCATCTCTCGGTATGTCATCAGGAGTAAGGGCAAGCAACTCCCCTTCCCTGAGACCTCCGTAAAACAGGATTTTAAAAGCAATCGTGTATGCTATTTTCTGTTCGTGCTCCATGGCCTGTTTGAACTGATCGTGCGTCCATATCTTCATTTCACTTGCCTTGTTTTTACCGATGGATCCGGCGACAAAGCAAGGGTTGATCTGCAGTCTGTAGAATTTTACAGCATAATTCATGATTGCTGACATTTGTGCATTTATGGTATAGAGATATGTTTCTGCATATGGATTTCCTTTCTTATCCCTGTATTCAATCAGCACATTCTGCCACTTTCTTATAACCTCGGCGTCTATATTGCAGATCTGCAATTTCCCGAAGTATGGAACCAGCTTTGTTCTTATAAGGTACTCTTTGTTTTTTATGGTTGTTGGTTTTATCCTGGTCTTCATATCATCCAGATAGTTGTCAACGAGGGAAGAGAACAGGATAGTAGGGCTCTTTGAAAACTTATCCAAGAACAGTCTTTCGTATTCACTGGCTTCTTTCTTCGTATCAAAACCACGTTTACATTTATGCTGCTTGGTGCCCGTCCAGTCCTCATAATAGAAGTTCGCATACCACTTCGTTTTCCCGGTCTTCAACTGATATTTGTATGCTGGCATTGCAAAGTCTCCTGTCTCGTGTTATTTGTCTTTGACCTCCTCCAACATTCCCATGAATATTCTTTTGCCGCTTTTGGACATTTTTCTGAAATATTGGATAATGTCTTTTTCTTCCTCAGATTCTATCGAGACTTCGTATTCGTTTATCCCGATAAGATAATCTATCGTTGTATGAAGAGTGCCGGCAATCCTGGCCAATGTGTCTGTATTTGGCTGAACTCCTCCGAATACAATTTCTGACACTTCGTCTTGGTCAAGTTCTGCGGCTGCGGCGAATGATTCTATTGTCATTTGTTCTTTTTTTAATAGAGAAGAGATTCTATCCTTTAGACAACGGTTCAGCGAATATGGATTTGATGCAATCCATTTTGATTTAGAGATTCCCAAAATATAGTCTGAAGGAACGTGCAGGGAATCCGCTATTTTGTTAAGAACCTCTGCCGACGGGCGTGTGTATCCTCTTTCTATGTTAGATATAACCTGGCCGGTGCATCCTGCATATTTCCCCAGCTGCAACTGGGTAATGCCTGCCTCCGAACGCAGTTCCTTGATTCTTTCTCCAATATCACTCATTATTACACCTTAATTACTCTTTGAACTAGGATTTGCTTTTGGTTTTAATTCTCCTGTTTTGTAATCGTATATATCCACTTCGTTCTCAGATACTTCTCTTACATAATAATGCTTTCCAGAATCGTAGTCCGCAATATAGCAAATGGTCCATTCTGGATCAGAAGCGAACGAGATATACATATAATCGATAATTAACGTGATACCCGTATCTGTTTTACACTTTGCGTCGAGAAAATAAACGCCAGATTCTTTTTTATAATTCCCGATCTCCACATCAGATATATCTTTAACTCCGATACTTACCATTGCTGTCTTAAATTCTCCGTTAGATACCTCGGTAAAACCCTGAGCGTCTGGGAATCCTGCAAGATCTTCATCTGTGCTTACCTCAAACTGAAACGCTGGTTTCTGTGATTCGGTATTCTGTTCCTTTACAACTTGCTTCTTTTTTCCAGAATCAATCTCTTTTGCTGTGAAAAGATCTTTGAATCCTGAAGCAAGAACGAGAATTGCAATAATTCCCATTATGATTGCCAGCACTATAATCCATGCAGGCTTTTTCTTTTTCAATACATACCCACAATTCGGGCAAGTTGTAGCTTCGTCCGATATTACTTTTCCGCATTCTGGACAGTTTATCATGCTCATACTTAATCTCTCCTTCCCCTTCGGTACCACTCGAAGGGTATTATTTTGCCTCTCTCAATCCCGCTGGTTCACCAACATCTCGTTTAAGGCATTTTATATAGCCCTTCAGCTCTCCTTTGAATTCTAATTGAGCATCATCTGGTAGCTGGTGAATTAGAACCAGCCATTCAGAATCTTCTTTTGATATTGCAGGAAATATGCTTTCTTTTCCTGTTAATAGAAATTCACATGAAACGCCGAGAAATTCACAAATTGGGACAATCATCTTTGCCGGTGGATCAGTCCCCCTGTTTTTCCAGTTTGTCATTGTACTAGTGCTTATATCTAAAGCCCTACATAAATCCGCGGCTTTAAGCGATTTCTCATCAAGTAGAGATAATACTCTTTGAATAATCATAGTGCTCCTTTCAAAATCCCAAAATGTGAATAAAAGTATTGACAAACTCACGAATGGGGATTATTATAAAACTGTAATCACCAAATGTTTAAAACACTTTTTAAAAACAGAGCTTAAAAATAGCTCAAAAGAAGTAATGCAAAATGAATAGTTACTGTTCTAATTCCGTAAGAACGGCTTTGTTATTTTCTTCAATCATTACTGATACAGCCCGTATAAGGGCTTCGGCAGATGCTTGCGAAAGAGAAGCAGATCCTATTGGAATCCGGCTTTCTCGTAACTGCATAAGGATGTCCTGATGAGCCGACGAAAACTCTGACATTCCAATGCGTTGTAATTGCTCCGACCACGAAGTCTGATTATTCATAGCAGATACTCCTTTCTATTTTGATTAACGTATACCGTTATTCTAAGGCAGTTTTAAACAAATGTAAACAACAAATGGTAACAAACGGAAAGAGGTGGAAAAATGAAACGAATTCTTCCGACATGGTGCAAAGAAGTAAAAAAATCCATGATTGATGATGATATTAACGTGACTGAACTTGCAGAGCGTGTTGGATTTAGCAGAAATTATGTTTCTGGTGTTGTCAATGGCCGAGTCTATGCACCTGAGATCGCGAAGGTAATCGGTGAGGATAGACACGTTACTGTTCCTTACACCGATACAGTTATTTGATTATAGTTTAGCTTATTACGGAGGTCACTTAAATGGCAAAGTATGCAACAAAAGCAAAGGAAAATATCTTCACACAGGCACGTTACAACGCCGCAAAGTTCAATGACTGTCTGAATAGCAGAGAGGGAGTGTCGGAGGAGCTTGGAATTGACAGAAGCAGGCTTGCGAGAATAGAGCTTGGCAGCAAAAATCCATTTCCTGATGAGGTTCTCATGATGTCAGATATATATAATGCTCCGGAACTGAAGGCTCATTTTTGCAAATATATGTGTCCGCTTGGAAAGGATTTCCCGGAAGTTGAATCGGAAGATCTTGACAGAATCAGTGTAAAAGCTCTTTCTTCGTTCAGAAAAATATCGAAGGCAAAAGATCTGCTTTTGGACATCACGGAAGACGGCATGATCACTGAAGAGGAAAAGGGAGATTTAGAAATCATTATCAAGACACTGGATGAGGTCACTCAGATTACTAACGAGCTGAAGATATGGGTAGAAAAAAATATTAGATAGGAGGATGAGATATGGCTGCTGGTATTGTCAAGGAACTGGATAGTTCCAACCGTTCTTACTATAAAGTTGATGACATTGTGAAGCTCCTGGATGTCAGCCAGTCCAAAGCGTATAACATGATCCGGGAAATGCGTCAGGAGTGCATTGATAGCGGTAAACTTACAAAGGCTTATCCAAACGGGAGAATCCCGAAGAAATACTTTAATGAAAACTGCATGATTGAGTAAAGGAGGGAAGAAGAGAATGTATGGTTATATTTGTCCGGAATGTGGATGTTATCTGGATCCGGGAGAAAAATGTGACTGCAAAGATGAAGAGAGGATGAGAGAGGAGCGGATTGCTCGCTCGGTTGAAAATCTGTCTCACCTTATCTGTGCCGAGAACAACGGACAGATGCGAATAATCGTGTAAAGGAGAAAGAAAATGAAACCATTTGTACTGTATGACCTGATAAATAATACAGAGCAGGTTATCCTCCGGCCGGAACGGGTTGCATTATATAATCCACCGGTTCGGAAGAAATATTCACGAAAAAGAGCAATGAAAAGATTTCTTAGAGTAGTGAAAGAAAAACTGAAATGGGCGGCGATCATGCTCGCACAACTGGCGATATCGTTTGCATCCGGAATCCTTTTTTACATAGCAATAGCAGAGAAACTTCGTGAAGTGAGAGGATATGATGCTATAGGCGGAGAAGTATTCGCGGCCGGACTTGTGGCATACGGAATGTTTTTGTTTTTGCAATGGTTAGGAGATTTGGTATGGACAAGAAGACAATAGAGGAGATGATCGGAAGAGAAATCAATGAAGAAGACTATCAGCTTGCTGTAAGTACAGCAACGAAAAAGCTCCAATCCATAATACAGCGTTATGGCGATGCCGACGGTGTTAGACGGACACCATGGTATCTGGCTGAATTAGTGATTGAAGCTTTAACTCAGAAACTTTTTTCGGATTTCACAATCGCTTTAGCGAGTGAATCCAAGGGTGAAAAACCTATACACCCCACATCCGTATTTTAGCATGGATGTGGGAAAAAAGTCAATGAATACGGAGGAAAATCAATGAGCAATGAATTTTTATCATCATTACCAGAAGTAATGAAACATTATTCTCAGTGCAACTTATTGTTGCCGACATCCACGGATGTTCAGTTAAATCCTTTCTACAAATTTCATGTCGAAGAAGTCCCGGTAGATCTCGGAGAAAACAGCGGAGACATTTTTAAAGTCGGTTCTGTGGACAGTGGAAAGAAGGACCGGAATGGAAACACTATCTGGGTAAGTGCATTTTCGCTTACAAAACCAATGCTTAATAAACTCGCTATGGCGGCTGGAATTCAGTTTAATCCAAAGGAAACATACGGACAAAGAATTGATAAGTACACATACCGGGCGCAGGCACAGGGAGCCATGAAAAAGGCCGACGGCACAGCCAGAACAGAAACGGACCAGAAAGTGATCTGTCTGGAAGATGAAGAGGCTAAGTTCCGAATTGAATTCGGTGATAAAGCAGTAAAAGGCATTACCGATGAAAAGCAGGCGAAAGCTGCAGCTGAACTGTTCAAAGGCGAGTTTAAGAAATTGAAGAATAAATTCGGCAAAGAAGTCAATGGGTATGTGATTGACGAGTGCGACAGAGAAAAATACATCGAGAGATCTGTTCTTGTAAATATGACGCAGCTTAGAAAGACCTGGGCGGAAAAGGCTATGACCGGAGCAAAACTCCGTGTTATTCGTGCTTTGCTCGGACTGAAAGGAACATATACTCACGAAGAACTCAAGAAAAATTTCGCTATTCCGACGGTTGTATTTTCACCTGATTATTCCGATCCGAATGTCCGTCAGGCAATGCTTACACAGGGAATGCAGTCCGTGAATAATATGTTCGGCACACCGGAAATTCCTGTAAGACGTGTGGATTTTGAAACAGAAAATACATTTGATGTTTCTGAATATGCCGACAATCCGGCATTTCAGAGCGATATTCCGGAAGATGATTTTTCTGGAGAATATCAGGAACCGGTACACGATGGAGTTGCCCCTGATGAGCCGGCGGGCAGTGAGCCTGCACAAGAGGAAAACGGACCTTTTTGTAATGATTGCGGAGCAGAGATCAACGAAAGAGTTTATGAATACTCTTTGAATAAGTTTGGCCGCCCGCTTTGCATTAAATGCCAGAGAGGGGGTAACAAGTAATGAAACTCATAAAAATTACAACAGATAATGAGATTTCAGTACATGAATTCCCTGAAGGTAATTATTCTGAGCAGAATGAGGCACTCGCAGATCTTATCGGTCCGAAATGTAGACTGTGTGAGCATGTAATGCCAAACAGGTTATACAAAGAACTTGGAGGATCAAACAAGGTTGGAAAAGCAAAGGGAAGCTGCGTGAGCATGCTGGTTGATGAAGAATTTCTTTACCATGATCTTGATATGAATGGTGTGGGAAGTTTTCTGTATGAAACAGACAAACATGGATCTCCGATTATGGGAAATATCCTGATTGTCGGAGAAGTGTGGACAGGTGATGGAATTGACTTCTGCGGAATGTCAGAACAGCAGTTCAATCTTCTTTATCCGAAGTTAGAGGAATTAACAAAGAAAGCGAGGGAAATGTAATGAAAGTATTGCATACAGCTGACTGGCACATTGGCCAGTTCAAAGGTCCTGTTGAGGACGGAGTGAATCTCCGTTCTCTGGATACCGTAAAATGCTTGGAATATATGGTTGAAAAGGCGAGAGAAGAAAAGCCGGATCTGGTTTGTATCAGCGGTGATGTGTTCCATCAGGAGCAGATCGGGCCGGTAAGGTATTCTGACGAAATGGTGACTGCAACAAGGATTATTGATGAGCTGTCGAAAGTCAGCAAATTTGTGGTTGTCATGAGAGGAACACCGAACCATGACGGCGCCGGACAGTTCCGTGTACTTACAAAGATGCTGGAACACAATAAAAAGGTTGCTGTTGTTACAACGCCGCAGGTTATCAGTACTCCGATCGCTGACATTGTATGTATTCCTGGGTTTGATAAGCAGGAGTTCAGAGCTAAATTTCCAGGGCTCTCTGCAGAGGAAGAAAATCTTACATGGACCAATCATATCAGCGAAATGGTTATGGGATTGAGAGCGCAATGCTCACAGACCAATATTGTGGCAGACATGGTTCCTGCAATCCTGATGGCACATTATACAGTTCCTGGTTGCAATATGGAATCCGGACAGACATCGTTCTTTTCAAATTTTGAGCCGGTAATTCCGAGAGAGGCTCTGCAGACAGCACAATTCGATGCGGTTCTTCTTGGCCACATCCACCGCCCGCAGATGCTCGAAGGTCTGGAAAATGTATTTTATTCCGGTGCCATAAACGCTATGAATTTCAACGATGAAGGACAGAAACGTGGATTCTGGATTCATGAATTTGAAAAGAAAATCCTGAAAAAAGGACATTTATATGAAACTCCATACCGGAAGTTCCAGACGATTAAATGGGACAAAGAAGATGTGGCTGAATATCTCAGATCTGGAAAGATGTATCTTCTCGAGAAAGATTACGCATCTTCCTGCATGGACGCCATAGTGAGACTGCAGTACAGCTGCGACACGGAACAGAAAAAGGCATTAAACATTCCGGTGTTGCAAAAAGATCTGTATGAAATCGGAGCGTTTTATGTGGCGGATATTGAAGCTGAGAGCATGATGAACATCACGAATCGGCAGCTCCTTTCCGAAGAAAGCGATCCTCTTTTAAACCTCAAGAAATGGTTGGATGAGAAGTGCTTTACCGATTCAGAAAAAATTGTGGAACTTGCAGAGCCGATTATCGCTGATGCGATGAAGAGCAGTAACACTGTTGAGATCCACGGTGTATTCAAACCGGTAAGCATTAAGGTCAAAAACTACCGAACCTACAAGGAAGAATTCTTTGATTTCGATGATATTTCTTTCTGCACGATTAACGGTGTGAATGGGGCAGGAAAGAGCAGCCTGTTTATGGATGCGATTTCGGATTGCTTATTTGAAGAAACCAGAGAAGGAGACAACAAGTCGTGGATCAGAGGTACCGAAGATGCCAGAAGCGGTTCCATTGAGTTTGTATTTGACATTGGTGAAAGCAGGTTCCGGGTAGTGAGAACCAGAACAAAATCCGGAAAGCCGACATTGAACCTTTCACAGCTGAATGATGACGGTACCGACTGGCTGAACCTTTCAAAAGAAAGAATCAATGATACGCAGAGTGAGATTTTAAGGGTTCTTGGAATGGATTCCATGACATTCCGCAGCTGTGCTCTTATTATGCAGGATCAGTACGGACTGTTTTTGCAGGCGAGAAAAGATGAAAGAATCTCTATCCTCGGAAATCTGTTGGGACTTGGAATTTACGGAATTATGGAGCAGGACGCGAGAAAACGCCTCGGTGATGCGAAACGTACTCTGATGCAGAAGAAAGATGCTGTAAAAATCAAAGATGATATTATCGCCAGCAAAGGAAATCCGCAGGAGGAACTGGACGAGCTGGAAAAAGAGATTGAATCCTCGGAAAAGTTAATCGGAGAAATCTCCACAGATCTGAAAGAAGCTCAGGCACTTTTGGTTAAGTATGAAGCTGCGAAGAAAAATTGCGAAGATCTTCGCAGTAGAAAAGAACAGGTAAAAAACGAGAAAGAGTCTATTGAGGAATCCATAAATAAGCTGAACTCCATTATAGAATCCTGCGAAACAATCCTGGAAAAAGCGGATGTCATCCGGGAGAAGTCAAAAGAGTATTCGGCTGCAGAGGATGAAATGAAGATCTTATCAGAGGAGCTTATCCGTTATGAGAGCGAGAAGAAAGCCTTAGTAGACTGTGAAGCTAATCTCCAGAGATACCAGAACATTATTAAGAATGCAGAGTTTGAAAATGCAAGAATTGATCAGGAACTTTCTGAGCTGGATACGGATTCTGATGATGGAATCGCTGAAAAGATTGCTGAATTGGAAGAAAAAAGAGAAGAGCTTTATGCGGTAATGGATAAAAAGAATGCCCATGACGCTGTAGTACAGGAAGTATCTGCAAAGCGGGATGAATTCCAGAAAGCGAATGCTGCTTATGAAACACAGCTCCGGCTGGCGGAATCAGATCTTTCAACGCAGAAACAGCAGAAAGCCTACATGGAAGATTCCGGATGTGCGGACATCGAAAATGCTAACTGCAGATTTCTTAAAAAGGCGAAAGAGGATGCCTCGAAAATCGAAAATACGGAAAAGTGCATTTCGACGATCAAGGAGGCAATGAAAGAAGCAGCAACTGCTTTTTCGGAATTTGAACAGAAAAAGCAGGAGGAGCTGCAGGACATCGGATATTCAAAAGAAAAGGAGACGTCCATCAGAGAACGGATTGCAGAACTGGAAGTATATCAGGCAAAGAAGCAGAGGATTGAAGAAAGCAGGCTCAAACGTGCCCGTCTTGAGGCTGAAAAAGAGTCAAACGATAAAACTATCGCCTCATGTTCTGAAAACGCCTCTGAGGTCAAATTACATGCTCAGGAGATAACGGAAAGAGTTAATAACCTTTCGGAAAAAGTTAATTTATACGAACAGGTCAAAGAAAAGGCTGACGGACTGAAAGTATATGCGGAACAGGAGAAGTCGCTTCCGGTATATGAGGAAAGAGTGAAAAATGCCAGGGAAAATGTAGCAATGCAGGAAAAACAGCTTGAAAAGAAAGATGAAGAGCTGATCGTTATGGTAGCCGATATGATTTCGGCATCTGAACTTATGGAAAGTTTTGATTCCGGTATGGAATCCAAAGTTTCTGATCTTGAGGAAAGAATGGAAACTGAAAAGAAAAAGCTTCAGGATTTGCAGGTGCAGAAAGGAGCGCTTATCCAGAAGGCGGAAGACGTTAAGTCTATGAAAGAGGAGATTTCCGAACTGAAAAAAGATATTGAAGCATGTGCCCTTATCACAACGAGATATGACGTTTTAAAGCAGGCGTTCTCACAGGATGGCGTTCCTCATCAGATTATCCGAAATATCATCCCTCATATCACGGACACGGCAAACAATATCCTTGGCCAGATGACCGGAGGAACAATGGGTGTCGATTTCGTGATGGAGCGAACGGTAAAAGGAAAAGACGGTGACAAGGCTACACTGGATGTACTGATTGAGGAGTACGGTAAGACAACCCTTCCATACGCATCCAAGAGCGGCGGCGAGAAAGTAAAAGCGTCATTGGCTGTTATCCTTGCATTGTCTGAAATTAAGGCTACAGCCGCCGGTATCCAGCTTGGAATGCTGTTCATTGATGAGCCTCCATTCCTTGATGATGACGGAACACAGGCCTATGTGGATTCCCTTGAGGCAATTCGCCAGCGGTATCCGGATGTAAAAGTAATGGCGATTACACACGATGATGCCATGAAAGCACGATTTAATCAGAGTGTAACCGTTATCAAAACGGAAGAGGGCTCTAAAGTAATTTATTAGGAGGCACCTATATGGGAAAACGATACTATTGGTTAAAGCTGCCGGATGATTTCTTCCGGCAGAAGCCAATAAAAAAACTCCGCAAGATCGCCGGGGGAGATACTTATACAATCATTTATCTGAAAATGTTGCTTATCGCCATGAAACAGGACGGCCGGCTTTACTTTGAGGGAGTGGAAGATGACTTCTACGAAGAACTCGCACTGGAACTGGATGAAGAAGCTGAAAACGTAAATGTGACCGTGAGATTCCTGCTTGCACAAGGGTTAATAGAGTTGGTTGATGAAACGGAGTACCGCCTAACGGAATGCGATAAAATGGTGGGTTCCGAGGCGGCGAGTACACAGCGTTCAAGACAGTGCAGAGAGAGAAAAGCGTTGCAATGCAACACCAATGCAACACCTTGCAACACATTGGAACAAAACGGGAGCGTAGAGAAAGAGATAGAGAAAGAGATAGAGATATATAAAGAGAAAGATATAAATACATTATGCCCGGAGGTAGAAACCTCCGAGCAGAAGGTGTTCATATCCTTACCCCTTGTTACCGGATCAGGTTCTTTCGATGTCACTTTTGACTATTTGAATTCTCTCCGGCAGTTATATCCGGCGATTGATGTGGAACAGGAATTTAGAAAAATGTGTGGATGGCTTGACAGCAATCCGAGAAACAGAAAGACAGCAAGAGGAATCAAGAGGTTTATCACTGGTTGGCTGAGCAGGGCACAGGATAAGGCGCCTGCATACAGACATCAACCAACTGGAAACAGGGGAATGGGAACAGAACAGTATATGGAATCGACTGCGGGGTGGAATGATTGACAGCAGAACAATTCGATATCATCAGAGCGATTATCAAAAGTGCATATCCGTCTTTTAACATCATGCCGGACAAATACAGCATAAAGCTGTGGTACACGATGCTCGGAGATCTTGATTACAGGTTGTGCGAGACAGCACTTCAGGAATTGATAGCAACACACACTTACCCTCCGCAGATTTCCGAGATAAGAGCGAAATGTGCTGAATACACAGCACCACAGTTAAAAGACGCCGGGGAGGCCTGGGAAGATGTCCAGAAGGCAATTCAGAAATACGGGTATTACAGATCTGATGAGGCTATGGAAAGTCTTTCCGGACAAACGAAGCAGGCGGTTGAGAGAATAGGGTTCCGGGAATTGTGCTACGGAGATAACCCAGTAGCAAACAGAGCTCACTTCTTCAAGATATATGATGCGATTGTGGAACGTGCGGTAAATGAATCCATGGTACCTGCGGCGGTGCTGGAAAAGAAGCGGGAATACATAGGCATGATTGAAGAGAAAGTTCCGGAAAAGCCGAAGATCGAGCAGAAAAACGAAGAACCATTCCGTCCATCCTCACCGGAGTTCATTGACAGGCTGATGAGAGAGAAGGGATTGAGATGACGATAACTGGCGAAATTACTATATGTTTTTTGATTTTGAAAAGAAGGAGGAAATGCAATGGGAGCAGATATAAAACATTTCACTTTGGAGCAGAAAGATGATAATACCTACGGGTGGCCGTGGAATGAGGTTGTCAGAAAGTATCTTGAAGCTGGATATGAAAGCGAGAATAAACAGTGCGAACTGACAATTCGAGATAAGAAATACCAGATATTGAGAAGAGATTATATCACGGTATTCTATGACGAAAAAGGAGATACGTTGTTTGACGTAACCAATGACCGTCTGGAAAAGGAATATAAATCGGCAATCTCCGATGTAGAAGAGGATCCGGAGAATGATGGACCTGTAAGCCCTATGGGAAAAGCGATTGATGCGATTGAACGGGGAGCGTTTGAAGCGGCTACATCCGGAGATAAAAAGAAAACAAAAGATGAGGACTTAGTTCCAATGGGAACGGCGTCGCTTGCAGATATAGTAAAAGGTTTACCGGCGCCGACGGATGAGGAAATAAAGCAGGCAGAAGAGGAAAATGCGAAACCATTAAAACAGAGAGCAAAAGAAAAACTGGAAAAGGAACTGAACAATGCCAAAGATAAAAACTTTGCCGATCCAGTTATTAAGTATCTTCTGAAACGCTGCGAGGAAGATGATGGATTGTCATCTGATGTTCTTCAGCCACATAAAACATGGGCGAAATGTTTTGCTTATATCTATGAGCAGGCAAGAAAACAGAAAGATGGAGATTGTGCGGTGGTCCGTAATGATGTGGTATATGAATGGGCAGAAGACTATTTCCACCTGGATGATAAGGATATTGAGGAAAAGAAGAAAAAAGAGGAGGAGAAGCGGAAAAAACAGCAGAAGCAGGATGCTGAGAAGCGTAAGCAACAGATCTCCAAACAGAAGCCGACCAAAGAAAAGAAACAGGAAAAGGCACCTGATGTGAAACCGGAGAAAGAAGTCAAAAAGCAGGCTCCGAAGAAGACTGAAACAGAAGGGCAGATGTCATTATTCGATCTGCTGTAGGAGGTGATGTATGTGCTGACAGCATATAAAGGGTTTAGAAAAGATCTTTCGTGTATATCTGGAGGAAATCGTTTTCAGTACAAACTTGGAATATGGAATGAAGAAAAAGAAGCAAACTGCAGAAAAAACGGATTTCATTGTGCTGAGAATCCTTTGGATTGCCTTTCTTATTATCCGGATTGGGATAATTCGGTGTACTACATTGTATTGGCTGATGGTGATATCAATGAGGATGGAAGTGATACAAAGATAGCCTGTACAAGAATGAAACTTGTTAAACAGCTGAGCTTAGAAGAATTTGTGGCGCATAGTTTAAAATACATCAGCGGCCATCCGCTTAGAGAGAATAGCAATTTAGTACATATGGATGAGGGGGTTTCGAGAAATAAATTCGTAATAGTTCGAGGAAAGAATCCGATTGCACAAGGTAAAAAAGGTGATGTACTTGGATTTGTTAAGGAAAATATCAAAGATAAAAGAGTTGCAGAGCTTGGACTTTATATCGTGGACGGAAAAGAGATTAAGGAAGATACATGGTATGACATCTGTGGTAAGAAGTACAGAAAAGAAGGTGGAAACTAATGAAAAAGGAGATTTTGAAAAAGCTAAGGACATTAAAAGCCACAGACACGATGATGAAAATGGCAGGAATGGATGTGCCTAAAATGCACCACTATGGATATGCAGGAAGAGTATGTGATTCATATAAGTACGGAATATATTTACGGTGTCAAATTCTAAGTGGAATTTTGAAAGTTGCGTTTTTTCTTGCTGATGAAATGCGATCAGGTATTAATAGACCGGTTTACGAGCTGTTCATAAATAAAGAAGATGGAGAGTTTATAACATGGGATGTTAAAAATCAGAAATGGAGAAATGCAAAGGTTGATATGCTTGAGTGGCCAGAGTACACTTGGCATTCCGGGAAGTTTATAAATCCAGAAGGTAATCGCAGTATAAAGCGTTATCTCGGAGTTGGCAATGGTGGATATAAGGGTATATATGAGTATCAACTTAGCGTAAGAGCTAACGAATTAAAACAACGGCACAGAAGAGAAACTGGACCATGGGATATGACACTTGAACAGATCCCAAAAATTCCAAAGGATTTCAATGAATGGGCAGATAAAAAGGGAATGAAGCAGCATTACATTTTTTATGAATATTCGAGAAAAGGAGCTTCGGAAGGGTATTGTACATACTGTGATAAGATTGTCCCGATTGAAAAGCCAAAACATAACTCTTTCGGGAAATGTAAATGCTGTGGAAGAGAAGTACAATTTAAAAGCCGTGGGAAAGCTGGAAGTTTTTATACGAATGATGAGACAATCTATTTGCTGCAAAAATGCGAAGATGGATTTGTGGTAAGACAGTTTAGAGCACGCAGGCATTACTTGAAGGGAAAATACGAGAAAGCTGATAAGAGTGTCTTTGAAGACAGAAGAGTTATCTACAATGAAAACTTATATGGACAAGCGTTTTACTACGGGATTTATAAAAATGTAGATCAACGTTGGATTGCAACAGGTGTTTCCAATTACACATATTATTACAGAGAATTAGGAACTGTTTACACTAAAAATTTACATACGTTATCAGATAAATTAGCAAGAACAGGTTTGCTTCAGATGGTAGCCGGATTGGAAAAAAATGATCCAGAAGTATTCATTGAGCAGGTTAAACGAAAACCTTATTTAGAACAACTTGCAAAGGCTGGGCTTACGCAACTTGCATCTGACGTGGTTTACCATGATAACAGGATAGATATTAAAACTATCAATGAACTTGGGAAAGCGCTAGGGATTGACAAGTACCGTCTTGGAAGACTTAGAGATAAAAATGGCGGATTTCTTTTCTTGAAGTGGTTAACATACGAAAAACTTAATCTGAAAAACATTAGCGATGATGACATTGAGTATTTTTCAGATCATGGAATTGAACCGAAAAATATAGAGTTCATTTCAACAAAAATGAGTGAAAAGAAAATTTGCAATTATCTCAAAAAGCAGTGCGAGATCTCAAAGAGAAAACCTAAAGAATTGTTGTCAACGTGGGAAGATTATTTGTTTATGGCAAACAGACTAAAAATGAATACTAACTTGGAATTGTTTTTCAAACCTAAAAATCTGGTAGAAAGTCATGACGAGGCAGTGAAGCTATCTGGTGGAGGAGAGATTTCCAGAAGGGCAGGAGAGATTGCTGAAAAATTCCCTGATGTTGATGATATTTGCCGATCAATTAAAAGCAAATATGAATTTGCTGACAACGAGTATCAGATCATTGTTCCGAATAAAATTGAGGACATTATTGTTGAAGGCCGAGTGTTGGGACACTGCTTAGACAGAAGCGATATATATTTTGAACGAATACAGAATAGAGAATCATATATCGTATTTCTGAGGAAAACGGATGATGTAGAAAAACCTTATTATACGTTGGAGATTGAGCCCGGAGGAGCGACACGACAGAAAAGAACAACTGGGGATAAACAAAATAAGGATTTCGATAATGCAAAGAGATTTATTCGCAAATGGCAAAAAGAGATTCAAAAAAGACTCTCTGAGGAGGATATAAGACTTGCGGAAATAAGCGATTCTCTAAGAATGAAGGAACTTGAAGAGCTGCGAAAAAACAAAACAAAGATTTGGAGAGGGCATCTGGCAGGAAAGATGCTTGCAGATGTTCTGGAGAATGATTTCATGGCAGTTGAAGATGCGATACGGAGGTGCGGATAATGGCAAAACAGATAATCAGGAGTATTCGTAAGGGTTCTGCTCAGTGGAATGAGGAAGATAGACTGCAGATTGCCACGCTGCTTGTGAAAGCGGGTTACTCTGTAAGAATTGGTAGGCAGACAGTTCCTGGGCAGGAGGAAAAGAAAAACGGACAGACAGAATATACCGTTGAGTATTGGGAGGAATGATAAATGAAGATTGGAGAGATTGTTGAAATCTTAATCAGAGTAAAAGACGATTACAGTTATTCTGATTTCAGGAAAGAGGCAGTCGAGGAGGCTTGCAATCTCCTTGATAAATTGCCGGCACAGGAGGAGGCAACTACATATGAACCGTTCAAAGATAGAGTATTGTGATCATACGCTGAATATCATTACCGGGTGTCGGTACAAATGTGAATACTGTTATGCAAGACAGATGAGCAGAAGATTTTCCGGCAATGTGAAAATGAATATCAAGCAGCATGATAAATACCGCATGGAAAATGGAGTGTATGTTCTGGATGAACCGTTCCTCGATGAAACGGGGCAGCAGGTTCTTTATCCGTTTGGATTTGAGCCTACGCTGCACAGATACAGATACGGAGTGCTTGACAAGCTGAAAATGGGACAGAATATTCTGGTTGGTGCCATGGCTGATATGTTCGGGGAGTGGGTACCTGATAGCTGGATATATGACGTATTCAATATCTGCAGACAGCATCCGAAGAATAACTATTTATTTCTTACGGTAAATCCTGAGAGGTACATGGATTTAGATCTTCCGGAAGAAACGAATATGTACTACGGAACAACCATTACGAAAGCGGATGATGTGTATAGAGCCGGCTTTCTCCCGGAAGGAAAAAAGAAGTTCATCTGCATAGAGCCATTACTTGAAGATTCCGGGAAGTGGATCAAGCTGGCACTGGCCGGGAAAGCTGACTGGATAATCATCGGTGCGGAGACATGGAAAAGAAAAGGAATGGTTGTTCCTGAGTTCGAATGGATAAAATCAATCGTTCTTGAGGCTGACACATTGGGGATCCCGGTGTTTATGAAGGATAGCCTGGTTGACATTGTGAAAGAGAAGAACATGAGAAGGGATATTCCGCAAGATCTTCAGGTAAGACGGAAGAGCGACAAGGTTCTGAAAAGGCTGATGGGAAAATGCGTGGAGTGCCGAAAAGAATTTCCGAAAAATGACATGGTATCCATTACGGCCAGGGCAAGAAGAGGCGGGAAGACAAGCTGCGTTGCCCACATGTGCAAATCATGTTTCGTATCATGGTGCGAAGAACATGAGGTAAGTGTTCCGGATATTGACGGATTAGAAAAAAATAAAATCAAGGAGTAGAGATATGGGAAAAAGTAAGAGAAATTGCAGAAGAACAGAGGATGAGGTTCTTATCCATGAAAAGGCTGTGAAAATGAGAAAGATGACGGATGAGCAGCTGGTGCATTATGTGGAGGACCGTGTGGCAAAAGCAGACAGCGAAGGATTTAACCGCGGAAAAGCATCTGCCGGGAAAGGAACCGGAGTCAAAGAGTTTATTGATTACATCAAATCTGCGAAGATTCCGGGGGTTGGTGCTGTGACGATTAGCAAACTGATAAAGGTGGCGGATGAAAATGGGTACATCTAATTATAACAGGGTAATGGCTGGGCGCCGATCCAGAGCAGTCGGAGATTATTTTGAGCAGATGATAATAGCTGCTTCGGCATTTTACGAGGAAAAAGGAATCTCAGTGATTGAAAAGACACCGGAACCGATGAAAGTGCTCGGAGTACATAACAGGAAGTTGGGACAGTTTATATGCTGCTTTTCCAAACGGGCACAGCCGGACTTTAAAGGTGCACTGGCTGATTCGACGATGATTCTCTTTGACGCAAAGCATACGGACAAGGACAGGATCCAGAGAGATGTTATAACAGAGGAGCAGGAAAAGTGCTTTGAACGGTATAGGAAAATGGGAGCTGTGTGTTTCGTTGTGGTTTCGATAGGGTTTGAAAATTACTATCGGGTACCGTGGGAGGTGTTCCGGGACATGAAGCAGATCTTCGGACATAAGTACATGGATGAAAGCAATTTGGAACAGTACAAAATCAAGTATAGTAACGGAGTTGTCAAGTTTCTTGACGGTCTGGAACTCCGGGAAAGAGAGGAATCATGAAAGTAAAAAAGTATGAACTGGTTAGGATTATCGACAAGCTGAAAAGCGTAGTACAGAAGAATGCTGTACATCCTGCTCTGGGAGGCGTTTTGGTAAAAGAAGGGTATTTAATCGCCGCCAATGGAGAAATAACGATACAGGTCAAATGCGAGGACGCAGAAGGGGAAACCTTTATCATTCCGATGAAAGCCTTTGACCTTATCAAGAATCTTCCGGAGGGAGATGTGGAACTGCTCCATGATGATAAGAATGTCGTAACAATCAAAATGGAGAAAATCAAGAACAGCTATCAGTCATTCCCGGCCGAGAACTTTATCTACAGCAAGACGGATATGGAATCGGGAGAGGAGCTTACTCTTCCTGGCAAGAGCTTCATGGAGGCTATTTCCCATGTTATCTACGCAGCTGCAGAGAAGGAGCCGTCTAAGCCTATGCTGGAAGGAATTTATCTGGAAGGATGTGACGGATACATAAATCTGGTTGCGACTGACGGCCACGTCCTCGCATGGGACAGAATTAAGGCTGATGGCATTGCAGATCTGAAAATCATTGTACCGAAAGCAGCGGCGAAAAAACTCCTGTCCATGGGAATGGATGATGATGTGAACGTATCATACAGTGCCAATAGTGCAATCTTCCGAACAGACGGATATGTGATATACACAAGGCTTCTGGAAGGCAAGTATCTTCCGTATAAGCAGATGTTTTGCGAGAGTGATAACTACACAATCGTAGGAAAGAGTGATCTGGTAGGAGCAATGACAAGGGCAAAGATGTGTACGGATGAAAAGAGCCCGGCTGTTTTCGATATATCTGAAAACGAGATTACAGTGAGTATCAGGGATAACATTGCAAATTATCAGGAGAAAGTTACTCTTCAGGAGAAAATCAAAGATCCAATAAAGATTGGATTCGATTCCCGCCTGGTTCTGGAAACCATAAAGGCTTTTACCTGTGACAATATCACTCTGAATCTTACTCGGCCGGTAAATCCAATGGTTGTCGAGGCAGAGGATTCTGACATGAAAGCCCTGGTTCTTCCGGTAAGACTGAAAGAGTAGTTACATAAAAGGGGGTGTCATGATGAATTTAGAAAAGCAAAGAGAAAATTTTAAAAACCATATTGCGAAATTCACGGATTATGGAAATATTAAGATTTTGGATTTTAAGGAGCCGGAAAGTTCGCATTATAGAATACGATTTCTTTTTGAAGAAGACTATTGCAGATTGCATATTTCTGGAGATTTAGGAGAATTAGTTGCTACTAATTACAGCAATATGACATATGAAAAATTTTCCGATTTTGTAAATGATATTGGATATTTTGAAGGAAAGATAGATTGCATGAATCGAAAGATATATGTATATGACGAAGGCCAGGCGCGTGAAGACATTCTAAATTTGATGGATGAGTATGATGTAAAAGACGAGTTTATGAATGATCGGTTTGACTTTGAGACAATTGATGATGTTATAAATGATATCCTTGAAGATTTTGATGAAGATCGAGGAATAGGAAGTAAAGGATATGATGAATTGGGGAAAGTATTTTCTGATGTATGGGAGATTGTCGGAGATATAGGGAAACAAAATACAAATATCCTTGATTTGTATATGCTTGCATTCAAGCTGGCCACTGATCAGCTGCAGAGCAGTCAGAAGGGAGGAAACATATATTGACTGGCACGAAGAATGAAACTCCTGCGGTGAAAAATAAGCCGCAGGAGAATAAAGGAAAAGGAATTCCGCCGCAGGAAAGAGTAAGAAATGCAGTTAGAGCTACCGGGAACAAATGGGCGATTGAAAATTTCAATGCTACACATAATTAAGAGGAGATTTGTTATGGATAAAGACAAATTAAAAGTTGCAAATGACTTAGAAAAAGAAATCTATGAGTTGGAAAGGTTCATTTACCGAGCAAGCAGAGTGTGGACAGGAAGGCTAACAATCAAAGAAAAGATTATGTACTTTATAACTGATGCTTACGGAATGTACGATGATGAATTAAATTATAAGATGAAGACAGAAATTAAAGATAGAGTTTTGCAAGTGTTGGAAACGTATAAAGAGGAGCTGGAAGAGAAGTTTAAAAGCTTGTGAGGTAATTAGAATAAAAATGAGTAATAGACCTGAAATTACGAAGGCGCTATCCATATCAACAGAGAAATATATAAACCCACACGGAGATACGAGAATATATTGGGCAAAAGAAGTGACTTTTGATTATGCGACAAGCAATTCAGTTCGAGTGGACTATATGAAATTTAAGCCGGTAAATAATACGGTTTCCGGAATTGAAAAAGGAGATTTTTACTGCTATGAGGTAAAGTCATCGGTAGAGGACTTCCATTCAAAAAACGGTCATAACTTCATTGGAGACTTTAATTATTATGTAATGCCGGAAGATGTGTACGAAAAAGTGAAAGACGAGATACCATACAAAGTAGGGGTGTTGGTACCGGAAAAGAAAAACTACAGGGGAGAATGGTACGATTTGAAATCTGTAAAAAAATCTGCCAGAAAAGATAGAGAAAGACCTGTATCAGAAATGCTGCTTATGATGTTTAGATCATCTGCAAGAGAAAGGAATGATAAATAATGAATAAAAATGGGGAAGGATATGTAGATCCGACACCGGGTGCTGCATTTGGAAAAATTCGGAGAGAAGAACATAAGAGAGAAGCGGATCGGCTTTCTGTTATCAGTAACCTCATACCGATTATGAAACAGACTGCTGAGCTTGCCGGATTTGAGGTTGTCGGAAGAATCGTTTTGAAGGACAAGCATACCGGAAAGGAATACAGGTAGGAGGAGTATAGAAAATGAGTGACATGAAACCTGTTGAGAAATACAAAATACTGGATGAGCCATCATTGGAAAGAATCAGGACACTTTCGGTCTATTACAGCAAAAGAAGCCAGCTTTCAAAGGCGAAGGAAGAATTGAGAGAACTTCTGGATGAGTTGGAAAAAGCACCGAATCCATTTGATTTTGAAGATCTTGTATTTCTGACTGATAATACTTGGTCCGAGGTTGCCGATGTGTTCATCATGCTTATGCAGCTGATTATGCAGCATGAATCAGAGGAAAAGGTTTCCGAGGAAATAAATTACAAGATACATCGGCAGTTCGATAGAATCAGCAGAGAGAATATTCCGGAATGGAAAGAGAAAATGCTTAATACATTCCTTGGAGGTAGATAAAATGGATGAACGTCTTTTATTCTTGTTTTCTTTCCTGGATGAAGTGGAGAAAGAGATAGCAGATGATGCAGAAAAGCAGGTTTGGATTGAAAAGTGCATAAACATAAAGACGTTAAGCGACTTTACAGTTTCCTGCTCATACGGGGATATGGTTTTGATAATCTGCGTATTGAAGGACTATTTAAAGCTGATTGCGAACAAAGAAGGGCCTACATGGGATTATTACAGGGATAAGTTTTCAAAAATGGCATACAGATTATCCGGCCAAATAGACTACAACTATGAAAAAGCCTATGAAAGATGCCAGAAGAAAATGAACGGAAAAAATAGCAATGATGATATTGGCGAGGATGCAATGACATTGGCTGTCAAATATGGAGGAAACGGTAAAAAGAAAGCAGAAAAATCTGATTCATCGGATTCTGGAGGGAAAAATGAAGAGATTAACACATAAACTTGCAAACGGACTGAGTACAGGATACTGGTCCGGGAGAAGTAAAGCAGATCTTGTTGAAAGACTGGCTGAATATGAGAACACCGGATTGACACCGGAAGAGATACATATTGCTATGAGAAACCTGGAGATACTCGAAGAACGGATGAAGGAGGAAAATGACAGATGAGTTTAATGCATGCGAAATATCCAAATTTGGAACTTTTGGAATTTAAAGCAAGAGTTATGTTGTCAAATGATAGTGAGTTCGCAGAAGAGGTAGATAAAAAGCGAAAAGAAAATAAGTATAGATCGGTGGAGTTTGAAGCTATTGTTTTTTCTCAGATGTGGGGAAGTACATGCACCGGCTTTGATGTTTTGAAAGATGGAAGTCCAGCTATTGGAGGATGTGCAATGACAAAGGAATACACAACAGTGATGCATGAGCTTCTAACGGATTCCTATATCGTATTCTTTGGAGCAGAACCATGCTATAAAGTGACTAATGCGAACGAGACTTTCTTTGATGATTTGGGAAAACGGAGAATGGCAAGTTTGAGCGATGCAAAAAAAGCATATTAAAAGTGTAGGGTGATGGATGTTTTGGATGATTGCATAAGAAGCGAAGAAAAGAAATACTGCTGTACCTGTAAATGGTATGCGGAGTTTGAAGGCGTATGCTGCAATGGGGATAGTGAACACAGAGGAGATTTCAGAAATCTGGATGATACTTGTGTTTTCTGGGAAAACAATGAGGAAAAGGACAGGAGGAAGTGATGAGAGAAATATTATTTAAAGGCAAGAGCCTGGATAATGGTAAATGGGTGGAAGGGTTTTATTTGCAAATGAGTGAAACCAATGAAAATTATCAAGTTACTACGAACCATTATATCTCGTATATGGGAACGGAGCCCGGAATATTTTCTAGGAGGATGTATACTCGGTCATTTCCTAAATGGCTGATTCATAAAGCGGTAGATCCGGAAACCGTATGCCAATATACAGGACTGAAAGATAAGAATGGGGAAAAGATCTGGGAGAATGATATTGTAAAATTCATAAACGATGAAGGAGACGAGTCGTTCTATAAAGTATCTATGATAGATGGAAAGTGGTGTACGACATATAAAAATGATTTTCCAGAGCCACTTTGCAATGACAATTATCAGTTGATATGCGCAGGTAATGTCTTCGATAATTCGGAATTGCTGAAGGAGGAGTAAAATGTTCACAAAATGCCAAAAATGCGGTAAGAAGCTGTCGGATCCGGAGAGTATGGCCAGAGGGTACGGACCTGAGTGCTGGTCGCAGATAACAGGAGAACCGCCGGATTCAAATGCCAAGGTTGGAGATGAAGGCGAGATTTCCGGACAAATGAACATATTCGACTTCCCGGAATATCTTCCGGATACGTGAGAGGTGAATAGCAATGGCTAAGATAATACTGTTTCCTACTCACGAGGGATATTGCAGGACATGTGCATATTCCAGCGGAAATGGAACTTGCAATAACAAAAAGTATAATGAGCATCAATATGAGGTTAATTGTGTTTGGAAATACTGTCCATACAGGAAGGAGAAAGCTGAATAATGGAAGAAAAAAATATTGAAAAAATAGTGATACACTATGATAATGGAGAAGAGAATACCATACATAAAGGATTCATGTGCGACGTAAAAGAGGACACGGAATCCGGAGAAGCAACACTTGATTTTACCATGTGCCATATTTCGGGAAGAGATCTGGAAATGATAGTCATGGGATGCCTGCAGCTTGGGGAAAGGCTTGGTATGTTCGATGGAAGAAAAGAAAAACCAGAATAAGAGAGTATGCCCGCTGTACGGAAAAGAATATGACGGAGTTCCTGCACTTTCCAGAGCGGACAATGAAACACTTATCTGTCCGGAGTGTGGTACCAGAGAAGCGATTGATGCGGCTCTTAGTGTTCCGGAGTTTTCCGCCGGCATGACAGAGCAGGAAAAAGAGGAGTATAAGGAAAACGTGATCAGGAAGATTCACGAGAATATTTAGATTTGGAGGATGAAGACATGGATATGAAAGATAGAGTTGAATTCGTAGCATTGACGAAGGAGGAAATCGAATCCATGATTGCGAAGGCAGCTCTGGCCGGGGCGTCTGTGGCGGCTGAGACTATGGAGAAAGCATACCGAAAAGAGCAGAAAGAATTAAAAGATCGCCGACTGCACAACACAAGGCTGTTGCTTAGAAACTATAGAATGCTGAAGGAATCATGCTCAAAAGCGGTATATTCAAAGACGAGAGAAGAGAAAAGCACCGCAGAAGTCATGGAGGACCTCATATCCATGAAAGGCAGTGACGGAGTAATCGTGAATTCCATTAAGGAATCAGCAGAAAGGACGAGTATCATAATTGCTCACATTGACAAAATGCTGGATGTGTACCGGGTATTTTGCAGCAAATGCGGAGAAAAAGAGAAGAGGCAGTATAAGGTTGTGAAGGCCATGTACATGACGAAGGAGGCGGCGAGCGTTCCGGAATTATCAAAAAGATTCGGAGTAAGCAAGGTCACGATCTATGATGATATAAAGGCAGCGGAAGAGCGCCTGTCTGCCCTGTTTTTCGGCATTAACGGCTTGAAGTTTTCTTCTTGAAAATAGGAATAACGGAAACCGTTAAGTTAATATTGACTTAATAACGGAAATCGAGTATGATATTGGAGTAAAATCTTATCAAGAGCCATGAGCCACCGGGAGGAACCGGTGGCTTTTTTCATTCATTCCGGGAAAGGAGATGCAAGAAAGGAAGAAAATGCTTCTTACATCAAACAAAGGAGAGAAAAGATGAATGGAATCATGGTGTTGGTGGCATATGCGGTCCTTATGATTGTAGCCACCATAGTTTTTGCAAAGAGGGATAAGGATTCGGACAGCTTTTATGTTGGAAACCGTAATATGGGAACCGTCAGCTCTGCAATGAGCATTGCTGCCACATGGATTTGGGCTCCGGCGTTATTCACATCTGCTGAGAAAGCATATTTGAATGGCGTTCCGGGGTTATTTTGGTTTCTGGTACCGAACATTCTCTGCCTGCTTATTTTCATACCGTTTGCAAAGCGGATCCGGAAGGAAATGCCGAATGGCATTACATTGTCCGGGTATATGCATGAAAAGTACAGATCGGAGAAAGTAAAAGGAGTATATCTCTTCCAGCTGACAATGCTCACGGTCCTTTCCACTGCAGTACAGCTCCTTGCAGGGGGCAAGATACTCAGCGTGGCTACCGGATTGCCGCTTTGGGTAATGACGATTGTACTGGCAGTCATCGCTTTTTCATATTCGCAAATATCCGGGATAAAGGCGTCTGTACTTACGGATGCTATTCAGATGATATTCCTTCTTCTGGCGTGTGCGATATTCGTTCCGTGGGCGTTGAAATCAAATGGTGGAATGTCATCAATCCAACTGTCCGGAATTACCGGAGAGTTCGGAGATCTGTTTTCAAAGAACGGACTGCAGGTATTCCTTGGATTCGGATTACCTACAGCGATAGGGCTGTTTGCTGGACCGTTCGGAGATCAATGCTTTTGGCAGAGAGCTTTTTCTATCAGTGATAAGAAGATCGGAAGAGCGTTTTCTCTCGGAGCTGTCTTGTTTGCTGTGGTGCCGCTTTCCATGGGAATCCTTGGATTTGTTGCGGCAGGCATAGGATTTATGCCGAAAGATACAGGAATGGTAAATTTTGAGCTGATACAGGCACTTTTCCCTGCATGGGTAATTGTACCGTTTATGTTCATGCTCATATCAGGATTGTTATCTACCGTGGACAGCAATCTGTGCGCGATTGCTTCGCTGACAACGGACCTGAAAGTTACCGGCAAGTTAAATGATGCCAATAAAATCAGGGTTTCCAAGCTGGCCATGGTCGCATTGCTGATTGCCGGCATTTTAATTTCCAATATTCCGGGACTTACCGTAACGCATATGTTCCTGTTCTATGGAACGCTGAGAGCGACAACGATGCTCCCGACAATGCTCACATTGTTAAAGGTTAAGTTGACGAGTAACGGTGTAGTGGTTGGAATCATCACTTCCTTTGCCGTAGGGCTTCCTATTTTCGCCTGTGGCACGGTTTTTGATATACCGGAGTATAAAACAATAGGCAGTTTATTAACCGTCCTGCTGGCGGGATTTGTAGCTGTGCTTATGAGCGTATGGAGGAAAGTTCATGGAAAAAGTATTGGGTAGAAAACAGAATATCAGAAATGAAGACTGGATAAATGCAATGCAGCACATTGAAGATCTGGTAAAGAAAGAAGAGCTGGATGAGCTTGTTGATCAGACAGTATCTGAGATTCTGGAACAGACAGAAGGGAAGAAAGTGGCATTTGCATGGAGCGGAGGGAAAGATTCCCTGGTGCTTGAAAAGGTGTGCGAAATGGCAGGAATCCACGAATGTATTATGGCAGTATGCAATCTGGAATATCCGGCGTTTATGGAGTGGGTTGAATCCCATAAACCGGAAAAGCTGGAAATCATCAATACCGGTCAGAACATGGATTGGTTATTGAAACACCAGAATATGCTATTCCCACAGAAAAGCAATGTAGCGGCTCAATGGTTCCACATGGTACAGCACAGGGGGCAGGCAAGGTATTATAAGACACACGATCTGGATATGCTGCTCCTCGGAAGACGTAGAGCAGATGGAAATTATGTCGGTAAAGGCTCAAACATCTATACGGATGGAAAGGGCGTTACAAGATACAGCCCGCTTTCGGACTGGAGCCATGAAGCGATACTCGCATTTATCCATTATCACAAAGTACCTGTTCCGCCTATTTATGAGTGGAAGAATGGGTATTCCTGCGGAACGCACCCGTGGCCGGCAAGACAATGGACCGGATCCGTGGAAAACGGGTGGAAAGAAGTATTTGAAATTGACAACAGGATTGTTATCGATGCGGCGAAGACGATACCGAGTGCCAGAGAGTTTCTGGAAAAGAACGGTAAGTAACTGCTGGAACACCGGAAGAATTGCAGTTCTCCCGGGAAATGCGATAAATATGACAGTAAAACAAATTGCTCCTTCAGAATAATTTTGGAGGAGAAACCGATGAAACAATTAACATTGAAACTCAGTGAACTTGTCCGGCCGGAACGGAACATAAGGATCCATACGGAAAAGCAGCTTGAAGAATTTGAGCGAAGCGTGAGGATGTTTGGACAGATTCGGCCGATTGTTGTCGATGAGAAAAACACAATCCTCGCAGGAAATGGATTGTATGAGACATTACTGCGTATGGGAGAGGAACAGGCACTCGTCTATAAATATGAGGACCTGACGGAATCACAGAAGAAAAAACTGATGATTGCCGATAATAAGATCTTTTCCCTGGGAATTGAGAACCTCGACACACTGAATGAGTTCCTCGAAGAATTGAACGGAGATTTGGATATTCCTGGATTCGATGAGGAAATCTTAAAACAGATGGTGGCAGACGCCGATGAGGTCACTGAGAAAATTTCAGAATATGGAACCTTGGATGAAGAAGAGATTCAGCAGATCAAAGAAGCGAACGAAAAACGGGAGCAGAAAGAGCTGGAATCCGCTTCAGAAGAGGGGAAAGCTATTGTGCAAACTGATTTGACGCAGCAGGGCGGGCAGTCCGCCACGATGGAGAGTCCGGAATCAGCAGAAACCAGACGCTTTGTAATCTGCCCGAAATGCGGTGAACAGATATGGCTGTAAAACGATGTGAGTCCAGCATAGATGTCATAACAGCAGCCGAAATCAGAATAAAGAATGTCTTCCGAAACGGATTGCCGGTATTCTTTTCTTTCAGTGGCGGGAAAGACAGCCTGTGTGTAGCACAGCTTCTGGTAAATCTGGCAAACCGAGGAGAGATAGACATGAAACAGCTGACTGTGCAGTTCATTGATGAAGAGGCGATCTTCCCTTGTATGGAAGATATGACGAAGAAGTGGCGCCGGATCTTTATGATGATGGGAGCCAAATTTGAATGGTACTGCGTAGAAGTAAAACATTTCAACTGTTTCAATGCCTTATCAAATGATGAGACGTTTATATGCTGGGACTCAACAAAACAGGATGTGTGGGTAAGACAGCCACCTCCATTTTCGATTAGGAACCATAAGCTGTTGAAACCGAGAGTGGATGCGTACCAGGACTTTCTTCCGAGGGTATGCACTTCCGGAATAACTCTCGTAGGAATAAGAACGGCGGAATCATTGCAGCGATTACAGAATATCGCCTCAATGACAAAAGCCGGAAGAACCATGACGAACAAAAGGCAGGTATTTCCGATATATGACTGGACAAATAATGATGTCTGGCTGTTCCTGAAACGGGAACATGTTGACATACCGGAAATATATCTGTATTTATGGCAGTCCGGTTCTTCAAAGCAGCAGCTTAGGGTTTCACAGTTCTTTTCTGTGGATACAGCTCGCTCGCTGGTAAAAATGAATGAATATTACCCAGATCTGATGGAACGAATCATCAGAAGAGAGCCGAATGCTTATCTGGCTGCCCTGTATTGGGACAGCGAGATGTTCGGCAGGAGCACAAAAGGCCGCCGGCAGATGGAAAAAGGTTCTGACACCAAAGATTACAAGAAGGAATTGCTTACCATGTTCGCAAATATGGATGTGTTCTTCGATACTCCGCATAAGCGGCATATCGCAGAACGATACAGGAATTTCTTCATGCAGGTGTCAACCATTGCTACTGCAGAGGACTTTAAGCACATATACGAGGGACTCATCTCGGGAGATCCGAAGATGAGAACCTTCCGGGCACTTTATCACAGAATTTATGGTAAGTACATCAGCAAAGCGAAGAAAATGGAGGATTCAAAGCATGGACAATAAATTGACAGCACCGTTATCTACCCTGCAATGGGTACCGAGAAGCAAGCTGAAGCCGAATGACTACAACCCGAATAAGGTATCCAAAGAAAACCTGAAACTGCTTACACAGTCAATTCTTACGAATGGCTGGACTCTTCCGATTGTGGTTCGCCCTGATTTTACGATTATTGACGGGTTCCACAGATGGACCGTAGCCGGACAGGAACCTCTGGTTTCCATGTTGGACGGTCACGTTCCGGTGGTTATCGTTGATCACAAAGAGCATTCGGAGGATATTTACGGTACCGTTACTCATAACAGGGCAAGAGGTACACATCTGCTTGAACCGATGAAGAAAATCGTAAAAGAACTCATGAATGAGGGAAAAACGATAGAAGAAATCGGAAAGCAGCTTGGTATGAAACCGGAAGAGATCTTCAGGTTATCAGACTTCTCAAAAGAGGACTTCCTCAATATGATGACAAAGGATGTTGGAGGTTTTTCAAAAGCGGAATTTGTTACAAAAATCTGATTTTAAAAACTGTTATACAACATATAGAACACAAAACGGCGGTTCGGGCGAGTGCTCTGACCGCCTTCCTTGTGTCCGAATAAAATGCGGAAAGCGAGGTGATGGCGTTGCCGAGAGCAAGAAGTCCAGATAGCATTGAGGCGGAAAAGATGTTCCATGACGGTATGGCTCTGGTTGATATTGCTAAGAAACTTGGCAAGCCTGAAGGAACTGTCCGTAGGTGGAAGTCCACCCAGAACTGGGATGGAAACAGTAAAAAAAAACAAGGCGAGCGTTCGCAAAAAGATAATGCGAGCGTTCGCAAAAGAGGAGGACAGCCTGGGAACAAAAACAGCAAAGGAAAACAGAATGCAAAAGGGCATGGAGCACCGAAAGGAACTCAGAACGCTCTGAAGCATGGAGGGTACTCTGCTGTATATTGGGACACGCTGGATGAGGATGAGCGAGAGCTCATAGAATCCATGCCACAGGATGAAGAGGAAATCCTGATAAATCAGATCGCTCTTTACACAGTACGGGAACGCCGGCTTATGAAAGCAATCAATAAGTACCGGGATTCAAAAGGCGGTGTGTATGTTGCCGGAGCGATAAGATTTGAGAAAAAACGAATCTTCAAAGACGATGAGGAAAAAGAACTGTATGAGGATAGAATCCAGGAAAAGGTAATGAAGAATGAACGTCTTCCGGGAGAATCTTATGACTTGCAGACTTCTACCGCATCGACAGCAGATCTTGTGGCAAGGCTTGAAAAAGAGCTGACCTCCGTACAGAGCTGTAAAACGAAAGCCGTTGACGCTCTGGCAAAACTCAGGCTTGAGAAAGAAAAGGCAGCAGGAGAAAGCAAAGGGAACGAATTGGTTCGTGCCTGGGCTGATAGCGTCATAAAGTCAAGGAGGGAACAGAATGGACAGTAATATGGACTGGTTGTCGGACTTCCTTGATGAAAGCATACCGATATGGAGAGATAATCCTGTCATTTATTTCCGGGAAGTATTGCAGTTTGAACCTGATGAATGGCAGGCAGAGGCGGCAATGGACTTGGCACACAATCCGAAGGTCAGTATCAAATCTGGCCAGGGTGTTGGTAAGACCGGTTTAGAGGCTGCTGTGTTCCTATGGTTTATCACCTGCTTTCCGTATCCTCGTATCGTAGCGACAGCTCCTACAAAACAGCAGTTGCACGATGTTCTTTGGTCTGAGATCTCGAAGTGGATGAGCAAGTCTCCGTTGCTCTCTCAGATACTTAAATGGACCAAGACCTATGTTTATATGGTCGGTAATGAAAAGCGTTGGTTTGGCGTTGCTAGGACTGCTACAAAGCCAGAGAATATGCAAGGTTTCCATGAAGACAATATGCTTTTTATCGTGGATGAGGCGTCTGGTGTCGCCGATCCGATTATGGAGGCTATTCTCGGTACCTTATCAGGAGAAAACAATAAGCTACTCATGTGTGGCAACCCGACAAAGACAACCGGAACATTCTATGATAGCCACACAAGAGACAGGGCACTTTATAAGTGCCATACTGTATCATCTGCAGACAGCAAGAGAACAAACAAAGAGAACATTGAATCTCTGATAAAGAAATACGGGTGGGAATCCAATGTGGTCCGTGTCCGTGTGCGGGGAGAATTCCCGAATCAGGAGGACGATGTTTTTATCGCATTATCTATCATAGAGCAGTGTGGCAGCAGGCTGTTTGAACTGGATGATGGAAAATTACTGCCATATATCATTTTCGGTGTCGATGTGGCACGTTTCGGAGATGATGAAACGATTATCTACCGCAATGCCAGAGGGAAATTGAAAATCGTAGCAAAGCGAAGAGGTCAAGATCTGATGAGAACGGTCGGAGATATTGTCAGGCAGTATAAGAAAGCAATCAAAGAATTCCCGGACTACCACGGGAGGATATACGTCAATATTGATGATACCGGTCTTGGAGGTGGAGTAACTGACCGACTTAGGGAAGTAAAACGGGAAGATAAACTGAACAGGCTGTATGTGGTGCCTATAAATGCCGCTGAGAAGATTGAAACGGATACAAAAGCCGGGAAAGATGCAGCGGAGCATTACAACAACCTGACAACCCATATGTGGGCTGTACTAAAGGACCTCATGGAGAACCAGGAGATTGAGATTGAAGAGGATTCAGAGACATTTGCACAGCTTTCTTCACGAAAATATTTCCTTGCCAGTAATGGAAAGCTGGAGCTTGAGAGCAAAAAGGAAATGAAAAAGAGGGGATTGGATTCCCCGGACCGTGGAGATGCTGCGGCGCTTTCTGTTTACTTAGGAAAAATCAAGAAGTACACCGGAAGTGCTCCGAATCAGGCGAATACTGCTGGCCTTGGAAAGAGCAGTTACTGGAAAAACAGATAGGAGGTTGTTTGAATGGGTATCTTTAGAAAAAAAGAAGGATTTGTCACAAAAGGGAATCGTCAGATTCAGAATGGCGATACACCGGGAGCAATGCAGACTACAATCGAAGGTCTGAATCATTATTCCAATAAGATTATTGAAGCTCTGAACGGTTATCCGGCAGATGACGCCGCATTGATCGTTGTAAGTCTCAGAAATCTGGCAGACAGTATCCAGAAACAGAATCCGGCGAGCAAAGTCCTGATCGATTATATCAACAAGAACTTTAAGAAACCGGAAATATCAATTGATGAAAAGGTTGAAAAGACCAAGCAGAAATAGTGAAAGGAGGGAAAACCCATGGCAGAGATTGGTCGTATAGGCCAGAAGCGGTATGGTGGAGTTTTCTATGAGGAATTTCTTCGGGAACTGCAGGGCATAAAAGGCATAAAGACGTATCGCGAGATGGCGGACAATGATGATACAGTCGGCGCCATCCTTTTTGCTATTAAAATGCTCATCCGTCATACCAAATGGAACATTGAGCCCGGAGGCGATACTGCGATAGACCGTGAGGCGGCAGAGTTTGTGGAAAGCTGTATGAATGATATGAGTACCACATGGACAGATACCATTTCGGAGATCTTATCATTCCTGACTTATGGTTGGAGCTTTCACGAAATTGTGTATAAGCGCCGAATGGGAAAAAGCAGGAACCGGAAGACGAACAGCAAATATTCTGACGGCCTGATAGGTTGGCAGAAGTTGCCGATACGTTCCCAGGATACGCTTTACCAATGGGAATTTGATGAGCACGATAACCTGATCGGCATGACGCAGCAGCCGCCGCCGGACTTTGGAACGATTACAATTCCAATCAGAAAGGCAATGCTCTTTAGAACTGAGAGTGCAAAGGATAACCCGGAGGGCAGAAGCATCCTGAGAAATGCATACCGGTCCTGGTACTTCAAAAGAAGGATTCAGGAAATTGAGGCAATCGGCATCGAAAGAGACCTTGCCGGACTCCCAGTATTCCATGCTCCAGATGGAACTGACATTTGGGATGAGAATGATCAGGACATGGTAAAAATCAATGCAGCACTCATGGGAATGGTAAAATCTATTCGTCGTGATGAGTACGAAGGATTAGTTCTTCCGCATGGATTTGAATTTGAGCTGGTAAGCACTGGTGGAGCAAGGCAGTTTGACACGAACGCTATTATCAATAGGTATGATACAAAGATAGCCATGACAGTATTGGCTGACTTTATCATGCTCGGACATCAAAAAGTAGGAAGTTTTGCATTGAGCTCTGATAAAACAGAGCTTTTTTCAGTTGCAATCAGTTCTTTCCTCGATGTAATCTGCGAAACATTCAATAATCAGGGCATTCCGGCACTGATTGATATAAACGGAGAGCATTTCAATGGGATTTCAGATTATCCGAAGATGACGCACGGAGACATTGAAGATGTAAATGTCAAAGAGGCGGGACAGTTCATTAAGGATATGACAGGAATCGGTGTTCTCATTCCTGATGACGGACTTGAAGACTATGTTCGAGAGATTGGCCATCTTCCTGAAAGGACAGCAGATTCAAGGGAAGAGAATACTGTAAGAACAAAGCAGCAGAACCAGAACGAACCTCCGGAGGATGATGTGGAAGAGCCAGAAGACGAGGAAGAGGATGAAAAGAAAGCAGAAGCCGCAAAGAGAAGGCTTGGAAGGTAAGGTGAAAATATGATTATTACAGGAATGGAACACTTTCAGAGTGTGTGCAAAAAGAAACTTGTTGAATGGTATAACAATGAATTAACTTTGGTAAACGGAGATGCTGAAGGAAAACCTATCGACCTTAGCAACGTGTTCATTGTGTGGTCTTGCAAGACATTGCAGAACTATAAATGTTTAGCATCCACAACAGTGTCTGGTGATGGCATCTATGCAGAATATACATTTAATGGAGACAAGCAGGAGCTGTATGAGGATGTGTACAAGAAAGTAGAAAATACTTGCCACACAGAAGAATGAGAATTCAGAAATACACAGTAACCAAAGATGTGACCTTGTAGAAAAGCGTATCTGAAAGGAAGATGTAATATGGCTTTTTTGTTTAAATCACCTGCTCCGATAGGGAAGAAAAAACGACGTTCTCCCGGAAACCTTCGCCTGCTGAACATGCTTGAAAGGTATATCACAGATACGGAGGCTGTTCCAATATCGATACTGACAAAGTTCTGGGCGGATCAGGCGGCTTCGATTACCTATAAGGAAATCCGGAAGATGATCGAGGACGGAGATGTGAGCAAAGAGGACCTTGAGAATTGGTCGAAAGATTATTCGATTCTTGTCGAGGAAAAGCTGGCTCCGCTTTGGGAAGAAGCTATCATCGTTGGCCAGATCGGGAATATGATACTTGATAGCCTGAAGAATTCCGATTTTGAATTTGATCCTTCTGATGAAGGAATCAGAAAATGGATTGAACAGCGAGGAGCTGATTTTGTTACCAATTCCGTTCAGGAGCAGAAAAAAGCAATCAGACGCCTCACTGCAAAGGCTGTCCGGGAAGAATTGTCACCGGATGAACTTTCCCGTGTTATCAGACCGTGCATTGGTTTGAATAGCCGGCAGGCAGAGGCAAACCTAAGATATTACAACAATATCAAGGCACAGCTGAGAAAAGAACATCCGAAAATGAAGCAGGAAACCATTGTCCGCAGGGCAAGGGATAAAGCTCTCAAGTATGCTGAAAAACAGCACCGATACCGGGCAAAGACGATTGCATTGGATGAATTGGCAGAGGCATATAACCAGGGAGCTCATTTTGGTATCAAGCAGGCTCAGAAGAAAGGATACATAGGCCATGTTCGAAAGGTTTGGGTTACAGCAAGGCAGGAGAGTGTGTGTAAGTATTGTGAGGCTGTGGAAGGCGTCAGCAAGGAACTGGATGAACCGTTTGACGTTGGGAAATGTGGAATGGTACAGGTTCCTCCGGCACATCCGAGATGCCGGTGTGTACTAAAATATGTTGAAGTCAGGGAGGATAAGCAATGAAAACAGTATATGAAATCCTTGGAATCCACAAGTCTAGGGATAAAACCACTGAAAATGTGGATAACAGCACAGATAAAGGAACGTCTGTGTTGAAAGGGAAATTCAAAATCCAGAAATCTGAAGATGAAAAGCGGCTTGCTTTCGGATGGGCGAATATCTCCATTGATGAATCAGGAGAACAGCTCGTAGACTGGCAGCAGGATATGATTGATCCGGAAGAACTGGAAAATGCAGCATACAAATTTGTACGGCTTTACCGTGAAGGTGGAGAGATGCATGAGCGTGGAGACTGTGCCGTTCTGGTTGAAAGCGTTGTCTTTACCGAAGAAAAGATGAAAGCCATGGGGATTCCGGAAGGAACATTGCCTGTCGGATGGTGGATTGGCTTCTTCGTTACAGACGATGACGTTTGGGAAAAAGTTAAAAACGGAACATATCCGATGTTTTCCATCGAAGGAGAAGCCGAGAGAGTTAAGGTGGAAGACAATGAGAATATTGATTGATTTTGCTCTGGTATCTTTCGGAGCAATCATCGGAGGTACCGTAATGGCACTATGTGCGATAAGCGGAAGAAATCGTGACGATGATGAAAAGTGATAATCGGAAGGCAGCGAAAGCTGTCTTTTGTATTATAAAAAATCCATGGAAGGAGGTAGGAAGGTTGGCTAAGAAATTAAAAAACTTAGAAGTCACAAAAGTCGATTTCGTTGATGAAGGAGCAAACCAGGGAGCAAACATCAAGCTGTTTAAGCGAAAAGACCAGAATGACAATCCTGTTGTAGCGGTTCCGGTGCAGGATCCGATGAAAGAGCAGAAAAACCTTTTCAAAAGACTTATGCACTCGATCGGGAAAAGCCTCGGATTCAATGATGAGGAAATTGACAGTTTCTCGGAACCAGCTTCTGACGGGAAAGTACAGAAAGGAAATTCGCAGACCTTTGGAGATAAAATGACAGAGGTTAAAAGGCAGAAAGTCGCAGATGAAATCTGGAGTATCTGTTATGCTTTGCAGTCTTCTCTGCAGTCAATTCTCTATGATGAGGATCTGGAAAGAGAAAAAGCAAAAGAAATGATGGAACAGAGCATTTCAGAGTTTGATGAGATTATCGCCGAATCAGTTGAGAGCTGGTCCAATGGTAAGCTCTGCGGAATCAGGAAGTCATTGGATGATTCAGAACTTGAATCTATGAGGAAATTCAGGGATAAGTTGGATTCTGACATCCAGAAAGCAATGGAAAAACAGAGAGGAGAATTAGAAGACATGCTTAAAATCGACAAATCAAAAATGACGGCAGAAGAAAGAGCAGCTTATGATGCAATCATCAAAAAATATGCTGTCGAAACTGAGGAAGAGCCCGTTGATAAATCCAAGGTAAAACCTGGAGAGAATGAGGACGAGATGGAAGAGGAAGAAACAGAAAAAGGATGTGGAGGCGGTAAGAAACCGACTAAGAAATCTGCATCTGCCGAAGAGGAAGAAGACATCTATAAGGGACTTCACCCTGCTGTAAGAGCTGAAATTCAGCGTTTACAAAAGAGAGCTGACGAGGCGGAAGAGAGAGAGCTTATGGAAGTGGCCAAGAAGTATGAGATTATCGGAAAGAAACCGGAAGATCTCGTTCCTACTTTGAAGAGCCTGAAAGCTGCCGGAGGAACTGCATACAACGATATGATCGGTATCCTCGATTCTGCTGTTTCCATGGCAGAAGCAGGTGGAACATTTGAGGAAATCGGAAAATCTGGTCATGGAAGAACCGGAACTCCTGTTGCAAAGAGCAATTCTGAAGCGAAAATCGAGTCTATCGCAAAAGGATACATGGAGAAAGATCCGAACCTGAACTTCACAGATGCTGTTGCGAAGGCATGGGAGAACAACATGGACCTGATGGCAGCTTATGAAGAAGAAGCTGGAATTTAAGGAAAGGAGATAAAAGAATGGGTAAGAATTTTAACGGAGTTCAGATGAATAACTCTCCGACTATCGTTGAGAAAGCCGGAGCAGCAATCACCGACTGCAGAAACAGAATCATGAAGTATGATGGAAACGGTGATGTGGTACTTGCTACTGCCGGAACGGATATTCCCGTAGGAATCGCTCTTATCGAGTCCGGCTACAACGACATTTCCGGTACTGAATCTGGAAAGGTTGCCAAAGGTGATGACATCGACATCCAGGTAAAAGACATTGGATTTGTCATGGCAGGAGCAACAATTACCAAAGGACAGGAAGTGGCCTGTGGAGCAAACGGACTGGCAGCAGTCGCAGCAGCAGGAGATTATGTTCTTGGCGTTGCTCTTAGTGGTGCAAGTGCAAACGGGTATTGCAAAATCCAGATTGCAAAATATCAGAAAGCCGCAGCTGCAGCTGCAGGCGGCGTTGGCTAAATTTTAGGAGGTAAAAGTAAATGAGAAATACACCATCAGGAATTTCCGCGGAAATCGCGAAAGGCGTCTTTAGACCGCACACGGCGCTTACAAACATGGCACTGTCTTATTACCAGAACGCAGCGAATTATTTCGCAAGAGCGATCTTCTCTATTTGTCCGGTAGGCTTGTCTTCTGACAACTACTATATTTTCGATAAAGAAGATCTTCTTCGTGATAATTGGCAGAGAAAACCTGCTTATGGCAAGGTTGCTCCTGCTGTAGTATCTGAACACACTGACACATACAACTGTCAGGTAGACCAGATGATTATGGGTATCGACCAGATTCGCCAGACAGATCTTCAGAGAAGAATGGGACCGGCTATCCGTGATCCGAAGCAGCAGAGAACAAAAACGATTGCAGAACAGGCAAATATCCATCAGGATATGCTGTTTGCAGATAAGTTCTTCAAAGCAGGAGCATGGAATGACGAGTACAGCGGTGTAGACAGCACAACTGTATCCGGAAAACAGTTCATCAAGTTTTCTAATGGTAACTCTGATCCGATTAAATTCATCGATGAGAGAAAAACTGCCATGCACGAAAGCACCGGCCGCACACCAAACCGCCTTGCTCTTGGAGCAAACGTGTTCAATGAGCTTAAAAACCATCAGGCGATTCTGGAAAGAGTTAAATACGGTGGAACTACTGCGAATCCGGCTTCTGTTACAGAAAATGTTCTGGCAGAGCTGTTTGGAGTAGAAAAGCTGGTTGTCCTCAGATCTATCGCAAACAAAGCTGCAATGGGAGCTAACGCAGATATGCAGTTTATCGGAGATCCGGATGCATTCTTGCTTTCCTACGCTACCAATTCTCCTGCTATTGATGAACCGTCTGCTGGTTACATCTTCGCATGGGATATGCTTGGAAATGGTCAGATCCTTCCAATCCTGAATTACCTGGGAGAGAATGGAACACATTCCGAATATGTTGAAGGACTCATGGCTTTTGATATGAGAAAGACCGCTGATGATCTGGCAATGTTCTTCAAAGATGCAGTCTAAGAAATGGAGGTAGCTTATGAGGTTAATTGCACAGAAGCCCTGCTCATTTGGAGGTAACAAGTTTTTTATCGGCGAAGAAGTTCCGACTGAGTTAGTTACCAATCCAAAGATGCAGGAGAAGATGGGCGTTATCGCTATTGCTACGGACGGCGGAGATATTCCGAAAGAGGAACTTGCAGACATGGTAGCGACTGTTGGACAGGTTATGTTTGAAATGCCGATTCGGCAGAAAGGCGAAACTATGTCTTTACCTCTCAATGAGGAACAGTTGTCCCAGGCTATTGAAATTATGCAGATGAGCACAAACGATGCGAAAGAGGCTATTAAAGGGCTCACGGACGAAAATGTGCTTATCCTGCTTAATGCCTGTGATTCCAGAAAGGCTATCAAGGACCTTACAGAATCCGTGGCAATAGGACTTGAAGAGGCGCCGGAAGAAGATGACGCTCCAGAGGAGGAAAGTGCAGGTGAGGAATAATGGCTGGTACATACAGTTATGATCCTACAAAGCTGGAAGAAGAGGGGAAGGACCTCATGAGATTCCAGCTCGGAGATACCATGGTAGAAGGCAAAGAGAAAACCTGTGCTTTGACTGATGAAGAGTACAATGCGATTCTGAAGATGCACAGTAACTGGAAAAGAGCGAAACTTGCATGTATCGAATCTATTTTCCGGAGATTTTCTTATGAGCCTGATACCGCAACAGGTCCACTTTCGTTTCAGTTTGGAGCTCGGGCGAAGCTGTGGCAGGAAGAGTATGAGAAATTGAAAAAAGATCTCTCGAAGTCCTGCCTTTCTGTCGGCGCCATATCAGCACAGGGTGGATGCGGAAAGCCACCGTATTTCTATACCGGCATGATGTCACACGAAAAAGAGGGAGGTTAATATGATGTATCTCCGGCCAGGGAATCTTGAAAAAGATTTCATTGTGAAACGAAAAAAGACTGATATATCTGATACCGGAACACCTTATTCAGGTTATGTGGACACCGGCCTTCTGGTGAGAGGCGTCCTTGCGGATGCTGACAAGAACCAGAGTGACCGGAAGAAGCATTTATGGAATCAGGATCAGCACTCTCTTACGCATACGATTGTAAGCAAAGGAGAACCTGTTGCAAAGAAAGGAGACCTGTTGGCAATGGATGATCGGTATTTCCTCATCCTTCTGGTTGATGATACAGGAGCGTTGGGGATTGCCACCATCTATTATGCAGAGGAAAGGAATGATTTGAGATGACACCGGGAGAAGCACCAGAGGCTATCAAAAAGGCTGTTCAGGAATCCGTCAGGGAAACAAATCATAAGACCATGCAGAAAGCATTCAGGGTATCCAATGCAATGCGAAACAGCGTCATAGAAGTATTGACAAATCCAAGTCCATCTCCTCCGGGAAGTCCTCCTGGAGTTCGGAGTGGATTTCTGCGGAGGGCATGGAAAACTGGTGTCCGCAACAATGGCGGTTCCGGCGGTGGCGTTTCGATTGTAGCTTATGCTGATGCAAAGGCTCATTACGCCGGTTATCTGCAAGACGGAACAAAGAAAATGGCGGCAAGACCATTCGTTGATCCGATTCTCGAGGACGTACAGCCGGAAGTTGATGCTATTTTCGCAGATTTTTAAGGAGGTAGGGAATGTTAATTGTAAAAGAACCTACAGAAAAGTTTAACACCGAAGAAATTCGGAGAGGAACCCTGGTCTATGCGAAGCATAAAACATGGGAGAATGGAGAAAAAGGGTTTGTTACAACAGCAAGTGAAGATGAAGTGATTGTGCAGTATCCGCCAAAGATCGGAAATGTCACAAATCACTTTTTTTTACGGGCAGAAGAGGTTGCGAAAGGAGACTGGGAAGTCCGTTATACAAACGATATGGAGACGATAGTCACATATCCGGAAGGAGGAACCAATGAACCTGAAACAGCTGATTTATAAGAGGCTTGTCCATGCGAAAGACATTGGAGGCCTGCTTGCAAAATACGCCGGACGCCCGGCTGTCTTCGATACTGAGGCTCCGGATGATAAGCAGGACGGGTGGGAAGGGAAAACACAGTACCCAAGGCTCAATATCGTCCTCGATATGCAGGCAAACGAGGAGCGTTCAAGCGTAGGCTCATTAACTATCACCATCTATACGGAACGCACATCTATGGTCATTTTAGAGATTGAATCACTGGTGAAAACATGCTTCAGAGATTTGCTTATTTCACCGGAAGACGGAGGACCGTACAGTTTTGCATGGGCGAGAACAGATCCTTTTTCGATTGAAGGAACGAATGTTATCGGACAGGATGTTACTTTTGACATTATGGAATACTCTGCTCAAGAGACCACGGATCCAGATCCGATTGTCGCACTTTCGAGGTATATTAAAAAACTATACCCCGATTCGATTGTGCTTGGCGTGGATCCGGTCGGAGAGTTTACCGAGGCATCCGTTACACCGATCTTTTACAGTCGCCTTGTCACTATGGATAAGGCATCTGGACACAACATGAATATTGTTGCATGGATGGACTGCAGAATGGCAGTCCATCTTTTATGCCCTGATAAGGCAATGAACCTGAAAATGCTGGCAGCAGTCATGCAGAAAATCTCCGTTGACGAGAAAATTATCCTTCTGGATAACTCACCAATGAATATATCAGAGGTTCAAATCGACAAACAGGCGGATTACCTGAAACAGGGGCAGTTATATGTAACTGGGCGGTTTGGAGTCCTGAAATACAAGGAAAAACCGCATGCGATCGAAAGCATTATCACTATGTAAGGAGGGAAAGCAATGGCAGAAAAGAAAGAGCCTATGGCCAAAGCTGCTCCACAGCAGACTGCGGAAAAGAAAGAGCCTAAAGGCATTCTGTATCCTGCGGAAGAGCTCGCAAAGGCGGCTCATCGCTTTAACACAAAGGAAGAGTGTGTGGTTGCTGCACTCAAATACTTCGGTAAGAAAGAAGCGACCATCAAAGAAACGGAAGAATTAGTAAAGAAATTCTTGCAGAAGGAGGTCAAATAATGGCTGGAACATTTATTATCGGCGAAACCAAAATTCGCCCGGGAACCTATTTCAATATTCAGAAAGTAGGAGGAAACCAGCTCGCCGGTGCCGATGACGGTACAACGGCTGTTTTCTTTAAAGCTGATTTCGGACCACTGAACGAAGTGGTTGAGATCGCACCTGGAGATGGATACGAAAAAGTATTCGGTACAGCAGGAACAACGGATGCCATTCGTGAAATTCTGGCAGCAGGAGTAAAGAAAGCCCTGTGCTGTAGAGTGGGAAAAGGCGGAACTGTTGCGAATACAAAACTGAAGACCGCGGGAGATGTGCCTCCGGCCAAGGACGCACTGTCCATCACAGCGAAGCATCCGGGAACAAAGGCATTCTCTATCGAGGTTAGAGAGAAACTTTCTGATACCTCTCTGAAGGAGTGCATCATCTATGCCGGCACAAAAGAATTTGAGAAGTTCGAATTTGCCGCAGGAGAAGAGGAAGACGAGGTTAAGAATCTGGCAGCAGCATTCGTGAACTCTCAGAACTTTGCATGCGAGATCTTGGACAGTGCAACAGGAGTTCTTGCTGAAACAGAAATTACAGCATTTACTCCTGGAACAGATCCAACGGTATCAACAGAAGATTACAGCACTGCATTTTCTGCGGCAGAAGCATACCGCTTTAATACGGCTTGCGTGGATACCGAGGAAACTGCTGTGCACCTGCTCCTCGCTTCTTTCATTGACCGTATTTTCAATGCGGGACAGCTCGGACTTGCCATTGTTGCTGAGAAAAATACGGTTTCTCTGGATGACAGAATGGATCACGCCGCCGGATTTAACAGTGAAAAGATGCACTACGTTGTCAATGCGTCTGTAGAAGAATCCGGAGAAAAAGTGGAAGGTTATCTGGTTGCGGCCAGAATTGCCGGTCTGATTGCTGCGTGTCCTTCCAATAAATCCCTTACTCATTCTGTAATCAGCGGATTCACAAAACTTGTGGATGTGCTGACTCCTACTCAGATTACCAATGCTGAGAAAAAGGGATGTATCGTACTGAGTACGAACACCACGGGACAGATCTGGATTGACAGTGCAATCAACACTCTGGTAACTCCGTCTGACAATCAGGATGACGGATGGAAGAAAATCCGCAGAACAAAAACCAGATATGAGCTTATTACTCGCTGCAATGACCAGGCAGACAGCCTGATCGGAAAAGTGGACAACGATACCAACGGAAGAGCAACGGTTGTAAGCCAGCTGCAGGGTATCGTTAATGCCATGGTAAATGAAGGAAAACTGGTGTCCGGTACTGTTACCGAGAATACCCTCTATACATCTGATGGAGATTACGCATATTTCGATATTTCCGTAATCGACAAGGATTCCATCGAACACATTTACCTGACATACAAATTCCAGTTCAGCAGCAGAACAGATGAATAAAGAAGGAGGATTAGACAATGGCAATCAATGAAAGAGCATCATCTGATGCACGCCACGCCCGTACCGGTAAAGATGCGGGCCTGTATGACGGAAATGGAACTCTCTTTGCCAGCATGGAAACATTTGCATCCAAGGCTACTTACAACAATGTTAAGTACCGCCCGCTTGGAGATCCGCAGGAACATGAGACGTCCGATTCCTATGGAATCACTATTACTGTAACGGAGATCGTCATTGAGGATATTGATATGTTCAAGACCTTAATGGAATCCATGAAAACAGGTGTTACACCGCAGTTTGTATTCCAGGGCGTACTGCTCGGTCTGAACGGTTCCGAGGAACGTGTGGTTTACAGAGAATGTATCCCGTCCGGAGACATCGATCTTCAGAACGTAGCAAACGGAGATGTGATCAAACGTAACTGGAGTTTCTTCGTAAACGGAAAACCGGATCTGCAGAAGGAACTTTCTATTTAATCAATATGTTTACAGGTGGGGCGAGAGAATCGCCCCATTATTTTTAAGGAGGAAGAATCATGGCGAAATTAACAAGCGTAAACGGAAAACCGGAAGAAAACATTGAGGAAGAAGTAAGAGAGGAAACTTTCTCTGCAGAGGAAACCAAGAACCAGCTCAGAGTGAAAGAAGAGGACTTTATCGCTGGAATGCTGTCAGCTGCAGCTTATAAATCCGAGGAAGTATCTCAGATTGACATCGTAAGAGGCGGAAAGCTGTTCTTCTCATTCCGGATCCACGCTCTCGGAGAGGAAGAGGCGAACAAGAGCCGTAAAAAGCATACGAAGTATGTTCGTAACAAACAGATCGGAGTCAAATTCGCAGAGGAAACTGACAATGCGAAGTTCCGTTCTTCCCTCATTTACCATGCGACTGTTGAGGAAGACAGAGATAAGCTGTGGGACAACAAGCAGGTATGGAATGGACTGATTGCTCAGGGACACCAGATCGTAACCACTCTGGATGTTATCGAGGCTGTTCTGCTCGGTGGTGAAAAAGACCGCATTATTGATGAAATCAATAAGATGAGCGGATTCAATTCTGAGAATATCGAAGAAGTGGAAAACAATCTTGAAGATGTTACAAAAAACTGATTCGCGCCGGCGGTAAAGTAACGCTTTTACATCAGATCTTCCAGCGGACCGGAATAACACCGGATGAGGTTTATTCCAAGACACCGGGAGTAAGGGCGTTTATGTTTGCGTCTATGATGGTTCGCCTTGAAGATGATGAGAAGGGAGGTGCGGCAAATGGCGGCTAAGGTCATAAAGATTGAGATCCCTATTGAAACTCAGGATAAGACTGATCCGGCGCTCGGTAGTGTGACGGCGAAGATGGAAGACTTGGATAATGCGGCGAAAAATGCTCAGAAGAGTATGGACAGTGCATCGAAAAGTGCTTCTGGATTTGAAAAATCACTCGGAAAAAGCATGGATAATGTCTCGAAGAAAGCTTCCGGGTTTGAAAAATCACTCGGTTCTGTGACAAAGCAGAAGTGGCAGATACTCCTTGAGGCAAAGGATAAAATCACTCCTACCGTAAAGCAGGCGATTACATACGTTAAGAGCCTGAGCAGTAAGGCTTGGCGAGTGACGCTGAAGGCGGTTGACCTTGTTACTTCCCCTGTAAAAAGAGTGTTCGGACTCTTGAAAAGCCCGCTTGTAGCCGCAGGAGTTACCATATCGGCTGGCGCGGGCATTGCCAGTACCGTAAAGACGTATGCAGAGTTTGAAGCGGCTATGAGCCAGGTAAAGGCTATTTCCGGAGCCACCGGAGAAGAATTTACACAGCTTACAGAAAAAGCAAAGCAAATGGGTGCCACTACGAAGTTTACAGCGGCACAGAGCGCGGAGGCCTTTAACTACATGGCTATGGCGGGATGGAAAGCCTCAGACATGATGAGTGGTATCGAAGGTATCATGAACCTGGCAGCGGCCAGCGGAGAGGATCTCGGAACCACGTCAGATATTGTTACTGACGCACTTACCGCTTTCAACCTGAAAGCATCCGATTCCACACACTTTGCAGACGTCTTGGCGCAGGCCTCCGCAAATGCAAATACAAATGTATCTAAAATGGGACAGACGTTCCAATACGTTGCTCCTGTTGCGGGTGCGATGGGATATAGCATTGAGGACACGGCACTGGCGATTGGACTTATGGCAAATGCTGGTATTAAAGGAGAAAAGGCAGGTACTGCACTCCGTTCTATCTTTACGAGATTGGCAGATCCTCCGAAAGATGCAGCAGGAGCTATTGAAAAACTCGGATTGAGCATTACGAATGCAGACGGAAGTATGAGACCTCTGAATGATGTTATGAAAGATCTCAGAAAGAGTTTTGCAGGGCTCACTCAGGAACAGAAGGTGCAGATTGCATCTCAGCTGGCCGGACAGGAGGCCATGTCAGGTCTTCTTGCTCTGGTAAATGCTTCTGAGGAAGACTACAACAAATTGGCAGAAGCTATCGGAAACGCAGATGGAGCATCTAAGAAGATGTCGGATACCATGCTGGATAACTTATCTGGTAAATGGACTTTATTCCAGTCTGCTCTTGACGGTGTAAAAATATCTCTCGGAGAGAGATTTAAGCCGTATCTTATGGATGCCCTTGATTGGATGATAGAAAAAATGCCTGATATAGAAGATACACTCCTTCTTACCATGGATAGAATTGATGAATTTGTGGACCACACAAAGGAAAAAATATCTGAATTTACCGGTACGAAGGAATGGCAGGACGCTGACTTATTCGGAAAGATAAAAATCGGATGGGATAAGCTGATTGCCGAACCGTTTTCTGAATGGTGGGATTCATCCGGAAAACAAAAGATAATGTTAAAAGCTGAAGATATTGGAAAAGGACTTGGATCTGGAATATCGGCCGGAATCCTTACGCTACTCGGAATCGACGTGGGTTCTACGATTGATGAGGGCGCAACTATAGGTCGGCAGTTCGCAAGTGGATTCGTAAGTGGATTCAATGCGTCTGAGATTCAATCTGCTATCGGCGGTGCTATTTCCGGAATCTTCAAAAATGCAGGAAAAATATTTACCGGTGACGCAGATCTGTCTTCCTGGTTATCCGCAGCACTTGTTGCGAAAGTTGCAACACCTCTTTTGGGTGCCGGTATCAAAGGAGTTAAACTCGGAAAAACGATATTCGGAAGTGGAGAAGGAGGATTAGGACTTGGAAGTGCTATTATCGGATCTGCAGCGGCAGGAACAGGACTGAAAGGTCTTGGAGCATCTGCCGGTATGTTTGGTCTGAAAATCGGTTCTACAGCAACTACGGGAGCCGGACTTATTGCTTCTGGTGCAGCAGCGGCCGGAGGCGGGGTTGTCGGAGGAGCGACACTCATAAGCGGAGGAATTGACGCTTATCATGCAATCAAATCCGATGAAGCAGCAGAAAAGAAGGCTTATGGAACATCAGCCGGATTAAAAGTTGGTGGCGTTGCCGGCGGAGCAGCTTTAGGAGCTGCAATTGGTAGCGTTATTCCTGGACTCGGAACGGTTGTCGGAGGCTTAATTGGTGCCGGAATCGGTGGTATTGCCGGTTGGTTCGGCGGAAATAAGGTCAAAGAAGACTACGAGGAGACAAAGCAGGCCGCAGAAGAAGCGGCAGCGGCAGCGGATCTTATGGAGCAGAAATCAAAGTATGCCCTGGAAGGTTCCCGGTTTGAAAATTCAAAGCTGAAAGACGCATTCAATGACACAACCGTATCTGCAGAGAGGTTTGCCTCTATGATGCAGGAGGCGGCGTCTAAGAAAGTGCAGGACAGCTTTGGAAATATCAAATTATCCGTAAAAGAAATTAAGGATGCTGCAAAGCAGATTGTCTTCGGGGATCAGGAACAGGCATTTACGAAATTTTCAAGTGCGGCCAGTGACGCACAGAATTCTCTTGCGAATCTCCAGAGCTCAGTAAGCACAATGGATAAGATGAATTGGAAAGCGTCACTTGGAATGAAGTTTGATGACAATGAAATATCAGAGTATATCGCAGGCGTTGACAATATGCTCTCGAGTGCATCGCAGTACCTGGAGGACAAGCACTATCAGGCGAAAGCCGCAATAGATCTGCTTGTGGAGCCGGGGAATGAAACCGATATGACTACCGGATTGAATGCCATGTATGCAGATATGCAGTCCAAGATAGAAAGCCTTGGAAAAGATCTTCATGCAAAAGTCAATGTTGCTCTTGAAGACGGAGTTATTACGCTGGATGAGCAGGCTGAGATTACCAATTTACAGAATCAGATTACGGATATTACCAATCAAATCAGCCAGGCGGAGACCGAAGCAAGTTTCCAGAGCCTGAAGATTAAATATTCCGGTGCATCCCTCGATGCGGATTCTTTCGCAAATCTGGTTGCTGAAATCCAGACGAACGTTCAGGAGGCAGCTCAGTCTTATGACGATGCTTTGGAAGTTTCTCTTACGAACCTTAATCTGCAGCTGCAGAGCGGTGCTATAAATCAGGAGCAGTTCGATGCACAGTTACAGGCTCTTACAGAAGGGTATCAGGCAAAGATAACTGACCTGTCCGTGAAGGTAGAGAGTTTTGAATTGCAGTCGATAGCCGATGCTTTCGGAAGTGAGCTGGACGGAATCTTACCGGATATAGAAGGAACGGTAGCTGAAAAGCTCGGAACCGCAATGCACAATGCTATGGCGGCAGGAGTTGATGTGGAGAACTGGGATGTTTCTACAGCTTCACAATGGCTTGACCTTGATGGACTTTCTGCGGAAACGCAGTCCGCTATCACCGAGTTAATGAGCCAGGTTGCAGCTTCTCTCCCTGACCAGATGAGCTCTGCACTTTCCGGAACCGATATAGACATGAGCGACAGTGTAAACAGTATGGTGAATTCATCTATTGAGAATGTTGATCTGTCTGGCGCCGGAGAAACCCTTATGGGAAAAGTCAATGAAAGTATGAATGGGCTGGATATGTCTGAATCCGGAGCAGGATTGCAGGACAGTTTACAGACTTCTCTGCTGACGTCTCTTGAAAATGTGGACCTTTCCGGAGCAGGAACAACGCTGAACACAAAGCTCGGAGAATCAATGGCTTCACTTGATATGTCAGAGTCAGGTTCTGGACTTCAGGAAAGCATACAAAGTTCTATTACTTCTTCGATAGAGGGAGTGGATTTGACAGAGGCAGCCTCCAGCTTGAATACAAGCCTTTCAGCAGCACTGTCATCGGCAGAAAGTATAGATACAACAGGGTTCGCAACCGCCCTGCAGAGTAGTATCGCAGGATCCGTACAGGGACTTGATTACTCTGGAGTTACATCGGCGGTCGGAACTGGAATATCGAATGCTATCACAGCAACCATGGGAACCATCCAAGGTGCTATTTCTACGCTTTACAGTGATGTTGGAGCTGCGATAAACAGTGCTTTCGCCGCAGGTTTCACAACCACAACAACGGTTACGATCACAGTAAACTATCAGCTTGCAAATCCGACGGCCACTATCAGCTTCAGCGGTGGCGGAACTGGAACAGCAACGGTTTCTGCGTCAGTACATGCAAACGGTGGATTCGTAAATGGACCGGAATTATCATGGATCGGTGAGGATGGACCGGAGTTTGTTATTCCCGTTGGGGCAAAACGAAGAAATCGTGGTATTGAGTTATGGCAAAGAGCCGGACAGATGCTTGGCATCCCACAGCACGCGGAAGGCGGCCTGATAGGAAATCCTGCATCTGCAGCTACTTACTATGATTACACCGCACAAAATGCAATACAGGCCATTTCGGAAGAGGACAGCGATACTTCTGAACCGATTCCGACAAGTGTTCGGCATGAAGGAGAAAGTGAAACAAAAGAAGTAAAACTCAATGTGAATGTGAATCCGCAGTTTGTAATTTCAGGCGGCGGTGGACAGAGCGATGAGGATATCATGAGAATCATAAAGAGCCACTTCAAGGAGCTGGCTGATGATCTGGGCGGAGAGCTGGCAGACCGCCTCGGAGAAGTATTCTCAAATATGCCAGTGAACGCATAAGGAGGCATGGAATGGACATTTATCTTACCGAAACGGGAAGTGGAGGCAGAAGGTTTACATTTCCTAGCCTCCCGGAACGTATCAGAGTGAAAAACTCAACAAATTATCAGTCCTTCGACATTCTATCAATGGGGACTATTAAAATTCCAAAAGGAATGACACCAACTACGATTTCGTGGGAAGGTGTCTTTTTTGGTGAAGCAAAGAAGAAGGAATCTATTGTGAAAACGTGGGTAAAACCTTCTGAATGCGAAAAGACGTTACAAAACTGGCAGGAAAAGGGTACAGTACTCCGGCTTATGGTGACTGGAACGAATATCAATATCGATGTTACGATCAGTTCCTTTACCTGTGAGGAAGTAGGCGGATTCGGAAACAAAGAGTACAAGATTGAGTTCATCCGGTATAAGTACCTGAAGATCTATACCACTGATGAGTTGAAGATTGTCAAATTTGTAAAGAAAACGAATACCAGACCTGCTCCGGCGGCGCCTGCAAACAAAGGTACCTATACCGTAAAATCGGGAGATAACCTTTGGTCCATTGCCAGAAAATATTACGGTGGCAGCGGTTCTGACTGGAAGAAGATCTACGATGCAAACAAATCCGTCATTGAATCTACGGCGAACAGGTACCGTGGAGGGCGGGGAAGTGACTGCGGACATTGGATTTATCCTGGAACCGTACTTACCATTCCAAACTAAGGAGGTGCTGGAATGATTGATATTGCAAACGTTCAGTACCGCCTAGTGATAATGGATGAAAAAGGAAAGCAGTACAACATTAAGGACTATGTGGATGATTTAGGGTGGGAACAGGGAGAAAAAGAACTGTCCACCCGAATCTCCTTTACAACGAGGAATGAGAAGTCCACACAAGGTCTGCTGTCTTCGATAGCAAAGCTCGGCTGTCTTGTCGGAATATTTGCTACGGATGGAAAAAAAGATGAAGAGGTTGCCAGAGGGTATATCACAACATGGAAACCTAGTTATTCCTCAGATAGTGACCGGTTTGATGTGAAATGCTATGACAACCTGTATAATTTGCAGGAAAGCCAAGACAACATATATTATTCTTCCGGAATCGGAACAAAGTCGGCGATTACGAAGATCTTCGACAACTGGGAGATTCCTCTCGGCTCTTACAGCGGTCCGAATGAAACCCATGCAAAGCTCGCTTACAAATCAGAAAGTCTTGCAGATGTGATTCTGGATATTTTGGATGATGCGTATAAAAAGGGCGGAACAAAATGTGTGGTTCAGGATCGAGGCGGTAAAGTGTATGTGGTTCCATATGCCAACAATAAGGTGGTTTACCACTTTGAGGCAGATAACACAAAAACAATATCCCATAAAAGAAGCACTGAGGGAATGATTACCAGGGTAAAGATTATCGGCCAGGAAGATGATGACGGAAGAAGTAGTGTTGAGGCAACGATGAACGGAAAAACAAAATATGGCGTTCGTCAAAAAATTGTAACAAGAGGAAAAGATGACAGCCTTGAAGATGCAAAGTTTTCTGCTCAGGAAATATTGGATGACAAAGGAGAGATTCAGGAAGAGATTACCGTACAGGCTCCGGATATTCCGTGGACACGGAAGGGAGATCTTGTTCATGTTACGGCCGGAACAGTAGATGGTTACTATTATGTTATCGGAATCCGGCATGATGCAGATAACAAGATTATGACACTCGACCTGCATATTCCTTATCCTGAATACGAGAAGAAGACAGCTGCTCCGAAGAAAAACTATAATGTCGGCGATATTGTCAACTTCCATGGAGGAAAGCATTATGTTTCTTCTTATCCTGGTTCTCAGGGATACAGCGTAGGACCTGGAAAGGCTAAGATTACTATTAAAAACGGTTCCGGAAAAGCGCACCCATGGCATCTTGTGACAGAAAACTGGGGACAGACGCATGTTTGGGGCTGGGTAGATGAAGGAAGTTTTGATTAGAGGAGGTGTTTTATATGGCGTTTGATAATCACGCCGGAGCGAATAAGCTTGCCAGGACGTTAAGTAATCGTATGAAAAATGAATCAAAGAGCTCTCTGGTTCTTGATTTTGGCTCAATAAATTCTGATTACAGCCTTACAACAAACACTTTCCCTGTGAAAATTCCGAAAAAAGACTACACAGTCTGCAGACATATAAGCGGAATGTCCCTTGGTACTTCTGGCGGATCTCATGGAGGGCATGAGTACGGAGATGGAAGTCATTCGCATTCTATTCCGGTACCAAAGCTGAAACCTGGAGACAGAGTGCTTGTGGCATGGATACAGAGTGAAGCGGTTGTTGTAGACGTCATAGTATCTGCAAGTTCGCTTTAGTGGAGGTGGTATTTATGGCGTCTGAAAATGCTTTATTCCCGGTAGAAGAATCTCCAGAATTCATACAGGAAAGCGAAGAACGAGATAATCAGTATCGATATACGGTCGCATGGGATGTGGAAAAAGGAGATTTCATACTGGACGGTAAAAACCGAATGGAAACTTGCAACGGTATGGAAGGTTATAAAGTGTGGTGCTGTAAAATGGCTCTCACACAGAGATATGCCTGCCTTGCATATCCGGATGAAATAGGCACCGAACTTGACGAGGCTTTGAATGAGCCGGATGAGGAGGCGGTGCAGTCGGCTTTGGAAAGAACCATAACCGAAGCCCTTATGGTAAATCCCCGGACAGAATATGTTCGAGGTTTTACTTTTGAATGGAACGGAGACAATGTCAGCTGTTCCTTTATTGTAAAAGGCATAGAAAATGAAGAATTTCAGGTAACTATATAGGAGGTGATGAGAGTGGGAATGGAATTCACACCGCCGGAGTTTATTGACAATAACACGCCGGAGGAAATTCAAAGCAGAATGATGAATGCTCTTCCTGAAGGCATAGATGATATGCCCGGTGGTTTCCCTTATGATTTTACAATGCCTACGGCGATTGAAAAATCGGAGCTGATTCAGTTCCATCTGGTTCGAACGCTTATGCTCATGTTTCCCCAGTTCGCATGGGGAGAATGGCTGGATCTTCACGCCTCGGTTGCCGGAGTGCAGAGGAAACCGCCTGGTTATGCCAGCGGAGAAGTTACCGTTACCGGAGAGGCAGGAACTGTTATCATGGAGGGCTCTATATTTTGTACAGCATCCACAGATGACAGTCCTTCTCTCGAATATGCAGCAGATCATACGGTAATCATTCCGGAGGGAGGCACTGCAAAGGTGCCTGTTACTGCTGTGAATCCTGGTAAGGAATCGAATACAAAGGCAAAAACCGTTACTTTTTCGCTTACCACTATCAAAGGTCTATCAAAAGTAGAAAACGAAGATTGGATTTCTGGCGGAACAGACGAAGAAAGTGATGAGGCATTGTGGGAACGTATCGATATGGAATACAAAGCAGAAGGAGCTTCGTTCATCGGAAATGACAATGATTATGAACGGTGGGCGAAAGAGGTTACTGGAATTGGAGACTGTATCGTTATTCCTGCAAATGAAGAGAATCCGGGTGTTGTAAAACTTGTCCTTGTGGATTCAAATGGATCGCCGGCCAACAAGGTTCTTGTTCAGGCGGTCTATGACCATATCGTATCTCCGAATGACAGGAGTAAAAGGATCCTTCCGACCGGTTGTGCAAAGCTGATTGTAGAAGCTGCTGAAACAAAGACAATTTCATATACCTGCACAGGTCTTGCTTATGATGAGATCACGGATATTGAGCAGATCTCGAAAGAGTTCAAAGAACTTGTCGCTCAGGAGTATATCGATGCGAAGAAAGATGGAATATTGATATACAATCAGGTTCGGGCACTCATCACAGACATTCCGGGAGTATCAGACTTTGACACATTCCTTATGAATGGGAAAGAGGAAAATATCGTTCTCGGAAAAGAAGAGTATGCTGCAACTGGCGACACGAATTTCAGTTAAGGGGGAATGTTTATGAATCTTGAACAGTTTCCAACTTCTGAAACAGCAAAAAAGATGCTCAGCTATATTACCGGCAATGGATTTTATGATAATTCTTATGTCGGGAAATGGATATTCCAGGTCATGGGCGAAGAGATGGGTGATGCGAGAGCAATCATTGATGAGCTGCCTTTGCAAGCATTTGTCGAAACAGCCACATGGGGACTACGGTACCATGAGGAAAAGTACGGGCTGCCGATCAGGGAAAACCTTTCTCCTGATGAAAGACGGAAAATTATCCTGGAGAAGAGAGATTTAAAGGCACCGATGAGTCCATGGAGAATGGAGAAAATCATAAGCGGTATTCTTGGATGTACTGTTGATGTCGTTGATATAAACGAACCTGGCAGTAAAATCAGCCATCCGAATATGTTTATTGTTTATCTGGAAGGAGAAGGAGAATTCAGCCTCGGAAAAGCAGTAGAGAAATTGGATGAAGTTAAGCAGTCGCATACGTTCTATGAATTGCGTGTGAGGATTGCAAAATTTATTTTGGATGAAAAGTTTTTCTGGAAAAACATCATCCGTACAAACTTTACATGGTGGGACGCCTGCTTGGACGGGCGGGAACTTCTTGACGGAAGTATCCTGCTTGACGCAAGGCACCCGCCGTTTTTTATACCTTATTTTTCCATTATTGCGAAAAATACGGAGATCTTCAGGAGTGATGTGGTAAGAAACCGCCTGATCGGTATTGGAGAGTATGGAAATATTTCTGCGAAAGCATTTTACCGGTCCTCTGTATCGTGGTGGGATTTATGTCTTGACGGCAAGTATCTGCTCGATGGCAGCTGCATTATGAATGCAGTAAGGTCTCCGTTTTTTGGTGTTGCCTATCGCAATTCCATATCGCATGAGGAGAGCTTTTCTTATGGAAAGGCAATCCATACAGTATCTCCAATCATAAATCAGAACACAGGTCATTTTAGAGACGTACAAAGGGCAAAATTCCTTTGGACTGACTACACGATAACACTTGACGGAGAAAAAACTCTGGACGGAAGTATTTGTCTGAATCAGGATTCTCCGCCGGAAATAAGCGGAATCAGAAACAGAGCTGTAATTGAACATGAGGAGATCTTCAATGTAACGATGTATAACCCGGCCGATTCCATGTTTCTTGATGGAGCATGTATGCTGGACGGAACAAAAAAACTTAACTCTGGAAGGGAGGAATTGTGATGGCAGGAACAACTGTTACCACGAAAGCAAAAAAGAAAATGCTTCAGGCGAGGGCTGGAATTGCTCCGCTGAGCAAAATTGTAGGAATGGCGTTTGGTACCGGCGGAGTGAATACTTCTGATGTGATTGTACCGCATTCTCCGGATCAGAATGCTCTGCACAGCGAGGTGCTGAGAAAGGAAGTGGATGGATACGAGGTAGTGTCTGATACCTGTATCCGCTACAAATGCACCCTCACAGAAAGCGAACTGGCAAATACATACATTTCTGAAATCGGTCTTTATGATGCAGACGGAGATATGGTTGCCATGAAAGCCTTTATGAAGAAAGGTAAGGATTCGGATATGGAGGTTGTATTCGAGTGCGAAGATACTTTCTAACGTATTTCGATATTTTGCAACTTGTTAAGCACAAAAAGTAATAGAAGATTATCATAAGGAGGTAGAATATGTCGAATTTTGATATAAGTGGTGCTGTATTCAATGACCAACTGCGTATGTTGGAGACAACGGATCCTGCACATGCAGATGTGTTCAACGCCATGTTTGGACAGCTCATCCAGAATGACGTAGCTCTCAGAGATGCAGCCAGCATATTCGCTAAGAACAAAAATGAGCAGGCGCTTTTCCTGCTGAACCTCAGAAGGACTGGAAAACGGTATGGAGTTCATTTCAACGCATACAATGTAAGCCCGGCTTCAGAAGGAACCAGACTGTATGATGCAGTTGGAAAAGTGGCTATTCCATCAACGGACACCGTAAGGAATCGAAACGATTTTGAGGGAGAGTCTGTTTTTTACGGTCTTGAAGTAAATGGATCTGTAGGAACGGATGGCGAATTCGTAGTTCAGTACATCAAAGGAATTGACAATGAATTCTCCAGAGAAGACTATGATGTGTATATTCTGTTCCTGACGCAGTGGATTGAGTTGAGCATCGACGCAAATGGAGAAAATCTGGTAATCTCTGATGAGAAATTTCCAGGTTCTTTCCCGGAAGGAGCGGCAATCAGACCGGATGGAACAGTTCGCCCGTTTGTGGCCATGGCTAAATACATGGCTGCAGATAATGATGACGGAGTGGCGTCTTCCATTACAGGAAGAAATGCAGCACACAATCAGAGCCACAATGGAATGATCACGAGATTCCATAATAAGGGCACTCAGTATTGTGGGACTACCGCACAGGATAAAGCGCATTTGGACAATCTTTTTCTCGTTGCTTTTGCAACAAGGAATACGCAGTCTGTTATGGCCGGTTGCACTTCCTATTCTTATCAGTATGCGGCAACTGTGCAGGAATCAAATGCTGAACGAATCATTATAACGAAAGCACAGGCTGCAAACTTTGTTGTTGGTTCTGTAGTATCTATTGGAAATCCAACTTCACTGTCTTCCGGTGCTCCAAATTTGGACCGTGGGATTGATGGTATGCATGCAAAAGCAAACCGTGTGAAGATTGTTTCCATTGAAGACTACGATGGAGAAAACAGTGCTGTAAATGTTGATAACGGAGGGAAGAAATTCTCTACAGCTTCAACCGTAGTAGATGGTGTTACTTGCCCGACATATATAAGTAGTATGCCTTGGATGACTGGATCTTGCGATAATGTTCTCGCATCATGCGGATCTCCGGTAAGTAATACAAACGGAAAATTCCCGTATGTACTGTTTGGAGTTGAGACGTCCATAGGAATGTATGAACTTGTAGCAAACGTAATCATGAAGATCGCAAATCATGCAATGATTCCATACATTTGCTATGATTGTACCAAATTAGCTACATCTGTTACGGATGATTATAAAGCCGTTGGATATTCTTTGGCTGATACGCAGGAAACATGGAAATATATCAGCAAGCTTGGCTATGATCCGGATAACCCATGTGTTCGACATGGAGTAGAAGTGAATGCGACGAGTTCAACTGGATATGCGGATGGTCAGTGGACAAATAAACTTGATCAAACTGCAGACACAACAAGGCTGTGGGGGTTCGGCGGCTACCTGCACAACGGTGCGATTGCGGGCCGGTTCTCCGCGTCCTTGAGCAGCGCCCTGTCCGCCGCGAACTGGGGCTGCGCCGCTCGTCTTTCTGCTTCTGGACGCTGCGCCCAAAAGGCGGCAGCGTAGGGGGTGAATTGCGAAGCAAGAGGGGCTCTCCCCTCTAATATTTTGTAACAATTAGGCGTTTGCGAAACGCCACAAGCCGCATAAATACGGCATTTTTTGTTACC
>ERZ809224.77-NODE-77-length-115994-cov-14.148130_pt1 | contig 115994 bp, 97 predicted proteins | sample MGYA00520513_ERZ809224 | MGnify/ENA primary metagenome ERZ809224 (study PRJEB31576, sample SAMEA3212658) | Homo sapiens | biome: human-gut; feature: human gut; material: fecal | place: Sweden | collected 2012 ... | reverse complement strand
AGCATTTCCGCTTGGCTCGTGCCTTGCAAGCATTTCCGCTTGGCTCGTGCCTTGCGCTTTTTATTTTTTCGCTGCCTTGGCTTACGCCAATGCACCTCGAAAGCCGCTCACCGCGGCTTTCTCGTTCGCGGGCGTCGCCAAATGGAAATGCAAGCATTTCCGCTTGGCTCGTGCCTTGCGCGAAAAAAGAAGAGCCTGCCGACAGGCAAGCTCTTTAAGTTCTATTTTTTTCTGCTTCCCTACGGCGGTATTACCCGCATCAAGTTCAAAGGGTCAAGTCCTCGACTTTCTCAGCTTTCGCTCCCCTAGCATGATTCTTTCTGATTTTTTATTTAATTTCTCTCTTCATTATAGCACGAATCCGCCGCTTGTAAAGTTCTATTTTTTTCTCCCACTGTTCTTGAAATAATATAGCGCGGACGGCCTTTCACTTCTTCATAAATTTTTGATATATAATAGCCGATGATTCCAAGACTCATCATCACTAAACTTCCGATAATCAGAAGCAGTAAAATAACTGTTGTAAAGCCCTCCAGCGCATGTCCCGCAAAATATCTTGCCAGTGATTCCACCGCCATAATAACAGCAAATACAAACATGAACGCCCCGGCCACCGTAACCATCTGAAGCGGCGCCGAAGAAAAGGCAGCAATGTTTGTCACCGCATATTTTATGAGGGACCAGGTGGACCATTTGGATTCGCCCGCTTCCCTCGGCTGAACATCAAAGGTCACTGCCGTTGTCCGAAAACCAACCCAGGAGGACAACGCCCTGAAAAATGCGTTCCGCTCCGGCATATCCAGCAACGCTTCCACTGCCCGCCGGTCCAAAAGTTTAAAATCCGAAGCCCTGGACATATCAATCCCCGTGGCTTTTGTCATAATTTTATAAAAAAGTCCGGCGCTCGCCTTATGGCCCAAACTCTCTTTCCCTCTGGAATGTTTCACTCCCTCGACAACTTCATACCCTTCTTCCCATCGACGATACATCTCGATAACTGTTTCCGGCGGATGCTGCAAATCACAGTCCATAACAACGCAGCAATCGCCGACAGCTTCCGCCAGACCTGCAAAAATCGCCGCCTCTTTTCCAAAATTTCTGGAAAAATGTACTCCCCGGATGAAATGATGTTTTTTTGCAATGTCCTGAATTTTAAACCAGGTAGCATCCCTGGAACCATCATCCACAAAAATAAGCTCAAAATCTATTTTCTCTCTTTTCAGCAGTTCCTCCAGCCGTTCCCCGGCCCGTTCCACCATCATTTCCTCATTGTATGCCGGTAAAACTATGGACAATAATGCCATGTCTATCCCTTCTTTCTTAAATTTCCCGTACAAAATGGCCGGAACGGCCGCCGTCCTTTTCCAGCAGGCATATATTCTCAATCCGCATTGCCCGGTCAATACTCTTGCACATGTCATAAATTGTCAACGCCGCAGCGCTGACGCCGTTCAGGGCTTCCATTTCCACACCGGTTTTCCCTGTCGTGCGGACCGTCATCCGAATTTCAATGCCATCCGTGACAACCTGAAAATCCACATCCGCCCCGGTCAGCGGAATCGGATGACACATAGGTATCGTTTCAAATGTCCTTTTAGCCGCCATAATGGCCGCCACCTGGGCCACGCCCAGAACATCCCCTTTTTTTATTTCCTGATTCTGAATCTTTTCCAGTGTTTCTTTTTTCATACCTATCTTTCCAAAAGCAACCGCAATCCTATTGGTATTCTCTTTTTCAGAAACATCGACCATCCTGGCCCGTCCCTGCGAATTTATATGTGTCAGTTTCATTATCTATTCTCCAAATCAACTTTTATGAAAGTATTGCAATTCCTGCAAAATCTATTATAATCTATTAAGCAGTAGATGTAAAAGGAGTTTTTTATATGAGTTTATTTTTTGGCCCGGCCGTAAACGGTATCGGCGTCATTGCTGCCGGTATTCTCGGAAGTACAGCAAAAAAATTAATTCCTGAGCACATGGGAGAAACTCTCCTCAAAGTGATGGGACTTGCTACTATATATATAGGTTTTTCCGGCGCGCTAAAGGGCGAACACATAATGATTACTCTGGCCTCACTGGCTCTGGGCACAGTTATCGGGGAACTTTTGGATTTAGAAAAACGCATCAATCAACTCGGCGACTGGCTGCAGCAGCGTTTCCAGCCGAAAGATTCCAACGTTTCCATTGCCGAAGGCTTCGTCAATTGCAGCCTTCTTATCTGCGTTGGCGCTATGGCTATTGTCGGCGCCATGGAAAGCGGTTTAACCGGCACCCACAGCACCCTTTTAGCCAAATCTTTTATTGATACGGTGGCCGCCTTTATTATGGCTTCAACAATGGGCATCGGCGTTGCACTTTCCGGTGTTCTGGTTATGCTCTATGAAGGACTTATGGCCCTGATGGCCCAGTTTTTAGCTCCGCTGCTGACCGAGATTGTCATTAATGAAATCACCTGTGCCGGCTCGATCATCATTGTCGGCGTGGGCCTCAATCTCTTAAAAGTCACAAATATACGCATTATGAATACGGTTCCGGGAATTTTTCTTCCTATATTATTCTGTATGTTTTTATAATTCTACATATTCTTTATCACAAAAAGCGTCCCCCGAATCAACAAATGATTCGGGGGACGCCCTTATTATTTAATCAAAATTCAAATTCTGATTATGCCTGCATTTTCTTAACTTCTTCGATCATAATCTTCAAAGCATCAACACAGTTTCCAACGATAGCGATGTTGGAAATTTCAAAGATAGGAGCATCTTCATCTTTATTGATAGCTACGATATAATCGGAGCCTGTGATACCGGAAACATGCTGTGCAGCGCCGGAAATACCACATGCGATATATAACTTCGGAGCAACAATCTTTCCAGACTGTCCAACCTGATGTGCACGGGAAACCCATCCTTCTTCGATAACCGGACGAGTTGCACCAACAACACCGCCGAGAAGAGAAGCAAGTTCTTTAACTAATTCATAGTTTTCAGCGCTTCCAACGCCACGGCCGCCGGCAACGATGATTTCAGCTTCTTCAAGGTTAACGCTTTCAGAAATTTCCTGAACGCTGTTTACGATTTTAGCTCTGAGGTCAGCAATTTCTACTGTTTCAGCAGTAATTGTACCCTGTTTAGCCATATCCGGTTCTTCTGCTTTCTTGAATACACCGCCACGAATGATAGCTACAACAACATCACCATCTACAGTAACATCAGAGTAGATTGTTCCACCATAAAGAGGCGCTGTGAAAACAAATTTACCGTCAGCTTCTTTAATTCCAATAACATCTGTAACGCAGCCAGCTTTTAATTTAGCAGCAACTCTTGCGCCTAAATCTTTACCAACAGGTGTAGCGCCAACAAATACCATCTCTGGAGCATATTTTTTAACCAATTCAACAACGATAGCAGCATGTGCTTCTGCGTTAAATCCGTCAGCTTCTACTGTAATCGCATCGTCTGCGCCGTATGCGATAGCTGTAGCTGCAGCATCTGCAGCACCAATAACAACAGCAGTAACTTTTTCAGCAACACTTTTAGCAGCTGTAAGCATTTCAAGGCCTGCATTGACCGGCTTGCCTTCTGCTGTCTCAACATATACCATTACATTTTTGCAACCCATGACATTTCCTCCTTATAATACTTTAGCGTCTCTCATCATACCAAGAGCCACAGCCATGGACTCTTCGAGTGTCTCTTCGTTAATCTTAACACCAGCAGCTTTCTTTGGAGGTTCTGCATTTGCAACAACCGTAACAGCAGGTGCAACAACGCCGCCGATTTCCAATTCACCAATCGGAATCTTTCTTGCAGCCATTTTGCTCTTAATGGTTGGATATCTTGGTTCGTATTCCGGTTTTGTAACTGTAACTACACATGGTGTAGCAACTTCTACAACATTATATCCTTCTTCTGTTTCCTGTTTAGCGCTAACGCCGCCGTCAACCATTTCGATGTCGATAAGGTTTGGAACAACAGGAACATCTAAATCTTCTGCTAACATTGTACCAACCTGGCCGGAAGCACAGTCAGTAGATTCTTTACCGCAGAAGATAATGTCAAATTTAACGCCTTCAGCTTCTTCAATTTTTGCAACAGCTTTTGCAAGAGCATCTGCCGTGCTGATTGTATCTGTAGCGTCAGCTTTAACAACATAACCTTTGCTTGCGCCAACAGCAAGACATGTTTTGATTGCATCTTTTGCCTTGTCCGGGCCTACAGAAACAACTGTAATTGTGCTATCGCCAACAGCTTCTTTGAGACGTGTAGCCATTTCAAGGGCATATGTATCAAATGCGTTTACGATAGGCGTAGCAATGTCAAGATCAGGTGCGTTAGTTGCAGGATTCATTTTGATATTCACAGAATCGTCTGGCACCTGTTTAATACAAACTAATATTTCCATTTTGTTGTACGCTCCTTCTTTTCCTAATAGCACAACTGGTGTGTAGATTCCCTGCACACCAGTCGTATGTAAACTTTTAATTATTCTGCAACGAATTACATATCACAGAGAAGTTCAGGAATCACTAAGCTATGCTTATTTATTTCCCATCCATCCAGCGATAACCATACGCTGAACTTCACTTGTTCCTTCATAGATTTCTGTAATCTTAGCATCGCGCATATGACGTTCGAACGGATAGTCACGGGAATATCCATATCCACCAGCAAGCTGTACGCAACGACGTGTTACATCAGATGCTGTTTCAGCACAGAACAATTTAGCCATAGCTGCTAAATGGCTGTATGGTTCACCATCCTGTTTAGCCTGAGCTGCACGGTAGAGAAGCAGACGAGCTGCATCTACTCTTGCCTGCATATCAGCTAACTGGAACTGTGTATTCTGGAATTTCCAAATGGATTTACCAAACTGTACACGTTCTTTAACATATGCTAAAGCATCATTGATAGCGCCCTGAGCAATACCAACAGCCTGAGCTGCGATACCAACACGACCGCCGTCAAGAGTTGTCATAGCAACTTTGAAGCCTTTGCCAAGTTCTCCTAAAAGGTTTTCCTTCGGAATCTTGCAGTCGTTGAAGATTAATTCGCTTGTGGAAGAACCACGGATACCCATTTTCTTTTCATGTCCGCTGATTTCGAAACCTGGTGTTCCTCTTTCTACGATGAAAGCGGAGATACCTTTTGTACCAAGTTCTTTATTTGTCATAGCGAATACGATGAATACATCTGCATACTGAGCATTTGTGATAAAGATTTTGGAACCGTTGAGTAACCAATGATCGCCTTTATCAGCAGCTACAGTTTTCTGCATAGCAGCATCTGTACCAGCGCCAGGCTCTGTTAAAGCGAAAGCACCTAATTTTTCGCCGGAAGCCATAGGTACAAGATATTTCTGTTTCTGCTCTTCTGTACCATATGCATAAATTGGCCAGCAGGAAAGAGATTCATGAGCAGATAACATAACAGAAGTTGTTGCGCAGTATTCAGCTAATTTTTCACATACGCCAATATATGTCATATAGCTGAGACCAGCTCCGCCGTACTCTTCTGGGAAGTATACGCCCATCATACCCATTTCAGCAAGTTTTTCACGAGCTTCAATCGGGAATCTTTCTTCTTCATCAACTTCCTGTGCTCTAGGTCCAACTTCTTTAGCTGCAAAGTCGTCTAACATTGCAAGGATTTCCTGTTCTTCTTCATTGAAATGAAATTTCATTTCTTGAGCCCTCCTTAAAAAAAATATAAATAAAAAGTAATGTTAAATGATTTATAAATATTACTTTATAAATTACAGTTTGTAGCAAACTTTACCTGGGTTAAGAATCAACTTAGGGTCAAATACTTTCTTAATACCAAGCATAAGTTCCATATTTCTTTCGCCTTCAGCTTCAGCAAGATATTTTAACTTACCGGAACCGATAGCATGTTCACCGGATACCAAACCGCCAACGCGTGTAGCTGCCGGATAAATGTCATCAAAGAAAGCGTCTGCTTTTTCTTTGAAGTCTTCAACGCTGATCTGATCATCACCGATAACGTAGATATGAAGGTTACCGTCGCCAGCATGTCCGAAACTTTCAACCTGAAGTCCCATCTTTTCGCCAACGCCATATACATATTCAACATATGGAGCAATCTGGTCAAGCGGAACAACAACGTCACATTCATCAAGAAGTTCAAGGCCGTCTTTCCAGTTTGTTTCAGCTTTGATAGCTTCCAGGAAGGAGCTTCTTGCTGCCCAAACGTCTTTAATCTTAGGCGGTGTATCAGCAACGATAACGTCGATAGCGCCGTTCTCAAGAGCGATTTCAGAAGCCTGTTCCATAATCTCTTCAAGCTCTTCCATTGTACGTCCATCGAATGTTACAAGCAGGTAAGCGCCGGCTTCTACGCCGTCAATTGTCTTTGGATATACAGCTTTGCCAACATATTTTTCGGATTTTTCAACAATAGCTCTCTCCATGAATTCCAGAGCCTGTGGGTCAAGATTGTTTTTCTTGAACAGCGGAACTGTGGAAATACAGGAATCCAGGTCTTCAAAAGGCATTACCAAGCTGATAACTTCCTTCGGAGCCGGAATAACTTTTAATGTCAACTCTGTGATGATACCGAGTGTACCTTCGGAACCGATCATCAGGTTTACAAGAGAATATCCGGAAGATGTTTTGGAAACTGTGCTTCCGAAATGAGCGATGTCACCGTTGGAAAGAACAACTGTCATAGCGCGTACATAATCTCTTGTAGCGCCGTATTTACATGCTCTCATACCACCTGCATTTGTTGCAACGTTACCACCAACAGCGGCAAATTTTTCACCTGGATCCGGCGGGTACATAAGTCCGCGGCTTACGCAGTCTTCTGCAAGGTCGTTCAAAAGAACACCCGGCTGAATTTTAACAACGAAGTTGTTTAAATCATATTCAAGAATCTTGTTCATTTTTGTTGTGCCGATTACAACGCCGCCGGCAATCGGAACTGCTGCTCCAACAAGACCTGTACCAGCACCTCTGGCTGTTACCGGAATTGTATTTTCATAACAGATTTTAACAATTGCAGCTACTTCTTCTGTTGTCATAGCATCAACAACAGCTTCTGGCATAGCTTTACCATAAATAGACATCTCGTCATGCGTGAAGTCATCGTTGATTTCTTCTCCTACATAAACCCGTCCTGGTGCAATTTCTTTAAATTTCTCCACGATTTCGGGAGTTACTTTGCCATATGCACTCATCTCATCATGCCTCCTTAAACCTTTAATAGAACCCTTTGCTTATATATTGTATTGCACACTATGTACACAATAGCCTTTAAAAATACACATAAAAGTACCATGATGGTCCTACCATTTATATGACCATCATAAAATATACAGGCCTATTTGTCAAGCATTTTTACTATTTCCTTTGTATTTCTCGTGTATTTTTTATAAGCATTGCACAGTTCTGATTTTAGCATTTTTTAATTTTGTAGCTTTTTCGCACAAAGTGTTTGTCTTTTTTTTGTCAATATTTGCTTAACTGTCCAGATAGTTATAAATATAGACAAAATGGCGGTTCAGAGCATCCTGTCCAAACTGAACATCCTTTTCTTTTACGGCTTTAATCAAATCCCGGTGGGTCTGCATCAACCCTTCCCGGTTCTTTTCATCCCGCAAAATACGTACCCGCATGTCTTTGACATATTTATCCATAACCTGTGTTAATGCTAAAAAATTAACAATAAGATAGTTATTATGCGAGGCCTCTACGACCAGATAATGAATCCGTTTATCGTGTCTCGAGCGTACATTTTCCTCCTGGGCCGTTTCCAGCATACTCATATGATATTCCATCTCCGCCATCTGCTCCTCCGTCGCATGATGCACGGCCAGCGACAGCGCCTGATACTCCAGGGCAAAACGGAATTCACTGATTTCCCGATAGGTTGTTCCCTCCACCGCAAACATCAGCGTCATCACCCGGATTAACGTACTCTCAAAATCGCCGGTTATATAATTTCCTGACCCCTGCTGACAGGAAAGGGCGCCCATCTGTTCCAATATACGAATTCCCTCCCGGACGGATGTCCGGCTCACATTCAACTGCAGGGCCATCTCCCTCTCTGACGGCAGCTTATCTCCCGTACTGTAGACTCCGTCCAGAATCTGCTTCTGAACGAAGTCTACCACCTTTTCATAGGACTTTTCCAAACAAATCATCCTGTTCTTTAATATGCTTTTCCCCAATATACCATTGCTTTTGCAGGCTTTCCGCAGCAAACGCACTTATCTGACAGGTGTTTCTGTGCAAACGGCATGCAGCGGGACGTTGCCCCAGTCACTTCTTTAATCATGTTTTCACATTCTTCATCGCCGCACCACATGGCTTTGACAAAGCCCGGTTTGTTTTCAACCGTATCCTTAAAGGCTTCAAAATCTGTCACCTCATAGGTATGCGCATCTCTGTGCGCTCTCGCTCTCTCAAGCATATCCTTCTGCATCGTATCCAGCGTTTCCGCCACTTTCTCCGCCAGTTCTGCAATGGCAGCCACCTGTTTTTCACGGGTGTCACGGCGGACAATGACAGCCTGTCCGGCCTGGATGTCCTTTGGCCCGATTTCGATACGCACCGGGATTCCCCGCATTTCCGCCTCGGAGAATTTCCATCCCGGACTCTTGTCCGAATCATCCACTTTGACACGGAAATTGCTCAGAATATCTTTAATTTCAAAGGCTTTATCGAGAACGCCTTCTTTTTTCTGCTGGATCGGAATAACCATCACCTGTGTCGGCGCAATTCTCGGAGGAAGCACCAAACCGGAATCATCGCCGTGAACCATGATGATCGCGCCGATCAGACGGGTCGTCATACCCCAGGATGTCTGATGGACATATTCCAGCTTGTTATCTTTATTGGCATACTGAATACCGAAAGCCTTTGCAAATCCGTCGCCAAAGTTATGGCTTGTGCCTGACTGAAGCGCTTTGCCGTCGTGCATTAATGCTTCAATTGTATAAGTAGCCTCGGCTCCGGCAAACTTTTCTTTATCGGTTTTGCGGCCGCGAATGACCGGCATCGCCAGCACTTCTTCGCAGAAATCCGCATAGAGATTCAGCATCTGAATCGTTCTTTCTTCGGCCTCTTCGGCTGTTGCGTGGGCCGTATGACCTTCCTGCCACAAAAATTCCCTGGAGCGGAGGAATGGACGGGTCGTCTTTTCCCATCTTACCACGGAGCACCACTGATTATATAATTTCGGCAAATCTCTGTGGGACTGAATGTCTCTGGCATAAAAATCACAAAACAGGGTTTCGGATGTCGGACGGACGCACAGCCGCTCCTGGAGCGGTTCCAGGCCGCCGTGGGTGACCCAGGCGACCTCCGGCGCAAAGCCTTCAACATGGTCTTTCTCTTTCTCCAGCAGGCTTTCCGGAATAAACAGGGGCATATATACATTTTCCACGCCGGTTGCTTTAAAACGGGCATCCAGCTCCTTCTGAATATTTTCCCAGATTGCGTACCCGGCCGGTTTAATTACCATACAACCCTTCACGCTGGCATAATCCACCAGCTCCGCCTTTTTAACTACATCTGTATACCATTGGGCAAAATCCTCTTCCATGGAGGTAATTGCCTCAACTAATTTCTTTTCCTTTGCCATCATCAAATCTCCTTTTATTTTCTTTTTTTATAGTAAGATAAACTCGGCCATTCGTCAATAGTCATCCTTCCCTGTTCCGGAAGAACTTCAAAGCACATTTTCCGATGGCTCACCGGATGCTCAAAGGTCAGCCGACAGGAAAAAAGACATAATTCCGGGGTTCCGGAGCCTATGCCTTCTTTTTCATTCCATTTTTTTGTGCCTTCACTGTTATACTTCATATCCCCGTAGATTCCCGCTCCGGCATGGGCCGTCTGAACCCGAATCTGGTGATGACGCCCTGTGTGGAGTCTCACTTCCACCAGCGACAATCCATCCTTTTCTTCCAGTTCACGATAATCCAGACTGGCCTTTCTGCCGCCTTCTCCGACAACCGCAGAGGTGTTGGTCCGCCCGTCCTTCTCCAGATGATCAACCAAGGAGCCCGAAGCTTTCGGAAGCCGCCCCGTCAAAAGAGCCAGATAGGTTTTTTCTGTCTGATGTTCCGAAAACTGCCGGCTCAGCCCGGCCGCCGCTTTCGGAGTTTTTGCATAAACCATAACGCCGCCCACAGGCCGGTCCAAGCGGTGTACTACGCTGATATAGGGTCTTTTTCCCGGACTGCCGCCCTTCTGCCTCACCGCCAGATAGTTTTTGAGCCAGCTTACCAAATCCATAGATGAAGAACGCTCCGCCTGGGAGGACATTCCCGGCGGTTTGACGCAAACGATAAGCTGTGCGTCCTCATACAAAATCTTTACTTCCATCATACTTTAAACCGATAACCCACGCCCCAGATTGTCTCAATGTACTGGGGTTTGGAGGTGTTAAATTCTATTTTTTCACGAATCTTTTTAATGTGAACTGTTACTGTAGCGATATCTCCCAGAGACTCCATATCCCAGATTTTATTGAACAGTTCTTCTTTTTTAAAGACATGATTCGGATTTTCCGCAAGAAAAGTGAGCAGATCAAATTCCTTTGTCGTAAAGGCTTTCTCCTCGCCGTTGACATAAACCCGGCGGGCTGTTTTGTCAATTTTAAGTCCGCGAATCTCTATCACATCATTTGTCTTGACGGCGCTTCCGATAAGACGTTCATATCTGGCCAGATGGGCCTTCACCCGGGCCACCAGTTCACTCGGGCTGAAAGGTTTCGTGATATAATCATCAGCCCCCATGCCAAGCCCGCGTATTTTATCAATATCTTCTTTTTTTGCCGAAACCATAAGCACCGGAATATTTTTCTGTTCCCGGATTCTCCGGCAGATTTCAAAGCCGTCGATTCCCGGCAGCATCAAATCCAGAATGATCAAATCAAAATCATTTTTCAGCGCCTTATCCAGCCCCGTATCTCCGCTGTGCTCCATATCGACCTCGAAGCCGCTCAGCTCCAGATAGTCCTTCTCCAGTTCGGCAATACTCACTTCGTCTTCAATAATCAGTATTTTACTCATAGGCTACACTCTCCTTATACTTTCTCAAAACGAAGCTCATCGTTGTCCCTTCGCCTTCCACACTGTTTGCCCATATTTTTCCGCCGTGCTCTTCAATAATCTTTTTCGCAATCGACAATCCCAGGCCGCTGCCGCCTTTGGATGAATTCCGGGAAGCATCTGTCCGATAACAGCGCTCAAAAATATGAGGAAGCTCTTTTTTCGCAATGCCTTTGCCGTTATCCTGAATCTCAATCTGAACAAATTCCGGCTCATCCTTGATAAAAATGCCGATATGGCCCGGCCGCTCCGCCTCCATATATTTCACCGAATTGCCCACGATATTATTGATAACGCGTTTCAACTGTTCCGGGTCGGCAATAATAATCGTATCCTCCGGCACATGATTGTAATAAGTGAGGGAAATGCCCCGGGATTCCAAATCAAGAGAAATTTCATCCACGCAGTCTTCAAAATAATCCTTTAAGTTCAGCTTTGCGAAACTGTAATTCATCGAATTACTGTCCAGTTTGGAAAAGAGAAAGAGTTCATCTATCAATCTGTCCATATCCGTGGCTTTATTATAAATCGTCCGAATATATTTGTCCATTTTTTCCGGCGTATCCGCCACGCCGTCCCGAATCCCCTCCACATAACCTTTGATGGCGGTAATCGGCGTTTTCAGATCATGGGAAATATTGCTGATCAGCTCTTTATTGTCTTTTTCATACTGCATACTCACTTCAATCTGGTCTTTCAGCTTGATACGCATTTCCTCAAAGGCCGTACATACCTCGCCGATTTCATCTTCGGTATCCGTAATCACATTAAAGTCCAGGTTGCCGTCTTTAATATTCACCGCCGCCCGCTTCAGCTTCTCCAGCGGCTGGACAATACTCTGATACAGGCAGATAAACGCAATGGCGCTGACAAGAAGCAGAATAATCAGGGCGCAGACAGAAATTTTTAAAACCAGCCGTTCCACCTGCCTGACAGCTTCTTCCACCGGCGTAAAAATCTGAACGAGCCCCTTGCTGCCGTCAGAAAAGAAAAAATTAAACTGCCGCAGATGATATGGGAAGTCTCCTGAAATATAACTATCCGTCAGAGACTCTCCAACCATCCCCTCGATATTTTCACCGTCTTCCCCATCCTGGCCCGAATAATAAATCTTCCCATCTTTACGCAGCACCAGAAAAGAGGAATATTTCTCCAGCCGTGCGTCCATAGTTTCCAGATAGGACATGTCCTCCAGCCGTTCCGGCGAGTCTTCAGCCACCGTCACCAGCTCGTTGACAACGCTGGCGGAGATGTTTCCGAGTATTTCAAAGGGATTAAACAGCATTTCGACGCTGGCTTCCTCCATGTCGTATTTTTGCCGCAGCGCCCGCAGCTCAATCCGTCCAATCCCCCAGAAAGACAGGATAATCAGCAGAATCGGAACAAGAAAAACCATTCCGTATGTAATTTTCATCCGGGTAGCCAGGCGCATAACGCATCCCTCCTCTGTCTTTCGCCAGTCTATAAGTATTTTTTCAAAATATCTGTTTTATCTGTTTTTTCCCACGGAAGGTCTAAATCATTGCGTCCAAAATGACCGTAGGCTGCCGTCTGTTTATAAATCGGCCGCCGCAGATCCAGCATTTTAATAATTCCCGCCGGGCGCAGATCAAAGTTTTCACGAATAATATCCACCAGTTTTGTCTCGGAAATTTTTCCGGTTCCATAGGTGTCCACCATAATAGAGGTCGGCTGTGCCACGCCGATAGCGTAGGAAAGCTGGATTTCGCATTTATCCGCCAATCCGGCTGCCACGATATTTTTTGCCACATAACGGGCCGCATAGGCTGCGGAACGGTCTACTTTTGTGCAGTCCTTGCCGGAAAATGCTCCGCCGCCGTGACGCGCGTAACCGCCATAAGTATCTACAATAATCTTACGGCCTGTCAGACCGCTGTCTCCATGAGGTCCTCCAATGACAAAGCGGCCTGTCGGATTAATTAAAAACCGTGTCTTTTCATCCACCATGTCTGCCGGAAGAACGGCGTCAAACACATATTTGCGGATATCCTCGTGTATCTGTTCCTGGGTGATATCCGGGTCATGCTGGGTGGAAAGGACAATGGTATCCAGGCGGGCAGGCTTTCCATCCTCATCATATTCCACCGTAACCTGGGTCTTTCCATCCGGCCGCAGATAAGGCAATGTGCCGTCCTTACGCACTTCTGCCAGCCGTCTGGCCAGCTTGTGGGCCATCGCAATCGCATACGGCATATATTCTTCAGTTTCATTGGTCGCATATCCAAACATCATACCCTGGTCTCCGGCGCCGATGGCCTCGATTTCATCATCGGACATCCGGTTTTCCCTTGCCTCAAGGGCCTTATCCACGCCCATGGCAATATCCGGGGACTGTTTGTCCAATGTCACCATCACCGCGCAGGTTTCCGCATCAAAACCGTATTTGCCCCGGTTATATCCGATTTCGTTGACCGTATCCCGGACAATCTGAGCAATATCCACACTGGCTTTGGACGTAATTTCGCCCATCACCATCACAAGCCCTGTCGTTGCACATGTTTCGCAGGCTACCCGGCTCATCGGGTCCTGAGCAATCATTGCATCCAAAATTGCATCTGAAACGGCATCACAGATTTTATCCGGATGACCTTCTGTAACAGATTCTGAAGTAAATAAAAGTCTTTCCATGTCTATTTTCTCCTTTCATATAATCCGCAGAATGTACGGAACTCTTTTAGCAAAAAGAAAAGTCCGCAAAAGCGGACTTGATTCTCTGTATCAAATCCTCTTATTGTTCGAGTGAACTCGCTCCGGCAGGCACCTTCCGTTTATCGGGGTTGCCACAATATCATCGCTCCTTAGGCTCCATTGTTCTGAATAAGAGAGATTATTCCATTGTTTAATTTTTTGATTTTTTGATTTTTCAACCGACTCTCAATTTAAATTTCCGAAGGTCTCTATCATTATCTACCTTCTCGATACATGCTCCAAGACTGCGAAGTTTTCCTTCGAAATCCTCATAACCGCGCTGGATATATCCGATGGAATCCACTGTGGAAATTCCATCCGCCGCCAGGGCCGCAATGACAAGGGCCGCTCCCGCGCGCAAATCCGGCGCATTCATATGAGCGCCTTTATACTTCGGAATACCGATAATGATTGCGGCATTCCCTTCAACCTTAATCCTTGCTCCCATACGGGCCAGCTCATCCACATAACGGAAACGATTTTCAAAAATACTCTCCGTTATAATGCTTGTGCCGTCAGCCAAAGCCAGCGCGATTGCCGCCTGCGGCTGCATATCTGTCGGGAATCCGGGATAAGGCAGGGTTTTAATGTTCGTTGGCTGGAGACGCTTCGACGCCACAACGCGCACCGCATCATCCAGTTCCTCAATCTCAGCGCCCATCTCGATAAGCTTCGCCGATATGGACTCCAGATGTTTCGGAATGACATGCTTCACGGTGACATCTCCCTGGGTCGCCACTGCCGCGCACATAAATGTTCCGGCTTCAATCTGATCCGGAATAATCGTGTATTCGGTGCCGTGAAGTTTTTTCACACCCTGAATACGAATAACATCGGTTCCGGCTCCCTTAATATCCGCACCCATGGAATTCAGGAAGTTGGCCACGTCTACAATATGGGGCTCCTTCGCCGAATTTTCAAGGATTGTACGGCCTTCAGCCATCGCCGCCGCCATCATAATATTGATGGTCGCTCCAACGCTGACCACATCCAGATATATATGACGGGCCTTCAAATGCTCCGCCTTTGCAATAATCATACTATTTTTAATATCCACTTTAGCGCCAAGCGCACGAAATCCTTTAAGATGCTGGTCTATCGGACGGCTTCCGATATTACACCCGCCCGGAAGAGCCACTTCCGCTTCGTTATATTTTCCAAGAAGAGCTCCCAGCAAATAATAGGACGCACGGATTTTACGGATAAAACCGTCATCAATACAGTGGCTGTAGATATTTTTACCATTTATTTTCACTGCGTTTCTATTGATACGCACAACACCCGCGCCAATGGATGCTATCGCCTGCAATAAAACATTAATGTCGCTCACATCCGGCAGGTTATCAATAATCACATCTTCGTCACTCATGATTGCCGCTGCAAGAATACCCAATGCCGCATTCTTTGCCCCGCCAATTGTCACTTCGCCGACCAATGGATTTCCGCCTTTTATAACATATTGTTCCATGGTACACCTCAACAAACTTTCTGCTATAGTCTTAAATTATTATAGCATACTCCGGGAATTTGTAAATTGAATTTTATAATTTCGTAAAAATTCCAGCCATTTTTTACAAGTTAGTTAATGATTTTATGGCAATTATGACTGAATATTACCTCTTTTTTTCGGTTCAGGCCTTTTCCCTTTTTCTATTATATACAATAAAACAAACAAAATTCCTGCCCCACAGGTCAAAATCAATCCAATGACAAATCCTTCCGGACAATATTTCATCTCAATTCTGTGTTTCCCTTCACTCAGCGGAATTCCTATAAAGGCATTTGCAATCTTTTCCGGTTCAATTTTTTCGCCGTCAACAGTTATTTCCCAGCCTTCATCATATGGAATCGACGTGTACATCAGTCCGCTCTGATTCACATGAATATTTCCGGCCAGAGACGTTGAAGTTACCTTATCCGTCTCCCACCGCTGTTCTTTTAATTTATCGTAAACCTGATAGAAAGCGTTGATATCATGCTCCGCCGCAATAAGCTTAATGCTGCCGTCATCATATTCATCATCCAAATGGAATGTCAATGTCACCGTTTCTCCCGGCTCCATCTCTCCGACCCGGAAAATATGTCCGTCCTCATCGGAATAGGTTTTCTTCTCTTCCCCCCGGACAACTTCCGCCTTCGTGCAATGAGTCGCCTTAAAATAAATATACAGATCCTGCGCCTGTTCCGGCGTATACACATAGGTTACGGTTCCTTCAACGCCCTCTTCCCCGGTGTAGGACCAGTCGGCCCAGCTGTCCGTCGTCAGCTCACAGCCCTCCGCCGTCGGCTCCGGCAGTCCAAAATAGCGATAAGGACGGATTTCTTCACCCGTAGCCGACAATATCAACTGGTTGATAACTTCAAAAGGATTAGTCTTTTCATAATCCCACTGGAGAATATTTTCCGAAACCATAAAGCCCAAACCAAGGGCGCAGTGATTCTGATACAGATAACGGTCCTCCGCCTCGGAAATCCAGTCGAAGGTTCTTATCCGCTCTTCTTTATGTTTACTGATTAAATAGTCAATATTCAGGAAAGCATCCGTCTCCGGCGTCGCCCCCTGATAGCTGTATTTATTTGTCACCGAATAAAATCCCAGCCGTTTTGCCAGGTGGTCTACCCCCGCATTGACGGTGGAGGAAAAAAGGGACATTCCCGGCAGATGATGCCAGGTGACATCATCCCGCCCCCGGCGTTCTTCCAGCTCTGCCCGGTAAAAATTCTCCCCTTCTCTTTCCTCAATCTGAGCTTTTAACTCGCTCACCGCCTTCTGGTCGCTATAATAATCCTTCCGGTTGACTGTACCGTTCATGCAAAGGCCGAAAACACCGTAGGCACAGGTTTCAATCAGCATGACGGCCAGCAGGCCCAATTCCAGAACACGTTTCTTTTTGGCCGGACCGCACACCATCGTAAACAGCAGGCCGTATAAAATGAGCAAAATAATATTGATAATCCATGTGTAAGTCTCCATTTCCACCCGGCCGCTCCACCAGGAATATCCAAGGAACCCAAGCCATCCGGCCGCCGGCAGCGCCGCCGCCCACTTCGGACAGGATTTCCGGCATCGATAGCCCTCATATCCCATCAGCAAAAGCATAAAAATATAGATAAAGGAAAATCTCCCCGGCAATCCGTTTGGAAAATGAAAACCATGCCAGATGTAAGCCAGAAAATTTGTATTCAAACTGATCAGCAGGAAGGCCGTGGCCAGCATACGCACAATCTTCTCCCATAGCCCGGCCTTTTTATTCAACAGATACATCGGCACAAGAAAGAGCATCGATACGCCGCAGTATAAATTGAAATTACCATCCAGACAGGTCGGCTCCACCGCCGTAAACTGCTGGCAGAACAATTCAAAAATATCATGATAAAACTTTAATGTACTCGGAAAACTGCTGGACGCCGACTGGCTGGCCTGCAGGGCAAAAAACGTCGGCAGGAGCATAACGGCGCCAAAAGCGCCGCCGAGCAGCGAATAACCGGCGAACCCAAGCAGCCGACGGAAGTTTGCAGCCAGACCATTTTCCCGGGCACAGCTCACTTCAATCAGCACATCCACGCAGGCGAAAATGCAGATCATAATCGATATATAGTAATTTGTAAAAATACATAATGCCAGGGAAACGCCGTAAAGCCATCCCCGCCCCTCGCGAATGAGACGGTGGATGCCCAGCATCACCATCGGAAATAATACGATACAGTCCAGCCACATAATGTTCCAGGCATAGCCGACCACGTAGCTGCTCAGAGCATAGCAGCAGCCGAATACCGTGAGGGAACAGCCGTAATGGTTAAACCGCTTCCGCAGAAAATAGGCAAAGCTCAGCCCGGCCAGACCGATTTTCACAAAATATATAAGCGAAAAACATTCCATAACCATGGTTTTCGGAAAAACCAACAGCAAAAGATTCAGAGGGCTTGCCAGGTAGTAGGCCGCAACTGCCCAGAAATTCATTCCAAGGCCGCCGTTCCAGCTATAAAGCAGGCTGTCGAAGTGGCGCCATTTATACTGCAGCTCCGAAAAGAAAGGCACATACTGATGATAGGAGTCAATAATGGAAATTCCCCTGTCACCAAAAGGCCACATTCCCTGACATATAAAGGCCGTCACGGCCGCCACAAAAGGGATAATAAATGCCAGAATATACCAGATATTTTTATGAATCCAAATTTTAGTCTTACCTCTCATATTGTCTTCCTGCTCAATCCCCTAACATCTGTTCAATGGTTTCAACAACCTCTCGAATTCCTTTGTTATCTTCATCCACGGTAATATCCGCATATTTTTCATACAGCGGCGCCCGTTCATTATATAAATCCTTCAGCGTACTGCCATGGCGTATGGCAACCCCGCGTTTTAAAAGGTTTCCAAGCCGTTTTTCAAGAATTTCATAGGATGCCTGGATATAGACGACCGTGCCGATGGATTTCAAATGTTCCATCGCTTCCGGCCCGTAAACCACGCTGCCTCCGGTCGCAATGACCGTATGATAAACCTGAATCCGGGAATTCACCCGGTTTTCAATCTCCAGAAAACCGTCAATGCCCTCTGCATTGATAATTTCAAACAATCGTTTTCCCGTTTCCGCCTGAATCAGCAAATCCGAGTCTATAAAATCATATCCTAAAACCTTCGCCAGGACAACGCCCACCGTGCTTTTGCCTGCGCCCGGCATTCCGATCAAAATAATATTATCTGCCATTCGTGCATCCTCCTTTTTACCCACACGGATTTATTGTACCATCATCCCCTGAGATTCTCAACTGTTTTGGCAGCCGTTGACCCGGCAGACATCTTTAGATATAATAAATTTAAGAAATTTTTAAGGAGATTTTCCATGAAAACTGTCATTTTTCACATTGATGTCAATTCTGCATTTTTAAGCTGGACGGCCATTCGGCTTCTCGCCGAAGGTGAAAAAGTAGATATAAGGACAATTCCGTCCGCCATCGGCGGGGATATATCCAAGCGCCGGGGCGTTATTCTCGCCAAATCCATTCCGGCCAAGCAATTTCAGGTCACCACCGGCGAACCGATTACGGATGCCCTGAAAAAATGTCCGACGCTGCGCATCGTCCAGCCCGACCATACATATTATCGAGAATGCAGCCATCAAATGCTGAATCTTCTGGAAAATTATTCGCCGGACATCCGTCCCTACAGCATCGATGAATGTTTTTTGACCTATGTACCCTTTAAAAACGGCGGCGAAACGCCTCTGGCCGCCGCCAATCATATCCGGGAACATATCCGGGATTCCCTGGGCTTTACAGTAAATATCGGCATTTCAACCAATAAGCTGCTGGCAAAAATGGCCTCTGATTTCAAAAAGCCCGACATGGTGCATACACTGTTTCCTGAAGAAATCCAGAAAAAAATGTGGCCTTTGCCGGTGCGGGACCTGTTTATGGTCGGCCGCTCCTCTGCCCGGACTTTAGAACTGCTCGGCATTAAGACCATTGGCGACCTGGCCCAGACGGACCCGGCAATCCTGACATCCCATCTGAAAAGCCATGGGCAGACCATCTGGGAATATGCCAACGGATTAGAGTATACGCCGATTGACACCCACCATCATATTACAAAAGGCATTGGCAATTCGACAACTCTATCCTCGGATGTCACCGAAACCGCCGCTGCCAGAAAAGTGCTTTTATCTCTGGCTGAGTCCGTTTCCCGGCGTCTCCGGGAGGCCGGACAGTGCGCCGGCATGGTGAATGTGGAAATCAAATACAGCGATTTCAGCACAATTTCCCACCAAATGCAGCTTTTGACTCCAAGTCAAAACGCCAACGTTCTCTATCGCCACGCCTGCCGGCTTTTTGACGAGGCCTGGGACGGCCGCCCGATACGCCTGCTCGGCATCCGCACCTCAAAACTTTCCGATGCGGACGCGGTACAAATGAACCTTTTTGAGCCCGAAGAAAACCAGAAACTCCAAAAACTGGATAAGGCGCTGGACAGCATACGGCAGAAATACGGAAAAGATGCCGTTGTCCGGGGAAGCTTTCTAAAATCCTGATGGGCGAGACATTACGCAAACCAATGTTCTCGCTAAAGTTTCCCTCCATTGCATTGAATATTAATGCCTGTAAAGGCGAAAATATTCAATGCAAAAAAGCAGGGCTCACCCCGCTTTTTTATCATCATAATGCTAATAGAAAAAACATCACTCATAATTTTACAATGTTAATCTTTCTAATCTTTCGATTTCACCATCCAGTTCAGACAGTATATCTCTCGTATATTGTTTATCTTCTGAACTTGAGAAAATAGCCCCACCGCTATTCACTGCATCCTCTAATGTCACTTTAATCGATTTATATTCCTCCAACTTTGCTGCTTTTGCCATCCGAAAATACAACTGGCATTGCTGCATATCCTCTTGCGTATATACTCCTGAATTTATCTTTGTGCGATACCAATTATACTTATCAACAAGTGCATAAGAATACTGCTGTGTCGCATATATATTAGCAACATTGTCCGTTGTATCTTTTAATCCTATCAGTTCAGAAGAAATATCTTTCGCACTAATAAAAACATCTAATAAAGGCAAAACCTTATCCAAGCCTTTATTTATCGCTAAATCAGCACCTTCATCTGCAATATATTTCACCGTATCGTTAAATTGATTCGTATATCCCCATATCATTGAATCTACAACATCATTTACTGTTTTGTTATCATAACCACCATCAATCAATGCCGTCTTAATTGCTTTAAGATACTTTAATTCTTCGGTATAATCTGTAAACAGTTTAGTTAATACCTGTGTTGTCATATCATACGCCTCTACCGCATTGCTGTAGGCCCCTATTGTTTTATTCAATTTATTTGATATTTTTTTCAAAAAGGCTTTATTATCTATTTGTTTTAACATATCGTAATAATGTGATCTCCGAAATTCATGAACACTCACTTTCATTAATTCTGCCATTTCTATTTCTGTGTATATCTCCCCTGTTTTCAAAAAATGATCTACAATTTTTTTCGACATTTCTACTTCTTCAGGCATAAGATTATCTGTATAATCTTCCAAAAAATCTGACACTTCATGTTTATTTTCCAAAAGCTCTTTAATAACCGTTTCAATACTTGTTCTCATAATAGTTTCATTTGCATTTTCTCCAAACCCAAAACCTCTTGTAAATAAACTGGTTAAATTTTTCACCCAGTCCCTTGTCCAGCCTATAGCAAGTGCATCCTTTGACGGATTTCTGGAATCCAAAACCAATTCTGTAAAATCAAATCCTACTATTTCTGCTTCAAAACTGCCTGACGGTCTCGCCGATAAATTTATATATTCCATATATTCTTCAAATTTTTTCCCCATAGAAGAAGATATATAATCTGCTGTAAATTTACCGTTTGAAGGAGTTACAATTTCGCTTAACTCTTCAACATATTCTTTCCATAATTTTAATTGGGTATATTTGTCCGACAAAATCAAATAATATTTATGATCTACTTGTTTAACTTTTGAAAAAATTGTTTCTATCGTTGATTTTGTGGTATTGTTTTTATCTATAACCTTCTTGTGGTACGCATTGACATTGTTGAGATAATTCCTTATATTCAGCTTTCCAATCCAGGTTTCAAAATCATACCATCGATCGCCAACCCAATCTGTAAAATTACATATTTTTTCATTTTCGACTTGTGTCACAAGTCCAATCAGATTCCATTTATTCCTATCCGAAAAATCTCTATACACAGTCCCAACTCTTTTCTCTATTTATTTGATATGTTTTTAGCCGCTTTTTCATCACTGGAGATATAACTGTCTCTCACATTTTGCATAAACATAATTGTATTTGAAATAAGTTTTTCAAAACCGACATTTAATGCCTTATACATATCTGCAATATCCTCCAATTCATTAACTACTTTTCCTCCGCCGACAGTTATAGGCGGAGCAGTATTTATTGCCGTACATTTTGAACGCAGCCCCTGGAGTTTTCCTATTGCATTATTAAGTTCTGTTATTTTTACATTAATTTCAGCCATATCTTTCACTCTCCTACGCTAATCAAAATAAATACTGGTCCTCGGAATCCACCTTGGCCAGAAATCTGTCAATTTCGGTTTTAATCGGAGTTGAAACGCGACCGATTTGTTTTTTTAATTTTTTTACATAATTAATATATGCCGCCAATGCTTGAGACACATTTCCACTTATAATCCCTTTACTTTTCACTTCCTCAAGGATAGAAATATAATCTGCAATGAGGGCATCCATCTGTTCTCCCTGCTTCACATAAAATGAACCCATTTTTTTACAATAATCATCGTCAATGATTAATTCATTACTGGCCATAGCAATACCTCCATATTTAAACTGCATATCTCATTTGATTTTTCCAATATCTGATTCTTTGCCTCCTATAAGATAAATCAGCATCTGTTCTTCGGATTTTCTCTTGATAGGAATTTATATATCTTCGTTTAGAACTTATATTATTTTCTTTTAATCGGATATCTCTATTTAATCCATCAATTTCTCTTTGAATAGATTTAATTGTATTTGATATCTTTATTATCGCCGCATTCAATCCGTTATAGGCATTCCGATATTCATTTCCGGACAATAATGCCCCCATTCCCTTTATGTATGATGCCATAAACTTTACATTTGGTTTTTGAGAAAAATTCTGGCTGAGTTTGTTTTTTCGTTGAAGCTGCCTCTTTGCAAAATCATTCAGTAATCTTTGATATTTATTCTTTAACTGATTTAATTCCCGTATTTGAGACTCCCGATTTCTAACTTTTGTCCGCAACTGACTTATTTGTGAGTTTAATTGATTAATCTCATTATTTAAACTATTAACCTTTCTGTTTAAACTACTTATTGTATTTGTATAAGACGCCACTAAATTTTCATTATAACGAATATTATTGCGAACCTGCTGCTTAGTCATATACTTGTACCTCCTAGAAAATGTAGGTATATTTCAACTGCCTTTTCAGCAGATATTTTCCTAACTTAAAAATAGAATAATTTTTTATAAACATATTTCGGCAATGGTGAATTACTATTTTATAAAAACAGGAAGTCACCACTGCCTCAACATATTTGTGCTTACCTTCTAAACTGGCTTGCAATATTTCTGTCTGTCTCTTCTACAATCCTTGCTGTTTCTCTGAGATTATGCGCAATCTCATCCAGCAAATCTTTTGCATTTTTGAAGGAAGGTTTAATCTTGTTATATCTATCCTCGTAGCCTCTCATTGCATCGCCTTCCCATTCACCTTTAAGTGTTGTAAGCAGTCTGTCCATCGCATTGATCAGATTCTGCATAGCTTCCGCCTGCTTGTCCGTCTGGCCAGCCCTCGTTCTCATAGTGTCAGGTGTCATTCTTATTTGGTTTGCCATCTGTTTTTCCTCCTTTTAAAAAATATATATAAATCCACCAATGGCCGATTTATTACATTTACTGTGAATCTTCACTCCTTGCTTTCACTAACTTAAGTTTAGTAAACATATTATCTTGTATGTAGTAAGCATCACCAACTTCAAGATGTCTGCGATTAGCTTTAATCTCCTCATAAGGAGCTTCAAAAACTTTTAATTCATCCAAATTCTGGAAAAATATCAGATGTTGGTTTTGTTTAATAATCTGCAGTGGCTCTGGCGCATCATAGGAAAGAGACGTATTTTGATAATTAGTGAATATAACAGCAAAATTTAACCCTTTATACCTGGAAATCATTTCATTAAACTGTTCCATCAGGTCAAAATCGCCGCCAATTTTTCTGGCAATATCATTGTTCTGCACAATCATCAATAACAATTCAGTATTTCCGCCAATGTCTCCTTCTGCAATAAGCCTTTCATACCTTTCACTGAGCACAGCATACCATGAAGAAACCACTTGGGTGATATGCTCAACATTTAGCGAATAGACATCCACTATCTCACTGTCTTTAAAATTGCCAAACTTGCGTGAAGCATCATCAAAAATTGCAACTCGAACCGGATATTGTTCTCTATTTGACTCAAGGGCCTCCAAAACATATTGTACAAAATTATTGTGACCAGTATTTTCTTTACCACATAATCCCATAATTCCAAGCCGGGATAAATCCAAATAAAAGGGCTCTACCTCGTTATATGTAAGTCCCACCGGTAGTTTATATCCATCAGCCTCTGCTTTAAAATCATTTATCAATGATTCTTCAGTCAAAACAGATGGAATACACGGAATTTTTTTAGCTTTCATATCAGCGCACTTATCATTAATTTTCTGAATGAATTCATGCATGTTTCGTACTCTCTCTATTTCCTTCATCCCGCCAAATGCTAAATACGTCTGACACTCAAGCATACATTTATCCATCTCAAACACACATCTTCCGGCAATATCATCCGGCTGTAAAGTTGGATGTTCGAAAATATTTGTATACTCGTTATTATCATTACAGTGGAATGACATCTTATTTGCAAAGTTTGATATATATCTGTATCCAATCCCCATAATCTGGGAATTTGCAACAATGACAGAGATTCCTACCGCGATACCCTCTCGAATAATATTGAGTAAGCTGTCATCATCTTCAAGATACAATTCAATAAGAGCCGTCAAGTTATCTATCAAAAGATAAATATGTGGAATATCCCTATATCCGGCTTCAATATAAGATGCGTACGAACTCACTCCCACAGAAACAAGTTTTTCTTTTCTGACAGATATCTCCGAAAATAATAACTTAAAAAGATTCCTCAGTTTCTCATCTTCCGCTGCACAGACAACACCGCCAACATGATTAAGCGCTTCAAAATTCTTTAACACCATAGAACTAAAATCAAGGATGTACATTATTGCTTCATCCGGCGAGGATGACGAAGCTATCGTTCGAATAATACTTTGCAGCATATTGGTTTTGCCGCTTTGGGCTGAACCAATAATAAGTGTATGTTTGTTATCCAAATCCATGGATACAGCCTTTTGAATCTGATTATCCGGATCATCGCATATCCCAATTTCAACCATTGCTCCTGCCTTTATGAGTGTTCTTGGATACTCAATGATTGACGGTAATGGCGGAAGACAAATATCCGGCAATCGCTCAATTCTATTCTGCTCACAATATTTACTTACATAATCGACTATGGCATCTAATTGAGTATGGGTATCGCAATCCACTTTTCTTTTTTCCTGCACAAATATCCTGGTTCTTCTGCCGGATTCACTTACTTCATACAGGGAAAATTCCTTAATATTTGCATCAATCATTTTTGCCGGAGCGCCGCTATAGGCAGACTGGAACAGTTCAAAAATCTCATTATTGCCTACCTGCAAATATGCGCGTCCAGGTTCTTTTATCTCTGCAGCAAGAGGGGATTTCAACACCTCGTTACTATCCTCCTGGCTTTGTACTTTTAAACATAATTTAAACTTTGAATTACTCCAAATCTGATCGTCAACCTGCCCTGACGGTTTCTGTGTTGCAAGTATGAGATGAACTCCCAAACTTCGTCCAATACGGGCTGCCGAAACCAGTTCTTTCATAAATTCAGGTTGTTCTGCCTTAAGTTCCGCGAACTCATCTACGATCAAAATCAAATGCGGAATAGGTATATCCACCTTTCCAGCTTTATATTCCTGAATATATTTATCAATATGATTGACCTCCGCTTCTGCAAAAAGCTTTTGTCTCTTCCGAAGCTCGGCTTTAATCGACTTGAGGGAACGTTCCATCTCTTTGCCGTCAATATTCGTAATTGCACCTAATAAATGCGGAAGGTTCTTAAATTGATTTGCCATTCCGCCACCCTTAAAATCAATAATCACAAAGGATACTTCATAAGGATGAAAAATAGTCGCAATAGACAAAATATATGTCTGAAGCACCTCTGATTTTCCCGATCCCGTGGTGCCGGCAACTAAACCGTGCGGGCCATGAGCTTTATCGTGCAAATCCAGATAAACAATCCCGCTCTTCGTTACACCAATTGGCGCGGCCATTGATTGAGACACTCTTGAATTTTTCCATCTTTGTTTCAAATTCAGATCATCAGCGCTTAATATATTTAGCATTTCGAATAAAGAAATATTTTTTGTAAGCGAACCTTCCAAAGATATTTTCTCTGTATATACCGGGGCTAATAAATCTATAATCCTTCTGGCCGCCGTATCGTCAATGCTGTTATATGTAAACTCAATTTTTTCATCCTGATTCTCAGTTTCTACAAGAGTTCCTGAAGAACTCGAATTCATAAAAATCAAAGATGAACACCCCTGCGGAATATCTCCTTTTTTATCTGCCATAAATATAAAAGTGGCCGAAAGTTCCTTTAATTTTTCGGTAAATTTTGAAATCGGATGGGTCTTAAAACCATATTCATCATAAAAGAAAACCATGAGATGCTTTCCTGTTTCTCCTTTCTCACGCTGAGAAAGTTCCTTAAAGAGAAAATCAAATACTCTGTTTTTACTCTCATCATCGCAGGCAATATTACGGGAATTTGTCGTTTCATTAAAAACATACGGTAAAAATCTTAACCATTTCACCTTATCCTTGTGTTCCTGAAGAGCTATAAAAAACATCTGAACATCCTCATGATACTGCCTTGCGCAAATATCTATGATAATATTTTTCATTATTGCAAAACGATATTTTTCATCACCAACAATCCCAATGGAATTAGCATTTTTAAAGTTGCACATAACCGGCGCTTCCGGCAAAATAAAAAACTCTTTGTAGAGATTCTCCGGAATTAATTGGAGGTCGTCTTCTATTTCCAAACGTTCCTGCTTTTTATATTCAATGTTTCGAGCTGCTTTAATACTCCCAGAACCCAAACGCACCTGGAGGAAATCTTCATCATCCCTTTGTCTGTCAAACAACGTAGTTGAAAAATTTTCAAACACGTTTGCTCTGTTTTCAAATCAATATATTTACGTTCAAGAGTTTCCCTCTCTTCATTTCTATACTGTGTTATTTCAATCCTCTTGTTATCCGCATACTTTTGATACTTCTCAATTCTTTCTTTACATTCTTTCTTAAAATCAAATTTATTCTGAATGGCAGTAAGTATTGCTGTAACAATGGCCAAACCACCGGATATAAGGCTAAAAATCACCATGCTTCCACCCATAGATGCCATCAAACCTGATGTCAATAACATTCCGAGTGACGGAATCAGACTAATCAGCAGATTTGACCTGGTTTTTTGAGGTTTTGACGGAGGATCAAGAATCTCTATCTTCTCCGTATTCAACACTGTTTTTAACCTTGTATTGCGGCTAAACTTTGGATAATTATTTGGATTCGGATAGTCTCGAAAAGAGAATCCGTTCAACAACATATCATCCCGAATTTCAGTCCACAGAATTTCATCTTTATAATAAAAAATATAATCAGAAACCGAAAAAAAATCTCCATTCTTTATAGTGCAGCTATTCCAGACTTTCATGCCATTACAATAAACACCATAAGTGGTCTGTTCAACCTTCAACGTATAATCATCTTTCAAACGTTGCAGTTCAATCAAATCATTTTTTATAAACAAACTATTTAATACAATGTGGCTATGGGTATCCGATCCTATTTGTATCCTGGTTCTTCCAGAAACATCAATAGCTCTTTCATATTTTCTTTTTTCACTATCAAAATCAATCAAAAATTCAAAAACAAAAACATCATTATCCGATTCCTGATATTTTACTGTAAATATATCTCCATGTTTCAATGTCATCGCCATAAGTTTCCGACTGTCCCCAGTAGATACATAGAGATTTTCAGGACAAACCAATGACCATGTTTCCCCCGTCTGTGTAAACACTAATTCAATTGGCTCGAAAAACAAATCCTTATATAGCCTGAAGTCATTTCCCATATTGGTTCCGATTTTAAATTCCTGTTTATCCTCAGGAATCTCGAACTCTTTATACAAATTTTTACCTGAGATGATAATTTTATATCTATTCTCCATAGCCCGAACTCCTATTCTGTATAGCTAATGATACTGCCGTTGTGAATTCCATATTGAAACAATGTCTTATTTCCCCTTAAAAGAGCTATAGGATTTTCTGCTTTCAGATAACAGTTCTTTATATCTGTAATATCAATTCCCAACCCATATGCTGTATTCAGTCCAATAACTAATTCCATAGCCGTAATATCCAATGGAACCTCCACATCAGCACTAAAGCCCGCCTTGCAATTATTAAAAATAATTATTATTGTTTCCTTCTCCATAATCGCACCTCTTACTCCACCAAATACGCTATTTTCTTTATATCGCTCACATCTGCCAGCGCACTTGCCTTAAATTGCTCATAGTGCGGAAAATGTCCTACATATTCTGCAACACTAAATTTTTTCAATATATCGGGTGAAATCAAAAAATTCTGCTTGTCTTCATCAAAATCATTACAAATATATATATATTTCTCGCTATAAGCGCCATTAATATTTGAAGCAAGAACATTCGTAGCATATACAGCCGCTTTAGTTTGCCCCGTCACTATAATAATCTTGTCCGCCACATCCATAAGGCTCGCTTTATCTGCATCAAAAACCGTATCTGCATCAATAATAATATATTCAAACTCTCCTGCTTCTTTTGCAGATACAGCAATACGCTGAAAAATCGAATATTCTATGCCTAAAGACATCAATGCTGCCCGAAATGGCGGAAGATAACTAAAGCCTTCATTTCGAAGAATATGTCTGATCTCGGGATAAATATTATCAGGAGATTGCACAAGTTTTGTGTATACCTCCATAGATGTTACAGCGCTCATATCTGAAAGCATATTTTGGAATGTATGTAAGCGAGACGCATTCATATAAAGCACTTTCTTGTTATTTTTATTTAAGCATGCACTTATCCCGAGGGCTATCGTTGTTTTTCCAACGCCCCCACAGCCAGAATCCACCAGAATAATTTGCGTTTCTTTCCTTACTGCATTTAGGCCTTTTAACATAATTGCACTTTTTCCAACAATATCATTAAAAATATTATTTATATTTGTATACTTGTATATTTGATTAATCTGGAGATTCTCTGTTTCATTTTGAGAATATTGCTCCGTCATCACAAAGATATTGGTAATATTATGGCGCTGGAGCGCCGGCGCATATAATTCCTCCGACACAATCAATATATCTGCTTTTTGAGGAGAAGCAAAAAATCGCTCAAAATAATCGCGTTCGCTTATAATTTCCAAATCGACCTTTTCGAAATATTCTTCGGCAAATTTTTGCTGTAGCGGAGCTATATAATTCAAATCCGTATCTGCAATCAAAATTCTGGCTTTAGCCATTACCCGCACACCTCCTCATTCGATAGATACCTGAAATTCACTATTTGCTAATCGAAGTCTGTCCCCATTTTTTATTGGACACGGCTGATTTGGCTGCAAACGCATTTTATTTAAATATGTTCCATTTGCACTTCCAAGATCAACAACTGCATATTGATTCCCCTGACGAATAATTTTACAATGTACCCGGCTTATCATCCTGTTAAAAGACAAAGTGCCATCAACCATCTCCTGCTTTTTACCCAGGATAAATTCATTCTTCGTTACATAAATCTCAAACGGGGCCGGAGAGTTTGTTGCCACCAGCTTTAATTTCTCATTATTTTTATGAGGAATCTCGTTTCGGCCTCTTATGGTTGCTCTGCTCTCAATAGAAGCAGCTCTTCTGATTTTAGAGTGAAGATTCTCCAACGAAATCATCCCATTCATCAAATTCTCGGCAAGCTGCATCGTTTTTGAAGAAGACAGCGATGAGGTACTTTGAATCAATTTAACAAAATTAGCCCTAAGCTGACTTTCAAACGACGGCATATCAGTAAATAATCGTTGCCCTATAGGCAGGTATACCAAACTTACCTTATATGTTGCGGGTTCAACAAAAATATGTGCAACTGAAATATCAATACTCTGGCAGGTTAAAAACCCATTATTTTTAACCTCAATAATGTCTGAGAACAAATTAGCAACTATTGTTATAAAATTGTCTGCGTCCAAGGTGGGAAGCATATCCATCAAAGATCTACGGTCATTAACCATATAATAAAATTGTATCTTCCCGTTATAGAGCATTTTCATACATTTAACAAACAAACCCTCCGCCTGACTTTGTAACACTTTATACTCAGTATGAAGAAAAACACTGCTGTCATTTACAACATAAGCAAAATTATTTCCACAATTTATTTTTTCCGGCAACCTATTTTCAAATAATGTATTCACTATATTTACCACCCTTCATCTGAGTATTGTTATTCCCGTTTGTTTCAAAAAAACTTTAATGTCTGTTTGAAATCTTCTTTTTTATGCTGAAATAAGACATAACAACAATACATCCCAATGAGACAAGCATCAGAATATACCAGAAAACAAGCGCACTGTTATCTCCCGTCTCAGGTGAGCCACTCCTTTGCACGTCTTTTATCTCAAGCATATTACCATCAAAAACAACCGTTAGCACAATTGCCGTTCCAGGCTCTGCGGTAATTACATCCCCTTCCAAAGATGTAGAATTTCCAGATGCCAAACGAAACTCCTTCGATATTCTTTCGCCATCCGCATTAGATACATATAATGTATGTACTCCAAAATCAACTGCACTAAAGCGCACATATCCATTTGAATCTGTCACAAAACATTGAGGTGTTGAATGCAATTCAACGGCTGTGTTGCCTATTGGATTCTCGTTTGAATCAATAAGGCGAACAATACACGCTACCTGATTATTTGGAACCGCAGTTTCTACGCCAGGATTATTCAGTCCTCCATACACTGGCGTACTATTTATCATAGGTGTAACTTCTGTATAGCTGTTTCCACAAGCAGAACAAGTATACGTTTTTATTCCTGTTTCCGTGTTTGTTGGCTGCTTCGTAACAACGCCTTGATCATAACTGTGTCCTTTAGCCGCTATTATCGCTGTATACGAATCCCCGCAATTAACGCATGTGAGTTTTTTCAATCCTGATTCAGTACAGGTAGCCTCTGTGACAACTTCCTCGCTATAGTTATGTCCTTTGGAAAGAATCGTTTCTTGCTTAATGGCGCCGCATTGTGTACATGTGTATGCCATCATTCCATTTTCAAGACAAGTTGCCTCCTTGATTACGCTTCCCTCATCGTAAGTATGCAAATGCGTCCCATCACCGAGAGCCGGTATAACCTCCGTAAATTTATCGTTGCAAACAGAACAAGTAAACGTTCTCAATCCATCTGTTGTTTCTGTCGGCTCTATTGTTACCTCAACAACATATTTATGCCCTGTGGCTTTTATTGTTTCTGTATAAGAATCCCCACAATTTTTGCAGGTATATGTTTTTATACCATCTGTTTTACAATCGCCGCCCTGTGTAATTTTTACCGAATAATCATGGCCAACCGCAATGATGGCTTCTGTCCGCATTAACGTATTGCACCGGATGCAAAAATAAGATTTTTCACCATTATCCGTACAAGTTGCTTTTTTTGTCACTTTTCCTTCCCCGGAAAAATGACCCAATGCAGCAATTGTCTCCGTATATTTATTTCCACAAGTATTGCAGGTATATGTTCTCACACCAGTCTCACTGCACGTCGGTGCTTTAGTTATTGTTCCACCATCATAAGAATGTGTATGCTTTTCAATGTAAAAATTCTGTGAAGTTCTTCTCAACTCATTGCTATTATTCTTATCATTCTTACTTCCCGTATCCGTTGTACGGAATTCTGCAGCAATCGTATTTCTCTGGCCATCCTTTCTCGTCTTATCACTGTCAAAGGTCTGAGCTTTAATGGTAATCTTTGTACTGCCGCTTTCTGCAATATAATCCACACCAGGCTCCAGCAAAACGCCATTCAGCCATAAGTTTACGAATTGTTTCAGTTCACCTTCTGAACGAAATACCGTATCCGCAGACTCTTCAAGAATATAATGGTGATCACCCGCATTATCTACTCCGATGGAATTTAAAATACTATAATTCTCGGCAATGTCCGTTGCATTAAAAACATTATCATCTGTGTTCTCATTTACTGTTAATGTGAGTTTGACACTTGATGGTTCGAAAGCATAATTTTCACTCGTACTTTCAAAATAGGTGCTCACCGTAAATGTAAATGTCCCTGTCACTGTTGGCACGCCATATAATTCACCGGTTTCCTCTATCAATTCGATCCCATCCGGCAAACTTCCTTCTGTCAATTCATAAGATACATCAACCCAATCATACATATTGTTTGTAGTAATCAGACAGGAATATGGAACATATTTAACGGCCTCATCTATTTTCTGAGTGGTTATTTCCGGATTCTGTGCAAGGTCAGACAGATTAATCGTTGCAAGCAGTTCCGAATTTGCAGCATTCCCCTCTTCACCAGAATAGATTTTCAAGCTTCCCTGAATCTCGCCGCCTTTACCCGAGGAAGGCGGAACCAGCCTTATCTTCGCCACATTAGAAAGCTCTCCATAAGTGGTTGAATCTAATTCAAGAGAAAAGTTTTCCGGGCAGGCAGATAATGTATTATTACCCTCACCGCCAACCATCCAATAATCGTCTAATTCCACATTGGTTGCATCCAAATCAAGCCAAAGATTGGTTAATGGCTCGTCCCCAATATTGGCAATAAATATATCATGTTTATTCTCATGATATTCATCCAAAAATACTGATCGAACCTCTGGCGCAAGCGGCCCCGCAACATACAACTGCGGCCCTGATGCCTTTTTCACAAAAGTTACATCATAATTCTTTGGATGGGTTCCATTTTTATCTGTAATAATTACACTGAAAGTTGCATCAAGTACATTTTCTCCATCAGGAAATGAAAGCGCCGACCCCTCTTTAAATTCGGAACCATTTGCATAAATCTTATCGATGGAAATGGCCTCCTCATTTGCCTTCCAAAATGTCGGAATAAAACTATCCACATCCTGATTGATGAAAATTGTCTGATAACCATAACCGTACATTGTATCAATGTTGATATTCTTTCCATTTTCTATGATATATGTATCATAATCGTTTCCATCACTGTCTTTTGCCCCAGTAATCCTGAACCATAGATCAGCCGCACCAATAATTGGTTTCTCAGTAAACTCCTTCCACAAATTTGAATTTTCAATCACTTTGACACTAATTTTGTCAGCAAGAGTATCATAAATGAGCGGGAAACTGGTCGATAATCTGTAATACTTAAAAACAGTAAAATCCATACCATTACCACTATAATTAGCCAAGTACCCATTGTTTAATATATCACTTGTGACATCTATTGCTCCTGCTGCTTCTGCTTCCTCTATTGAATCATAGTGTCCAATGACAACTTTTTTCACGATAGAATCATAATTTGTTATGTCTGCTGTTCCACCAAAGTTTTTTTGCATCACAAAGTCATAGTCAAAGTAATATTCGTTATTGGCAGGTATATCTGGTTTTAATTCAAATGTTATTTCTGAAATATGCGACTTCGCATCAAATCCAGTAATTATATCATCAAAAACAGTTTCTTTTGCTTCGTCCTGCTTAGAAAACAATGTTCCTTGATGAGATGGATACCAATTCCAATATCTTACACAGATATACTTTTTACTATATTCTACGCCATCAACATAAGTTACAATTTGAAAAGTCGTATCTGTATTTTTTTCACCAGGAATTGCATATCCTGTACCAGGCACTTCCATATTTTGGTTCAAAATTTGGTCTGCTATCGGGTCTTTTATTGTTACATAACCAAAATCGTATACTAGAACAGGGTAAATTTCCACATTGACTCTAGGGTTTTGTGCCAATTTTGATTTGATATTTAACAACACGGTTCCATGCTCTGCTAATGACCCTGCAATCGAATTTCCAAATGATAAATCAAATACTATCTCTTCGGTAGCATCATCATCACTATGTTCAAAAACCCATTCTTTACAATCATCTGGAACTTCTTTTGTTCGAGTATTATCTTCATTCTGTAAATAAATTTCAATGTCAATATCATCCTCAAAATTTTCTGTCAAATAAGCTGTTACACTATATCGTTTATTGTTGGTGTTCAACTGACCATTGCATCCAATAATAATTTCAAACTGAAAAGTCTCTATTCCATCTCCAGGATATATATTAATTGTTTCATTCTTTCCAATATTATACCTACTATACTCTTCCATTCCATCTGTACTATCTTTTGTATATTTCCAGACAGTTGTAGCCTCACTTGCTATTTGAATTCTATTACCATCCGAATCCTTAAGCATATCGAGCATAGTGTCTACAGACATAGATGATAAAGTATCTTTTTGATATCCATAGAGAAGCAAATAGGCCTTACTTTCTTCTAACGGCAACAAAGATGTAACCTGAGCATCACCATTAAACATATCAGCTAATACAGTTCCTAAATCATTCATTACTGCATTATAAAGTTCGGAATAATTGTTTATAAAAAATTCACCCTCATCATAACTAAACGCATCAAATGCGTCCATCGCTTCCTGTGTCCGCTGCATAACTTCATTAACTTCTTCTGGTGTCATATTCTCTAAATCAGAAGCTGCAGGTAATTCTTCAAAAAGGCTCACAACCTCTTCTATGGCCTCCATGTTCAAAATACACTCTTCTTCTGCACTTTCATATTCTGATTCCAATCTCAAATCAGTTTCGCCAGATTCAGAAGTTTCCCTCGTCATTTCAGTTTCCTCTGTATCAACCTCTTTTTCTTCTGTTGCCGCCTCCGTTTCTTTTGTTACCTCGTTACTTCCAAACTCTACATCTTCTGTCGCCATATCAGAAGACGATTCTGTTGCAAAAGCCACCGCTGAACCATTTCCTATACATGCAGATACTATCAACAGCAATGCAAGTATTAATGCCAGATGACGTTTTATTTTCTTCATGCTATTGTCCTCCCCTCAGCACATCCTGTGCTATTTTTATTTGTTCATCTATACTATAAATCCGAGATTTCCTCATATTTCCTGATGGATAATCAAAATATAGTTCATCACCAACAATATCGCTTAAATACGGTAAATCAGCAATGACTTCACATTTGTCATTTAAAAGAACTCCATACTGATAGTCATCTACTGTAACATATTGGGCAACAATATAATTTCCAACTTGTGTTATGTAAGTAAGATATCCCTCTCCACTTAATTCACACACAAACTCTCCGGTCTCTTTATCATAAACGGTCGGCAATCCATGAAGAGGCGACTCAATTTTCAAAGAATCCGTATAAAATTCTTCATATAAGGACAAATCAGGTTTTTCAATATTTTCCTCCAAAACTAAATTTCCATCTCTTGCATTGAATGTGAGAAGCGTCCCATCGTTATAAGTAACCTCTAAATACGAATCATTGTCTACTCTGACAAATTGCTGATCATACACCATGTCTGCATTCGGAATATTTACTTCATTTATCATCGTACCGTTAATATCATATACTCTAAATTGTTTATATGAAAAAAGCATAATCCGTTGCCCATCAGCGCTAATCCTCGCTTCATCATGGGCATATGAAGGATCATATGAAAACACATTTAATCTGGAATAATCCTCACACTTCATTATTTTGATTTTAGGCATATCCATACTGCCGATTAATGCCACACCATTGGCTAACTGGACAAAATCTCCTGTTTCCTCTTCTTCAAAACTGGCAATCATATTTGATGCCGCATCAAAAAACATAACTAATTCATCAGAGGTAGCTAACGTGTACGTATCACTTATGGCAAATCGAAAAAGGTGTTCAGAGGTCGTTACTAAAGGTGTTTGCTCTCCAGTATCCGGATGAATCTTAACCAGCAAATTCTGCATTTGAACATAGATACCATTTTTATTCGTTTTAACACCAAAATATCCATCGGATTCAAAACCACCTGTCTGCATTTTTGCAATAGTATCTATCACCGCAAACACTGAACCTTTGGACCCTGTGGCCGAAAAGGCCATATATTGTTCATAAAAGCCCCCTTCAAAATGCGTATAACCAGATGTATTATCAAAAATTTCCATACCGCTTCCAGAATTAGTCAAATCATAGATTTCCAACGTTCCATCGGCAAAGCTCACTCCCAACAACGTTCCATCGGCATTTATTTCAAACAAGTTATCTTTAGGATTAGCAAAACTATCATTGAGCGTTACTCTTTGACATTTTCCTTGAAAATCCACTTCGCATTTTATATTTCCGGTGACGGCATCGTAAATGGTTGCTGTACTTTCATCTTTATAAATTGCTGCCACCGTCTTTCCATCCTGAGATAAACTAATTGCCGTAGCGGGACGGCCTTCCCACAGTGTTTCATTGCTTGCAATATTATAGGCCGTTATACCATTAATTCCGGCATAAACGATGATGTCATCAGTCAAATATTCTATCTCAGATAATGCAGATTTATCCGCCGGTAATGTCACAATGATATTTGCTGTTTCAGTATTAAAAACTGCAACATACCCCGAGTACAGGCAAGCAGCCGTTTCTCCATTTTCAGAAAGAACCATATACAATGGATTGCTTGGCAATTCAACAACTTTGTGCTTTTTAAATCCATCGGATAAATCATATATGCCCAGGGCATCTGACAATGCCTTCTGAGCCTCCGGAATATAAGCAGGCATAAAAAGATTTTTTTGTGTCGGCAGGGCCTGTAACGCATACTCTGTTGCAGATATTGAATTTCCATCAGCTAATGCCGTTTGCGAATATCCGGCCAGCTTTAACCAGCTCTCTACAACCTCCATTCTTTTCAGCCCTATAAACGCCATCACTGCTCCCACTAGAAACATTAAAGACAGAATAGCCCCTCCAATCAGACCACTTCTCTTTAACCGTTTTGCCCGAATATCATTGTCATGCAAATGAGATAATTCTTGTAACATCTCACCAGCCGTTTGATACCTTAAATCAGGGTTCGGATTCATGGCCTTTGAAATAATTTTTACAATTTGAGGACTAAACTCCTTACTTGAAAGCGGTGCAACCTCCATTGCATTTCGGGCTGGTCTTTTTCCGCTCAGCAAATGATATAGAGTTGCACCAACACTATATATGTCTGAGCGAATATCCGGCACTATTTTCCTGACACTTGAATTTGATTTTGCAGACGACATAGTTAATGTCTCTGTTTCGTCAAGCATCGTTACTGTCTCATTATCATCGATTGTAGCAGTGCTATTCCCAAAAGAAGAAAAATCTAATCCATAGTGTTCCGGCGACGCATATCCTGCACTGCATCCAACTACATTCTCCTCTCCGAGAGCTAACGTAATGTTAAAATCTATCAGACAAATATCATCATATGGCGTACGCATTATATTTGCCGGTTTAATATCACTATGCACATATCCGCGTGGCGGAGTACCATGGGTTGGACTATGTAAATACTCAAGCGCTTCCAACAACTGCTTCGCCCACTTAATCACTTGGGGTTGTGAAAACTTTTCTCCTCTTTTCAAAGGCCTGTCCAGGCTTTCTCCCTCAATGTAAGCCATTACCGTATAAACGATATCATCTTCTATAAAAAAATCGTATACTTGGGGGATATATGAATGACTCAATTCTTTCAGCACATCAACCTCACGCCGCAACAATTCTGGTCGGGCCGTAATTTTACGCTTGTCAGCTTTTAAAACGACTTTTTTCCCCAGACGCTGATGTTTTGCAAGATAGACATTGCCCCCTCCGCCTGAACCAATTTTTTCAATCACCTCATAAGTTGACGCTATTAATTTAGACATAACAATCTTCTCGCCTCATTTTTATCCATAAACTATAAATTATTTTTTATCCTTTTGCCCATACTCTGCATCCAGTTGAATTCTAAGCCGCATAGATTTCATTTTATATATACAAAAATATATAACTGTCAACAGCAAAGAACCTCCAGCAAGAATAAGGCCGCCATAAAACAGTATTTCATTTGTTCCCCATTCCATTCAATCACCCCTCCAACCAAACAATAATGAATCTATCCTTCTTCTGAAAACATCTAATATATTATTTTCACGATATTTATTATCGGGAAAAATTTTTATCAAAACCACCGAAATATCGTCTTTTTCTCCCCGCTGCTTAATCAGTTTAATCAAATTCTGGCATTGTTTTATCATCATCTGCCTGTTTTTCAACAATTTAAAATTCAAAAACTCATAAATTTCATCTTCCGTTACCCTGTGCCGAAATCCGTCAGAACATAACATATAAAAACCTTGTTTCACTTCGCCCTGGATGATTTGAGGCTCTATCATTTTAGATGCCCCGACACATTGCAGTAACATATTCCGATTTTTATCCGTTCTAGCCTGCTCTGGAGTAAGTCTTCCCTTCAATATTTCTCTTGCAACATAAGTATGATCACATGTCATCTGCTCTAAACAAGAACCAATATAGTACATGCGCGTATCCCCCACATGGACTACTAAAAATTTTTCTTCTACAAACAAAACGCCTGTAAAAGTCGTTCCTAATCTTTCCCCGAATTCCTGACCGTATTCTCGAATCTGAATATTCAATGTTTTAAGGAGCAACGACCATTTACCGCCAATGACAGCCATATCAACATTTTTAAGCTCATCAAATAATTTCACATCAAACCATTTCTCAAATTCCCGAACAACAGTCGCACTGGCAATTTCCCCTTTCGAGAGGCCTCCCATACCATCGCAAATAATAGCCATCAGCACTTCTTTGTTCCTATATGTGGTATGTTTAATCAGAACACTATCCTGATTAGTACCTTTCACAGTTCCCATATTAGATTCAGCAACCGCCTCATACCGCATTTTTATCACTCATTACTTTCTCTTAAAATTTACACTTGAAACAAAAACTCTTCATTAGCAAGTTTTAGCACATCTCCATTAAATATTTCCACTTCCTGCTCAGCCGGCAAAACCCTGTTGTTAATATAGCTCTTATTTTTGGAACGTAAATCAAAAACAAAATATCTGTCACCCCTGCTGATAATATCCGCATGGCTTCGACTGATTGCTATATTATTGGTTACAATATAATCAACACAGTTTTCCTCTTTTCCTATACGGAATACTGGCTTATTAATTCTAATAATCTCTTCTGTTAAAGTTCTAATTAATATCGGATATTTAGGCATCCCCATCCTTTTCTCATTAAACAATTCCCTTTCATCATTTTCAGAAAAAAGTTCCGTTGCCTCATCATCTAACAAGCAAGTGCTTTCATCATCAAAAAACAAATCTGTTTTTTCATCATCTTCATTCATCAAATCTGTTCTTTCATCATCTTCCATTAAATCCGTTTGCTCATCATCCACAATATTCGCTATAGGGTTTTCCAAGTCTACTTTTTTGATGGTTTTTACAATATTTCTGTCTACTGTACAAATATATGACTCAATTTTACTCGCATCAAATTCATTAAGTTTCTTGATAAAATAACTAAAATTTGACAGATACTTCGGATCTGCTTCCTCCGGTTTAACAGAATATATAATTTGTTCAATAAAATCCAAAATATCCTCACCGTCATGGGGAGTTGCTACAGGTAAATATATAAAATACAATTCTTTTGTACATTCATTGAAAAAAATATACTTCATGTCAAGCAGCAAATTACTGCGAGATAAACCTATTTTTTCAAGTTTTTGGGTAACGTCAATGAATTGTTCCAAAATAAAGAAAAAGTCATATTCACAAATCGGACTCTTTAATCTATCATACAAACTAATTCCTTTTGGGCCAGTAAACTCAAGTTTATTTCTTTTGGTATTATTTAATTTTAAAAATCCATAGTTATATTTTCGAGATAAAAGGTCATACTGATTAGTATTAATAACTAAATCTGACGAAACTTTGACTTTTGCAGTAAGCCAACAATCTTTTATCCTTATTCTTATTCCTCTAATAATTTTTCCATTCATCAAACCCGTACCTCTTAGTACAAAAATATTAGTGAAAAAAACAAATAAAATTATTTTTTCACCAATTTGTTACTTACTTTCACTGTAGCTTCGTAATTTTCGTAAAGTATGCCACTTGACGATATTGACATAGAATATCTGGAAAAATAAGGGCTTTTCATAATTTAAAGACGGGAATAATGACGGCTTTAATCTGGAAATGAGAGTTTATTCATATTACTGCATTTTAAGTCAAAGGATGAATGAACATATCGATTGAGTGTAATATTTACATTTGCATGTCCGAGAATTTCGCTCAAACTTTTCAGTTCAAATCCCACCTCTATACACCTTGTTGCAAAAGTATGACGAAGTGCATGAAAATTCGCATCATCTATTCCGCTCTGCACAATAAGTGATTTAAATCTGTTTTGCATTGTTCGTGGCTCAACATATTTAGTTTCCTCACCAGAGAGGATGTATGCTTGTGGATTATTTTGAAACTGTTTTGCAATGTTGATAATAAACTGAGGTAAAGGAATTTCCCTGATTGAGCATTGGCTTTTGGGTTCTGTAATAATTACTTTTGTTTTTGCTTCTGCATCAATATTGGTATTCTGAATACGCTGCATAGTTTTTCTAACCTTTAAAGTAGAACTTTCTATACAGATATCATCCCATTGCAATGCGCACAGTTCTCCAATACGAATTCCTGTATAAAGAGATAATAAGATTCCAAACTTGCACGAATCCATATCTTGTAACAATGTTCGAATCAGTGCCTCTTGCTCCGCTCGGCTTAAGACCCTCATTTCTCTATCTTTCTTCTTCACCGTAAGCTTTCCGAGATTGCACATCACATTCAAATTATTATATTTTGCATATTCCATCGAACTTTTGACTATTGCTAAAATATCCGTAACTGTTTTAGGCGATAATGAACCTCTGCTTTTCAATCTTCCATAATTAAGCTGTTTTTCAATAAAACCTTCTACGATTTGAGTGCTTATTTTAGAAAGCGGATACTTTCCCAAATAAGGACGAATATGTGTATCAATTAAGTGGAAATAACGAGAATATGTAGATTCTTTTATATTAATTTTGGCAGATTGAAGCCAGGCATTGAGTACATCATTATATAAAATCGTCTTGTTTGATAATGTTTCGCATTTTGTCCCTACTTGGCTCTTTTTCTCAATAAGTTTTTTCTTCACTTCATTATAGGTTTTAGAATAAACATATCCATATTTTGCTTTTCCATTTTCATCGTAATAACGAATATATCTGCCTTCCCACCTTCCATCTTTCCTCTTATAGATATTTTCACCCTTCTTAGGCATAGCTCATTCCTCCTTAATTAATTTTTGTTGACGGAAAAATTGACGGCTTTCGTTTTTCCCTTTTTAGAAAAATACTGTTTTTCATTTGAAAAGATTTAAACACCTCAATAAGTATTTTTAATAAGACTAATTTCTTTATCTTTTCCGCCGACACATTGACGAATCCGGCAACTGTGTGTATAATTATAATTGATTTTTTTGATTGTAATCGTATTCGTCAAGTGGCATACTTTATGAAAATATTAACTACTTTACAGGTAAATCAAGTAGGAATCGACTAATGTCGATTCCTACCCATAAAGAAGAAATAAAAATACCCTGCAGAAATGCGTGTTTTACAACACTTGCATGTTCTGCAGGGTATCTTTGCTTCTCAGAGTATTTATTGATATTTCGACTAATGGCATACAACATGGATTCTTTATACAGAAAATTTCAAGGAGGTATGCAACCCACTCGAGTCGCATACCTCCCTGTTTAGAACTGTCTATTAACCGACAGCTCCCTGTTTTTTACACATTTTAACGCGCCTTTCTCCTTCTCTGGCCAAACTAATAATAATATGTGCCAAAGTAGCTATATAATCCTGATAGAAAGTTATTTCATCTTTTGAAAAACCATTTATGTTTTCCCATCTGTATTCCGGCAAGTAACATTCTGCCGACTTAAACCCTTCAAATACAGGTTTTTCTACGACAACTTTTACTTCCTCTTTTCCTTCACGATTTAGCAATTCGGAATGTACAATCTCCGTACCATCATTTAAGGTCATAAATGGATACAACATTTTACTCTCCTCTTTTCCTCTTTCTGACAGGCTTTTTGCGAACCGCATAGCCAAAGCCGCCCAGATGTTTTCCCACGCCGTAATATTGTCCATGGGAATAGACCAGCGGTTCCGCCTTTTCCAGGTGGAAGGTCCCCTTGGCGTCCATATACTGTTCGTCCACATAAACCGCCGTCACCTCAGCTATAAACATATCATGGCTGCCAAGCTCCATGACCTCAGTCACCTTACATTCGATGGACACCGGGCTTTCCGCTACCATCGGCGCATATTGAAGTTCGCCCTTCACCGGCGTCAGCTTCATTTCTTTAAATTTATCCATATCCCGGCCGGAGCGCACCCCGCAAAAATCGGTGGCCTCCGCCAGTTTTTCCGTTGTCAGATTAATGACATATTCCCCGGTTTCTTTAATCATATGATGGGAATACCGCTCCTTCCGGATGGACACATAAACCATCGGCGGTTCTGAGCAGATAGTCCCCGTCCATGCGGCGGTCATTAGATTGACATTTCCTTCCTTATCCCCGCAGCTTACGAGCACCGCCGGCAGGGGATAAACCATATTTCCCGCTTTCCATTTCTGTTTCGCCATAAATATCTCCTATTCCTGCAGTGTTCCGACCATTTTCGGAATAAACTGTTTCTTTCTCGATACCATATTATCAACAAATACACTGTCGCCATCCTTTGTCACCGGCACATCGAAGCATCTGGAAGCCACTGAAAGGGCCTCCTCATCCGAACAAAGCACCAGTGTCGATTCATCCAGAATATTGGTGAGCATAAAGAAAATCATATCCAAACCATGTTCTGCCTTTGCCTTTGGAAGCATCGTAGCCAATCGGGCATGAATCTTTTTCAGTTCACGGGCATCGAGGGATGTAATCTGTCCAACGCCAAACTGGGTATCCCCTGCCGAGAATTTCTTGAAATCCTGATAGAAAATATCCGCATCGGATTTACTCTTCAAATCGCTTCCGGCCTCAAACATCTGCATGGCATAGGCTTCAACTTCGATTCCGGCAATTTTTGCCAGAGCTTCGGCGGCCATCCGGTCTAACGGTGTACAAGTCGGCGAACGGTACATTAATGTATCCGAGAGAATCGCCGAACACATCAAGCCCGCCATATTTGCCGGAATCTCCACCTTGTTTTCCCGGTACATCAAATAGATAATTGTCGACGTACAGCCCACCGGCTGACACCGGAAAAATACCGGTTTCATACTCTGGACATAGCCCAGTTTATGATGGTCCACAATCTCCATAATCTCACAGTCAAAAATACCGTCCACAGCCTGTCCCGCTTCATTATGGTCCACCAGGGCCACTTTCTTTTTATCCAAATCAATCAGATTATGGCGCGTAAACATCCCGACAACCTTTCCCTGATTAGTCACAATAGGGAAAGCGCGGTGGCGGTTTTTCGCCATAACTTCCTTCACGTCGTCAATAAAATCATCCTTTTTAAAGGTTTTCATATCTTTGACCATAAAATGACCGATAGCCATACTCTGATTGATAAGACGCGCCGCTATAAAAGTATCATACGGTGTCCGGATAATTGTGCAGTGATGTTCCTCAGCCAGTTTCAAAATCGTATCATTCGGCTGCGTATTCATACTGATGATCAGACATCCCGCATTCATCTCAATGGCGCACAACTGGGACTCATAGCGGTCTCCGAGCATGACCATGTCGCCGTCTTCAATATATTCCTCCATCAAATCCGGGTTGGCCGCCGCAATTAAAATCTTTCCCTTTTCCACAACCCCTTCCGGGTCGCCGACAAGCATTTCCCCATCCAGCGTTTCCAGAATGTTTTTATACGGCGTCCGATTTTCCGAAAGTACACGGCTGTCATAAACGCCCATATAGGTTTTCGCAATATCTCCTTTGGTAATCAGTCCAAGAAGCTTTTTATCGTCATCCACAATAGTCAGCGTTGAGACTTTTTCCTCCTGAAGCTGCTGCCAGGCCTCGCGAATCGACATATCCGGATGTCCGCTGTAAGCCGGTGAAATCTGTACATCCTTCACCTGGGTACGCACATCCTGCATATAAATCGGAACTTCCGTCTGAAATCTGTCCAGAACAAAAGCAGTCTCCGAATTAATCTCCCCGGCCCGGGCCGGTATATAATTCATCCCAGTCACATTTTTCCGCAGATAAGCATAGGCAATGGCGGAGCAAATGGAATCTGTGTCCGGATGTTTATGTCCAATGACGTATATTTTTTCCTTTTTCATCTCTACCCCTCCTGCTACTGCTGCAATGCGGCAGTCAATTTTGGTATCAACTGTTTCTTTCGGGATACCATGCCCGCCAAATCAATATAATGGGCCTCTGCCTCCTGATGGAAACTGTTTTCCACAAGCATCTTCGCATCATTTCCCACAAAAAGCAGCCGCGTTGACTCTTTCAGAATATCCGTCAGCATAAAGAAAATCATCGGAACCCCTGTTTCCTCCATCGCCGATTCCATGTAGGCCAGCAGCCGTTCCTGAACGCTCAGAAGCTCTTCCCGGTTCATGGAAGTAATCTGGCCGACGCCATAAGGAACATCACTGGCTACAAATTTTTTATAATCCTGATAGAAAATTTCCGAATCGGCTTTCTTTCGAAGCTGACTGCCTTCCTCGAACATCTTCATGGCAAAACTTTCAATATCAATCTCTGCAATCTCCGCCAACTGTTCGGCAGCCATTTTATCCAGCTCCGTACAGGTTGGCGAGCGGAACATCAATGTATCCGAGAGAATCGCCGCACACAAAATGCCTGCAATTTCTTTTGAAATCGGAATCTGATTCTCTATATACATTTCATAAACAATCGTTGCCGTACATCCTACCGGCTCATTGCGCACCTTCACCGGGCGAATCGTCTCCACCGTGCCCAGTTTATGGTGGTCGATGATTTCCATAATTTCCGCTTCATCCGCACCGTCCGCCGCCTGGTCCACTTCATTATGGTCCACAAGAATTACTTTTTTCGTATTCATATCAATCAATGTCCGGCGTGAAATCATTCCCGAATAATGGTCCTCATCGTCCACGATCAAAAAATCCCGATGCCGCTTAGCCATCATAATCGGTTTAATATCGGCCACATAATCACTCTCCCGGAATGAAATCAGACCTTCTTTAATCATGAAATGGCTGACCGGAATACTCTGGTTGATGGAACGGGTGACTGTATAGGTATCCGCCGGGGTGCAGATCACCGCGCAGCCCTTTTCTTCTGCCAGTTTACAGATGGTCCGGGACACCTTTGCCCCATCGCATATGATAATGCAGGAGGCCCGGTTTTCAATGGCGCTCAACTGGGCTTCATACCGATTTCCCAGGATAACCAGGTCGTCCTCTTTAATAAATTTATCAATCACGCTGAGGGTGGCCGTCGATACAACCAGCTTTCCCTTTGTCAGCCGTTTTCCCGCATCTCCGACAACCAGCTCGCCCTTCAATGTCTCCAGAATATTAGCAATCGGCGTACCTGCCTCGGATAATATCTGATTATCCAAAACAGACATATAGGCTCCCGCAATATCTGATATGGTAATCAGCCCCTGGAGCTTTTTTTCATCATCAACAACAGCCAGCGTGGATGTCTCTGTCCGGCGCATAATCTCCCACGCCTTTTTCAATGAATAATCCGCAGATATTCCCGGAATCCGGCGGATATCGATATCCCCCACCTGTGTCCGAATGGCATTCATATATACCGGCACTTTCTGTTGGAATTTCCGAAGGACATAATTTGTTTCCGTATTAATCTGTCCCGCGCGGGCCGGCACATAGACGGCCTGCCCGCTTTCCTCACCTTCAATCAAAAAATCCTGATAGTGTTCAATGGAATCCCCCTGTTGAACCCTGGCAAGAATTTCATTTTTTAGCGAGGCATAGGCAATCGCTGAACATACCGAATCCGTATCCGGATTCTTATGTCCAATGACATAGATTTCCTTTTGTCTCTTAACTTCCATAATGTTACTTCTCCTTTTAATCAACCTAAGCGTATTTTAGCATATATACACTGATTTCACCGTATTTTTTTCAAAACAAGACTTCTGCCCTGAAACCGTCTCTTCAGCAGCGCTGGGACTGGCTGCTGCGCAAAAAAGCTCTGTCCGGCTTCCCGAACAGAGCTTGTCTAACCATACTTACAGGCGTTTCAGCAATGCTTCTGTCAAATCTTCATATCCAGGTTTTCCAAGAAGCGCGAACATATTTTTCTTATAACTTTCAACGCCCGGCTGATTAAACGGATTTACACCGAGAACATATCCGCTGACGCCGCAGGCAAATTCATAAAAATAGAATAATTCGCCAAGATAGAATTCATTCTGCTCAGGAATATGCACCATCAGATTTGGAACATTGCCATCGGTATGCGCCAGAATCGTACCATTCATCGCACTCTTATTGATGAAATCCACATTCTTTCCGGCCAGATAGTTGAGACCGTCCAAATCCACCGGTTCCTCTTCAATCACTATCTCATGCTTTGGCGTCTCCACTTCCAGAACTGTTTCAAACATAATCCGGGCGCCATCCTGAATAAACTGGCCCATGGAATGTAAATCTGCTGTCAGTGTCACTGAAGCCGGGAAAATACCTCTCTGGTCTTTACCTTCGCTTTCTCCATAAAGCTGTTTCCACCACTCGCCGATATATAAAAGAGACGGCTCATAGCTGCATGTAATCTCTATGGATTTGCCCTTGCGAAGCAGAATGTTTCGAATCGCTGCATACTGCAAAGCATCGTTTTCCTCAAATTCATTCTCAAGACAACGTTTTCTGGCGCTGGCAGCCCCGGCCATCAACTGGTCAATATCCGCACCGCTGACAGCAATCGGCAAAAGTCCTACCGCTGTCAATACGGAAAAACGTCCGCCCACATCATCCGGCACAACAAAGGTTTCATAGCCTTCCTCTGTCGCCAGATTTTTCAAAGCACCCTTCGCCTTATCCGTTGTACAATAAATACGTTTTGCGGCCTCTTCCTTGCCGTATTTATTTTCAATCATCTTCTTGAAAACACGGAAAGCCACTGCCGGTTCCGTTGTTGTCCCGGATTTTGAAATCATGTTAATGGAAAAATCTCTGTCTCCAATGACATCTATCAGATTACTTATATAAGAGCTGCTCAGATTATTTCCTACGAAATAAATCTCCGGTGTCTTACGCTGTTCTTTTGGCAGTATATTGTAAAAATTATGCTGTAAAAATTCAATCGCAGCCCGGGCTCCCAGATAGGAACCGCCGATACCGATAACAAGCAGTACATCAGAATCACCCTGAATCTTAGCGGCTGCTTTTTTTATTCGTGCAAATTCTTCTTTGTCATAATCTACCGGGAGGTCAATCCAACCCAAAAAGTCATTTCCGGCACCGGTTTTGCTGACAAGTACTTCTTTTGCATCTCCAACCAGTTTTTTCATCAATTCCACTTCATCGGCCCGAATAAACGGTGATGTTTTAGAATAATCAAATGTAACCCCTTTTGCCATGTTTCTTACCTCCATTAGTATTTTTATATTCTTATCTATCATAATACCAAAATGACCGGATTTTATCAATGATTTAATCCTTTTCAGCACAAAAATTCTTTCAGGACATCTTCCACAATCTTCGCATCCACCGCGTCATTTTTCCGGTTCAGCCCGTCTTCTCCGTCAAAACCGTCGTAATAATACTGGCTGTTTCTCTCCTTGCGCCGCCCGGTGCCCGTGGCCGCAATCTCCTGAAGCGCCCGCTTATACTGCTCCGGAGCCACCTTCCCGGCCTGTTCCTTATAATCCTGGGCCAGTTTATTGCCAAGATAATTGTCCACATAATCTGCAATACTGTTTGTCAGCAGCCTTTCCTTTGCCCCAAAATCCATAAACATCAAAAGGCCGCCGAGAATCACCGTGCCGAGAACCGACATTCCAAAAATGACGGCTATCTGATACAGCGCCTCGCCCCTGGTCCATCGATACATCAGGTTTCCGCCGCCGATGGCAAGCATCGCCGTCATCCAAAGATAAGGCAGACGGTTCCAGCCCTGCAGCGAAAAAGGGCCTACCCGGAATTTTTTTATGTAGCGGCCAATCAATGCCTGCGTGTCTTCCGGGTGCATACCGATTTTGTAATAGCTCGTCACCTTCAGCTTAATGTATTTAATCAGACGCTGATTCGACGTTCCCATCAAATCTGCTTCACGTATCAATCTTTTGTAAATTCTTCCTGTCATCCATAAAGTAAACAAGCCGGCAACCATCAATATAGCTTCCGCATACATTGGAATACCCTGTCCCAAAAACCAGTTTCTCATTTTTATGAGCTCCTTTCATTGATTATGATAGTTCCATTATAATATCAATGAAAAGACAAAATCTATTCAAATTGGTCGGGCCTATTTTACATATTTCTCAACAGGCTGTCGCCGGATATTTTACATATTCCTCAACATTCCCGTCACCAAATGCACTGTATGCTCAATCGCTTTCATCTCAAATTCACCGTAAGCCATCTCCGCGCTGCCGTCGGCCTTATCGGAAATCGCCCGGATGATCACGAAAGGCACCTTATTCAGCCATGCGGCCTGGGCAATCGCCGCTCCTTCCATCTCTGCACAATAACCGCCAAACATCTGAATCAGGCGTTCTTTGACCTTCCGGTCGGAAACAAACTGGTCGCCGCTGACTACCCGGCCCTTAAAAACCTGAATATCCGGGTTTACCTCCCGGCAGACCTTCTCCGCCAAATCAACGAGCGCCTCATCCGCTTTAAACACCGAAGTTTCCATTCTCGGAATCTCACCCGGTTTATGGCCGCAGCCGCTCACATCCACATCATGCTGAAGCGCATCCACCGAAAGCACGATATCCCCGATATTAATGGCATTTTTCAGGCTTCCGGCAACACCCGTATTGATGATGGCATCCACCTGGAAGACATCGCAGAGAATCTGGGTGCAGATGGCCGCATTGACTTTTCCAATACCGCTCCGCACAACAATAACCGACTGGTTTCCGAAGATTCCCCGGCAAAATTCCATCCCGGCGATGGTCCGAACCTCCTGAACTTCCATTAATTCTTTTAAGGCAGCTACCTCTTCTTCCATAGCTCCGATAATTCCTGTTTTTCTCATATACTCTTGTCTCCTGATTTTATTTATTTTGTTTTTAATTAATTTTTTTATTATGATAACACAATATGTTGCCGGCGAGAAGTTTTATATCTTTTTCTTTCCTGAAAATCTTTCCTGAAAACATGAAAATTTTACCCCGGAGAACTTAAAAATTTTACTGGCCTATATATATGGCTTCTGCTATAATAGGATGGAAACAAATTTAAGAACAGGAGTGATTTACATGCGACATTTAAATAAACATACATGTTCCAGGGCTGTGGACTTTGAAGTGGAAAACGGCGTTGTTACAAGCTGTCAGTTCATCGGAGGATGCGATGGAAATACAAAAGGTGTTGCCGCCCTCGTTGTCGGCCGCCCGGTGGACGATGTGATTCAGCTTCTTTCAGGCATTGACTGCGGAGGCCGCGGCACATCATGTCCGGATCAGTTGGCAAAAGCGCTGCAGGAATATAAAAACTCCGCTTCTTCCCAGGAGGTCTGAAAAATGAAAAAAATTGTCCTGACCGGAGGTGGTACAGCCGGACATGTCACGCCGAACATTGCTCTGATGCCTGCTTTAAAAAAGGACGGCTATCAGATTTCCTACATCGGCTCCTATGATGGCATTGAACGCCGGCTGATTGAAGAACTTAATATCCCTTATTACGGAATTTCCTCCGGGAAACTCCGTCGATATTTTGATTTAAAAAATTTCACTGACCCCTTTAAAGTCGTCAAAGGATATTTTGAAGCACGAAAATATTTAAAAAAACTGAAACCGGATGTGGTTTTTTCAAAGGGCGGTTTCGTAAGCGTACCCGTTGTTCTGGCGGCCAAAAGCTGTAAGATTCCGGCAATCATTCATGAATCGGATATGACGCCCGGACTGGCAAATAAACTGGCGATTCCTTCCGCCTATAAAGTCTGCCATAATTTCCCGGAAACAGCGGATAATCTGCCGGAAGGCAAGGCCGTGCTTTCCGGTTCACCGATTCGGCAGGAACTTTTTGACGGAAATCGTCTCAAAGGACTCCAACTCTGCGGATTCAATGAGGAAAAGCCGGTCATTCTTGTCATCGGCGGAAGCCTCGGCGCCGCAGCTATCAATGAAGCTGTACGCAAGGCCCTTCCGGTTCTCCTGCCTTCCTATCAGATTATTCATGTCTGCGGTAAGGGCAAGGTGGATACATCCATTCAGAATCATCCGGGATATATTCAATTCGACTATGTAAAAGAAGAATTGAGCGATTTGCTGGCAGCCGCCGACCTTGTTATCTCCCGGGCCGGCTCCAATGCCATCTGCGAATTCCTGGCTTTAAATAAGCCAAACATTTTAATTCCGCTGCCTGCCAATGCCAGCCGGGGAGACCAGATTCTCAACGCCGCTTCCTTTGAAAAACAGGGCTTCAGCTATCTTCTTCCTGAGGAGATGGTCAATGATGAATCCCTGTCCAATGCGGTCAACGAAGTGTTTGAAAACCGTGAAACCTATATTCAGGCTATGAAAACAGCTCCTGCTTCCGGCGCCATTGACATTATTGTTAATCTGTGTGATGAAGCTGTCCGCAGCCGCAAAAAACGCAAAAAAACAAAATAAGATTCAGCTATGTAATATTTGGCGTCCTTTCCCCTGCGATTCTTAATCCGGAAGAGAGGACGCTTTTTCCGGCGGCCGGAGCGGCAAAATCACGATAAATTTTGTTCCAATCCCCGGTTTGGAATATACCTGTACAGCACCGCCATGGGCGTTAATAATATTTTTTACGATTGTCAGTCCAAGGCCGGTCCCATCCGGTTTATAGGTAATAAAAGGCTCAAAAATCGTCGACAGGCGGCAGGCATCCATGCCGCTGCCCGAATCGCTGACCGTCACAACCAGCCGGTTCCAGCGGGATTTCACCTCTATCCAAATCTGGTCGCCATCCCCGGTGGCTTCCAGGGCATTTTTTATCAGGTTAATAAAAACCTCCCGGATTTTGACCGAATCTCCCATAAGAATTTTCTCATCCGTTTCAAAATTTAACCGGATTTCTTTTGTTTGCAACTGAACTGTGGATTGAAAAGCCGAGACAATATTTGTCAGAAATTGTCGAATATCTATTTGAGAATAGTGGAGTGTTTGACTTGAATTTAAAGAAGACAACTCAGAAAGTAACTGAGACATATAATTGATATCTGAAAGAAGCTGAGGCCACAGAGGGTCATTGGTGACCTCCGGGTAATGATGTCCGATGAGCTGCAGTGTGCTGTGAATCAATGTCAGCGGGTTTCTCAATTCATGAGAAATTGTCGACAGAGAAAGCACCTTTGGTTCGTGCATAAAGGTCTTCCTTTCTGATTTTTTTTCCAATTTATCATAATTTATGCGCGGAATCAACTGAATTTGCCTGACATTTCCCGACACAACCCGGCAGGGCAGCCGGAATTTTACACCCTGCACAGCAAAGCCGTCAAAATTTATTTTCAATTCGGAATAGACATTTTGCGAAAGGTGAACTATTATTAAAGTATCCCAAGTTTATATCGCTAAGATTGGAGGATTAAAAACAATGGATAACGATTGTATTTTTTGTAAAATAGCCAACGGGGAAATTCCTTCCTCAACCATTTATGAAGATGACCTGTTTCGGGTTATTCTGGATTTATCTCCGGCAACCAAAGGCCATGCTCTCATCCTTCCAAAAAAACATATGGCAAATATTTTTGAAATGGATGAAGAGACCGCTGAAAAAGTTTTTGTTCTGGCCTCCCGGATTGCCAAAGCCATGAAAGAAGCGCTGAACTGCGATGGACTTAATATCGTCCAAAACAACGGTGAAATTGCCGGACAGACAGTTTTCCATTTCCATATGCACATCATTCCCCGCTATAATGATGACGGGCAGCAGATTAACTGGGTTCCTAAAACCTCAGAAGCTGCTGAAAGAGATATGATTGCCGAACAAATTAAAAACGCCTTAAACAAATAAGCAGGGAGAGAATTCACCCATGAAAGTTAATCTTGAAGAAATCAGCAGCCTGTGCGGCCGAAATTCCGAAAGCCACGCCTTTATCCGCGGCATGTGGATTGAACCCGGCGCTATTTCAAAGATAAAAAATGTAATGAAACAGGAAGGCTGGCAGGAGCCTGTCATCATATGCGACCAGAATACCTATTTTCTCGGAGATGCCCTTCTGGAAGATTTGGACAACTATGATTTAATCTGCCTGGACCCGGATGGGCTGGCCGCTGATGAGCGCAGCGTTTCTCTGGCCCAAAATAAAATTCCTGAAACCGCAGACTGTATGATTGCCCTTGGCAGTGTGACTATTCACGATATTACCCGTTATCTCAGCTGGCAATATCATCTTCCATTTATGTCCGTGCCGACGGCAGCCAGCGGCGAAGGATATACCACATGCATATCTGCTGTCATCCGCAAAGGAGTTAAGAGAAATGTCCGGGCCTCCGCTCCGACTTATCTGTTTGCAGATACAGACATTTTTGCCGCGGCGCCTCACCGGCTGACCGCCGCAGGCTTCAGCGATCTTATGGGCAATTATATCGCCCTGGCTGATGCACAGATACACGCCCTTCTTACAGGCACACCTTTTAATAAGGCCCTGTACACTGCCGAAGCTGAGCTTATGCGGCAGGTAATCCGACAGCTTGAATCTCTGATCAATGGAGAACCTTCCAGCTGCGAACAATTGCTGTATGCCCTGATTCTTCCAGATATGGAAACCGGTTTCTGCGATACAGCCCGACCGCTGATGGGTGCAGAGCACCATCTGTCCAGATACTTTGAGATTGCTGTAAAAAAGCCAAAACAAAATGTGGTCCACGGAGAAAAAGTCGGCATCGGCACCTTACTCTGTCTGAAAGCCTATGAAGCTTTCCGGGCTGCTCTGGAAGATAACCGGCTTGTTCCTGCGAAACGTTTTCCATCCGCAAAACGGGAAATTGAAAAAGGATTTCCGGATACCGAAGTCCGGGAAGCCGTCGTTTTGCTTAACACGCCGGATCCGATGAAGGATATCACCGCAGAACAGGTGCTTTCTCACCGCGAAGAGATTCTCGAAATTCTCAAAAATCTTCCTTCCGCTGCAGATATTGAAGCCTGTTTTCATAAAATGGACTGTAAAGTCTATGTTGAAGAACTCGGCATTTCCGGCGCTGTCATCCCGGAAGCCATGGCCCGGTCGCCATATGTATCCCGGGATATTACCCTGCTCCGTTTAATGAAGCTATTTGAAAAATTTTAACACCACTGGCAGATGAATTCCAAGTCTGCCAGTTTTAATATGTCCCCCGTATTTAATGTATAGGTCATCCCGGGCGTCAGACCTTCCTCATTCCGATAAGTGCCGTTGGCCGAATTCATATCAACTACCTTTACTTCCCTCGCATCTTCCTCCAGCCGGGCATGAATCCGGCTGATTTTCGGGCTGTTCAGGCACATATCCGCCTCACCTTCCGCCCGCCCCAACAAAAAAGGAAATTTTTCGATTCGAATTACAGGGGTTTCTGTGTCCCCAATCGGAATCAGAACAAACATTTTTTTATTCTCTGTCCCCTCATCTATAACTTCCGAAAAGCCTTCAAGCATCGGGCAGGTATCTTCTCTATTGTTGCTGCTTTCGTAAAAACCGTCAAAAATGTCCTCTTCTTTTTTTGTTTTCCCCAAAACAACTCTTTTTATCTTTGCCGCCAGACGGTTCAGCCACCTTTTTTCCTCAGCTTTTTTCCCGGTTATTTTCCCGGCTTTTTTCTCAGTTCCCCTTTCCCGGACATCCTTCTCCTCCTTAATGGCCGGCGCCGCCGTTTCCAACACCGGACATTCCATATTCAGGATATCCATCAGCGCCTCTATGGAACAGTTTTCCCCATGGACTTTCTGATAAAATGTATAGGCCCATAAAACCGCCTTCTCATTGGAATAATCCACATAATTCAGCCATTCCTCTGATAGTTTTTCCATTTGGCGCCAGAAGTCCTCGCCATATCCCGGGATATAAACAAACTCCCAGTTTGCCCCGTCCCCAAAAATATAGGCCATTTCTATCACCAGGTTGGATGGCTCCAAAAGATATTCATCCACCGTCCCCATCAACCGGATAAATGATTTCATAAAGTATTCAATATGCCCGCAGTCCATCCGCCCCCCGGCCAGCGTTTCCAGATAGGAAGTCTGATGATTCAGCAGATAAACCAATCCCTTTTCTTCATTTTCCTCAGCTTCATAAAAGGTGAGGAGACCGGGAATTGAATTTTTATACAATAATATCTCTTCATACTTTTCACCGTAATGGCCTTCCCGATTCACCCACAGATATGTATTCTTTAAATCTTTACTTCTCTGATTTTCACGATTCATCGGCCTGTTCCTCCTGATTTATATCATATTTTCTCGGCAGATCTCTGCTTCGGAAAACCAGCGCCGACGCTTTCACTGTACATGGTATCTCGTATTTCCCAATCTGAAAATCTGTTTGGATCTCAATCAGCATTTCTCTTCCCGAAAGACTTTGTGCGGCCCGGATGCTTCGAAGCTCCCCACAGAAAAGCCGCCCCTGGAGCATCCGGCTGCCCATCTCCTCAATCACAGAAAAATCCGCCGCTCCGTTCTGCTTCATATTCTCATAATCCACCTCCCGGAGTTCCGGCTGCATATATCTTCCGGCCCATAAACTCCCATATATGGACAATTCATCCGCCGTGCTCTGCATGACCGCCCGGTCATGCGCGTAAAATCCCAACAATATCACCATGCCTGTCGCCAGAAATATCATGCTGATAATCACTGTCCCTTCCACGGTATAACTGCCACGTCCTTTCCATCTCATAATAACCACGCTCCCAAATAGCCCAAAGCCAGAAACGGTGTGCCCGGAACTTTTGATTTTCTCCGGAGTTTTCCCACAGCCATCATCCCCATTGAAAAAATAAAGACAAGCACGCCGGAAACAGCCAGCATACGCCAGCAGAAATTTATTCCTTCCAATAAACCGATACCCCCGATTAAAAAGCTGTCTCCGCCGCCGATGCAGCCGCCAAACAATCTGCCAATTAAAAAGCTCAAAACTCCCGGCAGCCCGCCAAGAAGCCATGCCGCACCGGATATCTCCCCGGCGGCCGTCCTGGCCAGCACGCCTGCGGCAATCAGGCACAGCCCGGGGAAAAGCCGGATTTCCTGTGTTCTCACATCCCCATACACGGGATAAAGGATGAATATCAGACTGCATATGTGTAGTACAAACATTTTACTCTCCTCCTCCGCTGCACCGGCTGCACGGCCCATATCCCCCGGCAGCCGCCTCTTCCACCGTCATCCGCTGAACCGTGCGTTTTAATCCGCTGCAGCCCAGACGGCAATGATAACATTCTCCCGATTCCGTAACATAATAGGTGCTGCCCGTGTCCAATGAATTTTGGGCGCATCGCTCACAGGGCGGATATTGCCTTGCCTCATCCGCTCCAACCATATATATTTTCAGGTGAATATGGCTGCACATCCGGTCCTCATGATACACATTGCCATATTCAGTCACATAGACACTGGTATGAGCTTCTCCCAACCCGTCCATGCCGCTTTCCGAAGAATACCCCGTCCATGCCCGTGTCAAAACATAATTTTTTACAGGCAGCGCCGGAATCGGAATGATTCCCTCCAACAGCTCCACCTTATATTTAACGCACAGAATTATCCAGTCATTTCCGTTCAATATCTCTGAACCTAAAAAATCATAGCCGGATATCCGCTGAATACCGCCTGCTTCCAGTCCATCAAGGGACTGAAGTCTCAACCAGGCTTTTGCCAGGCCCCCAACCCTCACAATATCTTCATTTTCTCCGGCCTCCACGGCCAACTCCAGTGCGGTATCCGTCAGCGACTGCTGCACGCTTTCATAAACCTTCACCACGGAGGTCAATGAAATAAACGCCGCCCATACAAAAAATGCCATCGGAAACACCAGGGCCGCTTCGACAGTCATGCTGCCTTGAAGAGAGTGACGGCGGAATGCCCTTTGAACGCGGTGTGTGTATGTGTTTTTTATGTGGTTTTTATTGACATCCATTTTTTGTAAAGCAGGTATCGCCTTTTCGTTTATTTGTTTATTTAAATGTGTCCAAAAAGACATTCCGCTCTCACTCCCTTCTACTAATAGGACAGCGCCGTCTGCACCCGCCGCCTGCCGCCCTGGCCGAAATCACAGTCAAATACAGCCTGCACGCCGTAAATACAGTTGGCCATCCGAAACTCTGAATAATCGGGCAGCAGACGTATATTTTTTTCCATGAGGTGCGTCATCCGCCGATATTTTGTGTCCCGCTTCATAAGAAGCAAAAACATCTGCAGGTACCCCTGATAATCGATGCCTTCCGTACCGCTGTTTCCATCCAGCATATGACCGTCCAGCCGAAGCATCTGCTCCCAGGTAAGATACCAGGTGGTATCATCCTTCATCAGCGGAACCTTTCCGCCCTTCAGCAATGTCCGGCAGTCCGACAGGGATTCCGCAAAGGCCCAGGCGCATTTCAGCAGGAAGGCGACAACCTCTGTAAACTGGGGAATCAATAGGGCTGTAGACAACAGGGCTGCCGTCTGCCCGGCCTGTACTCCTTTTTCGCCGGACATGAGGATATGGGATAAGTTCATAACGCAGCGAAAGGCTAACAGTTTCCATAACACAGTCTTTAAATTTTCACTGTCACTCTCATTGCCCGCCAGAATATATTCCACCTCATAGTTGAGTACCCGCTCATGGCCGACCCGGCTTTCCACCGTGGCCGCATGATTAAACACTTCCATGATATAAAGCTGAACCGCCCCGTCTGACACAACAGCCCCAAGCCCCAACTCCGGTTCCAGGATGCCGTCCCACCCTTCAAATAAATCCTGGATACTGGCATCGTCTTTAAAATCAATATATCTCTGGATTTTCTGCCCTGCCTCGGGAAAGGAAACATCCGTCATCGGACATTGTTTATCGGACAGAGCAAAATTCTCCGGGCAGGCCGCGGCCAGAATACCCTGATTCCAGATTTCTGCCACAAAATCCCGCGGGTCCGTTACCGGCTCCGGACTGCCGCCCGGCGCTTCCGACAGTTCATTCTCTTCCGGCTGCCCGGTATCTCCCGGCTGCCCGACCCCTCCTGTCCCGTTGTCCGGCACATTTTCTGTTTCAGCCCGGGCCGCCGCTTCCTGCCGCTTCCGGCTTAAATCTCCGGCCGCCCGGTCATTTTTTGATTTCCACTGTTCCATGATATAACCAATCCCGTCAGCAACCGTCACATCCATCCTGTTTAAACAAATTTCCCTCAGAAAAAAGTCCCAATCCCCGTCAATCAAAAGGGTAAATACCGGTTCCTCCATCCCGGCGTCCACGCCATTTCCTGCGCCAGGCCCGGCCTCCACATTTTTTTCAAAAACATGTAAAAGCTGTGCTTCGAGCCGTTCCTCCTGAAATATATCCTGTCCAAAGCCGCCGTCCACTGCCAATATCTGATAATAATCTCTCAGCGGCCGGTTATAGCCGGCCAGAAAGCTTTCCGCACTCAGCCGGGCAGCCCTTTCCGCATTTGCCCGGCGCGCATAAAATACCGCCGAGCGGTACTGGGCCAGCAGCAGGCTCACAACCAGGAAAAACACTAAAGCCATAAATACCGTGAGCTGTCCCTCAGCTTTGCGAAAAAGTATTTTATTATTTCTCATATGCCGGCGCTCTGGCTGGTAATCCGGCTGAAAATATCATTGACAAGGGCTGTCAGTTGAGACTTGAAAATCAGAACAAGCCCAATCAGCACCACCAGTATCAAAATCATCTCCACAACGCCGACTCCGGATTCATCTCTAAAAATAGCTTTTAAATAATCTTTTAATAATCCCATAAAATACCTCCCACTATAAATTCATTGATAAAAATGCAGGAATCATCAAAACGGCAAATACGACCGTCATTAATAAAATCATCGGCAAAATCAGCTTCGTTCCTGCTTCCTCCGCGGATTTCCGGGCATTTTCCCGGCGAAGCACCTCTGCCTCGCCAACCTCCTGGGCCAGCAGACTGTTCATTCCTCTGGCGCCCCGTTTTACCTGCTGAATCAGCAGAGAGGACAGGCGGATATATCCCTGCGTCCCACAACGCTTTCCGAAACTTTCATAGGCTTTCAGTTCGGGAATACCATAATTCATCTCCCGCAGCGCCATTTCCATTTCCTCATATCCCCAGCGGCTTTCTCCAGTGCGCTCCCGCCATTTCTGATAATCAATAATGACCTTTTCCCAGGCGGCCCGCACAGCCATTCCCGAACCAATCAGAAGCACTAGGCGATACACAATTTCCGGATAATCCCGCCGCAGCCCTTCTTCCCTGGCTTTTATCTGCTCAAGTTTCCGCTCCTCCTGCTGAAAATAGAGCAGAACCATGCAAATATTCCCAAAGATAAGAATTTTTGACCAAATGGGATTTTGCCTGTCATGCCAGCTTAAGGCTACCTCCCCAATATGCTCCGGGAGCGCCAGTTCCGATGCTGTCCTCTGCTCAGCCTGAAGATTATCCAGCGCTTCCGCAACCTCATCCCGAAAAGCCGTTTTTTCATCCTTTTCCGGCGTTACAATTCGAAGCGGGTAATCCACAATATGCTCCGCATCCCCATAGCTTAAAACAGCGCGGACAGTCGTATCCAAAGGGGCCCCTTCTCTGGCTTCCGCCGTGAGCGTCCCATCGGTATGAATCCAACGATAATTTTCTGTTTCCCAATGGATTTCCAATCCAAGCGTGTCTATCCGCGTTGGAAAGCACAGGTTATCCGTCACTGCCTGGGCCGATGTATTTTCTCCAAGCCAGACGCTATCCAGCCATTGAACCCCCTGTTCAAATACGGCCTCCAGCTCATCCTCCCGGTAGCTGCGCTCTGCCAGCCGAAAATTCACCGGGAAGTTTCCCATTTCCGTCCGCAATTCCATCTGAATTTCTTCATCGCCTCCCCCCGGCGGATTCCTTTCAAGCACACGGACAGGCTCTTGCACTTCCATCCGGCCCTTCAGCCAGACGGCCGCAGCCACACCGCTGACAACAATGCAGCCGGCCAGCAGCCATTTTTTTCGTTTATCCATTTTGCTTCACCTCACCACTTTAACTGTAAAATTTTTATTCCGAGACAAAACGCGCCAATATACAGGCCCAGGCAGGCCGTCATCAATCCGGCGCCCACCGGATTTCCATAGAGAACCTCCATAAATTCCGGCGAAACCAGGCGCATATATAAGATGATTGCAGCTGGAATCATGCTCATAAAAAGGAACTCTTTTCGTTTCGCCCCAATTAAGCCCTCGATTTCATAAGAGGTTTCAATACGCCGCTGAATCTTATCAACATTGTCCCGGACAAACATAGCCAGATTGCCCCCCTGTTTTTTCCCAAGAATCAAAATCCGGACAAAACTTTCCAAATCATCGTCCCCGCACCGCTCAGCCATTTCTTCAAGCCCCTGGGTCATCGGGATATTCCGCTCCATTTTTCGGTTTAATATTTCCAGTTCCAGGAGCATCCGGGCCCCCGGTTTGAGGCTGCGTCCCATATCCTCCCAGGCCCGCCGGAGGCTCTGCTCCACAGTTGCCCCTGCGGAAAGGGAACTATAGACAGAAAGCATCACATCTTTAAACTCAAGCTGAATTTGTTTTTTCTCTTTATTCACTTTCAATTTATAAATTCTCGGAAAAAACAACAGATAACCCGGCCATCCGGCCACAGAAAAAAGAATTGTATCATAAAACAGCCATCCGGCTGCCGCACAGATTCCAATCCACAAAAGCCCTGTTTTCAAATGCTCAAAAAATGTCAGGCGATATTTTCCCTCATTTGTAAGCTTCACAATCCACCCTCCAGCCGGACAGCCGCCGCTTCCAGCTTTTTCCTGTGTATCAGCGTATTGCCTGAATGTATGAGTTTGCCCAAAACCGAAGCTTCGTCGAAAGCATAACTCGTTTCCTCCCGAACCATATTGCCGCTGCTCACTTCACTGTTTTCTTTAAAAATAAACAGTGGATTCAGGCGGATTTCACCATTTTCACAGTCCACCACTTCGGTTATTTCCGTCACCCTCCGGCTCTTATCCCGAAGCCGCTCCAGCTGGACAATAATATCGATGGCCGATGCAATCTGCTTGCGTATCGCCACCAGAGGAATATCCGTCCCCATAAGAACCATTGTCTCAAGACGGCTTAACATTTCCTCCGGCGAGCCGGAATGGCCCGTTGAAATAGAACCGTCATGGCCGCTGGACATGGCCTGAATCATATCGACACTTTCGGCTCCGCGGACCTCTCCCACGATTATTCTGTCTGGTCTCATCCGCATTGCACTCTTAATTAAGTCCCGGATTGTCACCTGGTGTTCGCCGTCGGCCGTGGCATTTCTGGCTTCAAGCTTGACCAGATTCGTAATATTATGTATCTGCAGCTCCGCTGAATCTTCAATGGTAATTACCCGCTCATCCTTTGGCACATATCCCATCAGCGCATTGAGCAGCGTTGTTTTTCCGGTGCCGGTGCCGCCTGAAATAAATATATTATATTTGGCCCGGACAAGCTTTTCCAAAAAGGCGGCCGCATCCTCCGTCAACGCTCCCTGGCGTATAAGGCGCTCCATGCTCATGGGCTGTTCAGGAAACTTTCGAATGGTAAGGATGGGGCCGTTTAAAGCCACCGGCTTCAGAACAACATTCACTCTTGAACCGTCCGCCAGACGGGCATCCACGATGGGGGAGGCTTCATTCACCTGCCGGTTCGCCCCCGCCACAATCTGCTGAATAACGTCTTCCAGTTTCTCATTTGACTCGAAAGACTTGTCCCACCGGCATATATGACCGTATTTTTCATAGAATATATCCCCTGCGCCGTTTACCATAATCTCCGTAATCTCTTTGTCATCCACCAGCTCCTGCAGCAAATCCAGTCTGCGGACAGAATTGAATAATTCCTGCTTCATCATCAGTTTTTTATAGCCGCTCAAATATACATTTTTGCTTGCCGAAACAATCAGCGTGTCAATCTGCCCCATAATGTCCTCATCGGACCATTCGCCGCCCGATTCCAAAGCCTCCAGTAATTCCTTCTGAAGCCGCTTTTTCAGTAATTGATAATTTTCTTTGTTTTCCATACCTTTCTCCCTTATTCCTCCGTCATTTTATCCATTAATTCGTCCATTCCCATATAAACTGTCATCTTTTTAAATTCCTGTTTTCTAAAATCTCCAAATCCATCCTGTCCCCACTGCACATGCAGACGGTCGCACCATGTAAAAAGTTCCATATATTCCGGCAATCGGTCAAACACCAAAATGACTGTACCATACCTGCTTTTCCGCAAAGTATTCACGTAAAAAGAATTCCACGCCGGAAGCTTCACTTCCATGCGGTCATATACAGTCCGAAAGCCTCTGAGATAATCCATATCCCCCTCTGAATACACCCAATCACTGATTCGTCTTCCTTCCTCCTGTCTCTGCATTTGATAATAAAACCACTCACCCAATCCATTTTGTTCTGAACTTCCTGTCGGAAATGTGGAAAATTCCGCAAAGGAAATAAGCAGCACCTCCCCGTTTTTTTTACGTTCTTTTGCCATTTGCACGGCAAACTGTTCCGCTTCCGGCCCGCTGGACGGGCCGTAAACTCCGATAATCTCCGCGCTTCCGGAGCCTTCGCCTCCAAGTATCTCCAATAAATCCTCATAAAACCGTTTCGCCGACTGGTATTTATTGATGGTCGGCCAGCCGCCTTTACAGCCGCTGTCATCCTCCAGCAAAATAATCTGACATCCGGCGTCCTCCAACAATTTTTCAGACATTCCCGACCTGCCGTACTCCGTCAGAGCCGCCCCGGAAACAATCAAAACTTCCGGCACATCCCTGAGACATCCGTCCAGATTTACAGCCGTCTTAATCCGCCATAAGAACCCCGGATGACGGTTCAGATAGGCCGCCAGCTTTCTCAGGTAAACCGGTTCCACATCGCATATACACATACGTCGATACATCATAATCCCTCTCCGTTTCCAGAGATGACATTTATATTCTTTTTTGCTTCTTAAATGGAATTTTTTATTCAGAATTGAATGGATAAGTTCATTATAGACACCGTTCCGGCATTTGTAAAGCCTCCGAAACTACCAATCCTTCGAAGGCTTTTTGCCTTTTTCACCCTAAAACGGCTGAATTCATTTTTCTTCGATATTTTGTTTCATCGAAATTTGTCCGATTTTCTTTTTTGCCGCAGATATTTGTCAATGAAATATCTGCCAGAAACCGATGCCGTACAGGGCAACAATCCCCGGAATCCCCAAAAGCGCTGCCACAGCAAAATTCATCACGTTGATTCCCACCGGTACAAGAATACCAAAACCTGCAAAAATGACATTTGCCATGCCGATGACAACCATCCCGAATATGCCCCGGAAGAGCCCGTTCAGCACATACTGGCCCTGCTGGAAAATAAGACTTCCAATAAAAAAACAGGAGCTTATGATAATAATCGTCATTAATAGCTGATTCTGTGTCATAGCCTCACCCAAAATCATTGATTATTAAATCATACGCTCCCGCTTTATTTTTTATACCCCTTTGTCCGCCGCCTTGCGGCGATTGGATTTCCGCGCCCGTCTGCCCTTTGCCTTTGATTTCTTTGGCGGCACATAATCAAACTGAAATGCGACCATTCCAAAGGCAGGCAGATCATACTGGATAGAGTTCTCCTGATAATCCCAAGCCACCGGCTCTGAAGGAATCGGCGTTTCATTCAAAAGGCCTTCCCCGCCGTACTCCCTTCGGCTGTTATTAAAAATTTCCGTGTAAGTTCCCGGACATGGTACGCCGGAACGGAAATCCTTATATACCACCGGAGAAAAATTAAAATGGAACAGCAGACAATTTTTGCCACTCTTTGTCATCCGGCAGAAGGTAAGCATATTCCTCTCCGTATCGCCGCCGTTAATCCACATAAATCCGGCTTTGTCATCATCCAGCTCGTAAAGCGCCGGCTGACTTCTGTAAAAATGGAGTAAATCCCTATAATAATTGTTCAGCTCCCGATGGGCAGGTTCATTATCCAAAAGGAACCAGTCAATACTGCGCTCTTCGCTCCACTCCCGAATCTGGGCAAAATCCTGCCCCATAAACAACAGTTTCTTTCCCGGGTGGGCCGTCATGAATCCATAGGCCGCGCGAAGGTTTCCAAATTTATCCGGCATGTCACCCGGCATTTTACCAATCATGGAACCCTTCATATGTACGACCTCATCATGAGACAGTACAAGAATATATTTTTCACTGTAGGCATATTCAAAGCTGAATGTCAGCTTGTAATGGTCATATTTCCTGAAATACGGGTCAACCTTCATATATTCCAAAAAGTCGTTCATCCAGCCCATATTCCATTTATAGGTAAATCCAAGTCCGCCCTTTTCAGGTATTTCCGTCACCTTCGGCCACGCTGTGGATTCCTCCGCAATCATCATTGCGCCCGGGCATCTGCGGTGGATGATGGAATTCAAATGCTTCAAAAATTCCACAGCCTCTTTATTTTCACGGCCGCCCTCGTCATTCGGCGCCCACTGTCCGGCCTGACGGCCATAATCCAGATAGAGCATGGAAGCCACCGCATCCACCCTCAAACCGTCCACATGGAATTTTTCCAGCCAGAACAGCGCATTTGCCACAAGGAAATTGCTGACCTCCGGCCGCTGATAGTTAAAAATATAAGTTCCCCAATCCGGATGTTCTCCCCGCCGTGGGTCCGGATGCTCATACAATGCCATGCCGTCAAAATGAGCCAAACCATGCTCATCCTTCGGAAAATGGGCCGGTACCCAGTCCAGAATCACGCCGATTCCCTGACTGTGCATGTAATCGATAAAGTACATGAAGTCCTCCGGCGTTCCATATCTGGAGGTCGGCGCATAATATCCGGTTACCTGATATCCCCAGGAAGCATCCAGCGGATGCTCCGCAATGCCAATCAGTTCGACATGGGTATAGCCCATATAATTGACATATTCGGCCAATTCCCCGGCCAGCCGGCGATATCCCACAAAGCCGTTGTTTTCACCGTCAAAGCTCTTTTTCCATGACCCCAGATGTACCTCATAAACCGCCATCGGCCGATTCGTTTCATGGACCTTTTTCTTTTTTGCTTCCCAGTCTCCATCCGTCCAATGATAATCCCGGATATCCGTAACAATCGACGCATTCTCCGGCCGCACCTGACACAGATTGCCATAAGGGTCCGCCTTATAGAGAATCTCGCCGGATTTGGTTTTAATCACATATTTATAAAGTTCCCCTTTACCCACTTCCGGGACAAATGTATCATAAATGCCAAGACCCTCCACCGGTTCCATCGGATTTTTTTCTATATTCCATCCATTAAAATCGCCGACCACTGAAACACTGGCCGCATTTGGAGCCCATACAGCAAAATAAGTGCCGGTTTCCCCGTCCTCTTCCGCCAGATGCGCACCTAATTTCTCATAGATTTCATAATGTCTTCCGGCCTTAAACAGATAATTGTCAAACCCCGTAATTCTGTGTTTCATATAAAACCCCTCATTTCACTTGATAAATCCGTCCCTCATGTCCTTCGAGGACAATATGCACCCGGCCGTTTTCCGCCGGGATACTCTCTCCCGACATCAAGTCCTGGATACAGCTTCCCGGCACCGGAAGATTTACATCCAGGCCGACCTCCGAATCATCATTATTCAAAGCCACCACACAAGCCTCGCCCTGCAAACGGCGGCTGTATACATACTGGCGATTTGTCAGCAATAATTCCACATATTCTCCATAAATCAGTTCTTTTCTGGAAGAACGGAGCCGGGCCAGACTGCGAATCCAGCGGGTTAAATCCGTCTCCTCCATATCCGAAAGAATCAGTTTCGGCCTCAGCGGCGCATCGCTGCCGTTGGCCTTGCGCCCATGAATTCCGAATTCGGAACCATAATAAATGGACGGTATTCCCTGAATGGTAAACAAAAACAGATACACCGGGAATAAATCCTCCGCCGCATCCAGCTTATCTGCAATCCGGTCCACATCATGGTTATCAACAAAATTATATAAAACCCCATCCCGGCACAGCCCATACTCGCCGAAAAGACGGCGCAGCGTGTGAGCCATCTCAAAATAATTATGGCTGTTATGGGCGGAATAAATACCTTTATGCAGCTCATAATTTGTCACCGAATGTAACATTCCCGGAGCAACCCATCGGCCGTAATCACCGTGAATCACCTCGCCCATAAGCCAGAAATCCGGCTTCATGCTTTCCGTTTCTCTGCGGAGCCGGCGCATAAACTCGAAATCCAGCACATCCGCACAATCCAGGCGGATGCCGTCAATATCAAAATTTTCAATCCAGAAACCCACAACGTCCATCAGCTCGTCCGCCACCTGCGGATTCCAGACATTTAATCTCGGAAGTTCCGGATAACCTCTCCAGGATTCATACCAGAAGTCATCCCCGAGGGGACTGTTTCCATCAAAATTCACCTGGCAGTACCAGTCCTTTCCCCAGGAATCCCATTTCTTCTCCTGAAGATTCTTAAATGCCGGAAATTCCCGGCCCGTATGATTAAATACGCCGTCGACAACCACTTTGATTCCCCGCCCATGGCAGGCGTCCACCCACCGGCGGAAACCGGCATTGTTGCCGAGACGGCGGTCTATCCGCCGATAATCCCTTGTGTCATAGCCGTGGCTTGTCGATTCAAACAGCGGCCCGATATAGACCGCATTACAGCCCAGAGACTGCATATGGTCCGCCCATGCTTCGCCAACGGCAAAAAAGGGTGCGTCCTCCTCCTCTGTAAGGGGCGCCGCATCATTTTTTTCCGGCGCTCCGCACAGTCCGAGGGGATAAATATGATAAAATATTCTGTCTTGAAATAACATCAGTCAAAATCCTCCGGAAGCAGTGTAAACATGCTCGCTTCTTTATAGGCATTGTCCAGCACTGTCATAAACAAATTCTTCATATTCCGTTTTTCCAGATTCACAACGGCCTCATCGATGACAGCCATAACGTCTTCATAATTCACATCTTTGCCCGACACCATTCGTGCCTCAAAAATATCCCGCAGCGTGACCACCCGCACCTCATCCGAGATATCATAGCCGCGTCGTTTTGCATAGGATTCGGCCAGCTTGATCAGCTCGCTCACATCATATTTTGAAATATTAATAACATTGAGGAACTTTGAGCGCAGTTTCGGATATTTTTTCCATAATCCGTGCAAATCCGATTCGGAATCCTCAAGCACAATCGCCACTTTCTGTCCATCCTGATTGACATAATCAGAAATAATAGACACCGACTTCTCATTCAGCATACCCGCGCCGCTGATAATGAGACAGCCTCCCGATATTTTTTCAAATACCGGTGAAAAATCCATACTGTTCAATTCATCCGAGGTTGCCCGGACAATCTTTCCTTTATCACACATGCCATAGGTATTCAGCGCCTTGGCTATACCGATGGAAATCTGCGATTTCATACTTTCATCTCTGCCGGAAACCACAAAGTTAATATCATAAGGCGCCAAAATGTCTTCCTTTTCCAGCAGGGAAGATTCCAGCTTTGTAAAGGTTTCCGCCAACTGTTTCTTGACATTCTTAATATCTACAGCGGTCGAAAAAATATCCAGAACCGTATCCGGCACCGGTATATCCTCTGTCACGATCTCATCCTCATCCTCCATGGATTCATTTGACGACAGGGCTGCCGTTTCTGCTGCCGCTGCGACTGACATCTCTTCCGACTCTGCTGCAGGCGCCGCACTTGCCGCCGGTATCTCATTTGCCGGCTCTTTCGCCGCCGAAATCTCTTCCGGCTCTGCGGCCGCTGCTTCTGTCAATTTATCTCCAAAAAACAAATCATAAGCCGTCTTATCCAGCTCATTTTCTATAATTTCATCTTCTTCCCCGTCTCCGGCAACATCTTCCGGTGTTACCATCCGCATGCGGCTGCTGAAATCTTCATGAGCCGCCGGATGTCCGGCCGGCCTGCTGCTCACTACCTTCTTCTGAATTCTTGTAATAAAATCATGCTCTTCGGAAATTCCTCCGCCCTCAGGAATAATTTCGTCCTCCTCTTCATCTTCATCCTGACCTGCCAGAATTGCTGCCGCCTTCGCCGCAATAACCGAGGAATTGAGAACCATCGTAGCGCCCATATCGCCAGTGTTTTCCTCGAGCCCGGAAACAGCCGCCTCCTCTGGAACAACTGCTTCCTCAGGCACAGCCGCTTCCTCAGGCACAGCCGCTTCCTCAGGCACAGCCGCTTCCTCAGGCACAACTGCCTTCTCTGAAACAAATGCCTCTGTCTTTTCAGCCATTGCCTCTGCCAGAATATCTTCTTCTGTTTTGGTTTTCGGCGAAACAGCCATTGCCTCTGTATGACCGCCTTCCTCCAAATCATAAACATCCGAATATTCATCATCCTTCATATATTCATCCACATTTAACGGTACATTCAGGCCGCTGCGCTCCAAAAGGCCCTCCGAGTCAAACATATAAGTGGCGCCCACCGTCTGCTGCATAGATTCGCTGACAGCTCCGGCGCTGCTTTTGCCGCTCACTTCCGCTTTCAGCTCATTGGCCAAATCCACGTATTCGCCGTGCCCGAACCACAAAACAATCTCATCACATTCCCGGATACATTTTTTATCTTCCCCGGCCTCATGATAAAGCTTTGCCAGTTCGTAGGCCCACTCTTCAATATATTCATAATCTTTTAACTGCTCCAGGGTATGGATGAGCACAGAGGTTCGCTCACCTTTTCCCTTATCCAGGCGATACCGCAGAATATAACGATGCAAATCCCTTGAAGCTACAGAAATAAATTCTTTATAATAGTATTCCGCTTCCGAATAGCTGCCCTTTTCGATATATAAACTGGTCAGCAAATCCAGCGCCCGGCGGCCCTTCGGCATCTTTTCATAAGCCTTTAAAAGCACCTTCTCCGCTAAATCATTTTCTCCCTCATGCAAAAACACCTCTCCCAGCAAACAGAGAGAAGATACATTTTTCATTTTATTTAAATCTAAATTTTCAGCAAGTTTTACTGCTGTCACATAATCCTGTTCATAGGTACAGCTTTTAATTTCCTTCATCAAATCTGCTTCATTAAATTTTTCCACGGTTTCATCTCCTTACGACTATATGCAATAATTACCCAAGATAATTTTAACATACTTGAAATTCGTTGACAATAGCCGATAGCGCAGGCTCCCCGGGCCCCGCCCTGCCGAAGCCTTTATCCGGCCGCAGAACGCAAAAAAAGCAGTCATCCTATCTTTTATTGATACGAATGACTGCTTAACAATGAACTGGTTCAATCATACTTAAATTCCTTTCTTACTATGAATCGATATATACTTAATATCAACAATAGTAGTTTTATCTCGATATTCAGTTTTACGGTATCTCTAATTTATAAAAAATAATACCTTTATCATTTAACTTTCATACTTTTTTATTTATATCGGAGCGTTTTTATTTTTTTACAATCAACTTCTTTGCTACTCTTGCAACGTTTTTTTGTTCTTACAATAATTGGATGATTATTTATAATTGATGAACTTCTTCCAGGCTTTCTCCGAATTATTTATCATATACTGACATGTATCTGGACTATCTAACTATCTTTATCAATTTAAATATAAATCTTTATTTCTTAAGTTTTTTCAACACCCTGCAAATATTCTACCTGTTATTTACAAAACATCGATTTCTTAAATCTTACTTTCTCGCAAAGAATATAATCATCTGAATTATTGAGCAATTATTATTTCATTGGACTCACCCCTTATTTTTTTATTACTTCTGTGATTTAGAAGTTTCTTTGTTTGTTTATGTCTATATTATAATCATCCTTTTTTGATTTGTCAATACATTTTTCAAATATTTTTAAATTTATTTTTAAATTTATTTTATATCTTATCATTTATCTGTTTTTATTGCATATATTTTCTGTTTTATCTGTCAATTGTAAACAATATCCGATGTATGAGCGGACAGGATATCCGGGAATAAAAACGCCGGAGTCCACGAATCTCTCCGCCGGCTCCGGCATTTTCTTAAATAAAATCAAATACTTCCTGTTCAAATTCCAGTTTTTCATATTCCATCGCCGCCACATCCACATTGGAGCTGTAGTCCACGACAACAGTCTGCTGCATTTTATCAATCAGCTTCTGTCCCAAAATGTAGTTCACATCAAACTTGCCTGTGATAGCCGGGGTTGCTCCCCGTGTCGGAACAATCAGCTGCACATTGTTTGTCCGAAGCAATTCGAAAATCGGCTGCCAGATATATATATCCTTGGCGGCCCCGAAAGGATTATCGATAAAGATAACCTTTGCCAGCCCGGAGCCATCGCCGCCGCCCGAATAGACCATGGAAATATAGTTGATAACGCCAATCAAAAACTGAATATAAATTCCCTGGGACTGGCCCGTGCTTCCCACTGCTTCCTCGTATTTTAAATAACGGCTCTGCTCTTTGACCCGCTCCCGCTTATAAAGGCTCAAACGGATGCTGTTCATATCCGTCACAATCACTGAGAACAGGCGCTTCCAGGAAAGCTGCTGGCGAATATAAGCCACCCGCTCCTCCTGAGTCGCATAAATATCTGTTTTTGCCACAATGGCGTCAATATATTCCGACATACGCTGTTCGTACATCTCTTCTTTGACATATGGGATTTTCAGCATGACCATCGGTATCTGACGCCCATCCAGGGTAATCCGGGAATAGGCCGGAAAACGTTCCAATTCCGCCCGGATGCTGACGCACCGCTGCAGACACTGTTTTTCAAAGTTCGCCTTTATCTGCACCATGTCATGAATCGTTTTCTCAATCCGCTCCTTTTCAAGCCGGATAATACGGATAGTCTCCATAAGCTGCTGCACCAGTTCTCCGGCTCCGGCCGCAGATGCGGGGATAGCCGCCTCCGTGCGGACGGCCTCCGACAATTCGGCGGCGGAGAGAAGTCTGAGACTTTCCACCGTCTTTTCCTTATCCCGCTCAAAGCCTTCCCGCTTTCTCTGGAGTTCCAGGCGGAGCCGCTGATATTTTTCATTGATTTCCCGGTGTTTCCTTCGGATATCCACATCCGCGGACCAGGTTTCCTTTGTCCGATTAAATGGAATGTTCTCATTGCGGATTGTCCGCTCCAAATCCCGTTTTATATCGTCATAAACTCTCAATTCCCGATAAGCGCCCTGAATACTTTCCTCCGCCTTCCGGCACTTTTCTTTCATCTCAGCCAGCGCCTGTCTCTGCTGCTCTGCATAAGCCCCATAATCGGCATAAGGCATTTGAATCTGCTGGAAAGTTCCATATTTTTCTTCAATGGTGCTCACGCCATGGGCCACACTGCCGAAAAGTTTATTTTTATCTTCCCTGTATTGAAGGAGGTCTGACTCCCGGCGTCCGATATCCTCTTTCAGCGCCGCCAGTTCCCGCTCCATCGTTTCAAATGACTCGGCATCCGGCGGTGTCAGCCGGTGTTCTTCCGCCATTTGTTCCAAAAGTCCTCTGCTCACACCCCGTTTTTGAATCATCCGCAGCCCGGTATCCATCATCTGCTGATAACTCTCCAGAAGCTGTTTCTTATCCTCCAAATCCGAATGTTCCTTTTCATAGGATTCTTTCAGCGCCAAAAAGCGGACATCGACGGCTTCTCCGGTCAAATCATTTTCCCCGGCCTCGCCCGGCACATAATAGGCCTCATAGAAGGAATGCCACCGAGTCTCCATCTGTTCCAGGGCATCCCGCAGGGCTTTTTTCTGAGCCGCCAGATTCGCCGCCGTTTCTTCGGCCCACTGAAGCTTTTCCGCCGCCAGCTTCTGCTGGCCGGCATTTTTCTGTGCCGCCGCTTCAATTTGAGCCTTTCTGCTCTGGACTGCTGTCAAATGTTCCTCCAGGGCTTTCATCTGTTCCAGCACGTCGATATCTTCATCCAGGGCTTCGCTTTCTTTAGAAATCTTCTTCAATTCCTCATAGATTTCATTTTTCTTCACTTCACAGCCCTTTAACGCCTCACCGCCCCGAAGGATTTCCTCTTCAAGTTCATTCAGCTCCGCCTCGATTTCAGACCACCGCTCCGACTTTTTCGGATAATCCTGCTGAAAATTCAGCATAAAGCCAATCATATATTTTTTGTCGGCTTCCATCGTCTGCTCCCGGTCCCTCAACCGTTTCAGGCCGCTCCGGCTCTCTTCCAACGCCCGTTCCAGCCGCTGGCAGGCCTCCCGGCGCACGGAAGCATCTTTATACCACTCCGGGTTCTGCGACAGAAAAAGAACTTCTTCCCCTGTCACGGCTTCCTCCTGGCGCATCACCTGGGCCAGCGAAATCACCGGGACAAGGCCGTCGTCTAAATCCATTTCCCGAAGCACCCTGTCCTCTTTTATCTTGGAAAGACCGCTCTCAAGAATCACCGCCGCCGGCAGAAACGGAATCCGCTCCAGCAATATCTTTCGGTCATAATCACTGATATCCTTCAGATAATCGCCGCCGAAGACACAGTTTAATCCATGACACCGGCGGATATATTCCATCACCTTTCCGGCCCCATCGCTCATAACCGCCGGACTGCCCTGCCGCAGGTTTTCCAGCTTTTTCTCAATCCGCTCCATCTGCCGCCGCTTTAACTCACTGTCCAGAATAACTTTTCGGAGCTGACTGTCAATCAGCCCGACCAGCGCCCCGCCGTCCTCCGCACGATAAATCTGCATGAGCTTGTCTCTTTTTTCTCTCTCCACGGCATATTGTTCAAGAAAGTTCTTAATCTCTGCCTTCTCGGCTTCCAGATATTTTTTATGACGCAGATTTTCCTCCTGCGCCAGCGTCAATCGCTGTATCTCTCCATCCTGCTTTGCCTGATCATCGGTAAATTCCCGGTATTTCAGTTCATTGGCCCCGCGTTGCTGTTTCTTCTCCCGCAGCGTCCGCCCGACATTTTCCATAAACAGTACCGGCACTTTCCGGCAGAGAGCGCTGTAATTTTTATTGTCCTCCGCCTCAAGCGCGGAAATCTCTTTCATCTGACTCTGAAGGACTGCGCCGTCGCTGAATAACTTCCGTTCTTTAGCCTGTGCTTCCGCCAGCAGATCTGCCGTCTCTCCGGCAGCTTTTTCCACCGCCCAGATTTTTTTATTTAATTTCCGGCGTTCTTCCTGGTTCAGCCCAAACCGTACTCTGGCCAGCCGCTGTAATTCTTCCAGAAGGCCCTCGCTGTCCTCCTTATCCTGGGACAGGTAGACTTTCAGGCCTTCCCACTTTTCCCTCACCTGAAGATAATCGGAATAATCCCTCACACTCTCGGCCAGGGCCAACGCCTGTGCTTTTTTATCCAGCGTTTCTTTCATCTGCTCCAGCTCCGCCGCATATTTTTCCGTGTCCGCTTCCAGCCTCTCTAAATGTTCCTGGCTCTCCTGGATTTTAACCGTATCCAATTTTCTGGAAATCTCAAGAATATGTCTCTCCGCATGCTCTTTTTCCTTCTGGAAAAGGGCCAGTTCCTTATCCTTTCTCCGATTCACCGCAGTAACCGTGTGATAGGCCCGGACCATATCCGTATCCAGCGCTTCTTTTTCAGCATAAACCTTTTTCAGCAATTCAACCCGCCCGGAAAAGCTTTCAAGAATCTCTGCCTGCCTGTCATAATAGCCTATTTCTTCCTTTCGGCCGGCAAGCTCCGCCAGTTTATCCTTAATCTGGACAAGGGTGTCCGCCATATCCGTATCGGCGCCGCCGTTTTGCTGGAAAGCCCGCTGAATCACTTCCTCTATCAGCAAATCCTCAACAACCCGCCGGGTTGTTTTATAACGGTTTTCAAAATATGCCCGCACGTGGCCCTCGGTTTTATTGATTCCCCGAAGAATCTCCCAATGGCTCTCATAAAGACCATACCGGCTGATAAACCGCTGGTATTCTCCCTTACGCTCAAAAACATGGACTTCCAGGCCCATATCCCGGCGTCCGAGCTCTTTTAAATAGGTTTTTAAGCCGCTGTAGGTCACCCGTTCTTCGCCGTCACTCAGCGGAAGATTGACCAAATCATTATCATTATAGCCCCGGTAAAATAAAACATAGTTAAAATACTCGATGGCCGCCGTTTCACGCAGTTCCTCCCGGGCCTTCCGGGCGCAAAAACCCGTCAGCATATATTTATAGCCGTCACGGATAAACCGCTCGTCCAGCTTCCATTCAATCAGCGAATGGATGGTCTTGCTTCCCTGCTCCGTCCGAAACAGCTTTTCTATCGGCTGCTTATCATCCAGCGTACAATTCGGAATAAGATTCTGGAACAGCAGGAGCATTAAGACGCTCTTGCCGCCGCCGTTTGCCAGATCATACAGCGCGTTTTTGCCGTCAAACCGGAGAATAAAATCATCATAAAACTGGGTTCCAAAATTATATTTCACATTATTGACACGAATCCGATTAATATGAGGCATCTTTATCCCCTCCCGTCACTATGCTGTACAACCGGCCCCGGTTTTCCTCATAATAGTTTTCTGCCAGCGCACGAAACCGGGGTTTAATATAGTACCGTCCCTGGGATTCGAAAAACAAATCCTGGGAAATCAAAAAGTTAAACACCAGCTTGATAAACCCGGTCTTTGAGCCCCGGGCCGCCTTCAGCGACGCCATGTCGTCATTGCCCGGCACAAGGGGCATATCCTCCCACAAAGCGGCCAATGTCTGAAAACTGTTCTCCTCCACCGCATTCAGCGCCTTATCGTGCAGCGCCTTCAGCGCTCTCTGCATTGAGCTGTCCGTCTGAGCGACAACCTCCTCGCACCGCACATATTCCGCATAGGAGAAACTGCCGGAATCCTGATAAAATATAAGAATAATATTATAAATAATAAAATAGGCCAGATACAATTCCCGGTTCAGCCGCAGGCCGATGGCCCGCTTTAACTCATCATTCGTAAAACCGAAAATCCGATTGCCCTCCCCGGCAGTCACATATAAACTGCTGCCGAATTCATAAAGGCTCAGATTGGATTTCTTCAAAACAGACATGAGAATATCATAGACCTCACTGTTGTTCTGATATGCCTCATATAAGTCCACATGCTGAACATTACTGATTTCTTCGCCCACAATGAGCAAGGCAAACAGCTCCATCGCCTTATCCAGATTACCGTGGTCCATCACATTCCCTGCCTTTCAAATCGTATATTCGTCAAATAACCTTTTTCACCGATGGCAATCCTTTCCTCCGGCAAAAATTTTAAAGTAAATTTCAAATCCTCGTATTCCCTGTTCCTGTCCCGGATAACCATATCCGCCATGACCTGCTCCAAAAATGTATCCGGATTCTCGCGGATAAGGGCCATGTCATACTTCTCCTTCTGGCTTAAATGCACGAGAAAGGCATAGTAATCCCCGTTCCGCAGAATAGTGTCCGTAAACTTCATCACATAAAAATAATGGAGGTCGGACAGGGTGAAACTTTTCCGCTGAAGAAGCATGGCAAATAAAATCTTCAAAAACATCCGATGATTATGGCGGATGCGCTCTTCTTCCAGGTCATCCTCAAAAACATAGTTTTCTTCTTCCCCTGCCGGAAGCTCTTCTCCCCTTTCTTCATCCTCCGGCCGGCAGGCCAGCAAGTCCTCCAGCCGCCCAAGCTGGAATGTTTTCCGGATTTTCAGGCCAAACAGGGGCGACACCGCCGTCTCCAGCAGGCGCATATCATCCCGCTCCATAACCCTTCGGAGAAAATCCGAAAAATCCATGGTCCGGCGGAACCGGCTCCGCTTAGCCTTTATCAGCATCTCGTCCGCCTGAATCTGAAGACTGGTGCAGGCCGAAAGCAGGGCTTCATGACGGTCCATGGCTTTTTTAAGCTCCTGATTCAAATAATAGATTTCTTCCATCGCCTGGGGCTCGTAATGCTCTTCCCGGGCTTTTAAGAGGGCCGTCTCCACCAATTCCAGATTGGCGTCGAAAAGTTTCTGCTCTTCTTCAAACCATCGAAGCCCCTTTTTTGAAAAGTTCTCCAGCGCTTCCATACCCTCAAAAATATTGTGGCTCAACAGGTTTACAATCTCCCCCTGCTGCAGCATCAGCCGGGTCACTTCACTGTTGATGCGGCGGATGACATCCACGCCGCCCCGGAAATTCCTGGAACGAATCATTTTCTCCAGAAGAAGCTGCTGAATACTGATTTTGCTCTCTTCCTTCACTTCCTTTGTTTCCAGATAAAATTCAATGCCATCCGGGGAAATGCTGTAACGGATTTCCCCTTCCCGGTAGCTGCTCTCAATGAGCCGTGTCCTTCCCTGCTTCATGCATTTTTCCTTCGGCGCATAATAGGAAAAATAAAAAGGACGCCCGTCATTGGTCAGCTTATCAAATATGTAGGCAATAAATTCCTCCAGGGCATCATCTGTTTCCGGGCAGTCAAAGTCCCGGATAAGAAGGGCTTTGAGGAAGGCTTCATAGTCTCCATAGGAAACTTTTTTATCATTGAAACTGTTTTCCTCAATAAAAAAACGGAGGACTGCCATGACAACATAGCCCATATCAATCCGTTCATAACGACCTTCTCTGAAAGAACTCAGCGAATAATCGCAGAGTTTAAAGAACGGATAAAACTTTTTCAGATTCACCATCCGTTCTTCATGTTCATCAATGATATCGTGGATTAAAATATGAGATTCTGTCCCCATGGGAGCCTCCTTATACTAACATATATATTTTTGAATAATACCAATCAACTCTTCTTCCTGGGAAGCATCATAGCGGATTAAAAAGTTATTGCCTCTGAACTGGCGCGACTTAAAGAGATAAGCCTTAAGCCCTCCCTTCGGCAGCCTGTCAACAGATTTAATCTCCGTCCACGACACATAGCCGAAGTCGTGCACCAGGATTCCATTGGTAAAAAGCTTTGTCGGACTGATTGTCCGTATGGACAGAAAAACAAGCAGTCCGGCAATGAGAATCATTGCCCCCGTCAGCACCGAATAATAACTTTCCGGCATATTTGTACTCGGCGTATTTCTCTCAATAAAAAGCCGGATGATCACGACAATGCCGACAGCCACAATAAATACCAATGTCAGCCATTCATTTCTGGGCTGTTTCACCGTCATCAGCTTTTCCCCGTAGGATTCCTCCACATGGATTGCTTTCCATATTTGAGTCAGGAAGAAAATAAGGAAACCAACGGCCGCCAGAATAAACGCCCCTCCGTGGGCCAGTTGATTAATGATTTCATTCATTGCATATTTCCCCTTTCGCTTCGATATGTTTCGCTTTTATACATTTAATTTCATATCTCCATTCCGAATATAGCCCATCCTGCGCAGTCCCTGGGCAACGCCCATGGTTACAACCGCCGGAAGAAGGAAATGGAAAACCATAATCTTTATAAGAACAAGAATCGGCGATTCTGTGGCCGCCATTGTCTGATAAGTCATAATCGGCCCAACCAGCCCGGAAGTTCCCATCCCGGACCCCGTCGCATTATTCACCATATGAAACAGCGGTGAAATGGCAATCGGCCCGAGAATGGCCGAGGATATGATCGGCGGAATCCAGATCAGGGGCCTTCGGACAATATTCGGCACCTGAAGCATACTTGTCCCAAGCCCCTGGGACAAAAGGCCGCCGAGCCCGTTATCCCGATAGCTGGTCACCGCAAAGCCGACCATCTGACAACAGCAGCCGATGGTGGCCGCGCCGGCCGCCACACCATTTAAACCGAGAATAATTCCCAGCGCCGCCGAACTGATCGGCAGTGTCAGCACCATTCCCATAACCACAGAAACAACAATTCCCATCACGATGGGCTGCTGCTCCGTTCCCCAGTTAATAATTCCGCCAAGCCATGTCATAAATCTGGAAATCGGCGGGCCTACAATAATTCCCACAATTCCGCCGGTCAAAATCGTCACCGCCGGAGTGACCAGCAAATCTATCTTTGTCCGCCCGGCAACTAAATGTCCCAGCTCAATTCCCACATAGGCCGCAATAAAAGCGCCGAGAGGTTCTCCCGGCCCGGACAGCACCAGGGCTCCATTTTCCGCAAACAGAGTGCCCGCAGATATGGCGCTGGCATAAGCGCCGATCATCCCCGCCGTCGCCGCCGACAGGGTAACATACACCGATTCTTTAAACTTATAGGCCACACCCACGCCAATTCCGGCCCCGGTCAGCCTCTGGGCCATCAGGGCAAAGGCCGATATGTACATTCCGATATCGCCGCCGATTAAATCTCCGACCTGCTTCATAATTGTTCCAATGATCAGCGTCGAAAAAAGTCCCAGTCCCATACCGCTCAGCCCGTCAATAAAAATATGGGACAAAAATTTCTGAATCATTTTCATATAAATGTCTCTCCTCTACTGCATTATCAAATAGCCCCGGTCCTTCAAGTCTCTTTCGATATTATCCAGAATCCGTTCCGACGCCGCCTCAACCGTATGAATATGGATACCGTTGGAAATCTGCAGCAGCGGCCCGGCCTTGCTGGAACCCATACGCTCATAAAATTCCATCACGTCCGACTTATTTTCCAAAATCAAATCCGCCTGTATCTGTCCGTAAACATCATGGGCCACAATAACATTCAATACCTTTCCCCCGTTTTCCACAATCAAAGAAAGCTCGTCCACAATCTGCTCCTTTGTATGATTTACCATAAAGGAACGGCGGTATTTTTTCCTAATGCCCTGCGTATATAAAATATATCCCTTCGGCGTGGCAAAGATTTCCACATTGCCTGCCCGCAAAAGGGCGATATCCTGAACAATAACCTGCCGGCTGACACCTAACTGCCTGGAAAGAGCGCTGCCGGAAACAGGCGCTGAACTGTTTTTTAAAATATCCAGCAGCTTTTCTCTGCGGATATCACTTTCACCCATAGATTTCACCCTCCTGTACTGTCTTGTCACATAGTTTCTTAATGATTATAGCACAGGAACCGCCATATGTAACATACTTTTTCACGAAATAATCCTTGCTTCTCCGCCTGTTCTCCGCTATAATTCAGTAATGTGGAAGGAGTTGTCGCCGATGTTTCGCATGTGGATGAAAATATTTAAAGAAAACCGGCTGCTCCAGGATACGGTCATCGCCCTGGCGGACCCGAAAATGAGCCGGACCGCCATAGTCTTTCAGGCCGTAGCGGATGCCAGTCTGATTTTTGATCTATCCCAGCCAATCTGGCTGGATTCCAATATTCGTGAATTTAAAAGACATAATAAGACCCGGTTTACCCAGGATAACTTTGTCGAAGAAATTCCTTTTGATTTTTTAGAAATTCATATCATTGAAGAGGATTGATAGCCTATGATGTATCTGTTATTAATTATTGGTTTTTTTCTGTTAGTTAAAGGCGCTGACTATTTTGTTGAGGGGAGTTCCGCCGTCGCCAGACTGCTGAAAGTGCCCTCCGTTGTTATCGGGCTGACGATTGTCGCCATGGGGACCAGCGCTCCCGAAGCCGCTGTCAGCATTACCGCCGGTCTGGCCGGAAGCAATGAACTGGCCTTAAGCAACGTCATTGGCTCTAATCTTTTCAACCTGGTACTCATTGTCGGCGTATGCGCTCTCATCCGGCCCTTTATTGTCGACCAGAGTATTATGAAACGGGATTTTCCGATTGCGATTCTCAGTTCGATTTTATTATTATTTTTCATACGGGATGATTTTCTGTCCCGAATCGAGGGGCTGATACTTCTCATTCTTATGGCGGCCTACCTTGTCATGACTGTCATTTCCGCCATCCGCAATCCAATTGAAATAGAGGAAAGGGATAAATTTCTTCCGATGCACACCAGTCTGCTCTACATTCTTCTCGGCCTGGCCGGTATTATTGTCGGAGGAAATCTGGTTGTGGATAACGCCTGCCGGGTTGCCGCCGCCTTCGGGCTCAGCGAGACCCTCATCGGCCTGACAATCGTTGCCATCGGTACTTCCCTGCCGGAGCTGGTAACTTCCGTCACCGCCTCCCGAAAGGGGGAAAGCGGCCTGGCCCTCGGAAATGTGGTCGGCTCCAACATATTCAATATTATGTTTATCCTCGGCATGTCCTCCGCCATCCATCCGATTACCTCCGATGGGGTCGCATTTACGGATATTCTGATCTTAATCGTTTTAACGCTGATTATCTATATTTTCTGCAAACTTCGCGGACAAATGGGACGGTTGATGGGCGCAGCCTGCACGGCCGCCTATCTGGTTTACTTTGTCTACATTACATTGCGCTAGTCCGAATACTTTTCAAACAAGTTTCATAAGCTGTTAAAAAAAGAAGGTTCCAACTATGAAAATATTTCTCAAAACCGGCTGTGTCGTCTGCACAGCCTTCCTTCTGACAGCGCTTTTCTATGAATGGATTTTCCCCGAAATCTTCATCACCGCCTCCGCCAGCGCCGATGAACAGCCCCTTCGGCGGCTGGACAGCGACGCCCCCGTTCTCGCCCTGACCTTTGACACCCTCGCCGACGGCGATACCACGGATTTAATTCTGGATATTCTTGAAAAACACCGGATTCAGGCCGCCTTTTTTGTCACCGGGGCCTGGGCCGACGCCCATCCCGATGATATCAAAAAAATTGCCGCTGCCGGCCATACCCTCGGCAGCAGCGGAGAAAATCACAAAAATATGCTCCAATTGACAGAGGAAGAATGTCGAAGCGAGCTTCTGACTCTCCATCAGAAAATCAAAGATTTGACCGGCATTGACATGGCCCTTTTCCGGCCGCCCTATGACGCCTGCTCGCCGGAGCTCATTCGCACCGCCAAAAAATACGGCTATACCACCCTCTCCTGGGACTGCGATTCCATGGATTGGAAAGGCTACTCCGCCGAGGCTGTCGTCAATGCTGTCTGCCGGAACTCCCGGTTAACAAAGGGTTCCATCATCCGGATGCATCTTGGGCCGGAAAACACAGTGGAAGCATTGGAAACAATTATCCGAAATTTAAAAGAAAGAGGCTACGACTTCGTGCCTCTTTCTGAATTTTAAAATTATTTTTTCCATGTTGACGGTGCAAACAAAAGTAAAATCGGGAAAATCTCAAGGCGGCCAATCAGCATATCCAAAGATAAAACGATTTTGGACAGTACCGAATAATCGCTGAAATTGGATACAGGCCCGACAGCGCCGAGTCCCGGCCCGATATTATTAAAGGTCGCCGCCACCGCTGAAAAATTCGTCTCCAAATCAAAGCCGTCCAAACTTATCACAAGCAGAGAAACGACAAAAATCGTCAGATATGCGGACAAAAATGCGAAAACCGAGCGCATCATGGCATCGTCCACAACTTTCCCTTCCAGCTTTGTCACCTTCACACTCCGCGGATGTATAAGCGCCGCCATTTCTCTTTTCACTGATTTCAGATAAATGATCACCCTGGAGACCTTCATACCGCCGCCGGTACTTCCGGCACAGGCCCCGATAAACATAAGCATGAGCAAAATCGCTTTTGCGAAGGACGGCCACAAATTAAAATCCAAGGTTGAGAAACCTGTTGTCGTCATTATCGAGGCCGCCTGGAAAGCCGCATGATGAAAATTGTGCAGAATTCCTCCGCCCTGGACACTCAGATTGGCTGTCATCAAAAATACCGCGCCAAAATAAATGCCGAAATACCAGTGAACCTCTTCCATGGAAAAGGCATCCTTCGCTTTACGATATAAAACCAAAAAGTAAAATGAAAAATTCACGCCAAAGAGCATCATAAATACGGTTGTCACCGCCTGCAGGAATGGGCTGTAACTGCCCATACTGCTGTTTAACACACCGAAGCCCCCGGTTCCCGCCGTTCCAAAGGCAATGCATAGAGCGTCAAAAACCGGCATTTTCCCGAGAATCAGCAGAATAAGCATGACGACAGTCATTCCCAGATATATTTTATAAAGCATGATCGCCGTCGCCCTCAGCTTTGGAACCAGTTTGGAAACGGACGGTCCCGGCGACTCGGCTTTCATCAACTGGAGATTATGCTCGCCTCCGGCCAAAGGCAGGATAGCCAGAATAAAGACGAGGACTCCCATGCCGCCGACCCAGTGGGAAAAGCTTCGCCAGAGCAGCATACATTTTGACATAGCCTCCACATCCGGCAAAATACTGGCCCCTGTTGTCGTGAAACCGGAAATAATCTCAAACAGGGCGTCAACAAAGGACGGAATCTCGCCGCAAAGCACAAAAGGAAGGCAGCCCATAATACTCATTACAATCCATCCAAGGGCCACGGAAATATAACCTTCCTTGGCATAATAAGTCGTCTTTTTCGGCTTTTTCAGAGAAAGCAATGTTCCAATAACCAGGCAAAGAACCGCACAGATCACAAAGGCAAAACCGCTGGTTTCCTGATAAACCACAGCCGCAGCCATCGGCAGCAGCATCAAAAGCGCCTCCACCTTTAAAATACAGCCGATTATGTATCGTATACTTCCATAATTCATAATTATCTCACCGCTCCGTCCAAAATATCTTCCAATCGATTCAAATGGGCGCCCGTAGACACAACCACTACCTTATCCCCGGACAGAATACGGTCCTGGCCGGAAGGTATAATGACCTTATTGGCACGCATGATACTGCACAGCAGCAGATTTGGCTTCAGTTTCAGATTCATGATCGGAATATTGGTCACTCTGGACTGCTCTTCTACGGTAAATTCCAAGGCCTCGGCCTTGTTGTCCGCAACCTTGTAAACCATATCCACTTTGCTGTCCCGCTCATTAATCCGGCTGTTCTCCAAATCCCGGACATACTGGATAATATGCTCCGCCGTCAAATGTTTCGGGCTGATGATGCTTCCCACCGGTATACTCTTCACGATTCCCTCGAAGGCAATTTTATTTACTTTAGTGATTAATTTTGCCTTGGACACCTGATGGGCATAAAGGGAAAGCATGATATTTTCTTCATCAAAGTTTGTCAGCGCCACAAAGGCATCCATCTGCTCCAGGCCCTCTTCCAGAAGCAGCTTGCTGTCCGCCGCATCGCCGTGGATGATCATAACCCGGTCAAGCTTCTCGCTCAATTCATTACATCGCTGCAGATTTGACTCTATAATGGTTGTCTTCACCTTTGCCCGGGCCAGTCTCTCGGCCAGATAATAGGCAATCGTACCCCCGCCGGCAATCATGACATTTCGAATCGGACGCGCCTGAATCCCGATAATATGAAAGAGGGTATTCATAGCCTCCGTCGGCGCAATCATGGAAATCTTATCGCCCTCCATCAGCACGGTATTTCCGCTTGGAATAAGAACCTCGCCCTCTCTCTCCAGAATACACACAAGAAAATGGTTGCCATATTTAACCGCCGCATCCATGACACGAAGCTGATGCCATGGAGAACCCTTCGGTATTTCAAAGCTGACCATATATGCCCGCCCTTTGGCAAAGGTGTCGACATCCAGCGCCGAAGGCACCTGAATCAGCCGTTCGATATCCCGGGCTGTTGCAAGTTCCGGATTAATAGAAAGGGACAATCCCAGTTCTTCTCTTATAAATCCAATCTCATCCACATATTCCGGATTCCGCACACGGGCAATAGTCTTGCAGTTACCCGCTTTTTTTGCGATCAGACAACTTAAAAGATTAACTTCATCATGGCCGGTGACTGCGATAAGCAGATCCGCATCCTCAACCCCGGCTTCTTTCTGCATTTTGTAACTGTTGCCGGTACCAATATAACCGATAACATCCAGTGCATCCACCGCAGCCTGGACCCTCTCCGCCCGCGGTTCAATGACTGTAATTTCATGCCCTTCTTCACTGAGCTGTTCGGCCAGAGTATAGCCCACCTTGCCGCAGCCTGCAATAATAATTTTCATAGCTCTACCTCAAAAATATACCCTTTGTAAATTTAAAGCGTTCCCATACGGCGAATACTCTCCGTAACAAGCTTTTTAAACAGCGGCGCTGCTCTGTCTGCCGCCTCCTGAACTTCTGTATGATTTAACGGTTTTTTGGAAATTCCTGCCGCCATATTGGATATGCAGGATATGCCGCAGATTTTCATCCCCATATGGTTGGCGGCAACCGCCTCGCAGGCCGTGCTCATCCCCACCGCATCCGCACCAAGGATTCGGCTCATCCGAATCTCTGCCGGAGACTCATAGTTTGGACCGGTAAACTGAAGATAGATTCCTTCTCTCAAAGGAATACCCAGTTCCGCCGCCCCGCTCCGCAAAATTTCCTGGAGATTTTCATCATAAATATGGCTCATATCCGGGAACCGGGGGCCAAATTCTTCAATGTTCTCTCCAATCAGCGGCGAAGGCACAAAGTCCGAAATCTGATCCCGAATCAACATCAAATCCCCCGGCGCAAAGGCTTCATTAACCCCGCCGGCAGCATTGGTCAAAAACAGAATCTCCGCCCCCATCAGCTTCATCAACCGGATTGGAAGCACCACATCCGCCATCGGGTAGCCTTCATAATAATGCACCCTGCCCTGCATGGCGACAATCGGAACCCCGGCCACATAGCCAAATAAGAAGCGTCCCTTATGCCCCGGCACGGTGGATACCGGAAAACCTTCAATCTCCGAATAATCCAGCGTACATTCCAACTGTATGCTCTCGCCGTAATCCCCCAGCCCGGAACCGAGAATCAGCGCCGCTTTCGGGCGGAAATCCGTTCTGGCCCGCACACATTCCAGACACTTCAAAATTCTTTCATATTCTCTCCCCATGTCACCCTCTCCTTTCACCAATAATTTCATCTGATAGAAGTATAAAGTGAAAAAGGGCGCCCTGCGGCGCCCCAAAATTATGCGTACACACGAATCATCGAGGATATCTCCTGAACAAAAGACATATCATTTAATGTCTGCATGGCCGCTTTAAAATTCTTCTCCTGTACCACATCCGTGATAGCTACGATTTCCGCCGTATCACAACCGGCCGGTTTCTGAATAATCTTTTCAATGCTGACCTGATTGTTTCCGAGAATACTTGCCACGTTGCCAAGAACTCCGGCACAATCCCGGACAATCATACGCACAAAATATTTACTTTCAATATCGCCAATCTGTTTGACAGGCAGTTCCCGGTAACAACTGCAGCCGAACATGCCGAGACAGTTGCCCACAATATTCCGGGCCGCTTCCAGCACATCGCCCACAACAGCGCTGGCTGTCGGCATCTCACCGGCGCCCCGGCCATAAAACATAGTGTCGTCCACCGCATCGCCATGCACAAACACCGCATTGAAAACATCATTGACCGATGCCAGAGGGTGTTCTTTATTAATTAATGTCGGATGAACACGCACTTCCACGCCACTCTCCGTATTTCGCGCAATACCGAGCAGTTTAATCACGCAATCCATATCTTTGGCATATTTAATATCCTTTGAAGTGATATGGGTAATCCCCTCCGTATATACATCATCAAATGTAATCCGGGAATGAAAACCTATGGAACCCATAATCGCCATCTTGCGGCCGGCATCCAGCCCTTCCACATCCGCCGTTGGGTCTGCTTCCGCATAGCCAAGCTCTGTGGCCTTTGCAAGGGCTTCTTCAAATTCCATGCCCTCCTGGGCCATCTTTGTCAGAATATAATTGGTTGTCCCATTGACAATCCCCATAATCTCAGTAATCTCATTGGCGATCAGGCACTGCTTCAGCGGTCGGATAATCGGAATTCCGCCGGCGCAGGACGCCTCAAACATAAAGTCTACATGATTTTCCTCCGCGGCATCCAGAAGTTCCCTGCCGTGAACGGCAATCAAGTCCTTATTGGCGGATACCACGCTCTTGCCCGAATTCAGGCAGCGCAGAATAAAGGTTCTGGCCGGTTCAATGCCGCCCATAACCTCAACAACTATCTGGACACTGTCATCATTTACAATATCTTCAAAATTCTCAGTCAGCAGCGACGCATCCACATCTTTACGTGTTTCAGGAATACTCTTGACAAGAATCTTCGCAATTTCAATATCTGTACCCACTCTCTGGCACATATCCGCCTTGCGCATCTGGAGCAGTTTGTAAACGCCGCCGCCGACAGTTCCCGCGCCCATGATGGCAATCTTAATCGGTTTTATCTCTTTTTCCATGATAAATCTCCTCTGTTTTACATTTCCACGTGTACTATTCTATCATGATTTTTTTATTTGTACACAGGTAAATTAATAAAAAACGCCAGTTTCCAATGTTTTTCCCTACATAAATAAGCACAGGAAGGGCGGAATCAAAATCACCGGAAGATAGTTCGCCACCTTGATTTTTGTCACTCCTATCAGATTTAAGCCCAGGGCAATAATAAGAACTGACCCTGCGCAGGTCATCTCTCCAATGGCATAATCTGTCAGAAAAGGCGCGATAAATCCGGCTAAAAGCACCAGTCCGCCCTGAAATACAAGTACAAAAGCATCCGCCAGCAGAACGCCGATTCCCAGACTGGCCGACAAAACACAGGAGGAAATCAAATCCAGCGTTGCTTTGGTATAGAGCATTTCACAGTCCCCGGTCAGCCCGGCCTGCAGAGAGCCGACAATCGTCATCGCCCCCACGCAGAATAAAAGGCTTGCCGTCACAAAGCCCTCGGCCACCGTAACCTGGCCGTCCTTCTGCTTAAACCGGGTTTCCACATAAGCGGCCAGCCGGTTTAACTGCCTGTCAATGTCCAGCAGTGTGCCGATTACTGTGCCAATCGCCATCGATAAAATAAGCACCAGCGTATTTTCCCCCTGGAGCGCGCCGGAAATTCCGATAAACAGCGTGCATAGGCCGATTCCAATCATCAGAGCCTCCGTGACTTTCTCCGGGATACCCCGCTTTAAGAACAGGCCGACCAGGCTTCCAAGCAGCACTGTTCCCACATTCACTATAACGCCTAACATCTCTATCCCTCGATTCCTAAGTATCTTCAGTATTATTACTATACATAACGTTGATTTCATTGTCAATCCGATTTCTTTATTTAAGTAACGTATTTATGTGTAAAAGTAGAAATTTAAAAAAGAAAGTACCGTCCGCACTCTGCAAAACGATACTTTCTGTTTAAACTGTAGGTTTGAACTGTAAATTGAAACTGCGGATCAGGATTCGGATTCCGTCTCAGCTTCTGTTTCAGTCTCCGCCGAAGTTTCCGTCTCATTTCCGCTGTTTCCGGTTTCCTCCGAAGTTTCTCCGGTTTCCGCGCCGGTTTCATCTTCCGCCGCTTCGGATGTCAGCTTATATTCCTTCCAGGCATCGGATTCGGTGTAGGCCGCCTCATCCATCAGCTTATTCAGCTTTTCATCCAGGCTTGCCGCCTTTTTACTATCCTCGAAGGTTTTAATCGATGCCTGGGTCGTTTCCTCATCATTTAAAGAAACGCATTTGATAATATGATAACCATACTGGCTTTCCACAAGTTCGCTGATTTCACCCTCTCCAAGAGCCCAGGCCGCCGTATAGAACGGCTCCACCATGGAAGTCATATTTACCGGGTCATAGCCGTTTTTGTCAAATGAGAATTCAAATCCGGCGTTTTCGGAACTGTACTCGTCCGCCAGCGCCTTGAAATCCTCGCCGTTTTTCGCCCTTGCCAGAGCTTCCTCTGCCTTTGCTTTCTGCTCTGCCAGATAGGTTTCCTTCTCTTCATCCGTCATATCCACGTTGTTGCCCTCGGCATCCTTTTTGGTTGTATCCGTTGTGGAGATCAGCACATGCTGAACTTTGATGCAGGCGGCGTCGGCTTTTTCTTCATCCGTCAGCTCCACTTCTTCCGCATCAAGCATGGCCTGATATACATAACCTGCCAGCGTACTCTGCTGAACAACGGCTCGCACATCATCCTCGGTGATACCCTCTTTTTCCATCACGTCCTCACCGATATTTGTTTTGAAATTTTCCACATAGTCTTCAACAGCTTCATTATCTTCTTCACTCAGAGATACGCCGTAATCCTCTGCCTGACTGTTCAGGACAATCATCTGGGCAAGCTGCTCTGTAATCATATTTTTCATGGAATCGCCAAAGGTTGTGCCGTCCTCGACTTCCATATCCCAAATGGAAGAACCGTAATACGATTCATACTGGCTCTTCATCACATAGGCGTAAAGCCGGGCTTCTCCCATGGAAATGCTGCCCTGCTCCATCGTCACAGCTACTTCCTCAGCCTTATCGCCGCCGGCGGTATCCTTATTGCCGCAGCCGGCCAAAAGGGCCCCGGTCATCGCGCCGATGGCAGCCATGGAAATCATTCGCTTCATAAATGCTTTCATTTAATCTAATTCCTCCTGATATTATGTTAATATTCACTTTGTCCATTATAGATTATTTCACATTTTCAAGCAATCCCTTTACCTCTTTTATCACATTTTTTTCACATTTCAAAATGTCCTGCTGCTCTTCTTTCCGCATTTTCAGCAGGAAACAGGGATTATCTCCCGGTTTGAACCGAAGACGCTGCCCGTACTTTTGAATCAGCGCCGGAATCCGCTCAACGCACACGGCCGCCTGCTTATACATAAATATCTTTGTCTCATCGCCCCGGCAGGAGAGTTGGGTAATGCACGCCTCATGGGCCTGGGCTTTTAACAGGGCAATGTCCAGAAGATTCTGCGCCGACTTCGGAAGGTCGCCAAAACGGTCGCTCAGCTCATCCACCATTTCGTCATATTCTTCTTCATTGGCTATGGCGGCAATCCGTTTATAAATTTCCAGCTTCTGAACCTCATTTCTAATGTATGAAGCCGGAATATAGGCATCCAGATTTAAGTCCAGCACCGTCTCAAAATCATCCTCCACCACCTTCTCGCCTTTAAGTTTTAACACCGCCTCATTAAGCATTTTACAATACAGATCATAGCCCACCGACTCCATATGGCCGCTCTGCTGCTGTCCGAGAAGATTTCCGGCCCCCCGGATTTCCAAATCCCGCATGGCGATTTTAAAGCCTGAGCCAAACTCCGTAAATTCCCGGATGGCCGCCAGCCGTTTTTCAGCAACTTCCCGAAGAATTGTATTCCGGCGATAGAGCAGAAATGCATAGGAAGTACGGTTGGAACGGCCAACCCGGCCCCGGAGCTGATACAACTGGGACAGTCCGAAACGGTCCGCATCATGGATGATGATCGTATTGACATTTGAAATATCCAGCCCGGTTTCGATAATCGTTGTGGAGACGAGGACATCAATCTCCCCGTTAATAAAACGGTACATCACCTTCTCCAACTCCCGCTCGCTCATCTGCCCGTGGGCAAAGGCCACCTCGGCTTCCGGGGCCAGCTTCTGAATCGCCGCCGCCATTTCCACAATCCCGTTTACCCGGTTAAATACATAATATACCTGGCCGCCCCGGCCAATCTCCCTTGCAATAGCCTCCCGGACCATTTCCTCATTATACTCCATAACATAGGTCTGCACAGGCATCCTGTCCATCGGCGGCTCACTCAGGGTGCTCATATCCCGAATACCGATTAAACTCATGTGGAGGGTTCTCGGAATCGGTGTGGCCGACAGGGTGAGTACATCCACATTTTCCCGGAGTTTTTTTATCTTCTCTTTATGGGCCACGCCGAAACGCTGCTCCTCATCGACAATGAGCAGGCCCAGATTTTTAAATTCGACGTCCTTCGACAATATTCGATGGGTTCCGATCAGAATATCCACCATGCCCTTTTTCAGCTCTCTGACCGTCTCCGCCTGCTCTGTTTTCGTGCGGAACCGGGACATGGCGCGAATCACCACCGGATAATCTTTCATCCGCTGGACAAAAGTATTATAGTGCTGTTGGGCCAGAATCGTCGTCGGCACAAGCAGGGCCACCTGTTTGCCGTCCTGAACCGCCTTAAAGGCCGCCCGGATAGCCACCTCCGTTTTGCCGTATCCCACATCGCCGCAAATGAGCCTGTCCATAATCCGCCGGCTCTCCATATCCCGTTTCGTGGCCTCGATAGCCAGAAGCTGGTCATCTGTTTCCTCATATGGAAAAGCCTCCTCAAACTCTCTCTGCCAGATGGTATCCGGCCCGTAGGCAAAGCCCTCCTGAGACTGACGGGCCGCATAGAGCTTTAATAAATCCTCGGCCAGATCCTTCACCGCGCCCCGCACCCGGCTTTTTGTCCGATGCCATTCCTGTCCGCCGAGCTTATTCAGTTTCGGCTGCTTTGCATCAGCCCCCGCATATTTCTGAATCATATCCAACTGGGTTGCCAGTATATAGAGGTTATCCCCGCCGGAATATTCAATTTTGATATAATCCTTTTCCACTTTATCGACTTCAATCTTTTCGATGCCCTTGTATACGCCAAGGCCGTGATTCTCATGAACCACATAATCGCCGATATTCAAGTCCATAAAACTGTTCAGTTTCTGCCCGCTGTATTCCCGTTTCTTCTTTCGCCGCTTTTTTGTCTCGCCGAAAATATCACTCTCGGACAAAATAACAAACTTAATCAGCGGATACTCCACACCGCTGTGGAGATTTCCGAAACAAACCACAATCTGCCCCGGCTCCGCTGTCCGCTCCATGGATTCGGTGACAACGGCCGGAAGTTCATACTCCTGCAAATCCTTCGCCAGATGCTCCGCCCGTGTTCTTGAGTTTGCCACCAGCACCATGCGGTATTTACTCCGCTTCCACCGTTTTAAATCCCGGACAAGAAGTTCAAAATTCCGATGATAGGACTGGATGGACTGGACTTCCAGATGATACTTTTGAACCGGGGTGATATACCCTGTTTTCTGCTCCAATGTACTTAAAAGCAGACACCGCTGTTTTTCCAGCCGGCGGAACAAATCCTTCTCCGAATAAAGAACCGACATCTGCCCCGGAATAATATACCCCTTCTCCAACCGGCCCTTCATGCTCTCCTCAAACTCCCGGACAACGCCCTCCGCTTTTTCCTGGAGTCTCGCCGGTTCATCCAGAAAGACAAGGGTCTCCGCCTTCGGGAAATAATCGAGAAAAGAGACCGTATCCTCATAAAAATAGCGAATCAGGCTGTCCATATTCGTGCTGCCGAAGGAATACTCAAAGGCTTCCTTCGCCTCTTCATAAATGTGTTTCAAATGGCCGGTCTCCTCTGCTTTTCCTGCTTTTTGAAAAGTCCGCACGCCTTTATCCACATCTTTTTTTATTTTCGCCAGCCCTTCCTGAATTCGGGCCGCCGTAAAGACCATTTCCGCCGCCGGATATATGGAAATTTCCTCATGGCGCTCAATAGAGCGCTGACTGTCCGCATCAAAGCTTCGAATGGTATCAATCTCATCATCCCAGAATTCAATTCGGTACGGACAGTCATCCGTCAGATTATAAATATCCAGAATTCCGCCCCGGACAGAAAACTGTCCCGGTCCCTCAACCTGCACCGCCCGCTCAAAGCCCATATAAATGAGCCGCCGAACCAAATCTTCCTGGTCGCATATGCCGCCCTCCCGCAGCCGGATTATCTGCTGCTGCAGCTTTTCCATTGGAAGAAGGCTGTCCATCAGGCCATCCATCGTCGTTACCACAGTCACCGGCTCACCCTCCAGCAGCTTCCGGACAACCGACAGCCTCTGGCGCACTAAAGCCTGCCCGTGGACATCCGCACTGTAAAAAATAATATCCCTGGCCGGATAGGCAAGTATATTTTTGTCAAAAAAACGATATCCCTCATAAATATCATTCACCCGTTTTTCACTGTGGGTTACAATAAGTTTAAAGGGATAATCTTCAGAAAAGCTGGCCATCCAGTGGGTTTTCTGGGCATCCACGCAGCCCTCCGCGTAAACCGGCCCCACGCTGTCCTCCAGATTCTTCCGAATCTCCTCATATTCACTTAGCTGAAGTAACGGCTCTCTGAATAACTTCATCGCGCATCCCTCTTCTTTACATTATACCGGTTCATTGCTCCGTCAATATCATCTGCCAGCATCAGCTTCAAGGCGCCGACAACGCCCTCCGCCGCTTCCTCCAACGCTTCCTGCTCCGCCTTTGAGTATCTGGATAAAACATAGTCTGCCAAATCCCACCCCTCCGGTTTATTGCCAATGCCTACTTTAATCCGCGGAAACTCCTGGGTCCCCAGATGGGCAATAATGTTTTTGACGCCGTTATGCCCGCCGGCGCTGCCCTTTTTCCGTATGCGGAGCTGTCCCACATCCAGGCTGATATCATCATATATAATAATAATATTTTCCGGCTCTATTTTATAGAAGTCCGCAATCTCACGGATACTCTCGCCGCTCAGATTCATATAGGTCTGGGGCTTCGCGAGAATCACCCGCATACCGTCAATCACGCCCCGGCCCACAAGGGCCTTATGCTTTTTTGTCGTCACATCAATATCAAATTTATTGCCGATAACATCTATCATTGAAAAACCGACATTGTGCCGGGTTCCCTCATAGGTTTTCGATGGGTTTCCCAAACCTGCAATTAAATACATCTCTTTTCCTCCTCCGCTATCTTCCAAATCAGAACACGCAAAAAGCGCACGTCCCCAGTCAATCCCGCGCGTGCGTCCATTCTATCCAACTAACCTCAGTGATTAAAAGCATACACAAAAGGCCCGGGCTTTGTCAAGTTTTCCCTGCATTTTCAACCGAAAAAAACAGGAAGAAATTCACTTTCGTGGTTCTTCCTGTTTCCATTCATCCCATATTATAAATTCTAACTCTTAGAGCGCCGCTTCTTCTTCGCTCTCCAAAGCTGCTATTTCATATTTCTCCAGAATAATACTCTGAATCCGTTCTCTTGTTTCCGAATTAATCGGATGGGCAATATCCCGGTACTCACCGTCAGCCGCCTTACGGCTTGGCATAGCGATAAATAATCCCTTTTCCCCTTCAATCACCTTAATATCATGTACAACGAATTCATTATCGAGTGTGATTGAAACAACTGCTTTCATTTTTCCTTCTTTTGTTACTTTACGTACTCTAACGTCTGTAATCTGCATGTTATAAGTCCTCCCCAGGTTCTTTAATTATAAGATATACCGGTCGCTCTTCTCCACTACAATGCGAACATCTCCGGCTTCGCCTATATAGGAAGAGTTTGCGCGAATTGTATCCCTGCTTTCCACAATACAATTCTCAATAACGGTGTTGTCCCCGATATAAACATCATTTAAAATGATGGAATTTCGAATGACACAATTATTGCCGACATAAACTTTTTTAAATAAAATGGAATCCTGAACTTCTCCGTTCACGATACATCCACTTGAAATCAAAGCGTTTTTAATTTTTGAACCCGGGTTAAATTTTGCCGGTGGTAAATCTTCAACTTTCGATAAAACATTTGGGTAATCTCTGAAGAAATACTCACGCACATCCCGCTTCAGGAAATCCATATTTGTCTGATAGTAAGAAGAAATGGTAGAAATATTCTGCCAGTAGCCTTCATGCTTATAGGCAAAAATCTTCTTCACATCTTTATATCTTACCAGAATATCCTGCACGAAATCATATCTGTTCTCTTCATGCGCCTTCTGAATCAACTCGATGAGCAGACGGCGGCGAACCACATAAACGCCGATGGAAACGGTGTTCGTCTGCGCGATCAGAGGTTTCTCCTCAAAATTGGTAATCCGTCCATCCTCAGCCATCCGCACAATTCCAAAACGATGGATATCCTCGGAGGCATCGGTTAATTCTTTCACCGCCACCGTGATATCTGCCTTTGTCTGAACATGATAATCCAGAATCTTATCATAATCCATCTTATAAACACAGTCACCGGATGTAATGATGACATATGGTTCATGGCATCTTCTCAGGAAATCCAGATTCTGATAAATAGAATCCGCCGTACCCATATACCAGGAACTGTTCTCTTCAGTAATAAACGGTGTCAATACAAATAAACCGCCCTGCTTACGTCCAAAATCCCACCATTTGGAAGAATTTAAATGCTCATTCAGGGAACGTGAATTATACTGAGTCAATACAGCAACCTTCTGAATGTGGGAATTGCTCATATTACTTAAAACAAAGTCGATACACCGATAACTTCCGGCTACCGGCATCGCGGCAACTGCTCTTTTCTTTGACAGTTGACCCATCCGGTTGTTGCTGCCCCCTGCCAATACGATTCCAACTGCTTTCATCACATCTCACCTGCCTTAACTATAGCTTGTCCGCTCGCAAGAAGTCCATCCGGATAGTCTGCCGCATCCGTCTTTCCTACAATCGCTGTGTTCTTTCCAATCCGGACATTTGGAGGAATCACAGAATTCTCTGCAACCGTCACCAAATCAAAGGCATAAACCTTTGGATTTAAAGCGCTCTCCGCATATTCGCCAACGCTGAATACAACATTATCGCCGATTTCAACGTTCTCAGCCACAATACCTTTATCAATGGTGCAGTTCTTTCCGACACGGGTGCCGCTCATAATGATCGAATCCCGCACAACCGTACCTTCATCAATAATTACGCCAGAACCAATGACGCTGTTATAAACTTCCCCATAGATTTCAGAACCTTCACCGATAATACACCGGTCAACCTTTGAGCTGTCCGCAAAATACAGAGGTGTTATCATATCATTATTCGTATAAATTTTCCAGAACTCTTCATATAAATTAAACTCAGGAATGATATCGATCAATTCCATATTGGATTCCCAATAAGAGCCCAGAGTTCCCACGTCCTTCCAATAGCCGTTAAACTCGTAAGCATAACACTTATGAGTTTTCTCATGAACATATGGAATAACGTGCATACCGAAGTCACATCCCGGCTGGTCTTTCAGCGTCAAAAGCGCTTCTTTCAATGTCGGCCAGTTGAAAATGTAGATGCCCATAGAAGCCAGATTACTGCTTGGCTTCTCCGGTTTCTCTTCGAATTCTTTAATATGCCCTGCGTCGTCCGCAACCACAACGCCAAAACGACTGGCTTCTTCCCAAGGAACCGGCATACATGCAATCGTTATCTCTGCATTTCTTGATTTATGGAAATCCAGCATAACCTCATAATCCATCTTATAAATATGGTCACCGCCCAGAATAAGGACATACTCCGGATTGTAACTTTCAATATATTCAAGATTCTGGAAAATTGCATTCGCCGTGCCGGAATACCAGTCCGCATTCTCACTGCCCTCATACGGAGGAAGCAATGTAACGCCGCCGTAATTCCGGTCCAAATCCCACGGAATACCAATTCCAATATGTGTGTTCAACCTTAAATGACGATACTGGGTTAATACCCCCACCGTGTCAATACCTGAATTAATACAGTTACTCAACGGAAAATCTATGATGCGATATTTACCGCCAAATGCAACTGCAGGCTTGGCTACGTGTGCCGTCAATACTCCCAACCTGCTGCCTTGCCCCCCTGCCAGAAGCATAGCTATCATTTCTTTTTTAACCACGTAATCACCTCTTGTTGTTCTGTATGATTATTTAATTATAGCACTTCACGCTTGAATTGTGAACACTTTTTACTATTTTTTTCCTTTGTGCCCCTAAAAAATGTTCAATATTCCGATTTTTTTCGACATGGCGCAAAAAATGTCCGTTATTTTTCCACAATTTTTCATTTGTGTTTTTGTGCATATTTATTTTTATCATTTTAGAACCTTTATTTTTTCCCAAAAGCAAGTTATAATATGTACTTATGAAACATGAATAAAATAAGGAAGTGCAGTTTATATGTATAAAATCGACTTTAACCGCCCCATAAAAATCCATTTTATGGGCATTGGCGGTATCAGCATGAGCGGTCTGGCCGAAGTTCTCCTTGAACGGGGTTTTACCATCACCGGTTCCGATATGAAATCTTCACCGATTACAGAAAAGCTTGAAAGCCACGGAGCATCCATTGTCTATGGGCAGAAAGCTGAAAATATCACCGATGACATGGATTTGGTTGTCTACACGGCGGCCATTCACCCGGATAATCCGGAATTCCAGGCTGTTGTCCAAAAGGGTATCCCTCATATGGACAGGGCGGAGCTGCTCGGGCAGATTATGAGCAACTATAAAAACTCCATCGCCGTATCCGGCACCCATGGGAAAACGACAACAACTTCCATGCTTTCTCTGATCATGCTGGCCGGAGCCTGCGACCCCACAATTTCCGTCGGCGGAATTTTAAAGGATATTGACGGCAATATCCGTGTCGGCCGCTCCCAGAATTTTATCACCGAAGCCTGCGAATACACCAACAGCTTTCTCAAATTTAATCCGCGCATCGAGTTGATTCTGAATGTGGATGCGGACCATCTGGACTTTTTTAAAGATTTGGACGATATCCGCCATTCCTTCCGGCTTTTCGCCGAAAAACTGGATAAGGACGGTATTCTGATCATCAACGGAGAAATTCCCGATTTGTCCTACTTCACAGAGGGCCTTCCATGTAAGATCATTACTTACGGCCTCGAAGCCGATGACAGCTATACCGCTAAGAACATTTCCTTTGATGAATATGCCTGCGGCAGCTATGATTTATATGTGGACGGGGAGAAACTGGACCATATCACGCTGAATGTCACCGGCCTGCACAATGTTTCCAACTCTCTTGCCGCCATTGCAGCCGCCAGAGAACTGGGAATACCGATGGAGCATATTAAAGCCGGGCTGATGAACTTTAAGGGAACGGACCGTCGATTTGAATACAAAGGGGAAGTGAAGGGCATTACCATACTGGATGACTATGCCCACCACCCAACAGAAATTGAGGCCACTCTGACAGCCGCCAAAAACTATCCCCATCGGAAAATATGGTGCGCTTTCCAGCCCCACACCTATACCCGCACCAAGGCTCTCCTGAAGGACTTCGGCAAAGCCCTGTCCCTGGCGGACCATGTCGTTCTCGCGGACATTTATGCGGCCAGAGAAGCCGATACGGGAGAAATCCACTCCAGAGACTTACAGGCGGAAATTCAGGCCCACGGCGCAGCGGCAGACTATTTTTCCACTTTCAAAGAAATCGAAAACTTCTTACTGGAAAACTGCAGCCCGGGCGACCTGGTCATCACCATGGGAGCCGGAGATATTGTCACTGTCGGTGAAGAACTGTTAAAAAAATAAAAACCATTTATCCATAAAGGGTAAAAAAAGAGGTACACAATTTTATCCACTTTTTTTACCCTTATATTATTATACTTTCCACCACTTATCCACATTATCCACAGATTTATTAACAATTTCTTCCCTTTAAATCTGTGGATAACTTTATTTACATAACTTTTTCCACAACCCATCGCCAAAACATTCCAAAGCTCCTGATTATTCAAGATATTTCGACATTTCACTGGTTGTCGAAACATTTAACCTGAAAAGTTATCCACATTATCCACATTGTCCACAGCTTTTCCCCCGGAAATCCCGGCCTATTTCCAACTTATTTAAAACATGCTATAATAGATTTCAAATAAAAAGGCAGTTTATTTTAGGGTGAATGACTTATGAAATCAATTCAATTACATACCGATATGCCCCGGAATATTACGATGATTCCAAATGAATTTCTCGATCACTATATGTCCGGAGCAAACGGGGAATTTTTAAAAATTTATCTTTATCTGCTTCGGTGGGCCGGATTTCCTGATGCGGAAATCACCGCAACCTCCATTGCAGACTTTTTTAATATGACCGAAAACGATGTTAAACGGGCTCTGCGCTTCTGGGAACAGGAAGGGCTCCTTGGCATTGCCTGGGATGGGGACGGCAATATTACCGATATCTGCCTCCGCCCGGTGACAGCGCCATATGCGGCAGAACCGTCGGCTCCGATTTCCTACATTAGAGAATCTGCGCCTTCTTCAATGAAAGCGGCCTATGCCGCGGAACCGCCGGCTCCGGCGCAGGTATCTTTGGCAAATGCGAAAGTTCCGGCCGCCGCGGCGCGCGGAACGGCCGGTTATGAGGTTCCCGCCTATTCCGTCGATGAACTCCAGTCTTTTATGGAAAATGAAAGCGGCGACCAGCTTTTCTTTATTATTCAGCAATATACGGGAAAGCCCCTCAACCAGAAGGACATGAATACCATCTTATTTTTCCATAATGAGCTCGGCATGTCCCAGGATTTAATCGAGCATCTTTTTGAATACTGCATTTCCAACGGGCATCGGAAGATGAATTATATCCAGGCTGTAGCCATTGGATGGACAGAAGCCGGCATTCACACAGTTGATGAAGCCAAGGCTTACTGCGCTTCCTTCAATCAATTGAATACGGTGGTGATGAACGCCTTCGGCATTAAAAACCGTTATCTTTCAGAGGATGAACTGTGTTTTATCCGCCGCTGGAATCAGGAATACCATTTTTCTCAGGAATTAATCGCCGAAGCTTGCAAGCGGACCATTTTAACGGCCCGCTCAGCCAGCTTCCAGTATGCGGATAAGATTTTAAAGGGCTGGCGTGATAAACAGGTCGGCAGCTTAAAGGACGTCCGGCTTTTGGATGAGGCCTTCGATAAAGCCCGTACTTTAAAAAGCCAGACATCCGCTGAAAAACAGCCTGCCAGAACACCGTCCGGCAGGAAATCGGCGGCCCGCTTCCACAATTTCAATCAGCGAAGCTATGATTACAGCAATATGGAAGTGGAACTGGTCCGCAAACTTCAATCAGGAAACGGCAGCTAACCGCGGCAAAAAGGAGCTATAATTATGCTGAATAATTCACTATATAAAACCATTATGAGGGATTACGACCGGCGGCAGGCGGAGGAAAAGCATCGGCAGGACCTGCGGATTCAGGAAGTGTATGATAAACTGCCGGCATATGAGATGCTGGAGCAGCAGATTGTTTCTCTCTGCGCCGAAGAAGCCCGGAAACGCATCACAAATCCGGCTCCGAATCCTTCGGAAGCCGGACAGCGGCTTCACGCCCGGATTGAAGAACTGCAAAACCGGCAAAGGGCCCTGCTTCTTTCCGGCGGCTTTCCGGAAGACTATCTGAAAATCAGATATCACTGTCCGCTGTGCAGAGATACCGGTTTTTCCGGCGGAGATTTATGCGCCTGCTTCCGTCAGGCGGCGGCCCGGAAAATTTACGACCAGTCCCGGATTTCCGAGATTCTGGAAAAAGAAAATTTTGATACATTCAATATGGATTATTATTCCGAAGAAAAGGATGCCCGTTTCGGCATCAGCCCGGCTGCCAATATGAAAATGATCGTATCCCGGTGTCGGACATTCATTGAGAATTTTGACCGGGAATTTGCCAATCTTTTTATTACCGGCAACACCGGGGTCGGCAAAAGCTTTTTGACCCACTGCATCGCCAGGGAACTTCTCAACGACTCCCGCTCCGTTCTTTATATGACGGCCTTCGATTTAATAGAAGCCTTTGAAGCCCATACTTTCGGGAGTTCGGAGGACGGCGGGGAACATTTTTATGAGGATACCCTGTTTGACTCCATCATGAACTGCGATGCACTGATCATTGATGACCTGGGCACGGAAACTATCAATAATTTTACGGTTTCCCAACTGTTTTTATGCCTGAACCACCGGCAGGAACACCGCAAGTCAACAATTATATCCACCAATCTTCCGGTGGAAGCTATTCAGGATATTTATAGCGAGCGTATCTCTTCCCGAATTATCAGCTATTATCATATTTTCCTTATTTTCGGAGAAGATATTCGTATTAAGATTGCCCGCTCCAGATAATGTTCAATTTTTCTGTAAACATTATCCAACGACTTTCGACAAAATTCTTGACAATGAAGATATAAATAGTTCATAATAACTTATTGGTTATAAAATACAAACTTATTAATAAAAACCATATAAAGTACGGAGGTAAATCATGAGTCAGCTCAACATCGATTTCAAAGAAACCATCCCTGTGGGTCAATTGGGAATCATCCCTCTGCAAAGCAGTTGGGAGCTTGGCAAAAAAGTCAACGAGTATATTGTTTCCTGGCGCAAGGAACGGGAAAGCGCACACAGCGGAAACATCCTCTTCGAAAACTACAAGCAGGACACTTACATCATTGATGCAAAATGTTCCCGTTTCGGTTCCGGAGAAGCCAAGGGTACAATTAACGAATCCATCCGCGGAAAAGACTTGTATTTAATCGTTGATGTTACCAACTACAATATTCAGTACAAACTGTGCGGACATATAAACCGTATGTCCCCGGATGACCACTATTCCGATTTAAAACGTCTGATTGCGGCAGCTTCCGGCAAGGCACGCCGAATCAATGTCATCATGCCTTTCCTGTATGAAAGCCGTCAGCATAAACGTACGGCCCGTGAATCTCTCGACTGTGCACTGGCTCTTCAGGAATTGAAGGATATGGGTGTTGAAAACATTATCACCTTTGATGCCCATGACCCTCGTGTGCAGAATGCGATTCCGATGAGCGGTTTTGAAAGTATTCAGCCAAATTACCAGTTTATCAAGTCCCTCTTCCAATCCGTGGACGATCTGACTGTAGACAGTGAACATATGATGATTATCAGCCCGGATGAAGGCGCTATGACCCGCGCTGTATATTATGCAAACGTACTCGGTATCGATATGGGTATGTTCTATAAACGCCGTGATTATTCCCGGGTTGTCAATGGCCGCAACCCGATTGTTGCCCATGAATTCCTCGGTGCATCCGTTGAGGGAAAAGATGTCCTCATCATTGATGATATGATTTCCTCCGGTGAAAGTATGCTGGACACCGCCAGAGAGCTTAAAAAACGTAAGGCCAACCGTGTCTTCGTTGCCGCCACATTCGGTTTGTTCACCAATGGACTGGAAGCCTTTGATAAAGCCTATGAAGAAGGCACGATCAGCAGAATTCTGACAACCAACTGCATTTATCAGTCGCCGGAATTACTTTCCAGGCCTTATTATGTGAATGTTGATCTGAGCAAATACATTGCTCTCCTGATTGATTCCCTCAATCATGACCATTCCATCAGTGATTTGCTGGACCCAAATGAAAAAATTCATAAATTATTAAACAGATATAATAAACATGAGCTGTAATTGAAACCAAAAAGGACATTCTTCAAGAAATCTCTTAAAGGATGTCCTTTTTATAATCTAATTACAATCCATATAAATCGGCGTATAGGCCACGCCAAGCCGTTCCAGCGCATCCATTTCCCGATGCTGGCAGGTAAAAAGAATCACCTGGGAAAAGCCCTGACTGCCAATCCAGGACAGGGTCCGGGCCAGACGGCGGTCATCATAAAAAACAAAGCTGTCGTCAAAAATCACCGGCATGTCATTTTTCGGGAAAAGAAGTTTCACCATCGCCAGCCTCAGGGCCAGATAAAGCTGCTCCCGTGTCCCGGTGCTGAGCTGGTCGCTATCCGCAAAATGACCCTCCGTGTCCACCCGGAGATTCAGCTCATTATCCACCACAACACGCTCATATTTGCCCCCGGTCAATTCCCACATCATTCTGGACACTTCCCTATTCAGGGCCGGTCCAAAATCAGAATGAATTTCCTCCGATAAATCCCGGATAATCGCCATACATTCGTCAATCACACCTGCCTGCTCCTGCTCGGCCCGAACTTCTTCAGACAGCCTCTGAATATCTGATTCCAGCGCTTCCCGCTCCAGCGCCTTTTCCTCCAAAGCCTCTTTTTGGACCAAAAGACGCTCTAAAGATTTTGTCAGGCTTTCTTCTTTTTGGCGCAAAAGCTCCAGCGTTTCATCCTCTTCGTCTTCCTCCATATCCAGAGATATATCTTCGCCGTACTTTTCAATATAGGGCTGCAGCGGAATCTGCAGTTGTTCATACTGGCTGCGCAGGGCCTGAAGTTCCCCTTTCATCTGGCGCAGCATTTCACGGCTGCCCCGGCCAAACATATGCCGCTCCATCTCATCATGAAGCCCATCCAGATTTTCCCTGCACTCGCCGAGACGCGCAGCCATCCGCTTTCTTCCCAACTGCAGCAGCAGGGCTGTCACCGCAAGCAGGGCTACAAATACAATTAAAATTCCTACCCGCACCAGCAGATTATTTTTCAGGAAAAAGACAGCCACCACCGGAATCAGCCCAAACATCATCACAGAGAAAAGAATGGCCAGGTTCCTCCCCATAAGCTGACTGTAATCATCCGAAAGTGCATCGTATTCCTCATTGGCCGCATCCCATTCCTCTTTCATTGCATCAAAGTCTGCTTCGGCTGCCTGCTGCTTCAACTGCTCATAGGCCGCTTTTTTCCTTTGATACTGGTCCGCCACATAGTTATTTTCCTCAATCAGGCGAATGGCCTCCATCCGCTCCTGCTGTTCCCGTTTCCGGCTTTCCCTGCCGGACACCTTCGCCGACTGCCGCTGGCTGCGTACCTGTTCCAGCGTTTCCTGCTGCTGGCGAATATCCTCGAGAAGCTGTGAATAGCCGTCCTCCTCCGCTTCCAGGGCTGTCATCTGCCGCTTTAAATCCTGAAGTTCCCGCTCTGCCCCCCGGTCAAGCCGGGCCTTTTTCTCTTTCCTGAGATAATCCAGCGTCTGCTGCAAATCCACTTCCTGATTTTTTGTCCGCTGGATATTTGCCATATATGCCTGCAATGTCAGGCCAAAACGGGAATCAATCGAACTTTCAAGCTGGGAAATACTCAGCGTATTTTTAAAATTATTCCGGGTCAGCCCGTCCACAAGGCCGTCTATCTGGCCGCCCGGAAGAAGTATTTCCTTTCCCGTCCGAAGCTGCTCCACCCGGAAATATTCATCCTCTTTATAAAAATTCCGGGTCAGGCGATACATCTCCCCTTCGTGTTCAAGCACCATCGAACCTTCATAGTTTTTCCCCTGCTCCCAGGGCTGGAACCTGCTGTAGGCATCCTTTTTCGACGCTTTTCCCCGAAGGCGCTCCGCGCCAAAAAGCATTGCCTGAATAAACTGATGAATTGTGGACTTGCCCGCTTCATTTTCACCATAAATCACATTAATCCCCGGAGAAAGACGCAGACTCGCCTGATGAAAACGGCCAAAATGTGTTAAATTCAGCGTATCAATAATCATGAATTCATTCCACCCTTTCCATAGTACATTGCCTGGAGGCCGTAACTTAGAATCTGTTCCCGCCGATGTTCGTCCATCGGCATCTGATAAACCTTTTTGATAAACATGCCTATGAGATTCTCCGAATTCTCGTTGTACAGGCGCTCAAAATCAAACCATGGCAAGGTCTCATCCCGGATGGAGACCACATTGCCCATCTGGGCCAGCCGGTCCAGCCGATAGACGATATCCGTATCCCTGTAACCCTTTAAAACCACATTATAGAGGTGTTTATCTCCCTCGATGTGAATCTGCTGCTGCAGCCACTGCTCCATTTCGCCGCTGGTCATATCCGTATCCGACTCCAAAATCATCTCCCGGTACTCTCTGCATGAGGCCGGACAGAACTGGATTCGGGTTCCGCGATTCGTTATTTCTCCATAAATATAGCCCCTCGCTCCCATATCCAGCCGGTCAATCGGCTCCAGAGCCCCGGCATAAGCCATTTTATCTGAAATAATTTCCGGCTTGTGAATATGGCCCAAGGCCACATAATCAAAGCCTGCTGCCATCAGGGCATTTTTCTGAATCGGGATATGCTTCTCATCGCCGCCATGGGCAAGAAGAATGTGAAATCCCGGCCTGTCCAAAGGCCGCACCCGGTCATACAGCGGCGCTTTAATCTCCCGGTGCTCATAGCTCAGGCCATAAACCCAGGTGTCCAGCGGTTCAATATAAACGGCGTCCATCCGCTCCTGGCGGAAGAAATGGACATTTTCCGCCCACGTAAATCCCCGGTAATTTGAATTTTCCCCAATATAATCATGGTTCCCGGCCATCATCACCACCTGGGTCGGAGCCATCGCTTCCAAACGGTAGTTTAATTCCTTCAGTTCCCTTTTTGTCGGCGGCCTGTGAAAAATGTCCCCGGCAATAAGCGCCAAATCCACGCCCTGATGTCCCGCTTCCTGCAGCAGCCGGTAAAAGGTCGTTTCAATCTCTTCGGCCCGTTTTGCGGACCAGGGCTTTCCCTTATCCGGCACAGCGCCCAAATGGATATCCGCCATATGTATAAACCGCATATATCTCACCTCTGTTCAGCTCATACTCTCCACAGAAATCCGCCGTCACGGCATCTCCGGCGAAGTATACCACGCATCATTTCTGTGCTTTACATCAAATAAATGATTATAATTCAAAATAGCATAGTCTTTTAACTGCTCCGGCAGCGACTGGCTCATATTTACACCGAAATAACTGCCCTCATTATCAAGAAACATATTGGCCGTCAACACCGGATAGTCCTTTATGATGGCCTTCATATACTTTTGAAACGGGCTCATCGGAAGTCCCGCCGCCTCAAAAAGCACCGTACTTAAATAATTAACGCTCAAAATATTCTCTTCAGAAAAATCATGGCTGATTTCCCGGCAGACAGCGTCCTCATCAATATCATAATTCGCCCAGATGACAAAAGGCACTTCGTATCTCTCCATGGATTCGGACCAGGAATTCGTATCCCCAATGCCGTTCATCCGATAAATCGGGCTGACTACCCAGTCCGCCGGCTGATGGTCGCCAAACATGAGAATAATCGTCGACTCCTCCGCCTGTGAAAAATAACCCACCAACTGGCCGAAGGCCTCATCAGACACTTTAATCAACGATAAATACCTCTCCAGCAGTTTTGCATTGCCGTCGGAGCCTGTCACCTCCACATCCGGCTTAAAATTCTCGTATTCCTTGCTGTAGCTGCTGTGATTCTGCATGGTCACATCAAAAACAAACATGGGCTGCCCCGGCGTTTTCGATGTATAAATATCCACAATCTTCTGATAGGTTGCCAAATCTGTCGTATACTCCCGGAGTATCGGCGCATCTGTAAAACTCTCTTTAAAATAGCTGGTATCAAAGCCAAAATACTCATATACCTTTTTCCGGTTCCAGCCATTGGCCCGATAGGGATGCATGGCAAAAGTCTCATAGCCCAGATTTTTCAACTGGCTTGCCACCGTCGGCATCTCACCCCGGATATACTGCTGATAAGGAACGGAGCCCGAAGGCAGGAAAGCCATGGAATTCCCGGTCAAAAACTCATATTCGGAATTGGCCGTATTTCCGCCCTTGACTGAAACCATAAGCCCCCCCTTCACCGTATTCTCAGTCAAGCCGCGGATAAAAGGCATATAATCCACATTTGTCTCAAATTCGCCGAGGACCGCCGGGTCTGAAAAAGCTTCATTCATAATCACAATAATATTCGGACGGGAAGACCCTTCCTCCCTTTGTTCATCCGCTTCTATGTATGGCTCCAAAATCTCCTCAACCTTCGCCACGCTGTAATCGGCGGGCTTTGAAACATCCAGATACTGGGTATTCGAGATAAAACTGACGGCAAAACCATTCATCTGATAAAAGGCATTTGGTGTAAAATGATACTCATAAAAACCTACGGCCTCATGAACCTCCGGCATCTGCACCGCCGTTCCATAAAGGGTAAACAGCAGCACGGCGCTCAACACCGACAGCAGATGGTACTGGCGGTTTCTGAGTGGCAGCTTCCAGCTTGTCAGACTGCCGATAAGAATAAGCAGGACAAAGCATGCCACAATCATTACGGCCTCTTTATCCAGGCTGTAGCTGTAATTGTCGGAAACGCTCATCGCCGTCTTTACGGATAAAATATCCCACGGATATAAAGGCACTGAGCGGAACTGAATCACATAATAATCAATAAGGCCGATAATCATTACCAGAAGGCTTCCAAGCCCCAGGCTGACCCAGCTCCGTTTAGAGACAGCCAGTATCAGGCCGTAAAGCAGGTAATAAAAAACCAAATTCAGCAGGATAAGAGGAAGCTCCATATCTTCCGCCACCGAATGGGTCAGCGTTTCTAAAAGGAAAAAGCTGAGAGCCGGCGTCACCAGCCACAGCAATATACTCGGAATCTTTGGAATCCTGAACTTTTTTAACATATTTTCTGCCACCTTTAGTATGTTGTCCTTGAAGAAAAGAGAGGCTGCCTGCCGCAGCCTCCCCCATATATTCATTTAAATATCACAATTTTTAACGGTTCTCGGGAATGGAATGACATCCCGGATATTGCCCATGCCTGTAAGATACATAACACATCTCTCAAAGCCAAGGCCAAAACCGGAATGGCGTGTGGAACCATAACGGCGCAAATCCAGATAGAAGGCATAATCTTCCTCTTTCAGGCCAAGTTCTTTCATTCTCTGCACAAGCTTATCGTAATCATCCTCACGCTGGCTGCCCCCGATAATCTCGCCAATGCCCGGCACCAGCAAATCCATGGCTGCCACGGTCTTATTATCCGGGTTCATCTTCATATAGAACGCCTTAATCTCCTTCGGATAATCCGTCACAAATACAGGCCGTTTGAAGACCTTCTCTGTCAGATAACGCTCATGCTCCGTCTGCAGATCGGTTCCCCAATGTACCTTATATTCAAACTTATCATTGTGCTTTTCCAAAAGCTCAACTGCCTCAGTGTATGTCACATGGGCAAAATCGGAGCCTGCCACATGTTTCAGCCGCTCAATCAGCCCCTTGTCCACAAACTGGTTAAAGAAATTCATCTCTTCCGGCGCATTCTCGAGAACATAGTTAATGATATATTTCAGCATTGCTTCGGCCAATGCCATATTGTCCTCCAAATCCGCAAAGGCCATCTCCGGCTCAATCATCCAAAACTCGGCTGCGTGACGGGTTGTATTGGAATTCTCCGCACGGAAAGTCGGCCCAAAGGTATAAATGTTGCGGAAAGCCATGGCAAAGGTCTCGCCGTTTAACTGGCCGCTGACTGTCAGATTGGTCTCTTTTCCAAAGAAATCTCTGGAATAATCAATATTGCCATCCTCATCCTTCGGCATATTTGCCGGATCCAATGTGGTTACGCGAAACATCTCTCCGGCGCCTTCGCAGTCACTGCCCGTAATCAATGGCGTATGCACATAGACAAAATCCCGCTCCTGGAAAAACTTATGAATCGCATAGGCAATGAGAGAGCGCACACGGAATACGGCCTGGAAGGTGTTTGTCCGCGCCCGCAGATGTGTCATCGTCCGCAGATATTCAAAGCTGTGCCGCTTTGGCTGAATCGGATAATCCGGAGTGGAAGCGCCTTCCACATAAACGCTGTCCGCCTGGATTTCGAATGGCTGCTTTGCCTTCGGTGTGGCCACCAGCGTTCCCTCAACAATGACAGCGGCGCCCACATTCAATCTGCAGATATCCTGAAAGTTGTCCAGTTGTTCTCCAAAAACAACCTGAAGCGTCTGAAAATAGGTTCCATCATTAATCACCAGAAATCCAAAAGTCTTTGAATCCCTCAGATTACGAACCCATCCTCCGATTTTTACTTTTTGCTCCACATATTTTGAAGAATTTCGATATAATTCTCTTACAGTTATTAAATCCATCTCTAATACCCCCGTATTATTATCAATCTTCTATATTTTACATTATATTTGTCCTTTCGTAAAGGGGCAAGCGCAGAGGAAATTATCATCTGTACCTGTGGACTTTCCGCGAATTCAGTTGTATAATACCTCTAGATATTTAATACTCGTGAAAGGAAGTTATTAATATGGATGAACGTATTAAAGTATTTGCTCACAATCTTATCCACAAATCCATTCAGGTAAAACCGGGCGATAAGGTGTATATCGATTATATCGGAGAAAGTACCGAAGATCTGGCCCGGCAGCTCATTAAAGAAACCTATGCCGTTGGCGCCATGCCTTTCCCTCACTATACAAATCCGAGGGTTCAGCGGGAAATGCTGCTTCACTGCAGCGAAGAGCAGCTTCGCTTAATGGCTGAGGCAGACGCTTTGGAAATGTCCCGGATGGACTGCTATCTCGCCATCCGCGGCACAGATAATATCTCTGAAAATTCGGACGTGCCTTCTGAAAATCTTGCCCTTTATGAACGGCTGTACAGCACTCCGGTCCACCATGAAATCCGGATACCGAAGCTGCGCTGGTGCGTCATGCGCTATCCGAACAGTTCCATGGCCCAGCTCAACAATCAGAGCCTGGAAGCTTTTGAAGACTTCTATTTTGATGTCTGCTGCCTTGACTATGAAAAAATGGGCGAAGCGATGACGCCGCTCATCGAACTGATGGATAAAACAGATAAAGTCCGCATTGAAGGACCGGGCACCGATTTAACCTTCTCCATCAAAGGTATTCCGGCAATCAAATGCGCCGGCAATATGAATATCCCTGATGGTGAAGTCTATACAGCGCCGGTTCGGGATTCCATCAATGGAACTCTGACCTATAACACTCCGGCTGTTTTCCAGGGCTTTACTTTTGAAAACATTTCCTTCACCTTTGAGAACGGAAAAATCGTAAAAGCCACTGCAAATGATACGGCCCGCATCAATCAGGTTCTTGACACCGATGACGGCGCCCGTTATGTCGGCGAATTTGCCCTCGGCGTCAATCCATACATTCTCACGCCGATGAAAGATACCCTCTTTGATGAAAAAATTATGGGCTCTTTCCATTTTACACCGGGCAACTGCTATGATGAAGCGCCAAACGGCAACCACTCCGCAATCCACTGGGATTTAGTATGTATCCAGCGGCCGGAATACGGCGGCGGCAGTATCTGGTTCGACGATGTGCTCATCCGCAAAGATGGACGCTTTGTCCTGCCTGAACTCGAGGGCCTCAACCCGGAAAACCTTAAATAAGACTCAAAAAACATCTTCCGCGGAAAGCTTGCGAGAACGCTTTCCGCAGAAGATGTTTTTCTTTTTTTCTTTTTTATTTGTAATAACTGTAGATTACATTTCCGGAGGAGGCAATTCCATTAATGGCCGAATCTTTCTCATATTTGACCACCGTGCCATCTTTCGAATCGGCGATGGTAATATAGCCGCTGCCATAACCTTCCGCAATACACCAGGTACCTTCGCTGTTCTTTACCACCAGCGGAACGCCCTCGGAAATCATAGTCAGGGCGTCATTCAGCCCCGTTCCGCTCATATCCACCACATGGAAATCCGGCAGATTCGCCTGAAGGTTTTCAAACATATCGCCGCTGTCCAATGCCGGTTCTCCGCTGATTTTTTCAAATTTGAAAAGCCATTCGAGAACCGCTCTCTGCTGCGCCGTCTCATCCGTATCCACCGCGGCAATCGACGGGCCGCCCAAATCTTTTTCATCGAAGCGGACTGACGGCCGGCTGATCAGCCGTCCCTGATTATCCAGTACCTTGCCTTCATTATAGAGAGCTTCCCAATAAGCTTCCACAAATGTCGGATATTTCATCATATTATCGTTGGCATATACGAAATATCCCGTATACTCCTCACCCTGCGGCTGGAATTCTATCTGAGTGCTGCGATAGGATTCTATACCTCTGGCGAACATTACCACCGGCAGGGAATTTCCGTACTCATTTGTCACAAGCCAGGTTTCCCGCTTACGCACATCATCGCGCACGTTATCTGTAGTAATATTCTGGGTATCATTTTCATTGTAAACAATATAATCCACCGGCAAATCCGAATGATTATTATCCCGCCGATATATTTCAAGAAGATTTCCTTCAACCTCTGCTCCGCTGATATATCCGCCGCCGACCCGGTATTCCTTCAGAACATTCAAACCTGCATCGATAATATACAACACGTCCAGCGCTTCTTCCTCCGCCGCGCTGCCCTCGCCGTACACCAGATTCTGGCCAAGCATGCCGACCAGCGCCAACCGCCGATTCTTCGCCTGGATTAACTGGGTTTCACCGGTTTCAAGATTCCGCCATTCAATCTCCGACACTATGCCTGCCCCATCTCTATGAGATATAACAATGCTGCGTCCATCGCTGGAAATCGCACAATCCTCAGACTCCGCCTGCTCCAGCACCACTTCAACATCTTTCATAATAATATCAAAACGGTAAATGGTATCCTCCAGACAGATATAGAGCATGTCGTTTCCATCAATAAACGCCATCTTCTGGATTCCCCGGCTCAGCATGTTGAAATTCTTATCATAAGGAATAAATAAAACTTCCGAATAGGTACCGTCCACCCGGTTATAACGATTTATCGCAATTCCGAAACGGCCCTCGTCATCGCCATTATACATATAGCCATAAACCGCAAAATATAAATCGCCGTTTTCCTCGGTTCGCAGCACTTTAACGCCATGATTCATATAGCTGGAATCCCTGTTCCCGGCCTGACTTTTCCGTTCAAAGCCAAAGGCCTGCGTCAAAATATTATCCTTTGTGTTGTATACCCAAAGCCCGCCGTCAGCCACGAAACTGATGTAAGTATTATACTCTGCCGTGTCCGCCGCCTGAGTCTCCTGGCCGGTTTCCGTTGTCTGAGTCTCTTCCTCTTCCGGTTCCTCTTTTCCGTAAACCTGAATATCCATCTGGCTTTCATCGACAAGCCCCAGGCGCATCCGATTATTATTAAAGGTAAATGACTGCTCGTCCAGCTTTTCTTCCATTGTTCTGGAGTAGCCGATTAAGTTTGCGGAGCTTCCCGTGCAGGACACCTCGTACAGCTCTTTTACCATATAATTGTAATCATTGCCGCCGTCATCCCGCGCCTCAATCTCATAATTGAGCCGAATTTCCCCGGTCTGGCTGTCCAGATTGACAATCGTCATATCGACATCACCCACGACCACCGGATTCAGACTGCCCCAGGCCACCGTCTCGCTGTCCGATGAAATGGACACTTTCCGAAAATCATCGCTGACAGCATCCGCAGAATACTGAAGATACTCGCCAATCCGTGACGCTGTGGTTTCCTCAAAAAGGGCCGCATGAAAGTCGGAGACAAACTGAAGCTTATCATAAGTCTGAAGATTATCGCCGTAAACGACGCGGGTATAATAATAATAGGTATTCCGCTTATCATCCTCAACGGTCAAATTCAGACAATATTCTCTGCCCTGCTGCAAATCCGCCGTAAAGGCAATCTCTGTCTGCCGCTGCCCCTCCACTCTCTGAATCTCCGGACATTCTCCCGCCTCAATTTCCTGACTGTTATTCTCATCCATCAAAGCATAGGAAATCGTCCGCACATTCGTCACCGGCTCGCTCATCTGCAATGTAATTGTCTTATTTTCCGAAACCGGAGTCAGGCTCAAACGCAGATAGGACGCATTCATCTCCTGAATATAGGCATCCATTTCATTAATCCGCATACCGCTGTTTTTCACATACAGCTTAATTAAAGACGTATCCCCCTGATTTCTCGACGGATGAATCCGCTCATAATTCAGGACATGGCTCGTCAAAAGCAGGGTCACTATAAAGGATATCAGATAAAAACCCGCTATAAATATTATTTTCTTCTTATTCTTCATATCCATTTCTTCCTTCTTTATAAATCGGGAAACAGCAGGCGGTATAATGTCAGATTACCGCAGACCGCCCCGGCGCAGGCCTCATAAGCCGCCAGTTCTTTTGAGCCTTTTCCCCGAACCGGCCCGGATCTGACCGCCCGGATTAAGATATTTTTCGGCGTATGCTCCATATCAATAAATTCCAGCAACTGGGTCTTATAGCCCATCACTTCCAGCAGCTGGCCCCGAAGCCCATCCGTCATCAGCGCTGCCATCCGCTCCTTCAAAAGTCCATAATGAAGCACCGGGGCAAGGACATCGTTCTTTATCTGGCCGTTTAACTCATGCTGACAGCACGGCACTGATAAAATAACTCTGGCATTCCACCGGATGGCTTTATACAGCGCATAATCCGTGGCCGTATCGCAGGCATGGAGCGTCACCACCATGTCCACCTCGTCCGCTCCTTCAAAATCCGCAATATCCCCATGGATAAATTCCAGTTTTTCATAGCCGTATTTATCCCTCAGCTCATTGCAGCGCCGAATGACATCCGCTTTTAAATCCAGGCCAATCATTTTTACCGAATAGCCCATCAAAATATTCAGATAATAATACATGGCAAAGGTGAGATAGGACTTGCCGCATCCGAAATCAATCATTGTCAGCGTCCGATTCTTCGACAGTTCAGGCAGTACATCCTGAATAAATTCAAGGAAACGGTTAATCTGGCGGTATTTATCATATTTTGAACGGATAATCTTTCCTTCCGCCGTCATCACTCCCAAATCCACAAGAAAGGGTACCGGCGTCCCCTCCGGAAGAATATAGCTCTTTTTCCGGTTATGGGAAAGGTTCGGCTTGTCCGTTTCCCGGCATGTCCCGATTTTGCGCTCCTTCACCGTGATATTTCCCTTTTTGCCGGACAATATGGTGTACTCCTTATCCCCGGTACGCAGCTGGGTCTGCTTAAAGCTGTTCTGAATCAAATCCAAAACCCACGCCTTTATCTGGCTCTCTTCAATATTCTTATGAAAAACCTGTGTTTTTGTATACTGGGCCGCCTGAAATACAAGGTTATCCCGGATAATGACCGGGCGGATTTTTACTTTTTGAATCTCTCCGCCGCTTTTTCGATTACTCAATGTCATATCGGACAATTCCCATGTCAGGGCCTCATCTAAAATCTTATCTAACTGTTTCATATTCAAATCCTTTCCAAAGTATTGTACCATACCCCTTTCGACTTCACAAGGGGCGGCATACGCCGCCCTTCGGCCTATCTTGGATAAAGTCTCTGTTTGAATTCTCTCCGCCGATTTCTCCGATAACAAATTTCATCATAGAGCAGGCTCATCAGCAATGCCCGGCACCACTCCTCCGGTTCCGGCCGTCCGGCCCGGTCATAAGCCTTTTCCAGCATACGTTCCATTGCAGTCGTGTCCGGGTACTCATCATACATGCAGCTGCCGTCATACTCTTCCTCATCGCATACATCTTCCACCCACCGCAGCATCTCCCGGCTTTGTTTCGGGCATATTTTTTTCATATAGGCCCGGTCCTTCTGGAAAACATCCTCCTGTGTCCAGGGACTGTCACCAAAAACATCGTAGAGATTCATTTGATGCAGATTTCGATAGTCCATAAGCGCCTCCCATCACTATTCACCTCTATGATATGCTTATTTTTACAGGATGGTTCCGCACCATATCCGTTTTTTAACATAAATTAAACTAAAACATTTCCAGGTGATTTTATGAATATGGATTACGCCCCAATCCTGGTCAATAAGACCCATCCCCTTTCCAAAGATTATAAGCCCGCAGACCTTGTTCCCGCAAACATTCCCTTTGCCCATTCGGGCAGCGACAACCGAAATTATATGCGCCGCCCGGCCGCGCAGGCGCTGGAAACCATGTTCAGAGATGCCAATGCCGCCGGCGTGACCCCCATCGGTGTTTCCGGCTACCGCTCCTATAAACGCCAGCAGGAGATTTATGAGGGTAATCTGGCCGTCAAGGGGGAAATGCTCACCTCGCTCTATTCGGCCCGCCCGGGCCAAAGCGAGCATCAGACCGGGCTTGCCATGGATATTTCCGCGCCTTCCGTCCAATCCGCTCTCACAACAGAGGTTGAAAGTACGCCTGAGGGGCAGTGGCTGCGGGAAAATGCCCATCGCTACGGTTTCATTCTCCGCTACCCGGCAGGAAAAGAGCATATCACCGGCTATGCCTATGAGCCGTGGCATTTCCGTTATGTTGGCAGAGAACTGGCCGCATTTCTGAAAAAAAAGGGGCTGACCCTCGAAGAATATTATCAGCTTCTTGCATTATAATACAGATATCGTGTATGATAGAGAGTAGAGTTTTTACGTTGGAGGTAACTTATGGAACAAAAGAAAATAACAAAACTCCGGCAGAGCGGAATTCTTGTACATCCGACATCTTTTCCGAGTCCCTATGGTATCGGCGACCTCGGGAAAGGCGCTTATGATTTTATTGACTTTTTAAAAGAAGCCGGTCAGACTCTGTGGCAGTGCCTGCCTCTTGGGCCGACAGGTTTCGGCGATTCGCCTTATCAGTCTTTTTCCGCTTTTGCCGGCCAGCCCCTGATGATCAGTCCTGAAAAATTAGCGGAGCTGGAATTGCTGAGCAAAGAAGACTTAAAAGACATTCCGGAATGGGATAGAGAGCATGTGGATTACGGCCCTCTTATCGTTTATAAGACCGGGCTTTTAAAAAAGGCCTACAGCCGTTTCCGGCACACGCCGATTATCCTGCTGCTGGATGAATTCCGGGCTTTCTGCCGGGAAAATGAATACTGGCTCACCGATTACGCTCTCTTTATGGCGCTGAAAGATGCCCATGACGGCAAAGCATGGACGGAATGGGATGCCGGATACAAATCCCTTACTGCCCCATCCAAAGCTGCCATTTTAGAAGAATTGAAAGATTCTGTGAACTACTATCGTTTTGTTCAATATATCTTTTTCAAACAATGGCATGAATTCAGGGCCTATGCCCATGCCAACGGTATTCAGATTATCGGCGATATTCCGATTTTTGTTTCCCCGGACAGCGCCGATGTCTGGGCGAATCAGGAACTATTCCAGTTGGATGACGAAGGCTATCCAACCGTTGTTGCCGGGGTGCCGCCGGATTATTTCAGCGCCACCGGACAGCTCTGGGGCAACCCGCTCTATGACTGGGAGGCTCACAAAAAAAGCCGCTATGAATGGTGGATTCGCCGAATCCGTCATCAATTAACCTTGACGGATTTCCTCCGCATCGACCATTTCCGCGGTTTTGAAGCCTACTGGGCCGTTCCTTACGGGGAAGAAACCGCTGTAGACGGCCAGTGGAAAAAAGGGCCGGGAGCCGACTTTTTCGACCATGTTCTCAAGGCTTTCGACGGTTCTCTGCCGATTATCGCTGAAGATCTGGGCGTTATCACCCCGGCTGTGGAAGCCCTCCGGGACAGCTACAATCTGCCCGGCATGCGTATTCTCCAGTTTGCCTTTGACGATATCCGGGATAATGATTATCTGCCTTATAATTACATTGAAAACTGTGTCTGCTATACGGGCACTCACGATAATGACACCACCCAGGGCTGGTACCGCAAGGCTTCACCCGAATCCCAGGACAAGGTTCGCCGCTATTTAAGCTGTGACGGAAATAATGTTCACTGGGATTTCATCCGCCTGGCTATGGGCTCCGTTGCCCGGTATGCCCTTTTCCCGCTTCAGGATGTCTTTGGACTTGACAGTTCCTGCCGGATGAATACGCCAGGAACGGGACAGGGAAACTGGTCATGGCGCTATCGACCGGAGCAGTTGAATTCCGGCACTGCCGCTTACTTAAAAGAATTATCGGAATTATTCGGACGCAATCAATACTCCAGGGCGGACCGCCAGCCGGAGCTTCCTATGGCCGTCCAATCGGAACAGGCGCCACCGCCGACAGATATATCCGCCGAAGATGAGGAGGTTCGTATATCATGATTCGTTTTTTCTGCGTTATTTTATTTTTACTGCTGTTTTCCATCATCAGTCTGCCGATGTATCTGATTGTCAATATTATCGGCCGTTTCAGCCCGATGAAAAAAGCAAAAATTTCTCAAAGCTTTGTTGTCTGGGGCTTTAAAATGGTGCTGTGGGCCAGCGGAACGAAGCTGGACGTTGAGGGGCAGGAAAATGTGCCGGAAGGCACGCCGGTTCTCTATGTCGCCAATCATCGGAGTTACTATGACATTCCTGCCTGTTATACACTGGTGAAAAATAATACGGGCTTTGTGTCCAAAAAGGAAATGGAAAAGGTTCCCTGCATCAGCCGCTGGATGCGCTATATCAACTGTCAGTTTCTGGACAGGGAAAATGTCCGTGAAGGGCTGAAAACCATCCTCAACTGTATTGAGCTGATTAAATCCGGGACTTCCATCTTTCTTTTCCCTGAAGGCACCCGGGGCCTCGGCGGCGAAATGCTTCCTTTCAAAGAAGGCGGATTTAAAATTGCCACAAAAACCGGCTGCCCAATTGTCCCGGTAGCCATCAAAAATACAGAAAACATTTTTGAGACTCATATTCCGAAGGTTAAACGCCAGACCGTTTCCGTTCGTTTCGGCACGCCTGTTTTTGTATCCGAGCTCTCGCCGGCCGAAAAAAAATGCCTTGGAACGACAGTTCAGGAACAAATTCGTGCCATGCTGAATGAAAAATAATCCAAATTCTTTCATTTTTACTATTCATTTTTAAACCAAAGCATGGTACAATTGACAAGGACTGAAATTTTAAGGAGGAAATAGACGATGATACCTGTTGCACTTTTGTCTACACCGGCCATAGTTCTGATCGTTGTCCTCGTGGTATTAGTGGCTGTACTGGTATTTCTTACCTTCTGGGGGAATAAACAGCAGAAAAAAGCCGAAGCTGCACAGCAGCAGATAGAGGCTGCCGCACAGCCGATGACCATGCTGGTCATTGATAAGAAGAAAATGAAGCTGACTGAATCTGGCCTGCCAAAAATTGTCATAGATTCCACACCGAAGCTTTATCGCCGCTCTAAGGTGCCGATTGTAAAAGCCAAGGTTGGACCAAGAATTATGACCCTTATTGCTGACGAAAAAGTTTATGACATTATTCCTGTACGCCAGGAAGTGAAAGCCATGGTCAGCGGCATGTATATTTTAAGCGTTAAGAGCTTACGCGGTCCGGCGCTGACTGCACCGCCGAAAGTTGGATTTTTCCAGAGAATGAAAAATAAAATTTCTGGCAAATAAAAATAAGACCACTTTGTGGGAGCCGTGTTTTACTGCACCGACTCTTCCGACATGGTGGTCTTATTTTTTATACCATCTTCAAATACTTTTCCCGCTCTTCCGCCGGCACCTTTAAAACTTCCATGGCTTTTTCCGCCGGCCAGCCGGTACTTTCCATCAAATTTCTTATGGAAGCAATTCTCTCTTCCTCCACGCCGGATTCATGCCCTCGGCTAAAGCCCTCTGCCTGTCCTTCAAGGCGCGCATCCGCTAATTCTTCCCACAAACGCATATACTTTACACCCACTTCCTGACTGCTCTTGAGCATATCCATCTGCTTCGCAAGCTCCTGCACACGCAAATCTTTAATATTCCTCCCATACTGTTCCGGATTTTCCGCATAATGCAGAAACTCAACAAGCCCCGGAGATACTGCATCCTCATTCTTTCCATGAGTATTTAAAAAGATTCTCACAGCCCCATCATTCAACGTGAGGCCCGGAACTTCCTGACAAGTCATCTGAAACGTGTACATGTACTTATCTTGTCCAAATAAATCAAAGGGCGCAATAAAGATAACATAGACATCATTCATCTTCCCAAAATCCCAATCCCCCGGCTGCAGAAGAT